>Ga0209591_10001124_pt1 | contig 34125 bp, 18 predicted proteins | sample MAT01_FD_187207 | JGI IMG/M metagenome (GOLD analysis project Ga0209591, IMG submission 187207) | Freshwater microbial communities from Lake Fryxell liftoff mats and glacier meltwater in Antarctica - MAT-01 (SPAdes) (version 2) | ecosystem: Environmental > Aquatic > Freshwater > Ice > Liftoff... | reverse complement strand
CGAACCTGCGCGGTGCCCCCGGCGGGAGTCGAACCTGCGCGGTGCCCCCGGCGGGAGTCGAACCTGCGCGGTGCCCCCGGCGGGAGTCGAACCTGCGCGGTGCACCCAACTTGGCATTGTGCGAACCCAAACGTGCTGGTCAGCGGCTTGTCGTTCGCTGTACGAGCTGCACATGCCAAGGTCAGGCGCGGCGGGTACCTGTTGTAGTCCCTCCGTCCCGGAGGCGTCCCCTACTTGGGTGGCTGCGCGGGGTGGGCGAGCCGGAGGCGGTGGCCTTCCGCAGTGTCCCCGAAGTCGCGTTCGTCGCCGTCGCGGAAGCGCTTGTAGAACCACTCTGGCACCCGGGTGGCGTCCAGACGTGTGCGCAGTATGCCGTCCTGGACGTCGCGGGCGACATCGCGGAGGCGACGCCACTCGGCGTCGGGTACGGGGCCGGGGCGTCCGTCGCGCAGTTCACCGTTGACGATCTTGGTGAGCCGTTCCCGGTCGTCGGCGACCCGTTGCTGGCCGGCCCAGATCTCGATGGAGATCTGGTAGGCGGCCAGGGAGGGAACGAAAAAGCTGAGCAGGGTGTCCGGGATGGTTGCGCTCGCGACGGCGAGGCCGGCGGTCAGGCCGATCGCGGTCCACACGATCGCGGCGGCGGCGACGAGGTAGCTGTAGCGGCGACGGAGGCGTGCATCCCAGGCAAGGTTCTGTTCCTGCGCGATGAGGATGTCGTAGGGATGGTGGACGTCGGCGGTGGAGTCGTACCACCCTGCTGTGATGCGCTGGTCCTTCGCCCGTCCGCGGGGGAGTTGACGTGCGAGCCGGTGGACGTCGGGTTCGGGAACGGGGTCGCCCGCGACGGTGGAGCGCCACGGCAGGTGGAACAGCCCGGTATCGAACATCTCCTGGAGCACGGCGCCCTGCCGTGCGGTGTTCCCGGCCAGGCGCCTGAGTAGGAACGCGGAGATGAGGAACCAGAAGAAGCCGACGATCGCCACCACGGGTCGGCCGTGGCCGATCAGGGTGACTAGGACACCGGCTACGGCGAGAGCGGCCGCCGCGCCTACCCGCACGGCTTCGAGGAGTTGGCCGCGTTGATGACTCGCCGACGCGGCTCGCTGCAGCCGCAGCATGTCACCGTCGAGCTGCCGCTCGTGGATCGCTCGCGGAGGTATTCCGCGAGGGCCGCCCGGGTCGGTGGAGGTCCCTGTCACGGCCTGGTCATCCGGTCTCCGAAGAGCTTCTTCCACTCCTCGTAGGCGGCGCGTTCTTCGCCGGCGTCCTCCAGATCCACGGCCCGCTCGGCGATGCCGCGGGCGTTGTCGAGCGCGCGGGCTGCAACGAGCTTCTGGGTCGCGTCCATGACCACGTTGACGTCACCGCCCAGGTCGGCGGGGTCGGGCCACTCGTCGCCGATGCGTTCTGCAGCGGTGGCCAGGAAGAGCACAATCTCGTCCTGGTAGCGGCCGATCGGCGGCTTCACCAAGGCCTGCGCCATGACCTCCAGCAGGAAGGAGGGCGACACGGGCTCGTCGAGCTCCCGGTTGATTCCCTTGATCATCTTCACGAAGGGCACGTACTTGCCGTCGCAGTCGGCGTTCTTGGCGGTGCTGAGCTCGTGGTGGCGTTTGGGGTTGGTTGCGATCCAGTCGCCTGCCGAGGGGTTGGGGATAAAGTAGCCCCCGTCCTTCCGCTTGAAGACCGGGACGACGTCGATCGACATGACCTCGTCGTTGGCGCCGTAGGGGATGACGACCGCCATGCCGTCCCGGGCGGCGGCGCTCCACTTCTGGCGGAGCAACGTCTCCAGGGCGTTGATCACCTCGATCGGGGCCTGGTCGCGGTAGCCGGCCTGCGGTCCGTCGGCGTCGATGACGACGAAGATGTCGATGTCCTTGAGCTTCTTCGTCTTGGTGTCGCGCCGGTAGCTACCGGTGAGGAAGTCATCGGCGAGGGCCCAGTGCAACCTGACGAAGTCACGGATGGCCGCGTGCCGTGCCTTCGCCAGGTTCTGCTCGGTGGTGGTGATCTCGAGGTTGCTTTTCAGGTTGGCGAAGGCGTCGTCGATGTATCCCATGTCGTCGTCCCTACTCGTGGTGTCAGATATAGCGGTAGCGCATGGCCGCTGTGGCGTGCGGTGCTGAGCCGAGGCTGCCGAAGGTGATGCCGCGCAGGCCGTCTGTGCTGGCCCGCTGGCCGGGGCCCCAACCCGGCTGCTCGGTGCGGGGTGCCCTGAAGGTGCAGAAGAGCCGGTAGGTGGTGCCTGCGGGCATCCGGTCGATCTTGGCGCGGAACCGGGCGAGGCGGGCGCGAGAGGCCGTGAACTCCGCGTTGCCGTCACCGGCGGTGGTGGACACCGGGAACTCGATGACGGGCGCCACCGTGCCCGAGGGCTGGTGGCACTCAAGGACGACCGCGTCGAGTGAGCCCTCCTCGATCCATGCCTTGATCGCGTTCTCGTTCTGCACCCAGTCGCGGCGCAGCCGGTCCATGTTGACGTTCAGGTCGGCGAGGATGTCGCTGATCGTCCCGAGGATGACGTCCGTCAGGTGAGTAGCGGTGTGAGTGCGGCTGTAGGTGTAGGTGGAGGTGGAGGTCATCGCTGCGCCACCGCCCGTTGCAGCGCCGCACGATCGATGAGGGGGCCGCCGCTGGCCGCCGCCGTTTGCGGTGCGGCCGGTGCGGCGTCGGACAAGCGGATGTGAGCGCTGGCGGCGGCCTTCACCTGATCCTGCAGCGGTGCTGGGGACGGCAGGTAGATGGTGAAGCTGGCCGCGCTGGCCGCGCCGGGGATGGGGTTGAGGTTCTCCTCCAGGGTCAGCGCCGCCGTGCCGGAGACGGTGGTGATCTCGCAGTGGACGTTGCCGGCGACCAGGGTGATGGGGTGTCGCTCCAGGTGCCCTGCTGCGATGAGCATCCGGCCGACTGTCTCGGCGGCGGAGAGCGCCTGCTCGGCCTCGTCGCGGGGCAGGAGAGAGGACTGGGCGACGGTGTCCGCTACGAGGTTCGCCACCACCGTCCAGGTCGCGCTGGCGCTACGGACGGGGGACGCCGCTACCTGCTTAGTTCGCAGCATCGGGCGTCCCCCGGTGGCTGGTCGTCTCGCGGACGGCGTTGCGGACCGCTGCAGTCAGGTCATGCTCGGTGAGGCTGCCGGGGGACAGGACCGTGTCGAGCCGCCGGGCCAGGGCCTCGAACACCGTCTTGCGCGCGCGGCGACCGTCCAACCCCCGCGCGATCTGAGCGACGCGGTCCATCGCGGCCGAGTGAGCCAGTTCCCGCAGCGCAGGGTACTTGTCGGCGAGGGTGAGCAGCGTGGACGCCAGGATCTCCCGCAACGCGTCCGGCTCGGGCAGGGGGACGAGGATAGCGGCGTCGGAGCGGGAGAGGAATGCCTCGTCGAGCGCGGACGTGAAGTTGCTGGTGGCGACGAAGAACAGGTGCGGATGATGCGCGGCGTTGAGGTCCAAGGCGGTGAGCACCGCATCCGTGGCCCGGTGCACGTCGGCAGGGTTGGCGGCCAGCGACGCCGCCGACCGAGCGACAGCCATCGACTCGACCTCGTCGAGGATCACCACGGTCGGCATTCCGTCGGACGCGAGCCCCGGCACGTACTCGCCGAGAAGCTCGCTGACCCGCTGCTGCGACTGCCCGTGCTCGGCGCTCATCAGTCCGTGTGGGTTGATTTCGATCCGACGTACCTTGCCCCCCTCGACGTACGGAGCCGTCTGTGCGGGCAGACCGCGCGCCAGGGTCGTCTTGCCGGTGCTGGGCGGGCCGTAGAGCGTGCACAGGCCGTGCAGCGCCGTCACCGTGAACGGCAACTCGGGTCGCAACAGCAGCGACAGCAAGGTCTGGTTGCGCAGCCTCTCCTTGATCTCGCCCGGCACCACGATCGCGTCCCACAACGCGGTCTCCGCGGAGCCGGTGGCTATCACCGCATCCGACAGCACGCACTCCTGAACCTTCATGTCCCGGCCACTCCTCACTCGCTGCACCTCAGATAGCAACATCATCTTCTCTGCGAACGGAGAGTACAGGACGTCGTCTTCCGCACCTCTGCACACCCGGGACATGCTGGAGGGGTGAACTAGGCACACCTTGACGCCTCGGTAACCGAGGGATGTCTAAACTGCGGCGTCAGTAGTCAAGATCAAGACCCGTCCGCCCCTGTGGACGTGCGTCGGCAACGGAGGTGAGCAACGTGGACGACGCACAGCTGGACCCTCGGGACGTCGTGGCCCTGTTCGACCGGGGCAGGCTGCGGATGGCGCGCGAGCTCCGTGGCCTCACGCAGGTACAGCTCGCCCGAGAGGCCGGCGGAATTACATCGGCGTCGGTGAGTCAGTTCGAGAACGGATATGCCAGACCTGCAGCGGCCACGCTGCGCCGACTATCGGTCGCACTTCGCGTCCCGCTGAATTTCTTTGCAGCGCCAGCGCGCCCCCCCGCGCAAGAGCAAATAGGCGGCTTCTTTCGGAGCCTGCGCTCCACCTCGCCGAAAGATCGCCAGCAGGCTTTGGCGTATGTGCAACTCGCACGCGAGCTCGCTCTCGAACTCGAGAAGATCGTCGTCTTGCCCGAACTTGATCTGCCGAGAATTCCAGTTCGGGACGAGCAAACCCAAGGGCCTCTTGATGTAGAGGAGGCTGCGATCCAGGTTCGCGATCATTGGAACGTCTCGTCAGGTCCGATCCCGGACGTAGTTAGGTTGCTTGAGCAAAGCGGCATCATTGTTGTTCGCTTCCGTGTCAGCATTGAGAAGGTCGACGCGTTCTGTGTCCACTTCCCTGACCGGCCTGTCATTGCCCTTGGCGCAGATAAGGGCTTGCGTGACCGTTCCCGTTTCGATGCCGCCCACGAGCTAGGCCATTTGGTTCTGCATGGGCTCGAAGGTGCGACTGGTGATAAAGAGGCAGAAAGTCAGGCCAATGAATTTGCCGCCGCACTACTCATGCCAGCCGAAGACATTAAGGCGGAGCTGCCATCGCGGCTCGATTGGCCCACGTTGCTCCGGCTAAAGGCGAAATGGCATGTTTCGATCGCCGCTCTCCTCGTTCGAGCGAAGACCCTCGGCGTCATGGACGAGCACACCTATGCGCAAGCGTGGAAGGCGTTGTCGGTTCGGGGATGGCGCAAAGTGGAGCCAGGCAGCTTAGGGGCTCCCGAAGCGCCGATTCTTCTGCATCGTGCAGTCGATCTAATCGAAACGACCGGTCTCTCTTTCACTGAGTTCGTCGGCCGCGCAGGACTATCGGAAACCGATGTTCGCACGCTCCTTGACAGGGGCTTAGGCGAGCGACCTCGAGTGGAGTTATTTTAGACGCCGTGCCGGGGTCCGTCGGCCGGGAATCGAAAGTGAGTGGTCGTGGTCAAAGAAATTGCCGAGTCGTGGCCCCGTCGCTGCTTCACTTCGGCCAGCAGAGTGTTCCTACCAAGCTCCACGCAGGCTTCTGCGATCGAGTGTGGTCACGGGTGGTGGTCGCAGTGTCGCTCTTGTGGCGGATGACCCGGCCGTGGCCGTCCCCTACCGTCACGGCCGATGGGGGAACGACATCGGGGCAGTCGAAGCAGGACTGCCCCTCTTCCGTGTGGTTGTGCTGAGCGCGCCGCATGACCACACCGTCGTCGAGGCCGCAGCTTCTCCCACGTCCTTGCTGTCTCTCCGCCGATCAGGGCCTGCGCCCCCTGGCAGCGTCGGCGTTACTCCGGAGGTGTCGTGCTTTCGGGCCCTGACGATGGCGAGGAAGCGACCGCACTCCGGGGTTGGGACGTTCACATCCCGACCGATGATGAGTCGATCACGCGCCGCCGACGGGCGTTGGCGCCGATCCAGGTGCTCACGGACATCGAGCGCACGAAGAACGCCCTTGATGGCGACCACTGGGCGCACTACGACCTGTTCCGGCTCGCCCTCGCGGTGATCGACCAGGTCGCACTCGCGATGGGCATCTCCGCCGGACGAACGTGGGACGAGACGATCGAGTACGCCACGCAGCAGGCGACTCGCCAGCGCCCCGAGGGCAACCATGCCGAGTGGGCGGCGGTGGCCGAGCGGGTGGTCGTGTCGCTGGTGACGACAGAGGTCGAGGTCACGCCGTACCTCGTACACACAACGGCCGGCCCGATGTGGCGCCAGCAGCGGTTCCGGCTGCTGTACCTGCAGGCGGTGGGAGCCGAAGGCTACGAGCACCTGCGGGCCTCCGAGCAGGCGATCAACATCTTCGTCGAGGCACTGGACTTGGACATCGAGGCCGCGCAGATCGCGAACGAGGCGCAGCTGACCGCGTTGATCGCCCGCGGAGCGGTCGAGAGCGCGGTGCAGATCGCCCGCCATGCGCGCTACCGGTCGATCCAGTATCAGGAGCGGGTGCGGCGCATCGTCGCCGATACGCTGATCGATCCGGATGTGCACGACTGGATCGAGGAGGTGCCGAAGCTGCTCGACGCGGCGCTTGATCATGTGCGGGCTCGCTGGACGCGGAGTCCGCGCTGCTCGACGCGATGGCAGACCGCCGGGCCGAGCTCGACGACAGCACGAGGATCTCGGCCGCCAACCAGCTGATCGAGATCTTGCGGGAGTGTCGACGCCGCCACGACGACCTGCACGGCCACCTCATTGGAGCGCGTACCCGGCTGCGGTCGGCGCTAGACGACCGGTTCAGCCGCCCGCCTCGGTCGGTGCACCGAGCAGACCTCGGACGAGATCTTCTCGCCCCGTACCTCGGGCGCTCCACTGCGCTCGCCTCTCGGGTAGCTGATCGCCTCGTCGCTGTCGTCGGCGGTGTCGCGCCCCGATGGTGGCCGTCCCTGGCCGTTCTCACCGACGAGTTGTGCGCGCCGCCGCGCCCTGACAATCCGGGCGAGCAGTACACGCCGGCCGAGATCGACGACGGTGACCGGACGGAGTGGTGGGAGCCCTACGAGGACACTGTGGACGCGGTCCTGGACGGCATCACTGAGCCGATCCGGCTGTCCGCGCTGCTGGCGCGCATTGACGCGCTCGCGGCCGCGGTGACCGACGATGACGGCGAGCCGCTCGATCCGCAACTGCTCGCGTCAGCGACCGTCCATGCCGCCCACCGTGCGTGGACCGCCCGTCTGGCCGGACGGTCCGCCGGTGACCGGCTCGTCATCGCCGTCACGACCGGCGACGCTCTCGTGACCGACGACGTCCGGTCCGACGATCTGCTGCTGGTACCCGGCGAGATCACCACAGACATCAATGCGCCCGAAGAAGGGCCGTTGTCCAGCCGGACTATTCACGTCGACGAGGGGGTGCTCGGATGAATACGTCGGGGAACGAGATGGACATCGGGCGTTTCCTGGGTTGGGCCGCCCGACCGCTGGCCGTACCGGGCCGGTACGAAGACCTGGCCCGGATCGTCACCCGATACCGCGACGACGCCGAGTTCGCAGACTCGGTCGACCGCGTCTTCGCCGGCGCCGGGCTCGATCTGCACGTCGACGACCGGGACGGGATCGTCGTCACGGCGCGCCAGCACTCGATGTTGCGCCTCACCGTCACCGACGTCGTGAAGAAGGCTCAGAATCAGAACCGCGCCGTCATCGGAGCGGCAATCCTCGCTGTTGCTCGGACCGCGTACCCGGAGTCGGGCATGGTCGACGACCCGAACCGCGTAGCGGCGTTCACCACCCAGTCCGTCATCGATACCCTTGATCGTGCCGCGCAGACGCACGCCGATGCGTCGACCGAGGACAGCGGGGTCGACGACGAGCTGGTGGAGGCCTGGCGGCTATGGTCCGGCCTGGTCACGGCCCGCCCGAACGCGCAACGCCGCAGCATGGGGGACAAGTCGGGAGCGGTGAACCGAGTCTGCCGCATGCTGGTCGACGCCGGCTACCTGACTTCGCGGGGTGAGACCGACGGCGGCACCTGGACAGCCCGCCCGCGCTTCCGATTCGCCGTTGCCGAGCTCACGGAGGACTCGGATCTCTACGCCGTCGTCAACGGCCTCGCCAGCGACACGACCGAACCGGGCACCTCGTGACCGGCGGCCTCTTTCCTGAGCCGGGTGCCCCCGAACAGGTGGAGCCGCCCGTTCCGCCGCTGCGGTTGCGGCGCGTCCGGCTGCACGGCGTCGGGCCGGATGGTGCCCGCTTCGATCCGCTCGACCTGGACTTCGCCACCGAGAACGGTGCGGCGTCGCGGGTGCTTCTGTCGCTGACCAACACTGGCGGCAAGTCCACGTTAATCACCCTGGTGTGCAGCGTAATCGTGCCCGCCTCGCGTGCCCAGGTCGGCGGCAAGGTCCTGGGCGACTACGTCCTGACCGGCGACACCTCGCACATCGTCTGCGAGTGGGAGGACAGCACCACCGGCGAGCGGATCGTGACCGGCACGGTGATGGAGTGGAAGGACGGCAAGCGCCAGCCGACGCACGCGCTGCGGTCCACCACGAACATGCACCGAGCGTGGTACCTCTTCCGCACCGGCGCCGAGCTTCCCGGCATCGACGATCTCCCGTTCGTCACGAACGACCGGCGCACGCCCTACCGCGACTTCTACGCCGTGGTCGACGATCTCATTGCTGGTCACCCGAGGACGCGCGGGGTGCTGACCGGCAACCAGAGCGAGTGGACGGCAGCGCTGGAGGAACGCACCAGCGTCGACCCGACGCTATTCGGATACCAAATGCGGATGAACGACTCTGAGGCCGGCGCCCAGAAGCTGCTGGAGTCGTTCAAGTCATCGAACGAGGTCGTCCGGTTCTTCGTCTCTGCGCTCAACGACCAGCGTGAGCTCGAGTCGTTCACCGGCAAGCTGGAGAGCTACGCGCAGCTCGCCGCCCGGCGGGCCGAGCTGGAGTCGCTGGCGGCCTGGGGCGAGGCGTCGACGCCGCTGATCGCGCGGATTGCTTCCTGCGCAGTCACCGCGGCGACGGCGACTGCAGCGGCCGATAAGGCCCGGGCACTCGGGGGCGAGCTCACCGCGGCCCTCGGCAACCGGATCGACCAGGACCGTCAGGTCAAGGAGTCACTGAACGGTACGGTGGAGGACGCCCGAGCCGCGCTCGCGCAGGCGCGACGCGCCTACGGACAGGTCAGCGACATCCGGTCGCAGCTGCAGCTCGACCAGGCGCGTGCCGATCTCGTGAATGCCGAGACTGAGCTCTCGCGTACCGAGTCGGCGGCGGTCACCGCCAGGCGCAACGAGGAAGCTTGGCGGGCGGTCGACCTGGTCATCGACCTCCAGGGCCGGCAGGCGGACCTAGCGGCGGCGGAGCAGGCATATGCCGCGGCCGATGCGGGGCTGGGGCCGCTCCGAGAGCAGGTTGCCAACGCAGTTGTGCGCGTCGCTGGCCGGCTCGACGCCCTGATCACGGAGAATCTGGACGCCGCGCAGTCGGCTGACGTTGCGGCCACCACCGCAACCGATCTTGTGGAGGCGCAGAACAAGTCGGCGACGAAGGCAGCGCAACGAGCTGCGACCCTCGTCGCGGATCTTATCGCAATCGACAAGGCTGCCGTTGCGGCTGACCAGGCCCGAGAGAAGGCCATCGCCAAGGGCATCCTCGGTGCTGACGAGCGTGTCGAAGAGGGCGTGCGGAGGTGGAAGGCCGCACATGATGACGCGAGCCAGAAGGCCACCGAGGCGAAGAACGCGGCCGCGTCGGCAGTCGCGTCGGTCAAGCAGGCATTCCAGCAGCTGAAAGTGTTGGAGCCGCTGCTTGACCAGCAGCGTCGGTCCATGGACACAGCCCGCGGCCGACTCGAGCGATTCGATTACGACTTCGCCCTCCTGGCCGCCGACACGACGGTTCAGGAACTGCATGGCGACAAGCCAGCGGCCGAGGCAACCAGCGCTGATGCCGTGCGCCGGTGGACCGCAGTCGCCGACGCCGCCGCGGTCACCGCCGACGCCGCGGCCGCCCGCCAGGAGGCCGTCGCAGATGCGGCGAACTCCGAGGTCGCCTATCTCGATGCGAACGGAACTGCGCCAACCGGTGCGGACGTACAGACCGTCCTCGACGCGCTGACCTCCGAGCGCATCTGGTCAGTCACGGGGCTGAGCTGGATCGAACACAACATCGTCGATGCCGACGCGCGGCAGGCGTTCATCGCGGCCAACCCGGAACTGGCTGGCGGCGTGATCATCAATGACCCGACACGCTTCGACGCAGGAGTCGTTGCGCTCGGCGTCACCCGCCCTCGCACCAAGACGCCGGTGGCAGTGACCGTTGCACCGGCATCCGCTCACAGCCCGCAGCCGGCTGATCAAGGATTTCGGCCGTTTGTCGTCGTGCCGCACCGCGCCACCTGGGACCGCGTATGGGCCGAGCAGCATCGGGCCGAGGTGGCTACAACCGGGCAAGTAGCGGGCACCGCCGCGACGGAGGCGAAGAATACCGCCCTGCGGTACCGGAACATCTCTGCGGCCTGCGCAGCGTTCACCCGGAACTGGGGTGAGCCACCGCGACCGGCGCTCGTTGAGGCCGCAGACGCCGCCACGGCCACACACTCCGCAACCGACGAGCGGGTAGGAGCGGAGCGCGACACTCGCGACACCGCGCAGGATGTGATCGAGGCCAAGCGCGACGAACGGGACCGCTGGCAGGAGACGTCGCAGCAGGCTGAGAGCGCCACCGGGCAGGTCGAGCGCATGCATGAACTCGTCGCCGTCGCTGAGCAGGAAGCCACCCGCCGGACCGCCGTCGATGCCGAGCTGACCCGGGCCCGCCAGGATCAAGAGACAGCCGAGAAGACCTCGCGCGAGGCGATGGAATCGTCCAAGGCCGAGACCGGGCGTGCCGCGACACATCGGTCGAACGTCGAGCCGCTCAACAGGGAGCTCGCCGGGCTCGGCGTCGATCGGCCAGCTTCCGATCCCGGTGGCAACATCGACGTACTCCGGTCGGCGTGGAGGGCACTGCAGAGGGAGCTGGCCGACTCCGAGCGTGGACTACCCGAGGCCGGTCGGTTGGAGATGGCACGTGAGCGCCTTGCAGAGGTGACCGAACGGCTGCGTCCCTACTCCGAGGATGCGAAAGCCACGGCGGGCCAGCTGGCAGACACAGTCGAGGCGTCGAGTCAGGTGACCCGCACCGACGCGGTGCAACGAGCGATGAGGGGGCATGAGAAGGCCCGCAGCGCGGCCTTGATCGCCGGTAGTGTGGCTGATCAGGCTCGGCGCAGCTTGCGCGCAGCGGAACCTGCGGGCGATCACGTAAACCACTTCGACTTGGCGGGCACCGAGTGGGCGTGGTCGGCCGTCGAGGAGATCGCGGCGTTGCTGGAACGGCTGGAGATCCGCAACGACGAACTGCTCAAGAACCAGTCGGATGCGGAGTTGGGGTTCAGCGATGCGGAGCAGCTACGCGACGAGGTAACGAGAGACGTCGAGTCGTTCACAGAGACCATCCGGCTGTGGGTGGCCGATCCCGCCCAAAGCGTTGAGGTGTTCAGCGGCGGCCGGGCGGGTGCGCTTACCGAGATGCGCCAGCGTGTGCGCGACCAGCAGGACACCGACCGAGTTGACCGGGACGCGGCCGCCGAGCTGCATCGGGCCGTGGCGGAGACACGGGCGGTGGCCACCAAGCCGCAGTGGGCGCAGCTGACCGCGCCCGCGGTCCTCCGGCTCCGCGAGTTGCCCGAAGATGACCTCATCGCCGAGGCAGAGGTGCTGGGGAAGCGTGTTCTCGCGATGTCCGCGTCGGCCGCATCCGATCTTCGGGATCTCGACATTCACCGAGGCATCCTGCGGGACGGCCTGCAGTCGCTGTGCCGCGACCAGCGGCGCCTACTGCGTGAGGTGTCCCGATCCTCCCGCCTTCCCAACGGCCTCGGCGACCTCTCCCACAAGCACGCGATCAAGATTCTGTTCGACGACGACACCGACAGCGAGGCCGCTGCGCGCCTGGCCCGACGGGTCGACACATGGGCGGACGAGCTGGGTAAAGACCCGAAGAAGGCCCGGTCCACCGACGTGCGGGCCCGCTGGCTCGCCGACGCCGTCCGTGACACCGTCGTGGAGCGGAGCCGAGCCGGCGCATGGAGCATTGAGATCCTCAAGCCGAGTATCGACGGGCATGTCATCTACTGCCCGCCCGATCGCATCCCCGCCGAGTTTTCCGGAGGCCAGGTGCTCACGCTGGCCGTGCTGGTCTACTGCGCCCTGTCCCGCGTGCGCGCAGCACACCGGCAGGGCGGCGGCCGGCCACCGGGCACGCTGATCCTGGACAACCCGTTCGGCGCCGCATCGGCCGAGGCGCTGATCGACATGCAGCACCGGCTCGCCGCACACTCCGGGGTACAGCTGATCTGCGCCACCGGCCTGCACGACCCCGCCGTCGACGCCGCGTTCACCGGCCCCCAGTCAGTGATCGTCAAGCTCCGCAACGACGGAGACCTTCGCCGCAACCTCTCCTACCTGCGGATGCGGACCGCCGTGGTCGACGGCGTGGACATCAGGGCGAAGGCGCGCGGTGGAAGAGAGCCGGACGCCACTCAGAACTGGCTCGATGGGACGCGCTACGAGGTGCGGCGACGATGAGCGAGCCCCGTGCGTCCGACATCGCGGCCCTGCGCGATGCGATCACGGCGAGCGGCAAGGTGCGGCTGCACACCGACGACGTGTGGTCACTCTGGTGTCGGGCCGTTCCTCGTTTGTCCGGCGCGGCAGAACAGCGACAGGTTCTGAACCGCTCGCTGGAGCTGCTCGCCGATGAGCAGTTCATTGAGCTGCCGACCAGTACACAGTCTCAGATGACGGCGTCAAGGCTTCCGCGCTACGTCAGCGTTCCCGCCGCCCGTCGCGGCGCCCGGGCGCAGCCGTGGAAGAGGTACCCGTGGCTCCGCGAACTCGGATGGATCAGCTCGCTCACTCAGGTAGCCGACGACGTGTTCGACGACCTGGTGGCGATCAACGCGTGGTTGGTCGGTGACCGTGGGCGGGTGGCTCCGATCGTGCCTATCCGCTACCGGTCGGCTGAGATCTTCGACCGGGAGAAGCGCCTCGACGAGCTGGCCAGATCCAGCCTGTTCGGCCCCGATCGGCTCAGCCTCGACATGTTGTCGTGCCGGCGCATTGCCCCGCCTCTCGCCGCAGCCGCCGTGGGGGCCGGGGCTGACGTGCTAGTCGTCGAGAACAGCGACACCTACTGGGTCGTCCTCGAAGCGCTCCGTAGCGTCGACGGCCACAACATCGGCGTCGTGGCGTGGGGGAGCGGACGGTCCTTCCCGTCGCAGGTGGAGTCGCTCGGCGTCGACGTCGCGGGCCGTGGTCCCGTGCGCGGGACCACCTGGTACTGGGGTGATTACGACCCGCCTGGCCTCGATATCGCCGTCGCCGCATCGCGGGCCACGGAAACGGTCACCGTCGCGCCGGCCGCCGGCCTGTGGGCCGCGATGGCCGACGTCAGTGTCCAAGGAGCAGGCGAGCACGATTGGGCGCGCACCGAAGGAGTCGACTGGCTCGGCCTCGACGTGTGGGCCAGGCTCCAGCACGTCCGGACCGCACGGGCTCGCATCGCTCAGGAGCGTGTGCCCGTGGAAGTGGTCACGTGTTGGGCGCAGCGGCTTACTCGCCGTCATTAGATGTCGCCCGCGTTACAATTTTTCGACTTCCGAACCCAGGCCGTCACCACCTAATTGCGCGACTCAAGTTAACCACCAGGAAGGGACTTGGCTTGCCATGCCAGCTGATGCGTAAAGTATCGCGGGCACGAGTAGCGGCAACGAATAGTAGGGAGCGAGCTTTGCGCTCTTCGCGCAAGTAGCGCTGCGGGTCCTCGATGCGGAACCGTTCGATCGCTGCGGTGCGGGGGATGACGCCGGCCGATGCCCCCACGATGGCGAGGCGTTGGTACTCCAGGCCCTTGAAACGGTGCATGGTTCCGATGTGGATGTCTCCGTCGCCGTGGGGGCCGTCCTTCGTCAGTTCTGCGGACGTGATCCCGTCCGCAGCGAGCCGCCCCGCGACCTCGGCCACCTTGTCCCGTTCGGCGACGCAGACGGCGATGTTGCCGCGAGGATCCCGGCGGGCGTGCCCGTCACCTGCCGCGATCTCCTCCCGCCACGTGGCCACCACGTCGGCGAGCTCGTCGAGCTCGTCGGACCAGCTGTCGTGGCCGACGAACTCGGGGGCTGGGCCACGCAGCACGGACCGGTAGCCCTGGAGGGTGTCGGTGCCGTCGTCGAGGTCGTCGTAGTCGACGGTGCCGGGTGCGACGATGCCGATGGCGCGGGCGAGGATCTCTCTGGTGGTGCGATAGCTGAGCGTCAGGCGGGACGATCGTCCGCGGATGTGGATGCCGACAGTGCCCAGGGTGACGCGGTTGTCGTAGATGCGTTGGTGCGTGTCGCCGGTGATGAACATGTCGTCGGGCGACGGGGCGACCATGGCTCGGAGCATCGTCCAGTGCGCGGGGCTCAGGTCCTGGGCCTCGTCGACGACGACGTGGCGGTAGCGGTGGTGTCGGTAGCGGGTGCCGGAGCTCTCACCGTGGTGTTCCCCGTTCTCGGTAATCGTTGCGGCGCGGGCAGATTCGTAGCGGGCGGCGCGTTCGGCGGCCTGTCCCCAGGTCTCGACGCTGTCGCGGTCGAGGCGGGCGGTGAACTGCTCCAGGAGTTTCCACACCTGGTTGCGTTCGGGTCGGGTGAGGGATTTCCCGCGGCCTGCGCGGCGGGCCTCGAAGTACTCCTTGCGGCTACCGAGCGACTGGCCCAGGACGACCTGGTCCCATTCCTCGAGGAGGAACTCGGCTGCCCAGCGCTGGTCGCCGATCTCGGCGAGCACCTGGCGCAGGATCCCGATGGCCTGGACGTCGTCGATCCGGCGTCGGCTCGATCCGGGGCCGGAGTTCTCACTGAGCACCCGGGCGGCGAGTTGGTCGATGTGCGCGATGTCAACGCGTGCGAGCTGATTGGGTTCGAGCAGCAGCGACAGCCGGGCCCGCAGGTCGGTGGTGAGGTTCTTGGTGAACGTCGTGAGCAGGATCGGTTTGGTGCTGCCCGAATCCAGGTGCTCGACCAGGTGCTTGACGCGATAGAGCGCCACGATGGTCTTGCCGGTACCGGGGCCGCCGGACACCCGCGCAGGGCCGCGGTATCGGCGTGTGACGAGCGTGGCCTGGGTGGGGTGCAGGAAGATCTTCCAGGCGCCGAAGTCGCCGCGGTCGATGACCGCTCGGATGTCGTCGTCCACCGTCGTGACGATCGTGCGCGCCATGGCCGCAGTCAGGTCCGTGGCATCGGCGAGCTCCACCGCCACGGGTGCGGTGATCTCCGCGCGGACCTCGTCGACGCTCATGCCGGCCGCGAGCCCGTAGAGGACGTCCTTGCTCAGCAGCGGGGCGTCGGCTACGAGCTGATCGAGCTCGGTGCTGTCGGCGACGGTCAGCGCCAGCTCGACCAGCGGCTCGGCCACCCCGAGTCCGCGCAGCTCGTCGACGGTGACGCCGGCGAGCAATGGCACGACGGGCTCGGCCGGCGGCACACGCCGAGTCGGAGCGTCAGCGGTCTCGGGTTCGGTAGGAGTGAGTGTGACCCCGGCGCGGCGCAGGACGCTGTCGCCGACAACCGCGAGGTCAACGAACTCGATCTCGCCGGTGACCCGGTTGACCGCGACCGTCAGCTCCTCGTAGATGTTCTTGCGGTCCCGCACAGCGATCACAAGCCAGCTCTGCGTGCCCGTGGTGTCGACTCCCGTACGGACAAGTAGCGCCCGGAACGAGGAGCTGATCTTGGCTCGGAAGATCTCCCGGTTGCCCTTGAGCGGCTTGAGGTCCAACCCGGGATGGTCGGGGTTGGTGCGGAAGAGGTGGCAGAAGTCGTAGAAGTCTGCCTTGACCGAGCGTTCGAGCTTGTAGATCTCCGCCTCGGCCTTGTGGTGCAGGCTCAGCCGGGCGGTCATCGAGCACCACTTTCTGCGTTGGGAAGCCGTTCGAGCAGCGAATCGAGGTGGTCGAGCCATTCGGTGGCGCTGCGGACGGTCCAGCCCGCTGCTCGGTAGGCCTCATCGCGCCGCCGGGCTTCATTGCCGTGCGCGCCGTGGCTACCGCGCGCCGCGATCCGCAGATCGTCCCCAGGCCACCCGAAATCGACCAGCCAACGGTTCTCGCCGAGCTCGTGACCGAACACTGGAGCGCATTTGCCGTGCTCGGCGAGCACGCGGGCGAGACGGATCATCGACACCTCGTCGTCGTCGAGCAGCGGCAGGATGTCCTCGTCCCAGGCCGCATCGCGATTCTCCGCGAGTGCGGGCGTCGCTGCTGGTTCCTGGACATCGGGGATCGCCGCTCTGCGACACACGGTCAGTGTATCGACGGCGAACAGGGCTGCCCGGCTGCCGGCCAGCTGCACTCCGTCACCGCCGGCGTGGTCGAGGAACTGCAGCAGGTTCGACCAGTAAAGCCACGCCCGCCAGAACCCCGCCTGGTCGTCGGAATCCAGCGCGGTGTCGCTGTCGTCGAGGATCGCGATCGCGGTCCAGATCAGGCGGTCGTGTGCGGTCGCGTCGATGGCGTGCACCAACGGGAGCCCCGACCGGTCGACGGTGCGCAGGACGTGGATCGGTCCTGCGGCTCCGGCGGAGGTCAGGTGCCCGGCGAGTGCAGCTCTCAGAGCCGTGCCCGCGCCGGTTCGGTCGACCCCGGAGGCGATCGCCGCGGCGCCGACGGTCAGCCCGGCCACCGCGGCGGACGCACGCCTCCCCCAGATCGTGGGGTCCGGCTCGCGCAGGTAGGCGAGCAGGGTGTCCATCGGGTTGACGAACACCGCGTCGGCCAAGTGGGCGCGAGAGCCACCGAGCTGCTCGTAGGTCTCCTTGGCACGCTGCTGAGCGAGCCCGAGGTAGGGCGGCCACACCGGCTCGGCGCGGGTGCTGCGATTCTCGAACAGGTCGATGTCGTCCCAGGTGAGCTGGAAGACGGTGCGGCCTTCGGCGCGCAGCCGGGTGCGCTTCTCTGCGTCGCCGGCAATCCGGTTGCGGTCGCCCGCAGCGTGGTTGCGACGGCCGTCGAGGTAGACGGTGACTGTGGCGGGCGGCCCGTCGACGCGCTGGAACGTGAAGTCGGTGACGGTGTGGCCGAGGTCCTGCTGGGCGGTGAGTCGCCAGCGCACCACTCCGTGAGGGTCTGTGAAGCGCAGGTAGCCGCTCGACGCGCTGTCCTCGTCGAGTACGGCGTCGTCGTCGGTGGCGATCCGGTCGCGGAGGGCGGCGAGGAAGCGGGCCTCCAGGTCGGACTCGACCTGCTTGTCCAGGCCGATCAGGCCGGTGTGGTCGAGCGTCGTGGTGGCCCAGCCGTCGCCGAGGGAGTCGCCGTTCTCGTCGACCGGGCCCAGGAGGTTGCCGAGGATGTCGAGGGCCTCGCGGCGGGACACGATGTCTTGGTGGCGTTCCTCGGTATGCCGGTGCAGGCAGCGGTGGCAGGCGCGTCGGCCTTCCGCCTGGCAGGGGCAGGCAAGCAGCACCCGGCGGGCCTCGACGAGCGTGTCGCGGAACGCGTCGGGCTGCACGAGCCGGTGCAGGTACCCGGTGCCGCCGGGGAGCCGGTCGAACAGCACAAGAAAGTGCCGTTTCGCGCCGGTCGCCTTGTCCGGCATGGAGGCGAGCGTGGTGTCGAGGTGCTGCGGGTCGCCGCCGAAGTGCCGGTCGACGCCGAGGCGTAGTGCGGCTCGGAACGAGTGGATCTTCTCGTCGACGAGGACGGTGGCGGCGGGCAGAAGCACGCGCAGCGCTTCGGTGCGGAGCTGGTGGGCGAGCAGCACCGGCTCCTGCGCAACGGTGTCGGTCTTGGCCCCGCGTCGCAGCGGGCACCAGGGCTGGTGGTGTTTGGTCTTCGGGTTGCGGGCGGCGGAGGAGTCGACCGCGTCGGTGTCGTGGTCGAACACCGGCTTGCCGTCGGAGGTGGCTGCGCCGCAGCTCGTGCAGACGTGGAACGGGCTCAGCCGCACCGTCTGCCCGGCGAGAGCGTCCTGCGACTTCTGGTCGAACCGGGTCTGCCCGACGTTGATGCGCCGGATCACCGCGCTGCGGCAGAAGTCGACGCCGAACGTCGCCGTGGTGTGCCGCCAGGAACCCTTCTCGATCTGCTCCAGGGGGATGTCGACGGCGTCGATCACGTTGTAGAAGCGCTGGTCGCGGTCGTCGCGCTCGTCTCCGATGCGGGCGTCCTCGCGTTTGCCTCGCGAGGTGACGACGCTGGGCTCTACGACCTGGTGCAGGCACGACCCGTCGTCGGCGATGCGGGCGCTGCCGCAACGCGGGCACGCCGTGCGGTCCTCGGTGGCGTTCTCGGTGCGGACGTGGCCGCAGTCCGGGCAGAACCGCCAGTGGCGCCACTCCGGCCGAGCCGCGGTGCCGATCTCCATGCCGGTGATCTCGTGCTTGAACCCGTTGACGTAGAACGTGTTGCCCGGCGCCAGTTCGGAGAGCGCGTAGCGCCGGGGCCGGTCGTAGGTGAACAGCTTCGAGGTGAAGCGTTCCCTGCCGGTGGCGGGGTCGGGGCCGTCGGACCAGTAGAGGGTGGCGTTGAGGGTGGTCGCCGCGTCGGTGAGGGCGTAGTTGGGCAGCAGCCCGAGGTCGCACAGGGCGCTCTGGGCGTCGGTGTCGCCGTGGCGACCCAGCCGTTTGCCGACGGTGCGTCGCTCGGCGTCCAGCTCGGCCTTCTGCCGGGCCTGGTCGGGGTCGGAGTCGTGCAGCTCGCCGTGCGCGTCGTCGACCAGCCGCAGGCGGGCGCGCAGGCCGTCCTCGATGTGCCGCCAGGCCTGCTCCGCGTTCTCGACGGCGCCGCGCAGGCCGCGCGTCGCGTAGTCGCGCAGGTCCTCGGCCGCCGAGGGGTTGACCCCGGTCGGGAACAGCGCCAGAAACGCCGTGGCCAGCGCTCCGCCGTCGGCGAGTGCGGCCTCCACGAGGTCGGCCAGGTAGCCCGACGGGCCGAACAGGGCAGGGGCCTTGGGTGGCAGAGCGGCGAGCGGCCTCCCGTCGGGCCGGATGAGGCGACCGCCGGCCGCGAGGTCGAGCAGGTGCGCGAGGTACTGGCGGCGCAGGATCTCCACGGCCGAGAGGTAGCAGCCCGGCGGCACGATCAACCCGGCGATCATCTCGCGCGGCTCGTCGAGGAAGTACAGGTCGCGACGGCTGCGGTCGGGGATGGTGAGCAGGAACGCGTTGCCGGTTCGCCGCCCGGCCCGGCCGACCTGCTGGGCGTAGTTGGCGGGCCGCCGGGGCAGGGCGGCCAGCACGACGGCCGACAGGTCACCGATGTCGATGCCCATCTCCAGCGTCGGGGTGCACGACAGCACGTTGGGGTCGCTGAATCCCCTGCCGTTCTTGAACGCTGCCTCCACCCGCTCGCGCTGCGGTCGGGTCAGCAGCCCGGTGTGTTCGGCGGTGACGATCTGGTAGGTCCCGGCTCGGCGGTACAGGTCCCGGTAGTAGTCGGCGCGGTAGTTTCGGTCGCGGTGGTGCATCCCGAGCGCCGCTGGCCGGGAGCCGGCCACCAGGCGGCCGGTGTGGCAGCGGTAGGACGGGCAGGGTTGGCCGTGCCACTGCGCGTGCAGGTCCGGGTGCACCGTCTGCTCCCACGCGCACACCGGGCAGCGTACGAACGCGTCATTGACCCCCTCGTCGGTGAGCAGCCGGACGTCGACGTGGCCCGGTTGCAGGCCATAGATGCGGACCGAACTGTCGTTGGGGATGCGGGTGGCGACGAGCCCCGCCGCCGCCAGTTCGGGCAGCAGTCGGTTCCACAGCTCCGGGGACTGCTCACGGGTGATCGCCAAGCAGCGCTGCGCCCACCGCTCGTACCAGGTCAACCGGCCGGCGGCGACGTCGAACTCGCTGCCCTTCTTCGGCTGGGCCAGCAGGAACCGCGGCGCGCCCACGCCCCTGGGGAAAGCTTTCATGCCCTGCGGTCGGCCGCCCCAGATGTGGTAGCGGCTGGTACCGGCCTCGGTGAGGTATCCCCCGAGCCACTGATGGTTCAGCGCGCCGCGGGTACGGAGCCGCTCCAGCAGGACCCGCAGGAACCCGAGGTAGCGCGCGTCGTCCTGGGCGGCGGGTGCGACGCCGCTCAGCTCCAGGTGCACGGACCGGACGAGCGCGACCGCGGCGTCGGGATCGGGGATGCGTACCTGCGCGGCCGCGGTGCGGGTCAGCTCCAGGGTGCGCCCGTTGCGGGAGCGGAACCCGAACTCCATCAGCGTCTCGAACGCGAGCCGCTCCCCGATGAGCTGCCAGGTCTTGAGCGAACCGCCGCGCCTGTCGCCCGACAACAGGCGGGGGACGCCGCGGTGATCGTGCAGATCAGCCGGTACCACCGCCGCCAGCGTGCGCGGGTCGGTCGTGGCCGCGACGACGTCGGCGATCAGGTCGTTGAGCGCGGTGGGACCGTCCTCGGCGAGGTGGTTGGTGAGCAGTGCCCGCAACGAGAACGTGTACGAGCGGCTGGCGACGAAGCCGGCCCGGTGCGCGGCGTCCTGCACCGAGTCGTTGAACATCAACGTCTTGTCCTCGTCGATGTCCTCGTCCAGCTCGCCGCCGGTGAACAGCTGCGTGATCGACGCCGCGGCCAGCGCGGCGGCGCCGGTACCGAGGTAACGGATGGCGTTGCGCTCCCCGCACGCCGGGCACCAGTCCTCGGCCGCTGCGGTGTTGGCGTTGTCGCCCAGGGTGACCAGCACGAACGCGGCATCGCGCGCGGTGAGGCGGGGCTCGTGGGTGTCGGGGTCGTAGTCGCCGCGCGGGTCGGGCAGCCGCAGCCGGTAGCCGGGGCCGTCGAGGACCATCAGCACGCCGCCGCCGGTATGGCCGAGCGTCGACCCCGCGACGGCCATCGGCGCGACGCCGGAACCCTCGCGGGCCTCGCGGTCGGTGGCGGCGATGAGGTTGCGGACGCGGACCTTGTCCTGGCTCGTCGACGCCCGCCGGATGCGGTGGGTCTCGAACTGCACGGCCTGGTCGTCGCTCTCCGGGGAGAACACCGCCCAGCCGGATCGTCCGCAGTCGCGGCAGTACACCGCGGGGAGGAACAGGTTGGCGCTCTGGCCGGACGTCACGACGGTCAGCGGCGCGTTCCGGGCGTGGAAGGCGCCCGGCCCGTCGGTGACGCCCGGGGTGTCCCACCGGAACTCCGCGCGCGGCCACGGCAGCACGCCGCGCACCAGCCGGGAGACCGAGCGTGCCCACTGGTGCACCTCGACGTGCACGAACGGGCGCGGCGAACCACCGGCCGACGCCGGGTCGCGGGCGATCGAGAGCAGCGCGACGACCCGGGCGAGCGCGCCGGCCGCCACCTCGGGTTGGTGCGTGATCGTCTGCGCCCAGGTCGGCGCGCCGGAGCGCCACAGCAGGTCGAGGACCTCACCATTCGTTCGGACCCCACCGTCGAGCGCCTTCATCACCGCGAACGTCAGCGAGTGCCGGGCCAGGTTCTTCGCCAGGACGAACGGGTCGGGATCGCGGGTGCCGGTGACGGCCTCGACGAGGTCAGCCAGCGCCTCGGCACCGGTCGTGGGATCGGGCAGCGCGGCGAGCTGGTCGGGTGAGGGCACCGGCAGCGTAGGACTCCACAACGCTGGGGGTAGGAACTCCTCCACGGACTGCCGGTCCTCGCCGATTACCGCCTGCTCGGTGAACGCGGTACCGAAGACGTCGGTGGCCACGTCGAGCAGGCTGCGCCGGCCGTCGCTGTCGGTGCCCGAGCCCAGGGTGGCCGAGGTGGCAACCGGGCACATCGGGCCCAGCGGCCGCCCCTCCTCGGGCGTGCCGACCGCGGCGGCGAGGCGGCGCAGCAGCATCGCCACGTCGGTGCCCTGCGCGCCGTCGTAGGTGTGGAACTCGTCGACGACGACGTAGCGGATGTCGGCGTCGGTCCACAGCTCGCGGTCGGCCGAGCGCTGCAGCAGCAGGTCGAGCATCTTGTAGTTGGTGATCAGGATGTCGGGCGGGGTGACCCGCATGTCGGAGCGGTTGGTGAAGACCTTCTCGTAGCGGGTGGCGGCCCGGTCACCGATGTAGAGCCCACCCTGCAGACGCTGCAACGCGGGCTCCCCGACGAGCAGGCCGTTGAGGCGTTGCGCCTGGTCGGTGGCCAGCGCGTTCATCGGGTAGAGGAACACCGCCTTGACGCCGCGGTGCCCGGCGGCCCGTTCACGCGCGCAGTGGTCGAGTACCGGGTAGAGGAACGCTTCGGTCTTGCCCGACCCGGTACCGGTGGTGACGAGCGTCGGCTGCGGGGTGCGCCCGCTTGCCGAGCTCAGCCGCGCGAACGCCGCGGCCTGGTGGGCGTAGGGCGTGAAGCCGTCGCGTTGCCAGTCCAGCATTGCGCGCCAGCTGTCGTCGGCGGCGGTGAACGGGGTGCGGATGCGCAGGAACGGGCCCCGGAACATGCCGGACTCCTCGTTGCCCAGGAAGCGGTGCAGCGATTCTCGCGCGCCCTCGTCGGACAGGGCGTAGGTGGTGGAGAGGTACTGCAACAGGCTCTCCTTGAGCCCGCTGGCTTCGAGCGTCGGCCTCACGGGTGGGGCACCTCCTGCGCGATCGGATCCCACTCACCGCGCGCCACGGCGGCGTCGAGCCGGGCCTGGAACACGGCGTGAGCTTCCCGCATCTCCCGCTCACGGTTGGCCTTATGAAAGGGGGCGGTGTAGCCCTGCGGCGCGGCGAGAACAGTGGGCGCTGACAGGTATGCCTGGAACTCCGCCCAGGTCTGCTTGGTCTGTCGCTGTCCGATGGTGCGGGCGTTGCCGGCCAACTTCCACCCGTGGGCGTCGAACCACGTCACAGCCTCGTACTTCTGGAGGACTGGGAACCGGCCCTTGTAGGCGGCGATGAGGGCCTCGGCGTCCATGCCGAGCGAGACGGCGACCAGCGCATCGATTTCCACGAGCGCGGCGCGCCGGGCCCGTTCAGAGCGCAGGGGAGTGTCGGGGCGCCAGTTTGGGTTGACGTCCTGAAGGGGCTGCAGCCCGGGCCAATCCAAAGCCCAGCCCTCGTAAGCCGGCCAGGTGTGGTCGTAAAGCTCCGCCCACAGCCGTGAGTAGGCGGTGGTGAGGCAGTTGAGGCGAAGAGTGCGGATGAGAAGAGCGGAAGACAGAGGATGGTTAAGGGCCGGTGCAGGCATTGCTTTCGCGCCACCCACATGAAGGTCGCCGAGGCCGGTAGCGCGAAGGTAGTAATCCAACGGGAGCGAAGCAAAGAAGCCAGCGACAAGACACGTGCTGCGGTTATCGACGACGTGGGCGCTCCTGAGTCCATCGATGTGTGCTGTTCCAGGAGGAATAATGGCGCCGTACAGACTCCGCTCGGTGTTCGTCGCAATCATTTTTCGCCACGCAAGTCGGTAAAAGATGGAGTAGCGGCGCCGTGCACGCTGGACCAGCGACGCATCGATCAACGCCGGATCGACGCTAGCGTTGCCAGTTGCGGATCTAATATCCTCTGCTGCACGCTGGATGGCTCGGGTGTCCGCACGAAGCCGTTTAAGTGCGCGGTTGTCAATCCAGCGCTCCTGTCGAGAATGGTAGGCGTTTGCGCGGCCCGGCGGTCGGACATAGGCTGTATCCGGGACATATCTCGGGTCTAGCTCAGTGAGGTCGACGCCGTAGGGGTCGTTGCTATTGGCGTCATGTCGCTTGAAGACTGGTGTGGCCACGCTCAATTGCGTGCCTTTGAGAACTACTTGTTGCCATCGTACAGGCTGATACTCTCGACCCGTGGTGGAGTCGGCACGGTTGTAGTCGATGAGATTTTCCTTCTTTGCTCCGCTCTCGTCATAGCCTCGTGCAATTTGGGGCGAGTACGATTCGAGGCGCAAAGGATAGTTAGACAATGCCTCGATCGCGGCAGCTTCAGCAGTGCTTACTGGAGACAGCAGTCTGGCCTGCTCGACTGGCAGATGGTCCTCGTTGAGCAGGCGTCGCCATGCGACGAGAAGCTGCGGTGTAACTTGGATGATGCGAGACTTGTGGGGGCGCTCGTCGAACTCGCCGTTGCGGAAGCGGATGCCGGGCGGCTCCCCAGATCCGTCGTGACTATCTGATTGCCGCAAAGAGTCCACTGAAACCAGCCATGATAGATGGGCGAAATTGATCTCGCGAGGCTGGCCATAGATGTGTACAGCGAAATGCGCAGTGTCGCCGACGGGTCTTGGGAAGAAGCGTTGCCCAGAGTTGACGAAGTCGCCGTGGATGCGGAGCCGCCTGTAGGCTTCGGCCCGAAGCTTGCCTTCCTTGTCGCCGGTGAAGTGAGTACCGGGGTGGACGAGTCCAACCGTTCCGGTAGGAGCAGAATGTGACCACGTCTGGCACATGAACGCCCGGTATAGGTCGGGCTGGGTACCGGCCAGCAGCGGGTAGACCTGCGACGATCCGAGCAGAGCGACTTGCGCACTCGTGGCCGTCTGCTCCCCGAGGACGTACATCAGCACTGCAGACGAGGTCAGCAGCTCCTCGCGTCGTCGGACCTTGTCGGTCGCGGAGGCCTTGTCCTCCAGCTCGAACCATGGCTCGTGTTCGGCGAGGACCGCGTCCTCATCCCAGCGTGGTCGCACCCACGGCGGGTTGCCGACCTGCAGGTCGAATCCGCCAGCCTGGGCGAAAACGCGGGCGAACTCCAGCTCCCAGTGCAGGAAGCCCTGGGCGTCGGCGATCTCGCGCACCTCGTGCAGCCAGGGGAATCGCTGTTCCGGGTCGCCGAGGTCCATGCCCATCCAGCGGGGGAGCTGGTCCTCGTAGTCCCTGAGCTGGTCGAGTGTGTCGAACTGGTCGAGCAGACTGTCGGCGGGTACGTCGTCGGTGCCGAGCATCGACTCCAGGAAGTCGAGCCAGTCGTCCGAGTCGACCAGCGGGATCACCGCGCGGCGGGCTGGCCGGACCTTCTTCGCCCTGGTCGTCGCGCGTGCTCGCGTGGTCTCGACCACGACGTGCTCGGCGTGAGACAGGCTGAGCTGCTCTCCGGCCACGGTGAACAGTGCGGGCACCTCGTGCACGATCTCCTGCTCCGGCACCGCTTGGGCGAGCAGCGCGCGCAGGGCGGCCGGGCTCTGCTCGGTGGGGCGGTCGGTGTACGTGGGGTGGGTGCCGTCGAGCAGATCGATGCTCCCGACCGGCCAGAACCACAGCGCGCACCAGGCGTCCATCACCATCTTGAGCCGCCAGTACGGGGTGTCGACGGCGTTGAAGAGGTCGGCGAACACCTGCTCCTTGGCCACGGGCTTCTGCGACCGATCGAGGAACGCGAACTCGGGATCGGACGGGTCCGCACCCCACACAGGGATGCGGCGGGCGATGGCTCCCTCCGAGATCTCCATGCGCCGGGCGACGAGCCCCCACAGGTACTCGACGCGTCGCGCGGCGCCGCGCAGACGCTCGTACTGGGCCGTCGCCGGAGACCGCAGCACGCCCTTCTTCCACCTCCCGAGTGCGCCCATCGGATCGCCGGCCAGCTCACCGGCCAGGGCCTTGGCCTCCTTCGCCCCGGTGACGGCGGCCCAACCGGGGCTGGGGAGGAGGAACTGGTGCACCGCTCCGGTCGGAAGCGGTTCCGGGAACGGCAGTGGCGTCGGCGCCAACCCTCCCGCGGTCGTCTTCGTGGCTTTCGCCCGGAGCCACGCCTTCGCCGACGAGGTGACGTCGGTGCCTGCGTACACCGCGCGGCGGCCACCGACGAGGGAGTTACCGCGTCGCAGGTGCAGCCCGAACCACGGGGCCTGCATGCCGGGATGCATGGTGTTGAGCCACAACGAGACCTCCGCCAGCTCCACACCGGTGGCGTTGAGGTCCACCCCGTACGCGTTGTGCAGCGCGATGTAGGCCTTCACCCGCTGCTTCTCGGTCAGGGCGTCGGCCGCCGTGATGGAGATGCCCAGCTCGTCCTGGCGTCGGCGCAGGTACTCCTCGGCCACCTGATTGATCGCCTCGTTGAGGAACGCCCCGGAGCCCAGCGCCGGTTCGCAGATCGTGTAGCGCAGCAACTCCGCCGCACGGGTGCGGACCGGTTGGCCGTCGGGCCCGGTCTGCTGGTCGAGGCGGTGTTTGAGGGTCAGCTCGACCGTGACCTTGGTGAGCGATTCGGGGGTGTAGTAGGAGGCGGAGGTCTCCCGGTCCCGCCCGGCGAGCCGGTAGACGAACGTGCCGGGCCGGTAGCGCTCAGGGCCGCGCAGGCCGCGCTGGTTGTCGTGCTGGTCGTAGGCGACCAGCGTGTCCTCCGGGTAGTCGCTCTGCCGGTGGGCCGGGATCAGCCACGAGCCCTTCTCCGGCTCGCCGCGTTTCGCTACCTCGCACAGTTCCTCGGTGGCGATGATGCCGGTGTAGGACATGAGGCCCTCGTACACCGCACCGAGCTGGTTAATGCCCAGGTTGCGATAGGAGATGAAACCGCCGCGCTCACCGCGCCGCGCCCCCTTCTTCTTCGTCAGCAGGCGCAGCACCTCGTGCAGCGCTGCGTTGCGGAGCCGCAGATCGAGCTGATCGTCACCGAGGTCGACACCCGTGCCGATCAGCCGGATCGACCGCGGCTCGAACAGCTCGCTGCGCAGCGGCTCGAAGCGAAGCCCACGGTCCTCACCGGGGCGATCGTCGTCCTCGGACTGGTCGTCCCGGTACCGATGGCCCTCGTTGACCTTCCGGAACAGCAGGTCGAGGGACTCGAACAGGTGGAAGCCGTTGCGGGCCTCCTCCTCGACGAGCTGCTCGTCACGCTCGACCAGATCACGCAGGCGGGCCACCGAGTAGCCGGCCTCGTAGGAGGCGTCGTCGGAGGGCAGGATCCCCAGCTCGGGGCGTGCTTCGGCGTAGAGGAGGAACAAGACCCGGTAGAGGTAGCGCAGCGTCTCGCGGGTGAGCTGGCGGGCGAAGGGGAGTCGCGGGTCCTCGATCCGGCCCGGGTCGACCCCGGCGGCGTCGAGTCGGGCCAGCACCTCGTTCGCGATGATCTCCACCGAGCGTTGCAGGCCTTCGCGCAGCTCTCCGGTCACGCCGACGGCGTTGTCGGTGGAGGCGCGCAGCAACGTGTCGATCAGCGGGCCCTTGCCGTCCGCGCGCGGCGCAAGCATGTCGTGGCTGAACAGCGCGGCGATCGTGGCCAGCTCACCGAGCTGCCTGCGATCGTTGCGTTCCAGGGCGGTGTCGAGGTTGGCGGCGAGGAAGCGTCCCTCGGCCCAGGACCGGCGGTCGGCGAGCAGCACCACCCCGCCGCACAGCAGCAGCACGAAGAGAGGTGGATCGGCGCCGGGTGAGCCGAGTTCGCTCCCGAACAGCCAGCTCGCCAGCGCCGCGCCCGTCCCGTACGATTCGCTCGCGCTCACCCTCAGCGGATGCAGCAGCCTCCCCGGGCCGTCCGGGTCGAGTACCGAGTCGGTCAGTGACGCCCAGCTGCAGTCGAGGGCCACGATGCCATCGCCGTGCCAGGCCACATCGACAACGTGTTCGCGGCCGGCGCGGTGCACCGTCAGCTGCCCGGTGCCCTCGGCGAAACCCAGCGCGCGGAGCACGCGGCGATGCCACTCGGTCAGGGCCTTGCCCCAACCGGGCGTGCCGTGGGTGTGGACCCGCGCGTCGTCCCCGGCGTCGGCATCCCGGGCCGCGGACTCCGCGAAGAACGTGCGCACCTCAGGCTTGAGATACTCGACGCGCAGCTTGCGCACCCACTCCCGGGGCGTCTCGGCCTTGTGGAGGTCGTCGCCCTCGCGCACGGTCCACGTGTCGAACAGGCCCTTCGCCAGATCGGCGCGCAGCTGCTCGGCGAAGTAGTGCGCTGCCAGATACTCACCGCGGTTGGTGAACGAGTCGAACTCGGTGCTCATCGGAGGGGTTCCAGTACGGCCAGCAGCCGGAGCATGGGGGCGCCGGACGTGCGCATCGAGTCGATGAGGGCGTGGCGCCGCGCGGTCGTACGGTCGACCGTCTCGACGTCGGCCCCGAACAGCGCCGCCTGCCGCCACACCTGCACTCGTTCCTCATGGGGCCTGAGTACCTGCTCGACACGTGCGGCGTACTCGCCCTCCTGTTCGTCCAGGTGCTGCCGGGCCACCTCGATCGCCCGCGGTACGAGCAGCTGCAGGGCGTCGACGTCGCGGGGTCGGGCCCGGCCCGGCATCGCCGGGTCCACCCCGCAGCGCCGCAGGAACGCCGCATCCATCGGCTCGATCTGCGGGTGGTCCGGCAAGCCGCGCACCGCCATCCATTCGACGACGGTCGGCCGTCCCAACGCGTTGGAACAGATGCCCTGCACCAGGAACACCGGGGCGTCGACGTCGGCGGCCAGGACGAACGCCTCGTCGTGACGGATCGAGGCGAGTGCCTTGTCGGTGATCCAGTCGAGCACCGGATGCACGGGGGAGACGTAGCAGACGTTGGGCCACTGCGTTGTCGACGAATCGCGAGCGGCCTGCAGCCGCCTACCGGCCAGCTCCTTCGAGAACGTCATCACCAGTCGGGTCAGGATGCCCTGCTCCTGCAGATAGGAGCGCGGCAGCGATCGGAAGCGGTAGACCAGGTCGGGCGGCGGGACGAAGGCGATGGTGCCGTCGTCGTCGCGGCGCAGCGACAGCCCGTCCTCGGGGCCCGTCGGGCAGATCTGACGGAGTGCCTCGTCGAAGTACTCGGCGGTGGAGGCGAACAGCGACGGGACCTCCGCCATGGCCACATCGGCATCGACCGGGCCGGCGCTGACGGTGCCCAGCAGGTCGGCCAGCAGCCCCGTTCCGGGCGCGCGCTGCAGCGACGCCTCCACCGTGCGTCCGGCGATCAGGTCGCGGGTGAGGCGGCCGTCTTCCTCCTTGGGCCGGTACAGACCGGTGACGGCCTCGGCCGAGCCCTCGATGCGGTGCGCTTCCTCCTCCCGGGCCAGCAGCTTCGCGCCGACGAGGCGATCGTCGAACGGCCGTGGCTCGCCGTCGGGTCCGGGGATCTCGACGTCGCTGGTGAGCAGGATCGCGCGGAACTCCGGCGAGATGTGCTGCCCGTAGCGGTCGATGCGGCCGTTGCGCTGCTCGATGCGGATCAACGACCAGGGCAGGTCGTAGTGCACGAGCTGGTGACACTGGTCGTGCAGGTTGACGCCCTCGGACGCGACATCGCCGGTGAACAGGATGCGGATGGGATGGTCGCGCAGACCGAAGTTGCTGATCGTCTTCTTCTGATCGTCGACGGTCGTGGCGTCACCGTGCATGAGCTCGATGGCGCCGCCGTACTGCCGCCAGGGCTTCTTCTCGTCGAGGGCAGCGGTCGCCGGGAAGCCCAGCCGCTTCGGCACCACGTCCGCGAGCCACGTCAACGTGGGGATGCGCTCGGAGAAGACCACCACCCGCGTATCCGAATCCGGTCCCACGCCCAGCTCCCGTAGAACCGTCACGAGGGCGTCCAGCTTGGCCGAACTGTCGATCTGGTCCGTGAGGATTCGTAGGTCGATCAGGGCGGCCTGCTCGCGGCTCGGCCCGGCCTTCTCGATCGTGATCAGGCGTTTGGCGATCGTCGCCAGGAGTGCCTTGTGCGAGGACAGGAACGACTTGAACAGCGTCCACGAGAACAGCGCGCGGTCGCTGACCGATTTCTCGGGAGCGATCCAGCGGGTGGCGAGCTCCAGAAGCACAGCGCGCTCGGCCGCAGACGCCGCTGCCGGCACAGGCAGCGACGGGCCCCGGTCGGCCCACGTCGCCTTGAGCGAGTCGCGTACCTCCTGCGAGGTCTTCGTCCGTCGGATATAGAGGTGCTCCAGGTTCTTCACTTCATACTGCTTCGGATCGGCGATGGCGGCCTCGTCGAGCATCGTGATCAACTCGGCGAACGACTCCGCGTCCCCGTTGTGCGGGGTGGCGGAGGCGAGGATCAGAGCGTCGGTGTGGCGGGCCAGTGTTCGGGCCAGCGTGTTGTTCCGGGTGCCGGCGTTCACGAGGTTGTGCGACTCGTCGATGACGACGGCGTCCCAGTCGGTGCTGCCGAGATGCGACACGTAGGTCTCGGTCTTGAGCGTGTCCACGGAGATGATCGCGCGCTTGAAATACGCGAAGGGATTGCGGCCGGCGGGGATCTCCTGCTGCAGGCGCTGGATACCGGTGGAGTCCAGGCGCACCAACGGGATGGAGAACCTCGTCCACAGCTCGCGCTGGAACTGCTCCAACACGTGCGCGGGCGACACCACCAGGATCCGTTCACCGCGGCCGCGCCGGATCAGTTCGGCAAGCAGCAGTCCGATCTCGAGGGTCTTCCCCAGGCCGACGACGTCAGCGATGAGGATGCGGGGCTGCGGATTGCGCATCGACAGGGCGAGTTCGGCCGGGCGGAGCTGATGGGTCTGGCTGTCCATCAGGAAGTTCCCCGACAGCGCCAGGCCGTGCTCGGTCTGGGGGAGGGCGGTCTTGCGGATCACGGCTTCCAGGTAGAGCCGTGCGCGGCGGTGGTGCGCGGAGTCGTCGCCGACGAGGCGGGTGCGGCTCGGGTCGAGTACCTCGACGTGGTCGATCTTCGTGTAGAAGACCGCCTCGGTGTCGTGCACGAACGATGAGACACCGGTGACCTCCAGCATCCACCCGTCGTGGCGCGTGGCGACGACCTTCCTGACCAGCCACTGCTCGTCGCGAACCCGTACCTGGGCGCCCGGAGCGAAACCGGTGGTGGCCTCAGGCGCCGCGTCGCCGTCCGTCCCCCCGCTCAACTGCTGCTCCGTTCGTCGGATCTGAGCACGGTACCGATCTGGCTACAGGACGGCGCGGGTTGCGTACCGCCTGCGCAGGTCCTCGGCCACCCGCTGCGATGCGGGCCGCCTGCCGCTGGCGGGCGCGGGCTCCTCGGGAACGGCTGGTGGCTGCGGGCGGACGTCCAGCGCGTCGTCGACATCGCCGGGCGGATCGTCGGGCCGCAGCGGCGGGGGAACCGGCGTCGGCGGCTTGTCGGCGGTCGTCAGGTCCACGAGGAGGCGCCGGGCCTGCACCGCCGTCATCCGCAGCGTGGTCAGCAGCTCCGTACATGCGGCCGTGACGGCCGCGAGGGTCGGCCGGGCGGCCGGGTCGTGACTCAGCATCGACGAGATCATCGGTACCAGGGGATCGGGGAGGCCGTCCAGATCTGGACCCTGCTGAGGATCGGAGACCTGGCCGGCGATCGCCTCCCAGCGTGCGCCGTCGTAGGGATGGTGCCCGGTGCCGGCATACAGAAGGACTGCGCCGAGTCCGTAGACGTCTGCCGCCGGCGTCACCTGGATCTGCCCACCGGCCTGCTCGGGCGGCATGTATCGGATAGTCCCGATGATCATTCCGCTGTGCGAGAGGGTATCCGTTGCCGCGTCGAGGAAGGCTCCGAGCCCGAAGTCGATCAGGACCGGTCCGTATTCGCCCATGATCACGTTCTGCGGCTTGAGGTCGCGGTGCAGCAGCCCGGTGGCGTGCACCACCGCCAGGCCCTCGGCCAGCAGCGCGCCCAGGCTCGCCACCAGCGCAGCGGGCAGCGGGCCGTGCGCCTCCACGTGCGCGGCCAGAGTGGTGCCCGGCACGTACTCCATCGCAAGCCACGGACGGTCGGCGTAGGGGTCTGCGTCCAGGAACCGGGCCACGCGATTGGTTCCGACGACGGTACGGGCGATGAGCGCTTCTTTCTCGAAGCGGGCGCGCGTGACGGGATCGAGGCGGTCGGTGCGGATCAGCTTCACCGCCACGGGATCGCCGGCGGGGGAGTACGCGAGATACACCGTGCCCATACCGCCGGAGCCGATCTCGCGATCCACCACGTACCGGCCGATCAGCATGGGAGTGTCGATCATCGCTGCTGTACTCGACCCTTCGTCCGTGTGCGTTACGCCGCGTGACCTTACGCTGACTGGCCCGGGAAATGGAGGTAGCAGTTGCAGCTGTGGGTACCCGTCCGTCAAGGCGTGCCGACTGGTCGGAGCCGTGCCTGCGGACCCCGTGGCGGTGAGTCGCCGGCTCGGGTAGGAGTTTGGCTAACAGGCCGCGCGCCGTCCAGGCAGGTGTCCACAGCACCGTCTCCCCGGCACGAGCTGGCTGCAGTCCGACTCAACGAGTGTCTCGCGGAGCACGCCGACCTCCGAGACGAGCACGGCCGGCGGTTTCGCGGTGAGCGCGCCGGCAGTCACAGCGAACACCGTTCCTCGGTGCGGCCAATCCCATCGTCCCCGACGTACAGCCCGTATTGCGAACGACTGTCGCAGTAGCCTGTGCCGCTGTGACCAGCTTGGAAGAGCTCCTGTCCGAACGGCTCGCCGCGGGCTTCGCCGCCGCCGGCGCCGGCGGTGCCGCCCCGGCGGTGCGACGTTCCCAGCGTGCGGACTTCCAGGCCGACGGTGCGCTGGCCGTAGCGAAGCGGTTGGGACGCAATCCGCGTGAGCTCGCGGCCGAGGTCGTCGAGCGGGCGGAGCTGGACGACCTGTGCGAGACGGTGGAGATCGCCGGACCGGGGTTCGTCAACGTGACCGTCCGGTCTGACGTGCTGTCGCGACTCGCCAATGAGATGGCGACCGACGACCGGCTCGGCGTCCCGTTGACGTCGCAGCCCGACCGGGTCGTGATCGACTACTCCGCCCCAAACGCGGCGAAGGAGATGCACGTCGGCCACCTGCGGTCGACGATCATCGGGGACGCTGCGGTCCGGTTGCTCGAGTGGTGCGGGCACACCGTGGTCCGGCAGAACCACATCGGGGAGTGGGGCACGCCGTTCGGGATGCTCATCGAGCACCTGCTCGATATCGGCGAGACCGACGCCGCGCACGAGCTGTCGGTCGGTGACCTCGGGACGTTCTACAAGTCGGCCCGCAAGAAGTTCGACTCCTCGCCGGAGTTCGCCGACCGGTCGCGCAGCCGGGTCGTGCTTTTGCAGGGCGGCGACGAGCAGACGATGCGCCTGTGGACGATCCTCGTCGAGCAGTCCAAGGCGTACTTCCTGGCGGTGTACGACCAGCTGGGTGTGCTCCTGGTGTGCTCCTCACCGACAACGACTTCGCGGGCGAGAGCGTCTACAACGGCGAGCTCGACGACGTGATCGCCGAGCTCACCGAACTCGGGCTCGTGCAGGTCAGCGAAGGCGCCGAGTGCGTCTTCCCTGCGGGGTTCAAGAACCGTGACGGCGACCCGCTTCCGTTGATCGTCCGGAAGAGCGACGGCGGCTTCGGGTACGACGTTACGGACCTAGCGGCGATCCGGCACCGGCTGCGTGATCTCAAGGGCACCCGGCTGCTCTACGTGGTCGGTCTCCCGCAGCAGGTGCACTTTCAGATGGTGTTCCAGAGCGCGCGTGACGCGGGTTGGGTCGGGGACTCGACGCGGGTCGAGCACATCGGGCACGGGTCGATCCTCGGTGAGGACGGCAAGATCCTGCGCAGCCGGGAGGGGGTGTCGGTCAAGCTGATCGACCTGCTCACCGAGGCCGTTACCAGGGCCGGGCAGCAGGTGGCGGAGAAGAACCCCGACCTGCCCGCGGACGAGGCCGCTGCTGTGGCACGGGCCGTGGGCATCGGGGCGGTGAAGTACGCGGACCTGTCGACCGACCGCGGGAAGGACTACGTCTTCAGCCTGCAGCGCATGCTGGCCTTCGAGGGGGACACCGCGCCCTACCTGCAGTACGCGAACGCGCGGATCAACGCCCTGTTCCGCAAGGTCGGGTGTGACCTGCGCGCGGCGGACGGGGCCGTGGACGTGGTGGAGCCGGCCGAGCGCGCCCTGGTGCTCGTTCTCGTCGGGTTCGGCGATCTCGTGGTGTCGGTGGAACGCTCGCTGGAGTTCCACCGGCTGTGCGACTACCTGCTCGCGCTGGCGTCGGCGTTCACCACGTTCTATGAGCAGTGCCCCGTGCTCCGGGCCGAGAACGAGCAGATCAGGGACAGCAGGCTGCGGTTGAGTGCGCTCACCTCGCAGGTCCTGACGATCGGCCTGGGGCTGTTGGGGATCGAGTCGCCCGAGCGGATGTAGCCGCCGACCTCGCGCGGACGCTCGTGAGCGCGGCACGGGTCGACCGACGAACTCATCGATGTCCCGGGCGCCGTCGTCAACGACCGCACGGCACAAGTCGAGGAGATGCTCGGTGTACGGCCGCGCCGATATGGATTCCTTGATCGCGAGGATCGTGGCTCTGCTGAAGCGGGGGATAGCGCGGCGCGGCGGTTTCGCCACCTCGCAGGCGGGAGGAGTAGCGGTCATCGGCTCGTCGGTCGTCTGCCGTCCTCGAGGT
>Ga0209591_10001121_pt1 | contig 34135 bp, 26 predicted proteins | sample MAT01_FD_187207 | JGI IMG/M metagenome (GOLD analysis project Ga0209591, IMG submission 187207) | Freshwater microbial communities from Lake Fryxell liftoff mats and glacier meltwater in Antarctica - MAT-01 (SPAdes) (version 2) | ecosystem: Environmental > Aquatic > Freshwater > Ice > Liftoff... | reverse complement strand
AATTGTTCGATCTCATTGGCCCCTCTCAGGATGAGAGGGGCAGCTCGCGTAGCGAGCGGGGTGAGCCGTGGGGATGAGAGGGGCAGCTCGCGTAGCGAGCGGGGTGAGCGGGGTGAGCGGGGTGAGTCGTGGAGATGAGAGGGGGGGGGGCGTACTGAACCCACCATCATTCTGAACGTGGGTGTGCCTTCTTGTACGCATCCTTAAGTCGCTCTACGCTTACGTGTGTGTAGATCTGTGTGGTAGAGAGTGATACGTGACCTAACATGTCACTCACAGCACTAAGGTCCGCTCCGTTGTCGAGTAAATGTGTGGCGAAAGAATGTCGAAGCATGTGGGGACTCTTTCGCAACGCTTCGGTAATGGGTTCAAGAGATCGTTTCACAATGCGCCATGCACTTACGCTGATGAGTCGCTTGCCACGATCGCCGAGAAAAAGTGCGGTCTCGTTATAAGAAGGGGCTAACTGCCCACGCAATTCTGCATAGGCTTCGATACTTGTGATGCTCTCCTTTGTAACGGGCACAATACGTTCCTTGTTTCGCTTGCCAAGCACGCGTACGGTTCTAGAAGACATGTCGATGTCTCCAAGATTGAGTTGCAATGCTTCGTTGAGTCGCAGGCCCGACCCGTAGAGGAGTTCACAAAGGGCTCTATCTCTGCGACCTCGCACGCTTGACATATCAAACACGGCCCATAATTCTTCGGCTTCTGATTGCTGAAGAAAGGACGGAAGTTTCTTGTCGATTTTTGGCGAGGCCATGAGCGACGTTGGGTTGTGACTAATCACATCCGAACGAACCAGGAATTTGAACATACTACGCACAGCGGCGAGCTTCATCCTGAGAGAGCGTTTGGCAAGCCCCTTATCGTCTAACCACCCAAGGAAGGGGCGGATATCTGCCTCTTTGATGTTGGCTACCGCGGGCTCAGCCCCCCATTGTTCCTCGATATAGGCCTGGAACTGCTCAAGTGCCTTGGAATAGGCAAGAACTGTGTGGGTGCTCGACCCTTTTTCTACCTCTAACGCGGTAAGGTATATCCGTATCGCTACGCTTAACTGCATGCCCGAACATACGGTATATTTGCAAGTCTAGGGATTCCATCATGTTGCGTATCAGAAACTACATAAACGGCCACTACCACGACCCGATTTCGGACTCGTGGCTTGAGAACGTTAATCCTGCCACCGGTGAGGTGTATTCTCTCATTGCGCGTAGTAATCAGCAGGACGTGGAATTAGCTGTAACTGCCGCCACAACGGCCTTTCCTGTCTGGTCGGCCATGTCTACCAAGGAACGGTCAACTATCTTGATGAATATCTCTGAAGGTATCCAGCGCCATTTTGATGATCTAGCGCTTGCTGAGTCAAATGATCAGGGTAAGCCCCTTTGGTTGTCCCAAATGATGGATATCCCACGAGCAATTGACAACATTGCGTTTTTTGCCACTGAAATCTTACACACCCATACTGAGGCATACCAAACTGGCCTAGGTGTTATGAATTACACCACACGCCAACCGCTTGGCGTTGTTGGATGTATTTCTCCATGGAACCTTCCGCTCTATCTGTTTACGTGGAAGATTGCCCCAGCACTTGCTGCAGGAAATACAGTTGTTGCTAAACCAAGTGAGCTAACTCCGATGACGGCGTTTTTGCTTGGACAGATCTGTACAGACGCTGGACTTCCTCCAGGGGTCTTGAATATTGTACACGGCCTCGGCGCGGAATGTGGTGCTGCTATTGTGGCACATCCAGACATAAAAGCAATTTCGTTTACGGGCGGTACGGTCACAGGGAAATCCATTGCAAGCGTAGCGGCGCCGATGTTCAAAAAACTCTCCCTCGAACTTGGCGGAAAAAATCCAACCATCGTTTTTGACGACGTAGACATTGCATCCGTTGTTAAAAGTGTTGCACGAGCTGCCTTTACTAATCAAGGCGAGATTTGTTTATGTGGATCCAGAATCTTCATTCAACGAAGCATCTATGAAACATTTCGGGATGCACTCGTTGCCGAAACAGAAAGGTTTTTGGTTGGAGATCCGCTTGAATCAGAAACACGGCTTGGTGCACTTGTTAACGAGGCCCACATGCACAAAGTGCTCGCCTACATCGAGCTTGCACGAGAAGAAGGTGGCCGTGTGATTAGTGGCGGACAACGAGTAACTCTTTCTGGACGCTGTTCAGGGGGCTTCTTTGTTCAACCAACACTTATCGAAGGTCTCGATGCAGCCTGCAGGGTAAACCAAGAAGAGATATTCGGTCCAGTTGCAACCATCATTCCGTTTGATTCTGATGAAGAAGTAGTTGCTTTAGCAAATTCAACATCGTACGGGCTTGCTGCATCTGTGTGGACAACAAACATCAACCGCGCCCATGGCACGGCGCACAAACTTGAATCAGGCATAGTATGGGTAAATACTTGGCTTAATCGCGACCTTCGTACTCCATTTGGTGGAGTGAAACATAGTGGTGTTGGCCGCGAGGGTGGCACAGAAGCCCTCCGGTTCTTTACTGAATTCAAGAACATTTGTTTGCAGTTCTAAATGGAAAAAATCGTCATCAATTCAGACAGGGCGCCAGAACCAGTAGGAGCATACCCGCATGCACGTCGGGTGGGGAACATGTTGTATGTCAGCGGTGTGGGACCACGCGAACGTGGCACAAAGGCAATCCCGGGCGTTACCTTGGATGAGTATGGCTCGGTAGTTGATTACAGTATCACCGAACAAACATTGAGCGTGTTTCGCAACATCCGATTCATTATTGAAGATGCTGGTTCGCGTTGGGAGAATATCGTTGATGTACAAGTGTTTCTCACCAACATGAAGACTGACTTCCCAGTGTTCAACAAACTTTACGCAGAACATTTTGCAGGTGTTGATGCCTGCCGTACAACGATTGAGATTGGTGCGCTACCAACGCCCATCGCCGTCGAACTCAAAGTGATCGCTACGATATGATTAGCCCCTTTCGTTTTTTTGCCGCAGCATTTACCCTTGTCACGATGTTGGTATGTGTTAACGCGCAGCCGCGTATTTCATACATCATACCAGATATTGGCACAACCCGTTTTGCTACGTACGTAGAGATAATCGCGCCCATAGCGGCAAACGGAGGATATGGCGCAGATGGATTGTCATTGAATAACGAGGCCGACAACGTGCGTGTTGTTTGTGAACGTCCAGCAGATTCTAACAAGGTAAAAATCGGTCCACTCATGGTAAGCTGGAACGGCCGACTTATATCGACGCACATTTTTGTTAGCCCCCTCATCCGCCCAAACAGTGCAGACTGGCAATTACTCAATCCAGAATTCAGAATTCCGATTCGTGTAGTTGTTGGTGGTGTGGTGTCCAACATTGATACATTCTACATTGTGAAGCCATGGACGCTCGGTAACGTTTCGTCTATCTCAGAACGAGTGTTGGGTGAAGGTCAATTGGGTAAACGATCTCGCCGTGGAGCGATGATTGTTGATTCGTTGTTCATGCCTGCGGGTGAGTCCTACTCTGTGTCTACCGCCGACTGTGATGCTCTTGCACCTGGCAACCAGGGTTTCTTGCCATATTCACTTATTTCACCACGAACAATACGTGGTATTGGCACCGCAGTGATACAAGTTGATGCTAGAGGGAGAGATGGTGGCCCAGGTGGTGGTGGTGGTGCTGGTGGATACGACAATCTAAATCTATCGGGCAATCGTGGTTCAGCCGGAGGCAATGGCTATACCGGAGGTGGCCCGGGAGGATTTAATAACAATGGCGTGCCCTTGCCCCCTAACGAAAAACAAAAGCCTGGCACGGGTTGCGGAGAAGACCTACCCAAAAGTAATAATAACACACGGGGCTCTGCATCGCTAAATGGATTAGCAGGCGGAGAGTCAACAACGGCATTTGAAAACGCTGGCGGTGGTTCTGGTCATCCGTTTGGACAAAGCGGTCAAGGCTGCGACAACAGAACATCATGCGTTACATCAGGTCAGTACGGTGGTGGCTCCGGAGCACGTGAAGGCCGGCGTGGTGGTGGCGGTGGTTTTGGTTTAGCTGGTGGAAGCGAAAATGGATTTGATCATGGTGGAAAGGTTCACGGTAATGATTGTCTCGTACCGCTGGCAGGGGGCTCTGGTGGAGCAGGCGGTAATCCAGACGGTGCCAATCGCGCAAGCGGTGGTGGCGGTGGCGGTGGTGCGATTTCTATACATGCGGAGCTCACGGCAAATATTACCGTGTATGCAAAAGGCGACGTACCAAGTAAACTTGATGTCTTGGGTGGTTGTGGTTCCGGCGGTGGAGTAATCGTAGGCACGCGGTTGGATAATGCGGCAATTGGATTTGTTGGTGGCCAAGTCTCGGGCGGGTCCGATCCCAATCCAGATCCAAACAACAGATTGTTACTCGGTGGACGCGGTAGGCCTCGGTATGATGGCCGTGTCCCAAATGATCGCTCGTATTATGTTGGACCGCTCACCGACACGATGACGAATTCTCTCAGGCAAGGACAATATTCCGGTCACGGAAATGGCGAAGAACTTCAGGTATACATCAAACCAGAAAACGAACCGTGGCAACTTGGTCCGTCTATCGCGGGATCTCAGAGCGGCAATTCAGGTGGATGGAAACAACCAATAACGTGGCCAGGCCGTGACACATTGTACTACGTTGTTGTTGGGCAACGCGTGGTGAATCCATCTCCAGGTACATTCAGTGATGAGCCAGACTTTGTTCTATCTCAGTCTGCCTGGAACATCATTCGCATCTATGGCCCAGCGATTATCTCAGCAAACAAAAATCTCGATATTGGGGCCTATGTATGCCCTGGTTCCGTGTTGAGTGATACTGTTTGGGTAAAGAACAAAGGCGAGTCTCCACTTTCCATTTCTAGCGGTTCATTTGTTGGTCCAGGTGGGTTTACGCTGGCAAATCCAACAGTGTTTCCAGACACCATACTGCCGTTTGATTCAACGGTCTACATCGTACAGTACAAGCCCCTTGTAGGCCAGACAGGTGTATTGAATACCGTTCTTCGTCTCGTTAATTCCGATACGTCGGCCGGTGCTAATCCATTTGATATTGACGTTCGTGTTGATGTTCGTCCATATGAGTTTCGTTATAGTTGGCGGGGAATTCAGAGCGATACAATAGACATTGGTAGAATATGTACGGGCAGACCGTTTACCGACCCGATCACAATTCGCAATGTTGGGCTATCAACAGTTACGATTGAACGTTTGATATCTACCAATCCAGCCGTCATCGAAACACGGCCGATTCTTCCCACACTAATTCCTGGTCCAAATGGCTTCACTGCAGTGGACCTATTCTTTGTTGCGAAGGGGCTTGGTGTGAATGTAATACCCGTGCTGGTATACGTGCGTGAGTGTACTGAGCCAGACACGATTTGGATCAGGCATGAAGGTGTTGAATCTTCGATGACCGTTATTGGTACCGGACAGTTCGGAACCGTTCGTGTTGGTGATGCTCCACAGTTGACGCTCGAGATCCGCAACACGGGTACAAGTGATCTTAGCATTTCTGCCACACCGCTGAGTCCCGCACCGTTCAGACTTGTCTCTGCATTGCCAGCACCACCAACTGTGTTAGTAGCTGGCGCTTCGATGTTGTTGACGTACGCATATGAACCAACTACTCCTACCTCTCGTGAGACCGTTGTTAGGATCAACTCAGAATCTACAGCGCGTAGTTGCCCATATACTACCCAGTTCGTTCTCTCCGGTAGGGCCAACACCTCTGTGCTCACATTGTCCCAGTCATCATTGAACTTTGGATCAATTGCATCGTGCGACTCATTGGTTGATAGCGTAGCCGTGCGTAATGCGGGCACTACGGATGTTACGTTGCTCTATCCACCATTCTTCAATGGACCGAATGCCGCATCCTACGCGATCATCCGTCAGCCCCTTGCAGATGTAGACCTCAAACCCGGAGACCAAATAACCTATGTGATCGGCTTCTATGGAACGCCAGGCCCGGACGGATTGAAGTCTGCGATTTTCTCGATTCGTACCAATGACCCGTCAACTCCTACGATCAACATCCCGGTAACAGGGTTTCGCGTTGAGTCGGAATTCCAAGGACCTCGCGTTGTAGATCTCGGAACTGTTCTCGTTGGCAATTCCGTTTCGTTAAGTCAGCGCTATTCAAACGTTTCTTCAGCAACGATCAACGTCATTGGGAATTCGTCTACAGTTCCAAGCCGCACCTCTGCTGCCCCTTCGGCCTTTAGCGTAAATGCCTCATTGTTCCAAGATGTGACGTTTACCTATACGTGCTCTTTTGAGGGAGTAGTTGAGGACACAATTCGGTTTTTCGTTAATCAACCGTGCCGTGATACGATGATCATTCTTGTGCGCGCAGTTGGACTTTCAACATCAATCAGTGCTCCGTCGTTGCTCGATTTTGGCATCCTTGCTGAATGTGAATTCGAGCGTGATAGTATCGTCTACACGAACTCACAGTCCGTGGCGTTGGACTTCATAGACGTTGTGCTTACGGGACCGGATGCTGCAGCATATACCATCGAGAATTCAAGCGTAGTTGCCTCTCAGACAATACCACCTGGCGGCTCACGTACGCTCTTTGTGCGCTTTGATCCGCGTGCCATGACCGATGCGATCAAGACTGCATTCGTTACACTTCGTATCCGTGTTGGCGGCGTTCCGATTTCAGTAGTTACGGAACTCAAGGGTGAGCGGCGCACAATGCTCCCTGCCTCACCTGGAAATATCTCGTTTGGAGCAGTGAACCTAAATGTGTCCACTTCTCAACGACTCGTTCTTGTCAATACCTCGGCACCTGTTGTACCCATCACGAATATCAGAATGCGTGGTACCTCGGGAACGGTATACACTGTTACGTCAAACCCTGCCGTACCAGTAACGATAGTCAATGGTGCCATCGAGATCATTGTGACCTTTACACCAACTGCGCAGCAGTTGTATCTTGATACCATCCTCGTTGAATTCGACCAGCCCTGCACGGACACACGCGTGATCGCTGTAAGTGGCACGGGTAGACTCAATGTTGAAGTGCTCGTCAGACTTCCAAAAGATACCGTAAGTCCGGCCATCGAAGATTATCGTATTCCGATCTACGCCGGTATCGTCAGTGGCGGAGGGACCATCCTTACAGGCAAACTCACCATGACCGTTCGCTACGCCTCGTCGGTCTACGCCGCACGCACGCTTAGCACGGGCTCAGTACTACGAAATGAAGTGGTAGGGGGCTTTACAGAACTGGATCTTGAAATCCCGTCATTTAACACAAGTTCAACCGAGGCAGTGATCGGTGAAATCCTTGGAGATATGACGCTGGGAACGCTGATAAGCACAGATCTAGAGATATCCAACGCATTGATTCTTGCTCCGAATATTACACCAACTGTGCGTTCTGTGAACGGACTATTGGCTCTTGATATTTGCGAAGAAGGTGGGCCCCGACTCATCACAAAGTCTGGCTCACTGTCAATAGCTGCTCGCCCAAATCCGGCAACCGAATCATTCCAGATTGTTGCTGACACGTATGAACGCGGTCAACATCAGATTGACGTGGTAACGCTAACTGGAGATGTGGTAGCATCATACACGTGGGTTCGTGGTACAGATAGTACTCCACGGACGTTTGATGTAGATGCTCGGTCTTTTGCATCGGGAACGTATCAGATTATTCTGCAAACCCCTAGCAGACGTAGGGTGATGCCGCTGTCCATTTTCCATTGATGCTACAAAACATGCCTAATCGTCGATCACTTAGTACAATCCTCCTGTTTGTAGTTGTTGCTCTTATTGCAACCGTAGTTTCTGCGCAGCCGATTCGCAGGATTAATATGGAAACGGGGCAGAGCGAAACGCTTGATTTAGCTATAGGCGGATATGTGGCACTTAGTTTGAATTATCAAACTGCCAATTTCGGAGCTCTTCCTGGTTTCCCTTCATGTTGTGCCCAATACGGTAGCACTACGTCGCTTGCGCCATCCTTTGGAGCACTAGCGGAAATGCCCGTATCTGAGATGGTTCGTATCCAAGTTCGTCTTGGATTTACTGGACTCTCGGGTCTTCTAAGTAGCGTAGAACAGATCGGCAACGAGCCAGTTTTAAGCAACGGTCCTGTTCCAATTGAGGAACGCCAGCCAGTTAATGTGGAGCATACGCTCAATGCTTCTCTTCTTATGTTCACGTTTGAACCAACCGCGGGACTGCGTCTCTTGGATCTACTCTGTCTTTCCGTTGGCGTGAGAGCTGGCTATTTGCAACGCGCATCTTTTGAGCAAAAAGAAACGATACTCGAACCAGTTGGTTATACGTTTCTCGACGGTTCAACAGTCCGCAATGCAGCGCAGGCAGACATACCAAATGCACACTCATTCCAACTACACGGCGTAGTTGCACTTGGGTACGAATTGCAAACACGATCGCAAATATCAATCATGCCTGAAGTACGGTACTACCTACCAATTACGCAGATCTCGGATGTTGATTGGCGAGTGCAACAGTTCCACCTTGGCGTTTGCCTCCGTTTCGGTACGTATACACCTGTTGCTGCAACTGTTAAGGAAGACTCGGTCTTTGTTCGAGATACCGTAATTGTTGAGAGGACAGGGCTTCGTGAACCAAGAGTAATTCTTGACGGCAGCCGCTCTGATGTGCGCTCGCGACGAGACGGAGACGTTGAATATCGGACCGCTACAATTAACGAGCACTACATTCGAGAAATACCTCGTCCATTCAATCCGGGCCTACGTTCGTCCATGACTGCACGGCGTGCAGATGGCAGCGTTGGCCCACTTGATGTAATGCGCGTAGAAGAGCTTGATGTTATTGAAAGTTATCCATTGCTTCCGCAAGTGTACTTTCCAGAAGGTTTGTCTGACTTGACGAGCACAAAACAGATTCGGCTAGAATCCACCGAGGCCATTGATTTCAGACAGGCAGAGCTAACACGCGATCAGTTCGACGTGTATCGGAATCTCCTCAACGTTATCGGGTCACGGATGAAACAAGCCCCTTCATCAAAAATTGCGCTTGAAGGTCACGTCAGCAATTATGGTCCAGAACAAAATAATCGTGAACTGTCTCGTCAGCGCGCAGAGTCTATCAAAAACTATCTCGTTAACACATGGGGCATCGAACCTGAACGTATCTCAATGAAGGCATCGTTACTGCCATCCGAGCCAGCTAATCCAAACACGCCTGATGGACGTGCTGAAAATCAACGTGTTGAGATATCAGCCAATGACCCTTCAATCCTCGAGCCCGTTGAGTTTAGAGACAAAGATCTTGTTATAGCTCCGAGCAACGTGTTGTTGCATCCTGAGCTGACGGATAACGATGGTGTTCGCGACTGGTCAGTTCGGATAACGCAAGGTGGACGCGAATTGTACCGCTCGCAAGGAGAAGGGTCTCCACGAGACGTCCCAGTTGATGTTGCCCGTTCAGAAGCAAAGCCGAAACAAGGAGATGGACCGCTGGTTTCTACGTTTGAGGTGCGTGATGCTAATGGGGTTGCCGCTGTTTCTTCAGATACAGTAAAGCTAGACTATGTAACCTTGCAGACAATGAAGACCCGCCAAGAAGAAGGCAAGATGGTAGAGCGCTACTCGCTCATTGTGTTCGATTTTAATAGTGCCCAACTCAATCCATCCAACTACCGCGTCATGGAGCGAGTAAAACAGCGAATACAAGCTGATTCCAAAGTTCGAATTACTGGTTTTGCAGACCGTCAGGGTAATCCTGACTACAATAGGGAACTAGCACGTAAGCGTTGCGTTGAAGCTCAACGTGTGCTCGGCTTGCAAAGTGATCGCGTAACGATTGAACCAATCGGTTCCGACAAGCTACTTTTTGATAATGATACTCCTGATGGTCGGTCGTACTCACGAACGGTTCAAATAGAGATCGTAACGCCAGTACGCTAGTTGTGACTATGAATCGCCTACTCCTTTTTGTCGCCTGTTGTCTGCTCGTTGCTTCATGCACCCAGCCAGGTAAGCCAGAAGGTGCTCTGCGTTCTGCCCGCGGAGGCATGAATTACGGCGGCATATATCGGCAGAATGAAACTGGTGAGTTGAGTTCTCTTGACCCGTGCCGAATTAACGATGTAACGTCGTCCCACATTGTGATCAACATCTATGATTGTTTGATCAGTTTTGATAACATGCTCAACATCGTTCCGTTGCTTGCTAAGGACCGACGTGTTTCGGTAGATGGTCTGACGTATACGTATGTACTGCGCAACAACGCCTATTTCCACGATGATCCGTGCTTTCCAAATGGCAAGGGGCGTAGGGTTACCGCGCAAGACGTAAAATATTCGTTCACGCGTATTTGTGATGCTCGCAGTAAAACGAAGAGCGACACGTATTTCCGCGACAAAGTGGTTGGTGCCTCTGCATATTACAATGCTACACGTATTGCTTCAAGTGAGAGTTCAGCACCAACCGTAAAGGGTGTTGGTGGATTTGTAGTTGTGGATGATACTACCTTCCAGATCAAACTCGAAAAGGCCTTTGGTCCGTTTGAATACACCGTTGCGCAAACATCGATGGGTATTGTTCCGTACGAGGCAGTTGAAACCTATGGCGAGAACTTCTTCCAACATCCCGTTGGGTCGGGGCCGTTCAGGTTTGTTTCCTGGACCCCAGACAGATCGTGTGTGTTAGCACGTAATCCAAACTATTGGGATGTAGACCAAGACGGCAATCGTTTGCCGTATCTCGATGGAATGCGATTTACGTTCATGAAGGATGATAAAATGCAGCTGCTCGAGTTTGCTGCAGGTAATCTTGAAGAGTCGTACCGTATTCCGAATGAATTCTTTGCCGACATCGTAGATGAGAACAAGAATCCAAAAGGTAAATGGGCGAAATACAATCTGCTTCACGTCACCGCTTTATCAACGCAGTTCTATGGCATGGTTACCGTGCTTGATGTGTTCAGAGATAAACGCGTTCGTCAGGCATTTAATTACGCAGTAGATCGCAACCGCATCATCCGGTATGTACTTAAAGGTCAAGCAGCCGGTGCTGCTCAACATGGACTTGTACCACCATCAATGCCAGGGTATGATGCAGACAGTGTACGTGGGTATTCATTCAACCCAGTCCGTGCTCAGGCCTTACTTGCAGAAGCGGGCTATCCGCAAGGCAAAGGATTCCCAGAGGTTACGCTGCAACTCAATTCTGGTGGAGGTCGAAACGTTAGTGTTGCAGAAGCCATTCAGGGAATGCTCAAGGAGCACCTAAACATCGACATCAAACTTCTGATGGTAGAGTTTGCGCAACATCTAGAATCAATAGACAATGCAAAAGCCCCATTCTATAGACTTGGATGGGTAGCAGACTATCCAGATCCTGAGACATTTCTCAACCTATATCACGGAAAGCTTGTTCCGCCATTGGGTCAGCCATCCCCAGTGAATTCCACACGTTTTCAAAACGCCGCATTCGATGCACTTTTTGAAAAGGCACTTGCTACATCCGACCATCAAGCTCGTATGAATCTTTACCGTCAGGCAGAACAAATCGCCATCGATAATGCACCCATGTTGCTGATTTTCAACGATGAGGATTATCGTTTCCTGCAGCCGTATGTAAAGGGGCATCCCAACAACTCAATGGACCGGCTGCCACACCATCGTACGTGGTTTGCCAGGTAGCTGGACGTATTGATTGCCCAATCTCCTTGGCACAGCCGCCTTTTGCCCCCCTATCCTTGGCTCATTGGCTCCTCTCAGGATGAGAGGAGCAGCTCGCGAAGCGAGCGGGGTGAGCGGGGTGAGCGGGGTGAGCCGTGGAAGCGAGTGGGGTTAGCTGTGGAATAAAGGCAACTGGCTTCGTATGGAATCACGCGTTGGATGTTCTATTCATCATCATCCGTCTCCAAGTCTGGAATATGCGTAAACGCAATTCGCATTGGTGCACTATCCAGCGCATTCCATGCTGGCCCCATATAGAGCGTGTTCTTCCCATACTTTTTATTAATCACGTCAATAGAATTGTTGAGTGATTCGCGAGCTGGACCGATGTTCGGAAAAAGGGGCTGAGGGGTGCTACTAGCTGGGGAGACTTTGTTGAGCGCAATTGACACTTTGAAGGGCGTTACATCAGTTGGCACCTGTGCAAGCATTGTACTCATTACGGATGTAAGCTGAATAACATCTTGGGTTGGTGTAATGTCGCATTCGCATTTCCATCGGTCGCCACCTTTCATGCGGATGCTAACTGTTACTTCTGCTGTTACTAGTCCATATTGTCGCAGCCGTGTTGCTGCTTTTTGCAGCAGTCTATGAATAACGCCGCTTGCACCTACTGTTGAGCGTAACGAGGGTTCGAGAACATGTGAGTGGCCCACTGTAGACTTGTGCGTTTCAACGTGCGGAACGTTCTCTCCACGCAAACGTGCGTACATCCTATCGCCCTCTACACCGCCCCATACATCTCGAAGTTGTTGTTTTGTTGCCGTGCACAACATTTCAACGGTATAGATGCCATGTTTCCAGAGTCGCTCATACATCTTCCTGCCTATGCCACATAGATCTCGAAGTTCCATCGAATAAAGAATGCCAGGCAGGTCCTCTTGTTCTATCACAACGAGTCCATCTGGCTTCTGCATGTCCGTTGCCGTCTTCGCCAAATAGTCGTTTGGTGCGATGCCAACACTGCACATCATGTAACTGCCTACATGTTCTTGTATAGAACGCTTCACGTTGTGAGCAATGCTAATTGCCTTTTCTCGCTGCCTGTCTGATCCCGTGAGGTCGCACACCATCTCATCAATGGAATTCACACTTTTCACGTGAATTGCACGCTCTACTGCCTCTACAACGCGGTGATGGTAGGCAACATACACTGTATGTTTTGCCTGCACGATAACAAGGTCGGGACACATCTTCCTCGCATCGGCAACAATCGTTCCCGTCTTCACTCCATACCGCTTCGCCTCGTACGAAGCGGCAATCGCACTAGTTGTTTCAGCCAACACAGGTACAACAGCAATTGGCCTGCCACGCAACGAAGGGTCCTCCTGTTGCTCAACAGAGGCGAAATATGAGTTTAGATCAACATAGAGGGAGCGGAGCATAGATGAAAATTACGAAGTACGAATTACGAAGTACGAATTACAGCTTGACTTCAATAGGTGAATGCAACAGTTTCTAAATATACTTCGGCTGGAGTTTTATATCCCAATGTCATTCGTGGACGTTGGTTGAGCAGTGTTGCAACGGCGTTGAGATCTGATTGAGAGAAGACATTCAGATCGGTTCCTTTGGGAAAGAACTGACGAAGAAGTCCATTGGTGTTCTGGTTACTTCCACGTTGCCATGGGCTTCTCGGATCACAGAAGTATATATTGATTTTGGCGTCAACTGTGATTGTCTTGTGGTGTGCCATCTCCATTCCTCTGTCCCATGTGATGCTTCTGCGTAAGTGCGTTGAAGGTTATTTGATTGCTTTGCTAAGCGCCTTGGTCACATTGGCGGTTTCTTTGTTGGGAACCTTGATGAGCAGGACATAACGTGATCGGCGTTCTACAAGCGTCGCAATGTGCGTGTCTCGAGTGCCAGCTAGAAGATCGCCTTCCCAATGTCCTGGAATCGCCCTGTCAGCAACCTCTGCTGGACGCTCGCTGATACTTACGGCATCAACTATCTGCCCGCGTCCTTGATATTTGTCTGTTGCCGTGCGGCCGTGCCTAACGCTACGCCGAGATCGCAGGTGCTCTATGAGTTCTCGCTTGAGAACGCCTCTAGCCTGCACGTAAAGGCTCTTGTAGATGGTCTCGTGTGATATATGCATTTCAGGATTCGCGCGATAGGTTGCCTTGAGCCAGCCAGCTATTTGCTGCGGGGGGACACCAGTCTAACGCAAGCTTCCTTGCAACCAAGCGCCGCAGGCGGGCATTGAGCTGCAACTTACAAGCCTTAGGCCTCTCAGCGCATTGCCACGCCCGCTTTTCAGCAGTGACTGCCCGATACGTTTCAGTTGCGCCGTTACGGTTAATCTCACGCGACACCGTCGATGGCGATCTGCCAAGTTCGGCAGCTATGCTCCTGATAGAAAGCCCACTGGCCAAACTGCGACTGATCAACTCTCGCTCATCAGATCGCAAATGCCGAGTTGATCGTTGGCGGTCTGTTGATGTGTATCCGCCTGTCTGCATCAAGACATGTCGTATCCCACCAGGGGTGCGGTCTAACAAACGAGCAATCGCACTCTGTGAGTGTCCGCCTCGCCACATCCTGAACAGTTCGCGGCGTTAACTCCATGATAAACGTGCTTGCGCCATATGAACACCTCCTTTGTGGTAATTTTACAAAGTTGATGTTGCATTGACCTATTGAGACCACCCTTCGTAATTGGGCTGGTGCTTACAAGCATCAACACGGCGAATACGCAGAAAAGTGATTTTATTTGAGTTCGTTTACGACGATAACAATCGTTTCTGCTTCTTGTATTCTGCGTATCACATCCTTTGCTGGAGAGAACATACCAACAGCGAAATATAGATTGCCGATAGGGTTGGTATTCTTCGAGCGTCGCATCAGGCCTCCATGTTAGCTGGCAAAATTTGGATAAACGGCCACACTACATCCGCACTATGCAACCAATAGAGTGGCCACGTATCGTGTGGAGCGTCCACGCACCTGTTGTAAGGGGTTGTAGGTAAACTATTCCATCGGTTTGTACTACATCTAACAGATGCGCCTAACACGGTGGTACAAACGATAACTTCTTCGTTGTGGTAGGCAAGGTCTACCACACACCAATTAGATGTTGGGTTTGGGTATACGTTGGAGCGTTTGTTACGCAACAACGGGTCTTCATGGATACCGATGGTATATCTAGGTCCAACAAATACAATCAATCGCCCCTTACCTGAATTCTTTCGTGCAATAGCTTACGGATCTCCGCCACGAATGCCAACGGAGGTGTAAACATCCCACTGACCAAAACCAATGTATCGGGCTCTTCATATCGTGGGGCCGCTTCCATAGAACTGGAGTGCACCTCCTTCATCAAACATCATGTTACCCGTCCAATCAGCGCGAGGAACAACCATGTTGTATTGGAATGGATCACGGCGGGATCGATTGCTGGACGTGTGGCATGATCAAATCGATCGCACCCATTGGCATCCGCCACACACTACGAGAAGAATACGAGTATGCTGTCCTTGAAACTCATGAGAGTAGGATCAAACGGTCTCTGATATCCAACGGGCAGTCCATCAACACCAATAGGTGTTGGTTCAGACCGCGTTGTGCCATCATCTGTACTCATCTTTACCGCCAACCTATCCCACGATGGTGAATTACGTGGCTCACGGAACCACTGGAACGCACGTGTCTGTGTTTCCCTTATGCATAACGCTAGGTACACCAGACGAGTCTTAAAAGATTTGTAGCGTTGACAATACGTCCTTAGAGGTTTCCTCTGCCCACATCAGTGGACTGTTCCATGGACCATTTCCTTGGGCGTGGGTTGGTGCGCCAAAGAGCACAAAACCAACGAAAGCGTTGTGAGCTGCTTCACGGTATCTCTTTTTGTCAAAAAAACTCATCGCCCTAACAAGTGTATACCACATCAAATAGGAGTAGTCTATGAGACTCGCTACTGTGGTCGGTTTCGCCTGACTAATATCTGAGATCGTCCGTATCGCACCACTGCGCAGTGCACTGTGCACGTGTGAAAAGCACTAACGTACGTCTGCGAAGAATTCAATACTTAAACAAGGCCACTCCCAACGAAGACGAGGCTCTTTGGCTGAAGAGATGGCCAGAACATTCGTCAAGATTCGACATCTCAGAACGGTTCTCGAGATTACAAGCCTACCGAACATGTTAGTGCGTCCAATAACATGAGATCGAATGCTTGTTCAAGTGAGATGGACAGTGTCATTCGTATTCACCATTCCGGTAGACTCTCTTTAGAAGTTCACGAGCGCAGTTTGTACTGAACTACCAAACCCCGCAACCACAATGTATATCCCTGATGAAATCGCCGAGACATTAACAGTACTAAATCCGGCAATATCCTGATGTTGGAGAACTGACCTTCCGTCTAGAGCATATATGGTGAGTGATGTGGGCATCAGCTCTGATGATATGCGAAGTTGGCCGTCCCGCGAGACATAGGTTTGGAGTGCCCCACTCACGCTCGTTGGTTGATGAACACCTACAATGTTGTCAATCAGTATCTTGGCATATCCCTCGTCGGTTGCGAGATGAGCGTAACCATCATCGGTGAAAACAACGTCGTTAACAATTGGGTCTCCAATGTTTAGCGGATCACCAATACTCCAGGTGCGTCCATCGTTGGCACTGATTGCAACTCCAGCACTTGGGTGCAGCGCCATTAACCTACCATCAGGGAACATCATAAAACGCATATCAGTTGCCGGTAAGTGCACACGATCAGGAAACTGAAACACCTTGTTCCACGATTGGCCGTGATCGGTGGAGCGGTAAATGTCGGCGTCTCTGAGTTTGAAGTGCCTACCAAAAATGTCCTTAGCATTGTATCGACCACCCGGCGCGGTTGGATCAACTGATACCTCCGCGGCAAAGCATAAAAGTGTTCCACTAGGGAGCTTTTGTAGCGCCGTAACATACAGTCCATGAGGAATGTCCGAATTAATCCGGACCCAAGAAACGCCATTGTCTATGCTGCGAACCAGACCCCCAGGAATACTATCAACCACTTGAAGAAGTGTATCCACGGTGCGGATACCGCGAAGTCCAACGATTATACCACCATCGTCTGCCACAACGATGTCCCCCACCGCCGACAACAGAGTATCCTTACCAGATACACTCTTTGGGAGTGTATACCCAACATAGATCCATTCTTTCCCTTCATTGAAGGTGAAATAGAGCGAATCCATTGCGGATGCGATTACCAACGGCGATATTCGTTTAAGAAAGCGGGAACGGCGAGGCAATACGGTATCAATAAATTCGCCTGTTGTAGCAAAGCGTTGCACTACGTCACCAGTTAACCACATCGTGTCCTTATCGTGGAAGTAAACAGTTGATGGACCATAACGGTGCCGTAGCCTACCGGAGTGGTCTTCCCCATAGGCGACGCGGTTGCTATCACCGTAGCCAACGTACCGTAAGACGTGATTAAATGGCCCTGGGTGGGCGATGTTCCATGTTTCCGAATCAGATGAATTCACCAGGAGCCTGTTTCGGTCTGTCAGCAGCGACATGTTCCCATTGCCTCGCGAGTAGAGTCGCTTTATTGGAACCCAAGCGTGTCCCCACCTTTCCTCTCGCACAATGTTGTCAACCATACTCCACGTTCGTCCAGCGTCGGAGGTTCGCATCAATTCGCCTTGTCCGTGCGTCACCATCCAAACGGAATCCGTAAATGGCACAACGCGCTGACAATCAAACATGTCTATTTGCTGCCGCATCAAACTCATTGCTGTGTTTGAGCCAGGTCTGTCATAGATCTTGTGTGCCCCTGTACGAACATTATACACCTGCCACCTATCACCACCTATGGAGGTACCGGTTGGGATGTATGTCCTGCACAATAAAAGGTCTCCAAGTAATCCAACGTCAACAACTTGTTGTTCCTTGTGGTAGTAGGGGGGTATGTCTAGGAATCGAAATCCCGACTGCATTCCATAGAGCCCTATCACACCATTTCTTGCCGTGCATATCACAAGCGTGTCATTCACTCTGCCAGAATGTGACATTCTAAGCTGTTCTTCTATATTCGTCCCAGGAATCGTATAATATTCGATTCGTTGGGGAAGAGTGTCAGTATCGCTTCGAAAGATGTTGATACCCCGCTGGGCACCATTTGCAAGAGGTTGAATAATCGTACTATTAGGTAAGCGATAGGCGAGATTTCCAACATCCACTTTTACCGTGTCAAATGCCAGACTGCATGTATTAAGCTCCAAGGAGAAATCATATGTCGACAACAGAATCTTTCCAGGTTCTATTGGATGTAGACTATTCGAGCCCTCAAAATTTCCTATTGGGTTTGCCATATTCCATGTCATACCTGCGTCGCAGGAAGAATATAATCCTCTGTATACTCCTCTGTTAGAATCCGACGCATTATACCTAAGTAGGTTGTAGTATACTGTGGACGGACGCACCATCCTAAAATCAGTAAAAAAATAACGTGGAGAAAACGACGATGTGGAGTCTGCATTAAGATATCGAAAGGACTGGCCGGCATCCTCCGTTACTAGGCCGAGAGGAACTTTTAAATAAACCCTCCCCTGAAAGTACCACCGTCCTAGATCATCAATATGCCATTTGTTTGCTAAATCAGCATAGAACATTCTCCAGTCGAAAATTGTCTGCCATGTAGCACCATGATCGTACGTCACATACGTGTCATATGCACCTCCGTCAAAGAGAACCGCATTGCGCCTTCGATCGACAACAAAATCCGATGCACCGCCCTTCAATCGAAAGTACTTCGGTATTCTCATTAGCCACTCAGGTTCTTGACAGCTAACAGTCCAAGTTTGCAAAAAGAGCAAACCCGCGGCAAGTGCTATAATGTTCCAACGGAGCATGCCATTTTCTCCTCTCTGTGTATAACCAACAAGCACATTCGCATCCTCATCAATACCTTGCAAGACTTTGCTGTAGAAGTGAAGTATGTTGGCGCGCTAACGCACCTCTTGCTGAAGTGCTGGATGTAACATAAGAAAAAGATCACATTGATGAACCTGGAATCAGCTGTTTCGCTACAAGCACCCCACCGTAACGTCATGATGGAATAGATGCCAACGTGGCTAAACTACGAGGCCCACATCAGTGGACTGTTCCATGGACCATTTTCTTGGGCCCTAAGTGAGGTGCTGCAAATGACCATTGCAATCAAAACGAGTTCACTCATACACATTTTCCTTGGTGAATCTGAAACACCTTCTACTTGCAGAGAGGCAGCACATACGTTCGGGGCCCTACCCATGCAACCCGAGCCATGAAATCATTGCAGTCGCCAGTAAACCGAACACGTATTCGGGCATACTTCTGCTTCACTTGCGAAAGTCTAGCCTTGTTGATCAATCGCACAACAGAGGGTTTGGCGTGACCACACCGAGGGATCAACAAATGTGCAATATCGGTCCAACAGTTTGTAATCCATCCGTCAATGTTGCAATCGAGATCGTATACATGTCCTAGCTTTTTAGACGAAGGGTATGCGATAAATGTCTTTGCATTCATTTGAGAAAGTTCTTTGTTTAGAATATTGATCGTACAACCTCCAATCTGTTCACGTAACAGAGCTGAATCTTCTAGAAGGTTTGTTACAACATACAGGAAAACATCATATATGTTGTTCCGAGATACGGTAGAACGTATCGGTAGAATCTGATTGATAGGCGAACTAAACGTGCGCTCTTCTAAAATCCCAACTCCATAGTCACCAAGTTATTCATCATTCGATACGAACGACAAAGACATTGTACGGAATATTTCGGACTGCTTCTTCTCGCATGTTGAGGGGTCCGGCCAACACGAGGTTAACAAGACTCCTAGAACAATCAAAATGGAAATCAGGAGGCGGTATCTCATAACTAGATCTACTCAGCGTGTGAAAATGCGGACGACATCTGTTCCCGTTCGCTCCTAGAAATTCCTATTTTGTTGGCAAATATTACTAGTTGCATTTCAGGAACATCAATTCCACATTTACCTGCTAGTTGATATGACAGATGCTCTCCGAGCTGCAACATCTCTATCATCATTTGTGCTTGGAAACTTTGCTATCCAAAGGCGACCACGCTCATCAACTACTCTGCACTTAGGCCGGGCACCTCCAAGTGAGGATCCAGCAGCAAGCAGAGTATCCGCCTCTCTTTGTTGCATGATAGTTCTTCCGTCCCGATTGAACGTATTGTGCGCATTGATACAAGCCAAGTTGTTGATCTAGTACCAACGCATGGCCGGAATTTAGCCACCCATCGTTGTAGGTAAAGTCAAACGTCTCCTTGCCCCCAATTGTTGAACTCGAAGCTCACCAATATGGTCGGCATTGGTGAGCCCTACCCAATCCGCAAACACGTGAATGATCTTTGGCGTGTTCATCGTTATGTGTTCTTGGCTTTTCTGGTAGACATTCTTTTGCGTGCACGCAGCCCAAGATCTTGCAGCGTAAGCCCTAGTTCGTAGTTTTCCGCCGCGGCTCCTAGGCTAGACTCCAGACCGCGCACCATGAGAACTTGGAGATACGCCCCAATAGCAACAGAAGGGGCTCCTGCTTCAATTCGCATCAGGGTAAGCTGGCTACTTACCTGCTCGCCCGGCAACAAGCTCCGCAGTAAGAGACATGCGAAGTCTTACAAGTCGTATATCGCCCCCTAGTCTCTCCAGTTGACGTGCATGCTTTGGCAAGTTGATGTTTGCTATGTTCACAGCATGCAACAGACCTAATAATTAGCATAAATGCAGGTTACTATACACGATACGTACTTTATGAGACTAGTTGCCGCAACTCCGTAACTCTCTTTTACGGAGCAACAGCCGCCAATACATTGCCGCCATTAGTTACAATTACACACGTGAGTGCACCAACTTGTTGCGGATACGGCGACGGTTTTGATAGGCGGCTCATTCCAGATTGCAACACAGTTTGTTCGGCTTGTATTAGGCGCCCAGAAAGATCGTACCACTTGATACTAACACCGGTTTGTTCACAAACACGTACCTCGATATTTGAAGCGCCGTTAACAATCACACCACGAGCAGAACTGAGATCGTTGTGCCGTATGATATTTTCGTTAACGCTTACTGGCGCGGTGAGGACGAAGTCCCAAAGGCCCCTTCCATAGGTGCTGAACCTAAATGTATTAAGGGGCCCAACATGGTCTACATGCCAATACGTCTGATCTGGTGCACCTAGCTCTGTTACATCAGTCCACTGCCATGTTACTGTGTCAAATACAAAAGCACCAACGTCTGTAGCTGCCGCGATGTGTCTGCCGCTAGGGTCTATCGCTAATCCGAGGACAAGGCAAGGAGGCAATCCACCAAGAGGTTCAAATACCCGACCTCCATTTTTGGTTAGATACACTGCTGGACCGTCATAACCAGACCCACCGATAACAAAACGCAAAACATTGGAAGGGTCTACGCTTAATGCGTTACCAGAAAAGTAGTGGCCACTGAGTTTGTCTGGTCTATCAAAACGTTGCCAGCTATTCCCATGATTATTTGTACTCCATATACTAGCAGTGGAGGTAGCTACATAACAATAGTCGTCATCACCTGGAGCAAACGATAGTGCCGTGATTTTAGCATCAATGCTGCCTTCGCCAAAATCTTTAGGCAAAGAGTCTATCTCAAGTTTACCTTGCCCGCGAGTGTACGTGTATATATAAGCACCTGCGCCTGAACGTGTACCACCGCCCAGCCATGCCTGTTCTGGACGGGATATGCCAACTGTAAGTGGTGGCAGCCATAGGTGTCGCTTGTGTGGGAATTCAAGTCCTATTAGCTCCCACCCGTACTCGTGATCAGGTATGTAAAGGGTAAACCCTGGGTACACACAGAATAGAGAAACACCATTGTCTCCAGAGCTTAGACTTGAGTAATCACCACTTATAATCTGCTGAAAAGATCGCACGCCACCTGAGTCTACTCTGCTACGCTGGTATCCTTGGTCTTGCGAACCAACACCAATTACATCTGTATTGTCACGATTTGTGTACGAAGAATAATACTGGCTAACGTTCAAATTGCGGAGTGATATATTTTTGACGCTCAAACCTCCGGTACGCGTGGTATAGATTCCACCGTCGGTAGCAATAAAGGTAATGCCACTGGTTTTGTGCCTAAAACTCACGATTGCAGGAATATCCGCATGAAGTTTATTCGCGGGATCTTCGTAATACTCGCCCCATGTGTTTACGTTGTCCCACTTGAGGCCGTCTGTAGAGAATACTGCATTCACTCCACCAAAGAGCCACATGCCGTTTTCTCGTGAACGTGCAAAAGACTTGCCCCCAAAGGGTCCAAACGCTACTGCGCCACGGCGCGCCCATGTTGAACCAGAATTGCTCGTAATGAAAAATCTTGTTGAGTCGGCGTTGGTAACAGAAAACATTATCTGTGTGGTATCAGTACCTGCCATCGAAACGCTTCTGGTTTCATCATCAACCATTGGCAGTTTTGTATTAAGCGCTCGTAGTTCTCCATTAGGAGCAACCGTAGATAACGTATCACCGTGAATGAGCCACACCGCCGTCTCGCTGTCTGTCCAGATACGCACGCGCCCATCTATCCAACGTAGTCGCTGGAAACTTGCACCGCTGTCGATACTCTGGTAAAGAACCCCACGAGCCTTCCACAACGCAGAGTAATCCCACTCTTGGCCTACAGCATATATCTCGCGCCGGCCGCCTCTGTCTATATAAACAGCGTTAGTAAACCAACCATAACGCTGCATTTCAGTTAGCCCCGTTGCTTGCTCCCATTTGTCTGCCGATAAATCGTAATTGAAAGATCGTGCGGCGCTAGATATTATCGTCAGTCTCTCTTTTCCGTCAGTTGTGCGAATGAAGGAGATTAGCCGAGGGTTTTCTATTCGACGTTTGTCTGAATGGCATTTCCACGCGCTACCTGTGGTATCGCCCGACCATATGGTACCGCCCGCACCGGCAAGCCAAACTCGTCCCGATGCATCGTCATACTCTACAGCCACAACCCGTCCAGACTGATTGATGCTACCAATCTCTCTCCATGCACCCTCGATTGCTACTGTTGGTATTCTTTGGGCACCCTCGTTGAGCCTTGCAAATCTGGCATCACGAACTGCTTCATTTACTACGCGCCAGTTCATCCCTGGAGGTACTACATGCAACTGCTCATAATAAGCTTCAGCTTCAAGCCTGTGCTGTTCACCTTCGCGTTGTAAACGTGGCACGTTGGTTTGAGCCGATAGTGACACAGCTACCAGAAGCAGAGTCCAAACTATCGTGCGCCTCAACATCCTAGCGCACAACAGCCATGGTTGTACGACGAATCGCCTGACCACTGTTCACCACAATCATGTACGTACCCGTAGGCAGCGCAGGCACTTCCAATGGAAGCCCCATACCGTTTGATTGAGCGGTGACTGCGTGCACTACATTCCCAGCGATATCAAGGAATTGCACGTTAACAGGGCCCGTGATATCGAGTCCGAGTGTAACTGTGCCATTAGCATTGCACGGGTTTGGAAAGGTGCTTGGTATAGTTTGCAAGTCTTCGGCAACACTCGTCTGCATTTCAACAGTAATAGCTATCGGCTGGAGCCAATTCCATGAGTCACCCGCGTCATTATTACCGTTACCGTTCACCGCATTTCCTACTGCCTGCATGAAATATGTTCCCTCTGCTGCGGGTGCCTTCCAGGTAAAGGTGAAACTGGTGCTACCAGCGGACATCGCCTTAGGTGCTGATTGTGTGATCTCACCCGCAGTTAACCTCAAACCACCTCCAGTGATCACGCCAAGCGTACCGATATTGGTTGTACCAGTCTGTGTAGTGCGGACTGCAATTCCTACACCCGTCCGCGGCATGGTAGCATGAGCAACAACTATCGTAAAGGTTGTTGTTGACCCTGGTTCTACTTTACGAGGGCCGCTTTCGAGAGATACGGTTGTTGCAGCTTTGGAATTTCCGTGGCAGTCTCCACAACCCGCGGACATTGTAGACGTGCCTCCAGACCTTCCGCTTGGGTTTGCCAACATGATTGTCGGAACAAGCAAAACAACAAATAGTAATGTACTACGCATAGTGGTGGTGATGGTGGTGAAGGATTGTGTTTGGAACATTCGTCAGGATTACGTGAAAGGCGATTCTGTTACACCCTCGCGTTGCCCCAACGCAAATTAGCAACTGCGATGCCCATAACACAGGCAGAGGTAACAAAAACCCACCGTAGGTCTGCATGGGTTGCAATAACGCTACACATGAGTGGACCCAGCAAATTCCCGAAAAGCGTAGCACTACTCGCAAGCCCCATTATCCCGCCTTTGCGTCCAGTAGGTGCATGGCGAGAGAGTTCACTGTACATCAGGGGCAACAATGCACCCACGGCAAGCCCCATCATTGTCCGCACAGGAAACAGCCATAGATAGGATGGCACAACGGCCTGCAGCAGCATCCCAATTGTTACGATGCCACCGGCAATTGTCATTGTTGACCTGAAACCAACGGTATCACTACGAGCGCCCCACCACGGCGCGCTGATGATGGTGCAGATGCCAACGATGCTTACTACGAGTCCAGCAAGGGTCGACAACATATTTGCAGGCGCCCCAAGGATTTCTAGGTAGAATGGAAAGATCGACGAAGGCATTACAATGGCAGCCTGTGCCAATACCAGCATGATGAGTATCCTACGTAGCATTGGATCTCGCAAAGCGATACGGATATTGCCTGCCACATGAGTACCACGAACCGAGGTGGTTTTGCGTTCTTCTTTGAGCTTAGCGATGAGTATAACAAGACTGATGGCACACATGATACCAACAAAGAAGAATACGGGGCGGAATCCAAACGCGTCGCTTATAACACCACCAACGAGCGGACCAATGATATTACCGGCACTGATAGATGTAATCAATGTTCCGAGCGCAACACCTGTTTTTTCTGGCGGAGTTTGAACGCTTACGAATGCATTGTTTGATGCAACAAAACCACTGGCAGCCCCTTGGAAAAGTCGCAAAGCAAGGAGCATCCAGATGTTGGTAGAAAGCCCCATTAATGCCATCGCAAGACCAAGGCCGAGAATTCCGCGCACTACCATACTCTTCTGACCGTACTTATCTCCAAGCGCTCCCCACAACGGAGTGAGCATGGAAGACATCACAAAGGGGGCGGCTGTAATGATGCCACTCCACATGGCGGCATCTTCATTTGCCACACCTAGGTCTCTAACAAACAGCGGCAGAAATGGTATACATGCGCTCATACCAATCATGGCAATGAACTGCGCAAACCACAACACCATGAGGTTGCGTTGCCAGGGCTCAAGGCCACGCCGGTTTCTAAAAAGATCTAACGCCGCAATCATTTTAATCGGGCAAAGAGTCCGCTACGAGAAATAGCAATGCTGCCCGCCGCAGCAAGAATCATCACAAGAACGTACAGCCAATTTTCAAGGGCTAACAACGGAAAGAAAGCTACCACCATGCCAATGCCGGCAAATGTTCCGCCAAGATGCGCCTCGTGTCCTATGTTGTCTCCCCCCCATCTCGAGCCCATCACTGAATACGCAATGAACAACGAACCGATGATCCATGCGGGGATGGGAATGGGCACAGGGAATATCATCATCGGCAGCTGTGGGTAGACGATTGTTGCTGCGCCAACAACGGCACACACGCCACCAGATGCTCCAACAGCCAAATAGTTTGGATCTCTGCGATGGACTACGAGCGAGGCAAAAGATCCGATGAGAATGCCAAGGCCATAGATCATTCCAAAGCGCCAGGACGAAACGATGTGTTCAAACCACGCGCCAAAGAAGAACAGGGACAACATGTTAACGATCAAGTGCGGGTAGTCTGCATGAACCAGACCACTGGTGAGCAACCGCCACCATTGACCTCGAGTACCGAGTATAGAGCCAACATCCATCATCAAGGCATGATTGATACGATTATTCCTAAACGCAGCGATCGTGATCGCCGAAGTGGCGATCACGATCGTGAGTGTAAGGGGCGATAATGAAAGGTCGTTCACGGTGCCATGGACAGAGCCGGTTGAGCAGTCCTGCCAAGCTTACCTTGAAGCTCTCCAATGTGTTGCTCAAGTTCTTGCGCTGCTTGTTGTGTACGCCTATCAGGAGCGGTTATCGAATACTTTGGGCGAAGGCCTTCAGCAACACGCAAAGCACCGTTGTAATCTTTTACGCGCTCACGTTTGAGGATCTCGATCTCGTCTATCTTATAGTTCAAAACGGCATCGGCAGTTGAACCTTGACTGAGCTGCTTGAAATAACGAATTGCGGCGTCCCACTTGCCGGCAATCGTTGCGGCATCGGCAGCAATGATCTCTGGCTGTGCATCGGGCGGGAAGTTTGACTCGCTATTACGAAGGGCTGGGTCTTTAAGGATTGCTTCGGCACTTGCAAGTGCACGCAAGGCCATGTCATCTGCATTCTGCTGCAAGGCGCATGTTTGATAGAATCGAGCGAGTTGCAGTTCGAACATGATTCCCAGTGGGAACTGGTCGAGCGACAACGTGGCGTTCATCTTTTGGAGAACCTTGCCTGCACGAACAGTATCCTTCTTCTGATACAACAGGAACGTGGCATATTTATAGAAGATGTTACGATAGTTTAGAATGTAACCACGGTTAACATCGTCGTAATAGACCTTTGGATTGTTAAGGTTGCGGAACTTCAACCCAATGTGTTGTGTGTTGTACACCTGATCTTCTGGCAGGTCTTGCATTAATGTCTGCTCCATTACCTGCTCATTTACACCCTCGCCGATGGCCGAAGACTGTGGTGTAGGACAGACGCGGAAACACATACCTTCAAGACGCAGATAGTTGTCGAGGCCAATATATTCATCCGCCCATGATGGATCTCCAACAGACGTAGAGTAATACACTGGACGTGTAAACTTTGTCTGCTGAAGTATATCAAGGACAAGCTTGTGCTGAACGCCAATGAAATATTCTGTCTGACCTGTTTGACCTTGACGTCCACCACTACCTTTGAACGTAAAGCTCATCACTCCACGGTTGATCACGGCACTATCTGTTGTGAACTTTGCTAGGATGGAACGGTCAACGGGAATTTCGATTACTCGTGCAGGAGCAAAGTCATAGGACAGCGCCTTTGGATCATCTTCAGACACCAGCAATTGTTCATCACTGAAGCTCAATGGAATCTTCTTTGCTCCATGGGGCTCGCGGTTCTTTAACTGTTCTACGTACCACGTGGTTTGGCCGAGAGAGAGGTTCACCACACGCACATCCTGACGTACTCCAGCAACGTCCTGCAAGTACCACACGGGGAAGGTGTCGTTGTCTCCATTGGTAAAAACAATAGCGTCCTGCTCTACAGACTGAAGGATGTTATACGCATAATCAAACGCAAGGGTGTTTCCAGCACGCGAGTGCGTGAACCAATTCTGCCACGCCATGTTTACCGGAACAAGCGCAATAACCATGGCTAATCCGCCCCCTACCGCAGCCGTATTATTCTTGAGTTTCTCCAATAGGAAGAAGGCACCCATGCCAACCCACATTGCATAAATCATAAACGACGAGACGTAGAAATAGTCGCGCTCTCTTGGCTGTGGGTTCTGCTGGTTCTGAGAAATCGCAGCCAGCACACCTGTCATGAGAAACAACACAAGGTAAATCCACGCCATGCGTTTGTCTCGCTGGAAGTGGAAGAACAAACCAACCATGCCCAAGAGCAGCGGAAGTGCAAAGTAGTTGATCGGGAAGTGCGAAGAATAGCCGTTTTTATGGTTGAATTGCTCCACCACTTTTGCATTACTTAAGGGGCTATAGGCGGGTGCATCTTGCACATCGCTTACCCTACCCATGAAGTTCCACAAGAAATAACGTAGATACATATGGTCAATCTGGAAGTCCCACATGTATTTGAACTCAGCCATGTTATACCGCGATTTGCCATTGGTCTTCCACGTGCTAAAGTCGGGCTTTTGGAATCGCACTCCATCTTTACGCGTAACTACCTTTACAGGTGGACGTTCCCACGCACCAAACTTTGTATAGTTATTTATAAACCGTTGTTCGCTCTGATACCGGCGTGGCCAACTTGGGGCTTCGCCGTATTGTTCACGGCCAAGGTAGCTCACGAGTTTGCCAAGATCATCTGGCTTATTCTCATTCATCGGTGGGTTAGAGTTAGCTCGTACAAGGATGTGTCCGTACGTTGAGTACCCAAGGCATATAAGAAGGAACGATGTTGATAGAAGTGAAAGAACGCCATGATTGGTCTTCTTCCCATAATACATTCCGTACCCAGCAAGTGCTAGCAGAGCAACACCAATCACGGAGAACAGTGCACTATCGCTAACCATAAACTCGCCCGCATCATTCTTGAACGGGAAGTTCCCAGCAAAAAGTGCCGGCAGCTTCATGATGACAAGGGTGTAGACAACAAAGAAGGTTACCAGACCAAGACCCATGGTGAGAAACAACGTCTTTGTTGAGAAAGGATACTTGCGGAGGTAGATCAACAATACCAACGAGAACACCGTAAGGATGGAAAGAAGGTGCACTCCAATTGATAGACCAATGAGATATGCGATGAGAAGCAAATATCTCTCATGTCCAGGTTCATCTGCTTTTTCATTCCACACCATCATCAAATGAACGATGAGGGCCACAAAAAGTGAAGATGCTGCGTACACCTCAGACTCAACAGCATTGAACCAAAACGTGTCTGTAAATGTATATGTTAACGACGCGATAAAAGCAGAACCATACACTAGAAGGGCATTGTTGAGTTTGCCCATGTCCTCGGTGTAGAAGTTGCGGATTACACGAACGGTGATGAGGTAGAGCAGCACCGTTGTAACAGCGCTTGCAACAACCGAGATAAGGTTAACACGCCATCCTGGATCACCAAACGGCAGCAGGTGAAACAGTTTGCCCAACATGAGGAACAACGGGGCTCCCGGAGGGTGAGGTACCTGTTGCAGTACTGCGGCGGCAGTGAACTCACCACAGTCCCAAAACGGAACGGTAGGCTGTACTGTGAGAAGGAAGGTGATAAGCGCAACGAGGAATGCAATCGATGCGAAAGCATAGTGCAGCGAACGGTTGGTATTCTGCATGTGTCCTGAGAGTACGGTTTGAGTGAATCGACAAAAGTACAACATCAGGCACGGACAATTGCCCTACCTACTGCAGCCGCCCCCATGAGTCCGGCGTGTGAGCCATATCGCGCGGGCAGAACCATCAACGAGTTTGCTATGGTGGGTATTGCATTACGTAGCATTGTTGTTCTGATAGACTCAAGAACAAAGGGGGCCTGTGCAACGCCACCGCCGAGAATTACAACGCGCAGACCCAGCACGGCCATTGCCGAACAGAGACCAAGCCCTATAAGTCGGCCTACCTCTTTAAACACCGCGTCGTTTTGAATACGCCTCACGTTCTCAGCATCCTCACCTTGCTCACGTGCCATGCGGAGGATGCCCTGTATGCCCGCATATTCCTCCAGAACGCCCGTTCTAAAGGGTCGGGCGTCTAAAGCCCCTTCCCTAGCCCAGGCGTCAATGATTATGTGCCCAATCTCCCCGGCATCGCCGTGAGGTCCGCGGTATAACTCCCCGCCAAGGATCACTCCCCCGCCGATGCCTGTTCCGAGTGTGGCGTAGAGGAAATTGGGATGTCCCACACCGGCGCCCATGTGGGCCTCACCCACAGCCGCGGCATTTGCATCGTTCTCCACGCCGATTGGCACAGACGTTTCCGTGCCCAGTTCTGAGAGAAGATCTACATTGTCCCATCCGGCGAGGTTAGGGGGCGCCTGCACGAGTTTAGTCACGGGGTCTACCACGCCCGGCACACCAATGCCAATAGCGGCTAGTTCGGGAGATCTCTTGAGCATCTCGCCAACAACGCCGCGGAGTTTGTTGAGCACGGAGGTAAGACCCTCGGCCGCAAGCGTGGGGACCGATTGTTCCCATACCACCGCACCAGTATGGGCAACCACACCAAACTTGATATTTGTACCACCTATGTCTATTCCACCAGTCATACCGTAAAATAGAAAAACCCGACTCACGAAACGTGAATCGGGTTTGTTGTGATATCTAAGGACGAGACCTTAACGGCTATAATATTCGATCACAAGTGGCACTTCGCATACAATCGGCACTTCTTCGCGCGGAGGCATGTAAAGAAACTTGAACGAATATTCTGCCTTGGTCATGTCTATGTAAGGGGGCGGTGCAGACGAACGAATAGCTTCTTGGATTACTTCAAGTTTGCGGCTCTTGTCTTTTACTGCAATCACATCATTGGGTTGCACTGCATACGCAGGCATGTCTACCTTCTTGCCGTTAACCGTTACGTGGCCGTGCCGAACGTATTGGCGTGCGGCGTAGATAGAGCGTGCAAGACCAGAACGGAACACCAATGCATCAAGACGTTGCTCAAGAAGCTGAACAAAGATGTCCACCTTGTTACCTTGAATGCGCGACGCCTTCTTGATGTAGTTCGTCATCTGACGTTCGTGGAGATTGTACTGAAGGCGCAGGCGCTGCTTTTCCATAAGCTGCTTTGCGTAATCAGACAGTTTTGCGCGCTTCTTAGATGCACCGTGCTGGCCTGGAGGGGCTGGCTTACGGTCCATATACTTGCGCGCCTTTGGCGTCATAGCAAATCCCACCTTGCGGGATAGCCTGACCTTTGGGCCATTATACTTCATGGTACCTCGCTCCCGATAAATTGGGGCAAAATTTGAGGAAAAAAATAGCCCCGTACCAGGGTATCTCTGGGAGGGGGATGCAAAGATAATTACAAATGACGAATTACTAGTTACGGAGGTACTCAGAAGCTTCTTATCGTACGATGGTAAGATAGGACCCGGCAAGTATCCGAGCGCTTTCTCCGCCACCGGTTGTCCGCTTGAACTGCAATCGCAAGGTTCCACCGGTGGGCCCCACGTACAATACACCTTGGAGGCGGTATACCCGTTGTGAGCCATCGGTATCTAAGCTTGCACGTCCGGCTGGTGAGCCTGAATCTAGAAGTACGGACTCGTCGCCGGTGGCATCGGCACGTTCAACAGAGTACGTCATTGTTCCTGACGGAAAGGTGAACTGTATGTCCGTATTGCCGTTGCCACTACTATTCTGAGTTGCCATGAGGCAGTCAACCGTATAGGTAGTATTTACAGACACGGCCGCACTCATCTCAGTAGCGTCCTGATACGTAACTGCGTTATTCGTTGCATCCGTTGTGCCATTTCGTGCAACCGTAACGGAACCGGTGGACGCAATTGTTACGGCACCGGCTGCATTAGTTATTGAAATTCCAGTTCCAGCAGTGATGGTTGCCAAGGTATAGCCGGTGCCATTACCTATCAGCAACTGACCATTTGTTGGTGTGGTGTTAAGCCCCGTACCACCGTTTGCAACAGACACTGGCGCCCATGATAGCGTACCACTTCCGTTATTTTGCAGAACACCTGTGGCATTGGTTGCAGGCCAGAGGTACGGTACATCATTGATCCTGACGAGATCTCCAGTTGGGCCAACGCGGAACTGACTTGTGGAACCTACGGTAAACCTATCATCCGGTGTAGCATCACCTACGCCGAGGTTCACGTTTTCGAAGGCGGCCGAAGACCTACCAATCGAGAAAACGTAGAGTGGTGAGGTAGTTGAGGCCATGAGATATTGGAATTCGCCGTTTGCCGAATTTGCACCGTTTCTCAATTGACCCGGGCGGAACTCTAACCGGATGTTGGACTGCACACCGGCGCCAGGTTTGAAACCAATGTCCATCAAGTCAAGCGAGCCAGCTACTGTTTCAAATAGTGCCCCATTTGACCCATCCCTGTGTTGAATTCGAAGTTTTGAGGCACCATATGTATCGCCAGTTTGTTCAAGGACAAGTTCTTGATTTGCGGTGATAGATGCGGTTGTGGCGCCAGTAAAACGTTGGTTGCCCGATACTGCCAGTTGGTAACTGGCCATAGGTGCAACACCAATACCAACCCGACCATCGCTGGCAATTTGAACTCTCTCCACGTTGTTTGTAAACAAGCGGAGAGGGTTGGCGTTTACGTCAGTGATGCCTATGATATTGTTGGAGCCCGTGATGCCTGTGTTTCCACCAAGAATCCATGCTGAGGAGCCAAGCAAGGTTGCTGTTGAAACATTATCGAGATCACCATTCGTGGAGGCCACTACAATACGGTCGTACCCTGGCGGTATGGCGATCTTCGCTATACCACCTATGGAGCTCATACGTACGTTGGGCGTTCCTGCAGTACCAGATACTTAGAGGCGTGACGTTGCTGCCGGCGCCGTAGTTCCCAGTACAAGCGAACCATTTGCACTGATGAGGACCTCATTGCCAACTGGTCCATTATAGAAGAAAACATAGCGGCGAGTTCCAATAGCTGGCGCTGGGATGGTGTCGAGTTGAATTCCTGTGAAGGACGAGCCTGTAGGTAAAACACCTGTATTGTTTGGTCCCTCCACATACAGCCCAACGCCATTGTGTTTTGATTTATTGGTGATAAAGCGAGAGCGAAATCCGACATAACGTGTTACATCTACGGACCCACCACCACCTACTCCAAAAAAGTCCGCCCACACTCCACTTGCTTCAGCAATTGTGCCGTTACTAGCAGGAATATTCAACCTACTATATATACCAACTGGAACTAAGCCGTTACTGTTACCGGTGAGAGTCGTCGTTTGTGAAATCCCGCGTACATTGAATGCAGAAGCGGGAGCATTGTATGTAGCGTTAAGATCAATCTGCGTTGCGTCCGCTGTGAGTGTTCCGTAACTCCCCGATATGCTCAGCCGAGATCCTGTAGGAGGTGTGGCAGATGGCAAGGTGATGTTGCCTGCGGAAGAAATGCGAAGGCGTTCGGTAGCAGAGGTAGCTAATACAACGTCTTGGGCGTTAGACGTGCCGAGGTATTGCTGTCCTACTGCTATTCCACCAGCCGTTATTGCATTGCCTGAAACGTTCCAGAAAGCGCCGGTGGACAATGTAGATGTCCGCAATCTGTTGGATCTGTCTAGGACTAAATGGTAGATGCCAGCGGGTCGGCAGGAATGTTAAGAAACGAAATGTTGTTCCCTACTCCTGGATTCAACGAGATTGGCTGTCCACTAACTGTAAGTCCTCCAAATGTAGGAGCGGTGGTAGAGGATTCTATAAGCAGCGTACCACTCGATGTTGGGAAGGTAAACGTTGGCGTGGTTGTAAGTGCTGATGGTGGAACCAACAATGCTCCATTGCCATTGCCTTGCTCTCTCAGGATAATGGAAGGGGCTATTGTTGAACCTTGTGCCCATGTATGGATCGTGAGAACAAACATTAACACAATAGCAGCGAGTATACGCATAGAAGTAAATCCTTTACAATTTGGCTCCGTCATCGTGAGATCAAGGGTTGTTAATGGCCGAAAGGATCACCCAACGTGCCTCATCCGACGAATAAATCATGTGTGCAACAGTGGTTCCTACAGCTCCCCCTGCAAAAGCAATTGCTGTTGCTGTTGCATTGTCTGGCTGACGCACCACTACTGCATTTGCGCCAGCAGTCCAGCTGTATCTGAATCGCACATACATCACCTGACCATCAGTCCCAGCAGGAAGTGAAACGTAGGCAGCAGCTCCGGTTCCATTATTGCTGATCTCAACTTTTTCCCACGTGTTTACAAAGGCTGCAAGTGCTGCACCGATTGCAGTTGGTGCCACTGCTGCTGCTGCATTGGCCGTATGTACAGATGTTCCAGTCTTTGTTGTAACGCCTGCTAGTGTGGAACCATTGAACGTACCACCTGTGATGGTCTTACCTGTAAAGGTAACAGCCGTTGGGATGGAGATGGTTGGGTTACCGGCAAGAACACCATCGCCATTCACTACCGTAATTTCGTTAGTTGTTCCTGCTATCAGCTTTGTAGCATAGACGTCTACGCCAGTGCGAACAAGAATGCCTGTTGTGGCTACTGCCGCAATCGAAGTAAGGTCTGCGTCAAGGGGCTGTCCTCCAAGATTTGCAAGTGCACCACCTGCGGTGCTCGAACCCGTTCCACCATTTACAATTGGAATGATGCCTGAAATTGAGACTGTTGGGTTGCCAGCAACACCATCAGCATTTGAAACACTGAGTGGTGCCGACCCAATGAGAGTGCGGTTTGCAAACGTGCCAGGGGCAGTCCGAACCACCATCCCACTGCTGGCAAGGCCGCTCAAAATGTTTGCTGTGATTGTTCCTGTACCAATTGGAGATAGTGTAGATCCAGCGCCAACATCAAGCGTCTGGCCCGTATTTGTGCCACTAGTGATAGTAGAGAATGAACTACCAACTGGTGTTGCCCATGTTGGTACGCCACCAGAAACTGTGAGGACTTGTGCTGCCGTACCAATTGCAAGTGTTGAGAACGTGCCTACACCAC
>Ga0209591_10001120_pt1 | contig 34139 bp, 31 predicted proteins | sample MAT01_FD_187207 | JGI IMG/M metagenome (GOLD analysis project Ga0209591, IMG submission 187207) | Freshwater microbial communities from Lake Fryxell liftoff mats and glacier meltwater in Antarctica - MAT-01 (SPAdes) (version 2) | ecosystem: Environmental > Aquatic > Freshwater > Ice > Liftoff... | reverse complement strand
CTCCGTTTCGACTGAACTATAAGTTTTTCTTAACACATATTTAATTGAAATTTAACCTTACAACTTAATTTTTTCAGACTAAATCTATCGCAAGTTGTAAAAGAATCAACAAAATAAGCTATACAATAATACGTGTCAAGCATCAAAATAATTTGATGTGCTTGCTCTTTTAAGTTGTAGATAAATGCAGTTCCGTGAAATAATAATTGTTTCAATATATAAAAGTAGTAATTGTCAAGAATTGAAAAAAATATTCCCATTACCTACGTTTGATTAAAAATATTTTGGATAAAAAATCTCAGGTAATAAATATTAATTGCATACATGATTAGCTTCGTTTTGATACAGGTAATATATGACTTTAACAACCAGCGACGAATCTCAGATAGACTCAGAAGCAGCGCGATCGCAGACTGAAAAAACACTAGACCAGAGTTTTTTGTGGGTAACACGCATATTAGCAGTTGCTGTTGCAGCATTATTGCTTTGGATAGCCGTACAAGTCGCCATAAACTCAATACCTGCTATTCGAGAGTTTGGTCTACAATTCCTGTTTAAAAGTGCTTGGAACCCTGTAGAAGAGCTTTATGGAGTGTTACCGATGATTTACGGAACACTGCTGAGTTCATTGATTGCCTTGCTTTTAGCTGTGCCAATTGGTTTAGCAAGTGCGATCATTTTGAGTGAAAATTTTTTACCATTATCAATTCGCACTATACTAACTTTTTTACTGGAACTGCTAGCAGCTATTCCTAGTATTGTGTATGGACTTTGGGGGATTTACGTCCTGATTCCATTTTTGAAACCCATTGGTAACTGGCTTCATGATAACTTTGCTTACATACCTCTTTTTTCCACACGATATATAGGGCCGGGAATGTTACCTGCTGGGGTAATTTTATCCATTATGATTTTACCGATTATTACAGTAATTTCCCGCGATTCTCTTGCTTCTCTACCTTCCGAACTTCGTTGGGGATCTTATGGTGTGGGATCAACCCGTTGGCAAACAATTTTCAGCATTCTGATCCCAGCAGCTTTTTCGGGAATTGTGGGTGGAATCATGCTTGCATTGGGGAGAGCATTGGGAGAAACAATGGCTGTAACGTTGGTAATTGGTAACAGCAACAATTTAAACTTATCTCTGCTTGCACCTGCAAATACAATTGCTTCTTTGTTAGCTAATCAATTCGGAGAAGCTAGTGGTTTGCAAAGAGCTTCTTTGTTTTATGCTGGGTTAATTTTGTTTGTAATCACACTCATAGTTAATATGCTTGCGGAAGTTGTTGTTCGCCGAGTTAAAAAGTTTTAGTAGCGAGAAAAATTCATCATAAATTTCAGGTTAGGTAGGCAATTATGACATCCACTAGTCAAACTAGACACTCTGCAAATACAGATGAGAGCATGGAATTTTCTTATGGTACTCGCCGAACCTTAATTGGGGCTGTGCTGACAGTATTAGCATTTATCATGCTGGCTATTGCAATTCTGCCTTTAGGGTTAGTGCTTGGTTATGTGATTATTCGAGGAGGTAGTCAATTTAATCTAGAACTATTTACAGGACAAATACCAGTCGCATTACAAGAAGGTGGCGGTGTTGGTCCTGCTATTGTAGGAACATTAATTGTCGTGGGGATTGCTTCGGTATTGAGCATTCCTTTTGGGATTCTGGCAGCAGTTTATTTATCAGAGTTTAGTTCCGACAGAATAGTTAAATGGATTCGCTTTGCTACTAATATATTGAGTGGTGTACCCTCAATTATTGTGGGACTATTTGCCTATGGTGTGATTGTTGTAAATACAAATCAATTCTCAGCCGTGGCTGGCGGTTTTGCCTTGGCAATTTTGATGTTACCGATAGTGCTAAGAACTGCTGACGAAGCCTTACAACTTGTACCTCAAGAAGTGCGTTGGGCTTCAACAGGGGTGGGAGCTTCTAACTTTCAAACAGTTTTACAAGTTGTTTTACCATCAGCGATGGGAGCAATTGTTACAGGTACGACTTTAGCGATCGCTCGGGCATCTGGTGAAACTGCACCTTTAATTTTTACTGCTTTGTTTTCAAAATTCTGGCCTACAAATATTTGGGAACCAATTCCCACTTTATCGATATTAGTTTATAAATTTGCCACCGTTCCCTACGAAAATCAACAAGAAATCGCCTGGGCAGCTTCACTAATTCTAGTTTTACTAGTATTGATTACTAGCATTCTTTCTCGCTTGGCAACAATTAAAAGTATCTATTGAAACTGATTAAAAATCAACAATTAGAGTAATTCTTAGTTCATTTTAATTACGAATTAGTAATTATTTTCACACAGGATTAACAATGTCTACCCAAAATCAAAGTAAAAATCATCAAAATACTCAAAAACCAAGCGAAACTACAACAGTTTTGCAAACAGAAAAACTTAGCGTTTACTACAGTGATACTTTAGCTCTACGCGATGTTTATATGGAAATCCCAAAACAACAGGTGACAGCTTTGATTGGCCCTTCTGGCTGTGGCAAAAGTACATTACTGCGTTGCTTTAATCGTCTGAATGATTTGATTGATAAATGTCGGGTAGAAGGCAAGGTACTTTACCGAGATAAAAACCTTTACTCACCTAAAATCGATCCGGTAGAGGTGCGGCGGCGAATTGGCATGGTATTTCAAAAGCCTAACCCCTTCCCCAAATCAATTTATGAAAATATCGCTTACGGAGCCAGGATTCAAAACCGTAAGGAAAATATGGATGAATTAGTTGAGCGATCGCTCCAACGATCTGGTTTATGGGGTGAAGTTAAAGATAAACTCAAAGAAAGTGGTTTATCCCTTTCTGGCGGACAACAACAGCGTTTGTGTATTGCCAGAGCGATCGCTCTCAAACCAGAAGTAGTATTGATGGATGAACCTTGTTCTTCCCTCGATCCTATCTCTACTGGGCGAGTTGAAGAACTAATTAAGGAACTCAAAGAAGAGTACACAATTATCATCGTCACCCACAATATGCAACAAGCCTCGCGGGTGTCAGATTTTACTGCTTTTTTCAACGCAGAAGAGTCAGACAAGGGAAACCGCTTCGGTTACTTAGTGGAATATGACGAAACAGGGAGAATTTTTGGCAATCCCCAAGCCCAAGCAACCAAAGAATATCTCAGTGGTAAGTTTGGATGAAATACCCAAACCATAACGTAAGTAGGTCGGCGTAAATAATTATCGTTGGGATAAGGCAATAGTAAAATATGACTATCCCACAGGTAGAATAACCGCGCTTCTCAAGGCCCCCCTGCCTTTAAAGCTTACCCCTTTGGGGAAGCAAGTTACGCGTAGCGTCCCGCAGGGATGGGGTATTTTTTTATTTGGAAGTCCCTTAGTAGCGATGTCTACGACGGGCTACGCCTACGCTCCTAACCATAATCTTGTTAAAAAGTTTGCTGTTGCTTGCAGTTTCTTCACCTGATATTGCTATTCACAATTTATATCCTTCTAGAGGACGATAATAAAGCATAGCAATATCGATACCATAATTTCTAAATGCGTATGTCATGTAATCCGAAATTAACTCAATTCTCTACTGAAGTTATCCATTAAAGAGTTTAATTAGGATACAAGATTTTCTACTATAGCGCATAAATATTTTCTTGTATTTTATAGTAGCGAAAAACACAAGCTACGCAGTTTTGTTTTGAAATATAAACGTCATGAATCAGGAGGATTCACCATGAAAGCAGTGGTTTTTCACGGAATCGGAGATATTAGATTAGATAACGTACCAGAGCCGAAAATTAAAGAACCAACAGATGCGATCATTCGGCTGACTTCTAGTGCAATTTGTGGCACAGATTTACACATGATTCGGGGAACATTCACAGGAATGAAACCCGGTACAATTCTGGGACATGAAGGAGTCGGTATTGTTGAAGAAATTGGTTCTAATGTGCGGAATCTGAAAATAGGCGATCGCGTTGTCGTTCCCTCAACAATTGCCTGCGGCTACTGTTCTTACTGCCGTACAGGGTATCATGCTCAATGTGATAACGCTAATCCCCACGGACATAACGCCGGGACAGCTTTTTTTGGAGGCCCCGAAGCCGCCGGCCCCTTCGATGGATTGCAGGCTGAATATGCCCGAATTCCTTATGCCAATGCAGGATTAGTCAAGCTACCAAAAGAAGTCACAGACGACCAAGCAATTCTTCTTTCTGACATCTTCCCTACGGCTTATTTTGGAGCAGATATTGCAGAGATCACACCAGGAGATACAGTAGCTATATTTGGTTGTGGCCCTGTTGGACAGTTTGCGATCGTCAGCGCCAGATTGTTTGGTGCAGGACGCATCATTGCAGTAGATACAATTCCTTCCCGCTTGGAAATGGCGCGTGATTTGGGTGCAGAAGTCATTGATTACAATGCCGAAGATCCAATTGAGGCTATCCGCGAACTGACTGGGGGAATTGGTGTGGATCGAGCCATTGATGCAGTTGGCGTAGATGCGAATGCTCCTGACAGTGGCCCAGCCGCCGAAAAAGCACGACAAGAAGCACAACAATTCCAGCAACAGTTACAACAAATTGCCCCTGAAACCAATCCTCAAAATGGAAATTGGCATCCTGGGAATGCTCCTTCTCAAGCCTTAGAGTGGGCAGTTCAGGCATTAGCCAAAGCCGGTACGCTCTCGATTATTGGAGTTTATCCACCCACCCATAATTTCTTTCCCATCGGCACGGCGATGAACAAGAATTTAACAATCAATATGGGTAATTGTAATCACCGCAAATATATTCCTACTTTGGTGGATTTGGTTCGTAATGGCACAGTAGACCCCACAAAAGTCTTGACCCAAATCGAACCGCTAATGTCAGTGATTGATGCTTACAAAGCTTTTGATCAACGGCAACCCGGTTGGGTGAAGGTAGAATTAGTACCGGGAGCAACTTTAGTTAATGTTTAAGTTAATGTTTAGAGCCATTGTCAAGACTATGTAATGACCTGAAAACTTTACATCAGCAAGTTACCTTACTTGCTGATGATTTTTGCTTTAGATTATAGGAGGTTGTACAGCACGACTTAAATTTTTTATGGAAGAATCCTTGCCGATTACGATTTTGATAAGTGTAACTGTTGTAGCTGGTATTGCTGCTCAAGTTTTAGCTGGTTATTTTCATATACCTAGCATCGTCTTGCTACTTCTGTTCGGGATTCTTCTGGGGCGAGATGGTTTGAGTTTTTTAAATCCATCATTGTTAGGCATTGGTTTAGAAGTTGTGGTTTCCCTATCAGTGGCATTGATTTTATTTGAAGGTGGTTTAAATCTACAGCTAGGAGAGTTAAAAGAGGTTTCTACCAGTCTTCGTAATCTTGTCACTTTGGGAGTACTAATTACGTTTGTGGGTGCTGGAATAGCTGCACACTGGTTAAGTGAATTTCCTTGGCCAATTGCTTTTCTTTATGCCTCTTTGGTAGTTGTGACAGGCCCAACAGTTATTAATCCACTCCTCAAGCAAATTGGTGTAGAAAAACAAGTTTCAACGCTTTTAGAAGGGGAGGGTGTTTTTATAGATCCAATTGGTGCAATTTTAGCTGTGATTGTGCTTAACTTTGTTTTGAGTGGAAATGTACAGCCACTCATTTTAGTTAAGGCCTTGGTTTTGCGTTTGGGTATAGGCGTAGCTCTTGGTTTAGGCGGAGGTTGCTTGCTTTCTCAACTTCTCAAACAGGATAAATTCCTGTCCCAAGAGTTAAAAAATCTGGTTGTTTTAGCTAGTGTCTGGGGTTTATTTAGTTTGGCACAGGTTCTGCGTAGTGAATCTGGTCTAGTAGTTGCTGTAGTTATGGGGATAGTTTTAAAAGCTAGTAACCTCCCTTCAGAGTCTTTACTGCGTCGGTTTAATGAACAGTTGAGCATTTTAGCTAATTCTGTTTTGTTTATCTTGTTAGCAGCAGACTTATCAATTGCAAGTGTTTTCGCATTGGGTTGGGGTAGTGTTCTAACAGTTTTAGTATTAATGGTGATAGTGCGTCCCATTGACATTTTAATATCTACCTGGAATCAAGGTTTGAAGTGGCAACAGCAGTTATTTTTATCTTGGGTTGCTCCCCGTGGAATTGTAGCTGCTTCTTTAGCTTCTTTGTTTGCAGTTTCACTTACAAAACAGGGTATTAATGGTGGTGATTCAATTAAAGCCTTAGTATTTTTAACGATTATAATGACAGTTTTTTTCCAAGGTTTAACAGCTCCTTGGCTCGCCAGCCTGCTCAACTTACGTTTAATAAGTCAAACTGAAGAGGAGTATTCGCAAACAGCTAGTGATGATGTCAAGACGCAATCAGATGGAAAAATAGTCAGCCCTACTTCCTAGTTATTTAAGTTGCAATTTCAATTAGTTGATGACTTGACCAAAATTATAGTTTTCCTTAGCGATGTTATCTAAAGTTCGCAATCGTCCTTATTTTTTCACTCCCCAGGCATCTAACCCTAGTTATCCACTTTTTATATTTATACCTGGAATGGATGAAACTGGAAAGGAATTGATGTCTATTCAAACAGTAGGTTTAGAAGCAGCTTTTGATGTCCGTTGTTTTGTTATTCCACCTGATAATTTAATAAGTTGGGATCAAATGACAGAAGAACTGGCAAGTTTAACCCAGATACAACTAGAAAAAGTACCGCAATCGCTTGTTTATCTCTGTGCAGAATCATTCGGTAGTTGCTTGGCGCTAAAAGTTTTAGAAAAATTTCCTCAACTATTTACAAAGGTTATTTTAATTAATTCTGCTTCTTCCTTTCATCGAGTGTCTTTGTTAAACTTAGGTTCACTTTTATTTCCTTACACACCTCAGTTTTTTTATAAAATCTCTTCGTTTTTATGCTTGCCGTTTTTAGCTAATTTAAGTCGAATTTCGCCTGCTGCAAGCCTTGCTCTTTCAAAATCGACCAGTTCTGCACCCAAAAAAACCGCTAATCAGCGTCTATCTTTGATGAAAGAATTTGATATTGACGAGAATAAATTATCTCAAATAACTCAACCTGTCTTATTAATTGCCAGTAGAGACGATCGGCTTTTACCTTCAGAAGCGGAGGCACAACGTTTAAGTAATATTTTTCCTAATTCTCAGATAATAACTTTACCTAATAGCGGTCATGCTTGCTTAGTTCAAAATGATGTTAATCTTTATCAAATTTTATTATCAGCTAATTTTATCGTTACGTAATAAATGTAATATATCGAGTGGTATGCAATGGCTCATCTTATTGGTAAACAAACTGTTTGGCTGAAATTGGCTTTGAGAATTTTTAGTATAGGGTTGATACCTACACTAACTGCAAATCAGGCTTTCGGTGCAGAGCGGATAAGATTTAATTACGGTCTTTTAGAAAGGTCTGTCCCAATTAGTTCGCTCGAAACCTATGCAAAAACAGGCAAAGTAGACAATGATTTAGCTGGATATACTCAGTATGTAAACAAAAAGCAACTAACTCAACTGCGGAAAGTTCTACTAACTCCCATTCCCTTAAATCAAGTAGAAATTTCGCAGTTTCTTTATACACCAATTGGCGAACGATTATTACAAAGATTGGGAAAAGTTATTCAAACAGAATCTAACTTATCAGGCTTTTATGCTATTCGAGCGGCACTGATTTTATCAGCCGCAGATCAAAAAGATTTTACGCTTTTAAATGTATTACGCAAGTTTCCAGCGAGTGCAATTTCAATTAATTTAGACCAGAGTTTGGCAATAGCAGATTCATTACAAAATTTAGTAAATCAAACTAAAAATGCAGTAGCTCTAATTAACCAACAATCTCAACAACAGGTAATTACAGCTTCTACACTTAATACTATTCCATTAATGGATTTAGGAAAAACCGGAAGTTTTCGTTTTTTAAAGCAAACTATTATTCTTAATGACATATCGCGTCTCAGAAAATTCCCGGCTGATATTTACCTCCCAGTTGCTCAAACTCCTCGTCCGATAATTGTCATTTCGCACGGACTTGGTTCCGACAGAACAAGTTTTGCGTATCTAGCTGAACATCTCGCATCGTATGGTTTTGTGGTTGCTGTTCCAGAACATCCTGGAAGTAATTCACAACAACTGCAAGCATTATTACAAGGTATAGCTAATAGAGTTACCAATCCTAGAGAACTAATTGACAGACCTTTAGATATTAAATATCTACTAGATGAACTCACTCGTTTATCAAAGTCTAATTCGACATTTCAAGGACGTTTAAATTTAGAACAAGTTGGTGTAGTAGGGCAATCATTTGGTGGATATACGGCGTTAGCATTGGCAGGTGCAAAAATTAATTTTGAGCAACTTAAAAGTGACTGCCCATCTTTAGAAGATACGTTAAATGTTTCGCTTTTACTTCAATGTTTGGCGGTCAATTTACCAAATGGTCAATACAACTTATCTGATGCAAGAATAAAAGCAGCAATTGCTATAAATCCAGTTAATAGCAGTATTTTTGGTCAAGCTAGTCTCAGCCAAATAAAAATTCCGGTGATGATTATATCTGGTAGTTCTGATACTGTTGCTCCGGCTTTACCAGAACAAATTCAGCCTTTTACTTGGTTAACAACTCAAAACAAGTATTTAGCACTCATCAATGGTGGGACACACTTTTCTACTATTACAGAATCGCCTAATGCAACCGTGCCTGTTCCTACATCTGTAATTGGTTCTAGTCCAGCCTTAGCACGTCGTTATGTTAAAGCTTTAAGTATTCCTTTCTTTGAAACGTATGTTGCCAAACAGCCAACTTACCTTCCATATTTGAGTACAGACTACGTTAATACAATTAGTCAGCAACCACTACCGTTAAGTTTAATTAAATCTTTGACATCTGAAGAACTACAAAAAGCATTTTAATAAAGATTAAGAAACGAGACATTTAATAATTAAAGAGCTAATAAAAGAATTGCATAGCCGATCGCACCCAATGCGAACGCCCAAAAGCGGCTTTCTCGCTGTTCTGGTAGTTCTTCCTTAAGTACATTGAGTACAATACCTCCGGCTAAAAAGGCAAAGAGAACCGCGACGGCCGCCTGATGAATTACCGTGCCAATACCAGTTACCCAACCAAGAATTATCGCAGCTACTAACAACCACCGCCCAATTCGATCATATATTTGTTTGTGGTTTTCGCGCAAACCATTATCGTTGACTACAAAATGCAGTGCCATCGCAAAAGAATAGAACAATAAACTCTTGATACTTGATTCTTCTCGGTGTACTAACAAGTAGCCAATTAAGGCGTTATAAACAGCAAAAGAAGCAATATGTATCCAAAAAACGTCTAAAGCAGTAACATCTCCCTTCCCTGCTTTTTGATTGCGTTGACGCGACTTGCTTGCAAATCGTTCTAAGCCATAAAACACTGCTAAACCTAAAAGTGCCACCAAATAGACGTGATGCTCTAAAAAAGCAAGCCTAATATCCAAACTGCTTTGGAGTGTTATTTGGGCTTTACTTAATTCTGGCAAAATGTGGATGAACACATAAGCGACAGATACTCCACTGCCAAATGAGAGCCAACGACTACGCGGTTTAGTATTGAGGAATCGTAATTTACCTGAAAATAAATGTACGATGACTAAGGCGATCGCACATATTGCAGTGATCATGCTTTTTACTATACCAAAGCTGGAATCAGGGTAAGCTGATGATTTGAATTACTTAACGCGAAACCAGCGATAGCCGTATGCTTCTATTGGGATGGAAGGCAAATTAATGTCCAGAGGTTCGTATTGGGAATCGCCAAATATATCAATTAAATGGTTATACTCATCAGATTTCAGCATGACTGTACATGGCTGGTCTGCCAGATTATGTAAAGCGATCGCACTCTTACCTTCCCACTCGCAGCAGTGAGCAAACACACACGGTTGATCGGTTTCTAGAATTTGCCACTTACCGCAACCGAACTCTGGACACTGCTTGCGAATACGGATTATATGTTCCATCCAATTGATTAACGAGTTGCGATCGCGTTGTTGATCTGCCACATTCACCTGTTTATAACCATACTCTCCTTCTTTAATCACAGGTCGGGTAAGAACATCTGACGAAGCGGTAGAAAAGCCACCATTGGGTGCATCTGACCATTGCATTACTGTGCGGACGCTATTTCTTCCCTCAAGTGAAAGGTCTTCACCCATGCCAATTTCTTCGCCATAGCGTAGCAGAGGTATCCCAGGTAAGCTGAATAGCAGACTGTATGTGAGTTCAATCCGACGGCGATCGCCTTTTAACATTGGTGGTAAACGACGACGAACGCCTTTGCCGAAAATTTGCATATTCTTTTCGGGTGCGAAAGCCTGAAAAATTTCTTGGCGTTCGGAGTCGCTAATTAAGTCAAGGTTGAGTTCGTCATGATGGCGGACAAAATTTAACCACTGACCAATATCAGGAATCTCAGGTAATGATTTCAGTCCGTCAAGTAAAGTCTGTGAATCTTTGCGTGCTAGAGCCAAAAACATATATTGGTTCAGCAAGAAATTAAACAACATCTGACATCGATCGCCATTACCAAAGTAGATAGGTATTTTCTCAGAACTTACGTTTGCTTCTGCAAACAGAATTGCATCACCCCGACGCGAGGTAATAAACTCTCGCATATCTTTGAGGAAGGTTTCTAAGTCTGGACAACCTGAAATGCCAAGTGGATTAATTAAAAATGGTGCAGCATCTATACGAAACCCAGACACACCAAGTTGCAGCCAAAAACCCATAATTTTATAGATTTCTTCCCGTACCGCAGGATTGGCAATATTTAAATCAGGCTGCTCTTTGTAAAAGTGATGCAGATAGTAAGCATTAGCTTGTTCGTCGTATTCCCAAAGACTGTCCTCTACTCCAGAAAAAATTATCTGTTCTGGCTTGGTTTTAGGTGGATTTTCTGACCACACATAGTAGTCGTGATACTTGGAGTGTTTATTTGAACGCGCTTGCTGAAACCAAGGATGTTGATTTGATGTATGATTTACTACTAAATCAACCAGGACTCGAATACCGCGATCGCTAGCTTGATGCATGAACTGTACAAAATCTCCCAGCGTCCCCAGTCGTGAGTCAACGTTGTAGTAGTCCATCACATCGTAGCCATTATCCCGATTAGGAGAGGGATAAAACGGTAATAGCCATAAACAGGTAATTCCCAATCCAGAAAGATGATCTAAACACTTTGTTAGCCCTTGAAAATCACCAACACCATCGCCGTCTGAGTCCATGAATGTCTCGACATCCAAGGAGTAAAAAATTGCATTTTTGTACCAAAGATTTTGCATTTTTGCTCAAAAGTAGAATCAGAAGTGTATTTTTATCAGCGAATTTATAAATTAGTTAGTAATATGTCGATAGCGAGCTTCAATTACGCAATACATACCGTAAGCAATCAAACCGAAAGCCACTATACCTAAAATCCAAGGGCCAAAGGGTTGCTGTTCCAGGGCTGCCAATGCACCACCAAATCCCCTAGCTTGAGTGCCATCCAATTGAATTGCCGCCAGCATCATAAAAATGCCGATGATACCAAAAACAAGCCCACGGGCAGCAATCCCAAATCTACCCAGACGCATCGCCCAAATTTGCTCAGTCTGACTCATTTGATAAAGTTTAAAATAGCTGCGAAATTTGCCTGTGTATGCTTCATAAAGGTAAGAAATGCCAACGCCTATTACTGTCAAACCTAAAAGCAATACTAACCATCGCCCAAAAGGTTGATGTAGAAAATATATTGTCCAATCTTCGACGGAATCGCTATCGCCACTACTTGAACCCATAATTATTTTTATAGATGTCACAGCCAAACTGAAGTAAGCGATCGCGCTAAAAGCGTAGCCCAGACGCTTGATAATACGTTTACCATTCATTTCTTCTCCGGAATGTTCGGGGTCGAGAATAGTTTGCACAAAACGCCAGAGTGCATACCCAATCAGCCCAAGGGTGACGATACTGAGGAGAAATTTACCAAAAGGCTGGGTAACAATCGTCTCTAGCGCACCACTAGTACCTGTAGTTTTGCCACCAGAACTAGATGCTGCCTGTGCTGCTAGCAAACCCACGATAAAATAAACTAGACCTTTTGCAGCATAGCCTAATCTTGCTAATCGCTCAACCCAAGGATAAGAAATTTCTTGTCTAACTGGCTGTTTAATCTTTTCAGGAAGTGGTTCGCGTAGTGTCATGTTTTTATTTATTCAGGTTGGGTTAGGATTAAATATTTTGAGCCTTCCCCAAATTTTCTTCTGTTAATAATGTGGAGATTATGGCAATTTTCTGCATCCTCCCTAGTAGATAAATATGCGATAGTGCTGGTTAGTAAGGCTTGTCCAATTTAAATTTCTATTCACCAACACTTAATTGCTGCAAAGAAATCTGTTTACAGAGACTTTCTACTGCTAGTGTAAGAGACTGCATCAGTTCAGAATTTTCGCTGTAATCTACAGGCGCAAGATTTGCAACTTGTTGACCTTGGCTAATGCTTAACTCTCGTCCCCATTCTTCTGGAGTGCTGTTTTTATAGAGTGCGATCGCTGTACCCTGTTCTTGATTCATTAAGGAAAAACAGGGAATATCTGACTCACCATCACCAACATAAATCACCTGTGTCAGTGGTACGTGTAGTTCATCTGGCGAGACATCACGGTAAATAAACATTTGTCCATCATCTTGATGACCTTCAATTCCTTTTGCTAATTGAAATATATACCGAGTTTTTTCTGTGTGGGTAACTATTTTTTTGACAAATTCAATTCCGCCATGTTCGCCATAGTAAAATTCACAACCCCACATTGCTTTGAAATATGGAGCAATACAGTTATGATGAGCAAGTTCTACCATTCCGCAGGTAATTAGGTAAAATTCGACTTCTACCTTTGGGTTGATTTTATGGGCGCGTTTTTGCAAGTGGTCAAACATTTTAGTAACGCCATCAAACGGAGCTAAGTTTTGACCAAATTTGGCAATATATTCCTGCGTAATTTTGTTTCCTTGTCGCTTTGATTCTTCAATTAAGGCGTAAAATCGAGCCAGAATTTTATCCCAACCTTTGTCAATTAAAGGGCGAATTTTGTTTTTACGAAACTCAAGCGCATCAATCTCCAAACTTGATAGCAAAGCATCAACAGTATCCGGTACAAGAGTATCGTCGAAATCGAAAACTACAGCGATGCGATTAGATAAGGGTTTGGTTGAAACAGTCATAATAAAAACTTAAAATAGAATGAAGAAAGCTAACTAACAAAAACAACTTGATAGTTGTAGTTTTTCCAGTTTTGAGAATCAGTCCAGAAAAACGTGAAATCAACGGAGGATGGCTGATGCTGTTAATAATTTTGCATGGAAGTACTCTCAAAGCTGCTGTTTCAACTTGAACCCCCACCAGATCCAATTACACCCAGCAGTTGTAAAAGATAGATAATTGCAAATACACCAAAAAATATGCCCGCGATCGCTGTTCCACCAAAAATTATCTTCGATGGTTGCAATTCCTTGGGCAACATTCGATGATTTAAGTAAAGAGTTAGTCCAGTGACAATGGGGATGTGAGCAGCTTCAATTCCGCCTGCGGTTTGTAGTAAGCTAACTGGTTCACCGAAGAATAGGTAAACGGCAATGGGTAAAGCTACGAGTAGCACGACAATATAAACACGTTGCAAAAACTTTTCATTTGTCCAGCGCCCCTGCACGCCAAACCCTTGTAAAAGAATCTGCGTACCATCGGCAAACATTCGCCCAAAACCATCTTGTACTGACAGTACGGTGCTACAGAAGGTAATAAAGACAATCGCCACCATAAACCAAAAGCCAAATGGCCCCCAAAGATCGCCTAGCAAGCTACCCAGAGTTTGGGCTACTTGATTTTCTTTTGGCACAAGTCCTTGTGGACGCAGTAACTCACCGCCCAGAATTAAAAAAGACAACGCCGCCAACAGCGCACCAACCACTGCTAAGGTGTTGGATATAGTCATCAGCTTTAGCCAACCGCGCAGTTTCTTTTTCTCCTCTCGGTTGAGTTGCTTGGGGTCTATGCTCTCTTGTCCTTTAACACTAGCAGCGCCATATCCTCTAGCTTCTACCCAGTAAGAATACCACATTAATCCGGCTGCTCCTGCCAACATAAAACCCAGCCACGGCAGTATTTCTTGATACTGCACGTCTTGTGGTATTTGCGGTAATAAACCAGATGCTAGTTGGCGAACATTAGGGAAAACGAAAACAGCAGCAGCTACCACTGCTACAGTACGGGCAATCCCCACATAAGAAGAAATTTTTTCCACTACGTTGTATTGCCCCAAAAGGACGATCGCAGCTGTCACAACAATGATAATTACCGTCCACAGTTGCACACTTCCTCCAGCAACCAAAATTAGTGCTGTAGCGGCGGCTCCTGAAAGTCCAGCAACGGTAGAAATTGCTACCACTACCTGCGGTAGCAAAATCAGCCAGATTGCCCAGTTTTTGGGGCCGGGAAATTGTTTGAAACCTTCTAGAATAGTTGCACCTGTACAAACTGAAAAACGACCAACTTCACCATTAATAAACCATTTCAAAACCACAGCAGCAAGTAGCGCCCATAACAGGGTATAACCATAGAGTGCGGCAATTCTTGGCGTAAATAGCAATTCACCTGAACCCGCAGCTGAAAGCATCCACAAAAAACTAGGGCCTAGCCACTTCAAGTTATCCCAACCTTGGGGTGAATCTGGGATGTTTGCGGTGGTTTGCGGCTGCTGTGTGTTATTAGTTTGTGTGGAAAAGTTGCGATCGCTTTTATTATCCATTTTTTGCTATCTCATTTGCACCAATATCATTAATGATGTTCAATCTGCCTTGAGGTGGCTTGAGCAATATCTGATGAGCCTGTTAGAAGGGGCCACGCACGGGTGGTACATTTTTACTATCGCGTAATGCTTGCCACGTCAGCGCACCTACCCTTCCATCACCAACCAATCTGTGCGATCGCTGAAATGCTGCTACTGCTGTAGCTGTTCTAGGGCCATAGATACCATCAATAGCTCCGTTATAAAAGCCTAAAGATTGCAGAGCAGCTTGCACATCTCTCACAGGCTGTCCACGAGATCCTGGCCTGAGAAAGGGAGCTTTTATAGGAGAGTATTTTGAAAGCCTACTTCTAATTGAGGTATTATTTGTGTGCGCGTAAGCAGGTGCAAAACTCAAGGGTAACATCCCCAAAAACAATACAGAAATTAAACCAAATGGTAAAATTATTAAGCGCATCAATCGAGTATTCATAAATTTATGTTCCTCCAAAATTAAACAAAATCAACTGTTTTTATATTTGGATATAGCAGTTCTCGTTTACGTGAGGTATACCCGTAAAGACACGGCAGTGCCGTGTCCCTACATCTCGCAAAACTTGTACCGCATCTGAATGGGAACTGCTATTATCAAATTTTGGCTCTGTTTGGATTTCTCCCATTTCTCAGGTTTTCTTCATAAGTTCTGAAGTTGGGATCGTTCAGTTCGTAAAAGTAAGGCTCCATCGTGTAATTATAAAGAGCAGGAGTACCTAACATACCTGGCATTAATGATGGCACTAAAGGTCGATAAACCCCTCTAACTTGCTCTTCATAATCATTATCAATTGCTAAGTCTTCGCTAAATTGGGGTAATTTTTTTACTTGCTCTTTAGTCAGTTTAGAAACAAACAGATGTTTATTATCATTCCTTGATTAACAACTTCATTGCCATCAACCCAAACTTGTTGCGGTTCAAAACCGTGGAGGTGCAATTTAACACTCGCATAAGGAAAAGCATAACTTCCCTGTTGTTTCCAAGTGAGTTCTAAGCAGTCTTGATTTTGTGTTAGGTAAAAATTATCCAACCGCGATTCACCATAGCCATCTCCCCCACTGTAGGTAATTCCTGATAATCCCAGGTTTAAAACTGTGGGAATGGTTTGGCGTAATCCTTTCCAGCTAGTTTCAATATCACCTGTCCAAGTCCAGGCATAGCGTTGCAAACCTGCCCAACCAGAGCGCGAAACGATGAAAGGTCGTTTTCAAACATCCTCTAAGAAGGGTATACAGTTTCAGCAACTAAAACAGGTCTATTGCCGTACTCAGTCTCTAACTCTCTTTTTACATTTAGATCCCAAGTTAAGTCATAATCTTGTTCAATTTCAGCAACAACAAAAGGACGAACTTCACCACTTACCGATATTGTCTGACCCTGATTTATTGCTACTTTGGGCGGTGCTTTTAGTAAAACAAGTAAATCTTGCCCACCAAACCATTGGTTTTCATCTAGGGTTAATAAAACCGGACTGCGGATATTGTCCACTTTTCCTGTAACTGTAACCTTACGACCATAGTATTGTTTGGGACGTTGGGTTATTTGACCAGGTTGGGGCGCTACTACAATATATCGAGCAACTATTGCAGGTTTATTGATGTAATCTCTGTAATATTCCTCCTCAATGTTGAGATTAAACTTTTGCTCAATTTCGGAAATTACTAAATTACGAACCTGACCAGTAACTTGAATTTTTACATTCTGGTCAAGGGGTAGATTGAAAGGCATACCTGAAGCATTGACAACTACAATAGGTTCACCGCGAAAGAACCGTGCATCACTAACCGTGAATGAACTCAAACCGATTTTTTGAATTGCTTTGCTTTTAATCGTTACAGAGTTACCGATAAATTCGTCGGCGTTCTCAGCAATTTCCGATGTATTAGTGAAAGTTGGCTTTGCCTCAAAAAAACTACAACTTCTCACTACCATAGCGATCGCTACCAGGAAAACTAATACCCCTGCTTGACCTAACGCCTGTAAGAAATTTCCCCTTTGAGAATTGTCACTCATTGTCCTTGTTCTTATTTATCTTGAGGCTATTGATGAAAAGTTTTCCTGATAGACAATGCTGTAGAATACTTTATTGCGGAATTGCAGAGGGATATACCTCTGTTGCAACTAGTACAGGTTTATTCTTGTACTCCACCTCTAGCTGCTTTTGTAAAGTCAAATCCCATTTGAGGTCATAATCCCGTTCTAGGTCAGCAATAACAAACGGACGCAATACACCCGTAACTGCAACTTTCTCGCCTTCATTAACAGTTCCTTTGGGAGTACCGGCACGGATCACTAACAAATCCTGTCCACCAAATAATTTATCTTCGTCTAAGGTGAAGGAATTCGCATTTCTAATGTTTTCCACTTCACCGGTCACTGCCAAATTTTTACCGTAGTATAGTTGAGGGTTTGTGGTAAGTTCACCTGGTTTAGGAGCAAGTGCAATTGATTGAGCAATAATTGCAGGTTTGGTTTCGTACTCTTTGTACAAGTTTGGATCTAAGCCCAAATTGTAATCTCGATTAATATCTGCAATTACAAACTTACTAACTGGGCCTGTGGCTTGAATTGGCGTATTTGGGTCAGTAGGCAGAGTAAAAGTTTTACCCGAAGCATTTACAACTAAAATTGATTCAGAACCAAAAAATTGCTTATCGGCAATTGTGAAAGTTGATGGCCCCAATTTGTTAACGGGTGTACTTCTAATTGTTACAGTTTTGCCAATTAATTGATTTGTATTGTCTGCCACTTCCTCTGTAGTCACATTCGTTTCTGGGACTGCGGCCTGTTGATCTAAGTCGTTGGTACAAGCTCCAAGTAGCATTGCGGAGATTGCTAGAGCAATAGCTCCTTTAGAACTCCATTTAGTTTGAAGAAAGTTAATCATTTCAAAATCTCCATTTGGGTTGACTAATATCAAGTTCAGATGATGACTTATTATGCAAAACTATCTACGTTTGTACCTCAGTCTTAGTGATGATTTTTCAACTGAATCTGATATTATTTAGATGACCGCAAAACTTTTGTGGTCATCAGTCTTTTAACGCTCTCAAATCAAAATTAATGCGGTGAACCATATTAATTCAAAAAGACCTGGCCATCCTTTTGAATTCTCAATACACCTTGATTGCTATCAAAATTGGTTGTTTCATCTAACGAGACTGCGAGTGTACCTTCAGAGGTAGACACGGGCATAACTTTTAGCAGTCCACCGTCTTGACGTACCAAGGTAATACTGATGGGTGTTGGTAAGTCTCGTAAGACAAACTCTTGCCCACCTGCAAGATATCGAGGCTGTGTATGACCAATTGCTTGATAAGAGATACCAGCGTTAGTGTTATTTTTTAATTTCACATCCACTGTACCTGCTGTTGGTGTGATAGTTGCAATTGGACTTTGCCGACTTTCTGGAAAAGGTGTTTGTATAACAGAGCCTCTTCCATTCATAGGATAGACAGGAACAACAACACCTTGAGAGCCAGTAGTTCGCTGTTGTCCTTCAAATCTTAAAGTTGCAGCATTCGGTGGACATCCTGCTGGAACCATAACTCGATTACGGTGTGGTTCTTCGTAGAAAATTCTAGGGCAAGGATTAATTTGGGAAATTCGCGGCTGTGCTACTGCTGATTGAGTAATTGCAGAGAACCCGACTAACAAACTTCCAAAAATTGTTCCTACTAATCCAACTTCTTTTAAAGAAGAACGATTTAGCTTGTACATAACTACCTCCTGACAACTTTATTTTTGCTTGTTATTTGAAAATTCAAATAGTGACATCTAGTGAAAGATTAGAGAATACTTTTAGTTAGCCTCTTACTTTTCTTGCAATAATCCAAATTCTTGATTGTGTATTTTAGGTTTAGGGAAAGTTGAGCTGCTCAACCAAAAGAGGAGAATGAAAACAGACTGTCTGTATTTTTAGGTTATATCTCAATGGTGGAAAAGTAGAGCAAAATTGTAATACATTTGGCAAATACTACTTTAGATATAGGTTAGTACTTCTATAGCCATAGCTAGCAAAATCAAATCAATACTGCGGCTATTAATCCTCTAACCAATAAAGTAGACCAAGAGAAGTAACTCCCCCAAAAAAGTGAGCGCCAATCATATTGACGTTTGCTAACATTACAAAAATATCTAGCGAACGAATTACATTTTCTGGTTTATAAATTGCCACACCTTGAGGTTGTGCTACTGCTTTCCCCAATAGAATTGCAACTGTCGCTTCAGAAGCAATAAAAGCTATTAATAACCCTACGAAACTTACAAGTAATCCAATTCGTAAATTTTTAATTACGTCTTCCTTTTTGGGATGGTTGTCAGAATTTGGTGTTTGTAAAGTTTTAGCCAGTTTTCTATAACGGAAAGCCCAATATACTCGAAAGCACAGCAATAAAATACCAACAATAGCCAAAAATATACCAAACCCTATACCTGCATTGTTTGTCCCAGTTGTAATATTACGGCTAAAGGACGCCAACAATATAGCAATGCCAGAAATACCACCAAGTACTAATTGTACCCAAAAGCTAATTCGACTTACTAAACGCAATGTAACAGCAAATTTTTGTTTGCTTGGTGGTTGTGAAAATGATTGTAAATCATTTAACATATATACTTCCTAAATAGACGATTTAAGTAAATAGGGATCAAAAATTGGAGTTTTATTTCATATTTTATATACAAATCAGAAATACCAATTATTTAATGTATTTACTTTATGTTTGCTGAAAAAATATCTGAAATTCCAGAATTAATATTGAGATTAGTTTTAAATTAGGAAATAAAAGTGGAAAACTAGTGGAGAATATGTATTTTCTGGCAAAATTACGACTTAAGAAAGAGATTAGGAAAACTATAGATAGACTTTTTTCAATAAAATCTACCATAAATTAGAGATACTATCAAAATAATTCTAATTTATAATGACGCTCCTACGGACGCTCGTTCCTCGCTACCGATAACGTAATTCGTAGTTGCAAGACGCTCCAGGACTCGCTATAAGCGTCATTACGAATTATTTGGTACAACTTGCCTATTGTCTATTTACTTAATTTAGGAGTAACTGCTGAACTAAAAACACTAGATTTTGTAATACACTTTAGCTCAAAGCTGCTGCCACTTGAACAGCTAGTTTCTGAGGATTAAATGGTTTACTGATTATGCCTCTAACACCTAGATCATTGAATAGACGTTGGTCATTAGCGCGTCCTCTAGCTGTAAGCAAAATTACAGGTATATGTTTAGTTGTTTGATTAGCCTGTAGTTTTTGAAAAGTTGTCAAACCATCCATATCAGGCATCATTACGTCCAAAAGTATGGCATCGGGTTGAGATGACTGAGCTAAGATTAATCCTTGATTACCTGAAGTAGCAGTCAACACCTCCCAGCCCCCCATTATTTCTAGACAAGTCTGAATCAATTGACGGATGTCATCTTCATCATCAATAACTAAGATTTGCTTAGAGGTCATTATTATTATCTTCCTGTTTTAAATTATTATTACTTAGTGCTTTAATTCTTCTAATGTAATGAGGGGTATTGGGTTTAAACCCAGGACTGTTGGCAACTTTTTTGTCTGCTATAGTCTGCGCCTACTTCCTTTTACCACCTTTTTATTCTCTGTCTGTTGCTGGGTTCAGTGTAGTGGGGTTGCTTCAGTTTGTGTTAGTAGGGTTGTTGATTAGCTTACTTAACACTGCACTGCGTCAAGCGCGATCGCAAGCCCAAATGAACGCGGTAGCAGCCCTGCAAAATTATGAGCGTCTACGTGAAAGTCAAGACAGTCTGCGTCAAAGTGAACAACGTTATCGGTTATTAGTAGAAGGAGTAACTAATTACGCAATTTCCATGCTAGATCAAAACGGTAACTTTACCAGTTGGAACATTGGAGCAGAACGTATTTTAGGTTATCAGGAAGCAGAAATTATTGGTCAACCTTTTGAACGAATTTTTTCACCTGAAGCAATTGAGCAGGGACAACCACAACAAGCATTAAAAAAAGCAGTAATTGAAGGATTTTCGCGGGAGAATCGCTGGCATATTCGTAAAGATGGTACATTTTTCTGGGCGCATTGTCTCATCACACCTTTACGAGATAACAATGGAAATCTGCGCGGCTTTTCTAAAATTATGCAAGATATTACTGAACGCAAACAAGCTGAAGAAGAAAAAGAGCAACTACTGCTACGAGAACAAGCTGCACGCGCCGTTAGCGAAGCGGCACAAAGTGCAGCAGAAGCCGCAAACCGTTCCAAGGATGAATTTTTAGCAATAGTTTCTCACGAATTACGTACACCCATGACTGCAATTATCGGTTGGGCTGGAATGTTACAAACGGGTGTGCTAGATGAAGCTAAAGCAACTCTCGCGCTGGAGATAATTGAGCGCAATGCTAATTTGCAAATGCAACTTATTGAAGACTTACTTGATATTTCGCGGATTGTTAGAGGAGAGCTTTCACTGTCCATTGATTTGGTAGATTTAGTAGAAGTAATTACAGCCGCAATTGAGGTTGTACAATCACTGGCAAATGCTAAGAATATTCAACTTGAGACTATACTCGATACTCCAATAGAAAAAATTTGGGGTGACTCAGATCGCTTGCAACAGGTAGTATTAAATCTACTCACCAATGCGATCAAATTTACACCCAACGGCGGACGAGTTGAAGTGCGATTGTCTAAGGAAATGGGGAGTGGGGAAGAGTTTTCCCAACCCCCAATTCCTAACTATCTCCAAATTGAAGTAAGTGATACAGGTAAGGGCATCAGTCCAGACTTTCTACCTCACGTATTTGAGCGCTTTTGGCAAGCAGATAGTACTCATACTCGGTCAAATAAAGGACTAGGTTTAGGGTTAGCGATCGCACTTCATCTGGTAGAACTACATGGTGGTACAATCGAAGCCCAAAGCCAAGGAATAGGGCAAGGAGCAACATTTACAGTCAAGTTGCCGATTTTAGAAGAAAGCAGGGGAGTAGGGGAGAACCTAACGCGATAGTTTTCTACTATCTTTGGAAGGAAGTTTTATACTAATTTAGAGTGATTAGAAATAGCGATCGCGTCGCAAATGAGGGAATTTAAAGGTTTTGAAAAAGGCGATCGCGCCAATAATGAATGTAACTAGACTCAAAATCAGCAGTAGAAAGTGTTGAGCATCGTCAATGGGATGATGAAAATATTGTTAAACCTTGCCTTTGATAGATGTCATATCAAGCTGAAAAAGGCATAACCTAAGTTAGAGAAATTTGATTACAGCACTTAGGGTTGTTTCTACAAGCAAATATTTTCATGAGAATTCTGTTAGTTGAAGACGATGATTTGCTTGCTCAAGCTGTAGCAACAGCGCTTACCAAACAAAATTATGTAGTTGATATTGCTGCTGATGGTGAAGCTGGTTGGGAGTTGGTAAGTGTTTGTAATTATGACCTGATTTTGCTAGATGTGATTTTGCCAAAGCTTGATGGCATAAGTCTTTGTCGGCAATTACGGCAAGAAAGCTATCAAATGCTTATTCTTCTGTTAACGGCAAAAGATACTAAAACTGATAAAGTTATCGGTTTAGATGCCGGAGCAGATGATTATGTAGTCAAACCATTTGACTTTCAAGAGTTATCAGCTCGGATTCGTGCTTTACTACGTCGGGGAAATACTGCTTTACCTCCAGTTTTGGAATGGGGAAGCTTGCGCCTCGATCCTAGTACTTGTGAGGTAACTTATGCAGACATTATACTAAATTTGACAGCAAAAGAATTTAGTCTTTTAGACCTTTTTTTACGCAACAACCAGCGCCTCTTTAGTCGGGGTGCAATTGTAGATCAACTTTGGAGCGCTGAAAAAGATCCACCTGAAGAAAATACGATTAAATCTCATATCAAAAGTTTACGGCAAAAGCTAAAAGCAGCAGGTGCTAACTACGATTGTATAGAAACTGTTTACGGAATGGGTTATCGTTTAAAAGCTCTATCTCATGAGCAAAGTTGCCTGACACGTGAGCCAGAAATAGATTTAAAACAGCAGCAAATTTTACTAACAGCCATTGCTCAAGAACGAGAAAATTTCAAGGCTAAGGTTGGTTCACGCATTGCAGTATTAAAACAAGCAGCCGATGCTTTAAGGAAAGGTACACTTGATGCTCAATTACGGCAAAAAGCAGAGCAAGAAGCTCATAAGCTAGCTGGTTCATTGGGTAGTTTTGGCTTTCCAAAAGGCTCGTTATTAGCTAATGAGATAGAAGATTTATTTCAAACTCAAAAATCTATTAGCCAAGCTAAATATTTTTATTTAGATAAGCTCTTGATGGAGTTGTTACGAGAGCTAGAAAAAACTTCAGTTGAACAAACCCAAAATTTACTATTAGTAATTAGCAACGATCAGCAAGTAGTTGAGGGATTGAGAAATGAGGCTGAGAATCAGGGACTACAAGTTAAAATTGCTACTGATATTGCCGCCGCCAGAAGTATAATCCCATCTTTAAATCCCGATGTAGTGCTACTCGATCTTGATATTGAGAAAGATAGTTTGAAATTACTAATAGAATTATCCCAGCGATCGCCTACGATAGGCGAAACGCCAACGCCACAAATACCAGTATTAGTTTTTACAGAGCGAAATAATTTTAGCGATCGCCTTGAGGTTGCACGATCTGGCGGACGTGCTTTTTTGCAAAAATCCATGCCTCTTAACGAAATTTTGGAGTCAGCGATCCAAATTTTACAGCAAACTCGTATTACTAAAGCGAGAATCATGGTTGTAGACGATGATTCACAGATATTAACTGTTATAGAACAATCTTTAGAAGCTTTAGGACTTACTCTAAAAACTCTTAAAGATCCACGCTATTTTTGGGATACTCTGACAGAATTTTCTCCAGATTTACTAATTTTAGATGCGGAAATGCCTTACATCAATGGCATTGAACTTTGCCAAGTGGTACGTAATGATCCTTACTGGAAGCTTCTACCAGTGCTATTTGTTGTTGATAATTTAGAAGCAGATATTGTTGAGAGAATATTTGCGATCGGTGCTGATGATTGTGTGAGCAAACCTATTGTGGGTTCCAAACTAGCCACTCGCATTTTGAACCGTCTGGAACGAATGCAATTAATTAAAAATATGTCTTAAACTAGATGTTTTGTCTCTAGCTGCTAAACGAGTTTTGGTGTAGCGGCGCTTTTCTATGCTTTCCTTTCACAGCGTAAGGCGGGTGTCGAAGAACTCTGGATTGTAGGTAGGTAGTCTAGCATTTAAGTTGCATAAAAGCAGGGCTGAAGCCCTTACTACAAGCGAATCATTCTGGAAAAATCAATGACGATTAGCTTAAGATATTAACTGATTTAAAATTGAAAGCCTAACAAATTCCAGTAAGCTAACAACTGCATTGCTGCTGTAGCTGTAAATAACTTGGAAAGGGAAGCTACGCGAAACAAAGTTTTATCTATGACGACTGGTATATTTTTTTCTACATTCGCATAACCATACTGGCAAAATATTCATCAACAAAGTGCTTGACCAGAACAACCACTTTTAATTACACCCGACCATATCCTCAGATTGACTACTATTCAAGTGGTTTTGTCAGGGACTCAAGTATTTTCTGCTGACTCTGCTTGGTTTGGCGATCGTTAACAAAGCTAATCACCCCGCATATTTTGACATAGTTAAAATAGCTATGGTCTACAGCTTTGGCTCAATCAAGTCCCAAGAAAAAACTAAATATTCCGATAACCAGGATGATGTAGATAAGGACGAGTTGAAATAGCAGACATGAGAACTATCTGTGAAGGTAGTAAAAAATACCTGTTTTTTACAGATAGTCAGTCAAAGGTGAGTTGCAGATTGTAATTTACTTCTAAAATAGAAGAATGCTGTCAACTCCCACTCAACTACTGCGACTGTCTCAAGGACAACTCAACTTACTAGAAGTTTGTCCGCGTAAATTCCAACATACTTACCTAGAAAAACTCAATTCGCCCTCAAATCCAGAACAAGAAGAACGGCAAACTTTGGGTAGTCGTTTTCACTTGCTAATGCAGCAGCGAGAAATGGGTTTGCCAATTGATAGTTTCCTGCAAGCCGATGCTAAACTACAAAGCTGGATGCTAGCTTTTGCCGATGCAGCCCCAGAAATTTTAACGCCTGCATCTGACAACCAAACTTTTCGTGAAAGTGAACACTACCGAACTCTACAAATTCAGGACTATTTACTGACGGTTGTCTATGATTTATTAATTGCAGATAACCAACAAGCGCAAATTCTCGATTGGAAAACTTATCCTAAACCACCCAATAAACACAACTTAGAATCCAACTGGCAAACACGGCTTTATCTGTATGTATTGGCAGAAACTACCGACTATTTGCCAGAAAATATTTCGATGACTTACTGGTTTGTCCAATCTGAAGGGAAACCACAAAATATTAAATTTAATTACAATACTGTTCAACATATACAAATAGCAAAGAAACTTAATCAACTATTAAGCCAGTTAACTATTTGGCTGGAAAATTACCAAAATAACCAGCAGTTTCCTCAAGTGGCGGAAGGTAGCAAAACCTGTGATTATTGTCAATTTGCCAAACGGTGCGATGCCTACGACGGTAAACTACGCACACAAGCTCCTGAAGAAGCAGTGAAAGACTCATTACCAGATTTTGATAGCATTCAAGAAGTCTCGCTCTAATTTTATCAGCAGGATTGTTTTATAGAACTAACAGTTAAAAGTTAGTAATTAGGAGTATCAATTAAAACTCTTAACTCCTAACTTCTCACCCCTAACTCCTAACTTTAGTATGCCAGAACAACAGCAGTGGACTATAGCAGCAACCGAACAACCCCCAGAGTGGTTCATCCATGCGGTGAAACAGCATACACCCGCATCAACTGGAATATATGCAGCACAATTGTTGTGGCAACGGGGAATTAAAGATCATCAACAATTAACAGCTTTTATCAACCATAAAGCTTATCAACCAGCGAGTCCGTTTGAGTTTGGGCAAGAAATGCACTTAGCGATCGCCCGGTTGCAACAAGCATATAATATCAAAGAAAAAATTGCCATTTGGGGAGACTTTGATGCTGATGGTATTACCGCCACATCTGTACTTTGGGATGGATTAGGGGAATTTTTTACACAAAATACTCAGTTATTTTACTATATTCCCAATCGCCTGAAAGAATCTCACGGACTCAATAATCAAGGGATTGATAACCTAGTAAAACAAGGTTGCAAATTAATTGTTACTTGCGACACAGGCAGTACAAACATTGAGGAAATTATCTATGCCAAACAACTAGGCATAGATGTAATAGTTACAGACCATCACACCTTACCTGCCGAACGTCCACCCGTCGCAGCAATTATCAATCCCCGCTATTTGCCAAAAGAACATCAGCTGTTCAATCTTTCTGGGGTAGCGGTGGCTTATAAGTTGGTGGAAGCATTATATCAAAGTCTGCCTAATGTTGCAAAAAATCCATTAGAAGATTTATTAGATTTAGTAGCAGTAGGATTAATTGCCGACTTAGTGCAGTTAACTGGAGATTGTCGCTATTTAGCACAGTTGGGAATTCAACGACTGCAAGCAGATTTTCAACAGCCAGCAGCAGCGCGTCGCCGTCCGGGGGTGGGGCGATTATTAGAATTATGCCAAAAAAGTGGCGATCGCCCCACAGATATTTCCTTTGGTTTGGGGCCAAGAATTAACGCCGTCAGCCGCATCCAAGGCGATGCTAGTTTTTGCGTCGAATTATTAACTAGTCGGGATGCCAAACGTTGTAACGAACTAGCCGAAGTTACAGAACTCGCAAACACCCGCCGCAAATCTTTGCAAAAAGATGTGCAAACGCAAGTAGCACAAAAACTTATTCAATTAGACTTATCAACCACCAGCGTCATCGTCCTAGAAGATGCCCAATGGCCTGCGGGTGTCTTGGGCTTAGTTGCTGGACAAGTAGCACAAGAAACAGGTCGCCCGACTATTTTGTTAAGTACAGAAGGAGATGGGGGAGAAAATCTTACTTCCTCATCCCCCTCATCCCCTCCCCTCGCCCGTGGTTCCGCCCGTTCGGTGAATTCTGTCGATTTATACCAACTCGTGAAAGACCAAGCACATTTGTTACATCGCTTTGGGGGACATCCCTTTGCAGCAGGCTTGAGTTTGTTGGTGGAGAATATTCCTTTATTTACAGCAGCGATTAATCAGCAGTTGCGGCAATCTTTAGGTAGTACAACCCTAACGCCAACCGTGCAAGCAGACTTGACGGTAACAGTAGCAGACTTAGGGAAAGAGTTATTTTTGGAACTCAAACTCCTAGAACCTTGTGGAATGGGTAATCCTGTTCCGAAATTGCTAATTCAAAACTGCTGGTTTGAAAATTCTTGGCATCGTAATCAGCAGGATTGGCAAGGGAAAAAGGTACAGTACATTAAAACCGAGTTTGATATTCGGGATGATTCCAGCAGAAGCGCTTTTCCTGGTATATGGTGGGGACACTACAAAGATGAATTGCCCATAGGAAGGTGTGATTGCATAGCAGAATTAGACTACAACACTTTCAAAAAACGTTATGAAATTAGATTAATTGCCGTGCGTCCGAGTGCTAATTCAGCACACAGGACTCAGAACTCACCACTCATCTTGGATTTGCGAAATCAAGAACACTCAGCACTTAGCACTCAGCACTCAGTACTGATTATCGAAGATTGTCCGACTAATTGGGATGATTTACGCGCGTGGTTGCGGCGATGTCTAACGATAAATAGTTCGCAACAATTAGCGATCGCTTGGTCTAAACCCAACCTCCAACCACCCAATCAAATTTGGCTGACTCTTGTAGGAATTGCCAAATATCTCAGTCGCACAAATCAACTAGTTACCCGCGTCCAACTTTTAGAGAAAATCGGCATCACCGACCAAACCTTACTTGTAGGAATCAAAGCTTTAAAATATTTAGGGTTCACAGTTAAACGACAAGACCGTTATTTGCAAATCACCTGGCATTCAAGCGATAGTGCAGAAAACTTGGCTGAGGCAGCAGTTACACGATTTTTAGCTGCTGTCAGAGAAGAACAATTTCAGCGACAGTATTTTGCTGAAGTTCCTTTATCTACTATTGTGGCGATCGCAAGTTCCGACAATTACGTGGGTAGAAACTTTTAAAACGTGAGTTAGACTGCTATTTTCGTGCAAATCCTTTCTATAATCAACTAATGACCGAGGAACTGGAAAGAGCAGATAATGATAGCCCGTGGAAAGAAATTTTAGAAGCTTACTTTCCCGAAGCAATGCAATTTTTCTTTCCCCAAACAGCAGAACTAATTAATTGGGAACGTCCCCACGAATTTCTCGATAAGGAATTTCAACAAATCGCCCGCGAAGCAGAATTTGGTAGGAGATATGCAGATAAATTAGTTAAAGTCTGGCAAATTCAAGGGCAAGAAACTTGGCTATTAATCCATGTAGAAATCCAAGCAAAATCAGAGGATACTTTTGCAGAAAGAATGTTTTCCTACAACTTGCGGATTTTTGACAGATTTGCAAAACCTGCCATGAGTTTGGCGATTTTGTGCGATACCGATCCGACATGGCGGCCCAATCAATATAGTTATAATTATCCCAATACCAGGCTTAACTTTGAATTTGGAACCATCAAGCTGCTGGATTATCAAAACCGTTGGACAGAATTAGAAGCCAGCCACAATCCATTTGCAACTGTAGTAATGGCGCATTTGAAGACACAGCAAACAAATAAAAAGCCAGGAGAACGTAAAGCTTGGAAATTTAGCTTGATTCGCCGATTATATGAATTAGGATTGCAAGAAAAAGATATTCGTAACCTTTACCGATTTATTGATTGGGTTATGATTTTACCAAAAGCCTTGGAAGCAGAATTTTGGCAAGAGTTTAAGCAATTTGAGCAGGAGCGGACTATGAGCTACATTACCACAGGTGAACGCATTGGTTACGAGCGGGGAAAACAGGAACAAGGACAAACACTCGTCCTACGGCTACTACAAAAACGGGTAGGAGAGTTACCACAAGAGGTTCAGGGGCGTATTCAAACTCTTTCCCTAGAGCAATTAGAAGCACTCGGCGAGGCTTTATTGGATTTTACAACCCTTGAGGATTTACTTAACTGGTTGGAAGCAAATCTAACAACCTAGAAAATTCGGGTTTAATAAGTAATCAAGCGGACACGATCTGATTAAAACAATTCGCAATTCGCAATGACGCTCGTTCCTCTCTACGAGACGCTGCGCGAACGCTACCGCTGCGCTAACGCAATTCGCAATTACGTTTTGTAACGGGGATTTAACCCCGACACAAAACGTGCTGCCCTTCTTAGGCAGGGGACTTAAACCCCCAAAGTTCGTTAAATCAGTGAACAGTCAACAGTTATCAGTTGTCAGGGTTTCAGTGCGGGGATTTGACCCCTTTCTGTTATACACCACTTGTTAGAACTGGGAGACTCTGATTCAATGTCTTACCCGAAGCAGCAGCCCTAATCAGCCACAGAGCATGGTAACGAGAGAATACCTAATACTGAGTTTGAGAAGTTTTTGTGCGTAGTTTACCGCCGTAGGCATCGCTCCTATTAAATAAATGCTAAGTGGTTTTCTGTCGGTAAAGTTTAAGATATTCTTGACGGCTAGCGTTCAACATCGGTTAATATGACTAATCGCGTGGCTTAAGTTTTAAAATTTACAGTAATGTTTGATGTTTAACTTGTAATTATGCTAACCAGTGTTGACCGTTTATTATTTGTCCGGCGAGTCCCGATTTTTAAGGAATTGCGGGATGATTTTATTGTGCGGCTCACTTCAGTAATGAACGAATTGTCATTTCCAGCTAATTACACCATTTTTCGCCAGGGAGAAGAAGGGCGATCGCTCTATATTGTCGTCTCAGGCCGAGTTAAAGTTCACATCGGCAATAAACTACTTGCAGAGGTGGAACAGGGAAAATACTTTGGCGAGATGGCAGTATTTGATACTCAACCTCGTTCTGCCACTGCAACAACTTTAGAACCTTGCGAATTTTTAGAACTGACGCAAGAGCAATTGTATGATGCGATCGAAGAAACTCCCGAAATCGCGGTGAATATTATTCGTGAGTTATCCCGTCTGATTCGCAAGTTGAATGACGATATGAATACAAACGGAGTAAAAACTAAAAAATAGAGTTTAAAAAAGTAGCGGAAATATCTTCTTGTCTATATCTTTACTGATTGATTTATATCCACAAATGATAAATCAATTATTCCTTTTCTTCTTGATTATTTTTATTTTCACTTGAATTCACAAGATTAAAATAATAACTTGTTATTCCCGCTGCCAAGGGTGTTAAAAAAGCATACAAACCTCTTGCTGTATCATTATTAGCTGCAATAGCATCTTTAATATAGCTATCCTTAGCATCTCCCTCTAGGGCTGCTAATTTTTGAGTAAGCTGAGTGACAGTCCAATAGTTAAAGCCGATAAGGACAATCAAAGTAAACCATAATGATCCTCCTAGAAACCCTGACATTAATAGCTTAAAAGTTTTACGCCCATCAACACTGGTTAACATCTTCACTGCTTCAGAGTTCAAAGGCGTATCTTTGGTCAGGTCTAGTTTTGAAGATTCTATTGTAAGTTTTATATCCTCTGGATGCGAAGGATCTGGCTGAGAGTTAGGTGGATCAGTATTTGGCATATTTATCAGTTATATGAAAATTTCCTCCCCTACTTGTACGAAGTAAGGGAGAAAAGTCTTATACAAAGCTTTTGTTGCATTTTTGAGCAAAACTGACATTTACTTAACTCATGTATGCCTTATTAAAACTTACAAGTGCATACCAAGTTTGTTAAAGTAGGCTTGGTGTTACACAACAACTAATTGTTGAGCAGTATCTCCTTTCCTTAACAACAGTTCAGGCTTTGTATCTTGACTGCGACTAGCATCAGAGTAAACTTTCATTATTTCTAGACCTCTACGAAGAACTTCAGTTTTATCAATCTTCAATTGTTTTGAAATTTCTTCGAGGTCTTTGGTAGCAGTCTCACTGAGACTAATATTAACTGAGCGTGCCATCTTAATTCTCCACATTTATTGTATTAATTGAACAAGGTTTTTGCTATTTAATAGCAATTTTTTGGCATAGCTTCCTATCTCAATACTAACGTAAAAAGGCGTTTTAGTCAAGATTGTAATTAACCAGAGCTTGTATAAAAGCCATATAAATCAGACTTTTTAAAAGTATCTCCTTGCCTAAGTTTTTCCAAGAGTACTAAAGCAGATAAATATTACGAGTTATGACTATTCAAAAGTATTTGATTATGTCTCAGGCAATACTCTAGAAACTGCTGGGGAATTTCTCCACTTTCTCCCCAGTGGAGATGAACGTAAGAAGCATGAACATTTGCAGGTAAACCCCATCCTTCGCATCCCATATTTTCCTCACAATCGTAGCGAGAAGTTTCAAATAGGGGCTGAGTCGGAGTTAAGGTTAAATGAGAACGATGAAACTCATGTCCGTAAACAGTTTTACCTGCCTTCACTAACAGATTATTTTGCAAAGCTACTGCCCGACGATACCCCAAAGTTAAACGCCCACCCATTACAGCAGATGTCGGTAAAACTCCCGCCATCGACCAAGATTTACCCTCAAAATCGATAATTTGCTCACATAAATACATTAATCCTCCACATTCAGCGATCGCAGGCATTCCTTTAAGAATTGCTGTTTTCACTGCATCACGAACACTGGTATTTTCTGCTAGTTGCTGGGCAAAAACTTCTGGGAAACCGCCCCCAAAATACATTCCCTGTACATCTTTTGGGATTGCAGCATCTTCTAGAGGACTCCAGAAAACCAGTTCTGCACCAAGTTGTTGTAGCAAATCAAGATTGTCTTGATAGTAGAAATTAAAAGCGCGATCGCGGGCTACTGCAATCCTGACTGGGAATGAGGAGTAGAGAGAGACACGATTAATCGCATCTGTACTGGGGAGTGGTTCTGATTTTAATAAAGGTAATAAGCCTTGCCAATCAAAGCAAGTATCTCCTAAATCGGCGAGGCGATTAATTAAAGCGTTGAGTTCGGGAAGTTCTGCTGTGGGGACTAAACCCAAATGGCGATCGGGAATTGTGATGTTATCTTGACGGCGCAACACGCCGAGAATCGGTAATTGTAAAGGTTCGAGAGAATCTTTGAGTAGAGAAAGATGGCGATCGCTCCCCACGCGATTTAATACTACTCCAGCTATTTTAATTCTGGGATCAAAAGACCGATAGCCGTGAGCGATCGCAGCTACAGAACCAGATAAACGACTACAATCAATCACCAATACCACAGGTAAATCTAAAAGCCGCGCGATGTGTGCCGTACTCGCAAAGTCTGTTGATTTTGGCTTTTCTTGCCCATGCCCCATGCCCCATGCCCCATGCCCAACTCCATCAAATAACCCCATCACCCCTTCCACTAGGGCATATTCACTCAGTTGGCTATGACGGGCAAAACATTGCTGAACGTAGGTTTCAGAAGTCAACACTGGGTCTAAATTGCGACACGGAAGACCAGTTACGTGTTGATGAAACATCGGATCAATGTAGTCTGGGCCTACCTTGAAAGATTGCACCAGGCGATCGCGACGGCGTAAAGATGCTAAAAGAGTGAGCGTGACTGTTGTCTTACCCACCCCACTACGTTCTCCAGCAATGATTAAAGCCATAAATGAAACAAATGAGGTTTTTATACCAATTAGGGGAGTTAGGCTGAAAAAGATTGTCTAATAATATAGCTAGAGATTAGCCGACATCAGATAGTAATGAGCCATCAAAAGAGGAACATTTTATGATCGTTGTTCATCATCTTAACAACTCGCGATCGCAGCGTGTGCTGTGGCTGCTTGAGGAATTAGGTATCGAATACGAGATCAAATTTTATGAACGCGATCCAAAAACGATGCTAGCACCGGAGTCGCTGCGCCAAGTCCATCCCCTCGGCAAGTCACCAGTAATCACAGATGCAGACCTCACCATCGCTGAGTCAGGCGCTATCATCGAATACCTCGTTAATCGCTACGGCAATGGTCGCCTAGTCCCAGCATCGCATACACCGGAGCATCTGCGCTATACATATTGGCTGCATTACGCCGAAGGCTCTGCAATGCCACTTTTGGTGATGCGGTTGGTTTTGAATAAGTTCGGGGAAGGAGACAGCAGCGTTGTTAATGGATTTGTCGCGCCTCAGATCAAACTTCATTTTGACTACGTAGAAGGTGAACTTCGTAAAAGTACGTGGTTTGCAGGGGAGGAATTCACCGCCGCCGATATCCAAATGAGCTTTCCCCTCGAACTAGTGGCCATGCAAAAAGAAAAGGTGGAGAGCCGACCAAAGCTCAAAGAATTTGTTGATCGCATTCATGGGCGACCTGCTTACAAACGTGCGCTTGAGCGTGGAGGTAGATATGACTATATCACCAAGACGCCATAAATCTATGACAAAGACGCGATAAATCGCCGTCTCTACAAAGAAATTGTTGTACAGACGGCGATTTATCGCGTTTCTTCCTTCTTCCTCTTGCCTTAACTTCTAACAAAAACAAGGTTGAGCAACTATTTGCCCAACCTTATTTTTCTTATGTATTTTGTAGAGCGATCGCACATCTAAAATGTGTTAATCTTCCCTAGCTCATGATGCGACTAACTTTCTGCGGCTAGGACGCTTGTATTCTGATTTTTTCTTCAATCCTACTGCTTGAGCTTGATCGCTATCTAATCCATATTGCCCTCGCACAACTTCTTTCATCGCTAATACCGCATTGTGAAATTCCCATTCTGCTAATCGCGCAGCATCAGCAGCAGCACGGTATAAAGTTAGTTTCTCGGTTTCGGCTTGTTGCTGGGCTAACATAGCTTGATAAGTTTGCTGTAAGTTGATAGCAGAGGCATCAGCACGGGTTGTTTCATAAGTACCGATAGTTTGCAAGCCGTGCCATGAATTAACATCTTCACTAATTAATTGAGGGCGCAAACGGCGTGTTGTATCTTGGGTAGGCATATCAGCATACTGTTGTAATGTATATATTTAATGTGCCCATTATGACTTTAAAACTAACAGTAAGGTGAAGTTTTTAGATAAAACAAAGTTAAGCAAAGGGTAAGTTCATTTTTGTAGGTCGATGCATCTAAGTTGTAGGTCGATGCATCTAAGTTGCAGGTCGATGCATCTAAGTTGCAGGTCGATGCATCTAAGTTGCAGGTCGATGCATCTAAGTTGCAGGTCGATGCATCTAAGTTGCAGGTCGATGCATCTAAGTTGCAGGTCGATGCATCTAAGT
>Ga0209591_10001119_pt1 | contig 34184 bp, 26 predicted proteins | sample MAT01_FD_187207 | JGI IMG/M metagenome (GOLD analysis project Ga0209591, IMG submission 187207) | Freshwater microbial communities from Lake Fryxell liftoff mats and glacier meltwater in Antarctica - MAT-01 (SPAdes) (version 2) | ecosystem: Environmental > Aquatic > Freshwater > Ice > Liftoff... | reverse complement strand
CCGTGCTGAGCTGGTTGCCGTTGGCCGCCGCCATCAGATCGGGGTCCGGCATCGTACCCGTTACAAGATACGAAATCTGAGTCGCCAATTCATGCGCAGTGAGTAGGCGCGCAACTCCGGTACCGGCGCCCATTTCGGTTTTGTAAAGGAAGTACGGCGACTGCAGCAGCGTCTCAGCCACGGCCCCAATACCCTCTGCGTAGCTGGTACGGCCGCGCTCATCCTGGAAGATCTTCGAGTACGCCGTGACTTCCTCAGCAACGAGGGGCCGACGAAACGCGTTCGCCCCGAAACTCGTGATGAATGACTCTGCACACGTGACTTCTGCCGCTGCATCCGAACCAGCGCAAGGTGCGAGGGTGGCCGCGTTGGCTGACACTTGCGCCGCTAGCTTTGCGGCAGCCGTACTGTATTGCTCCGCCACAACCAACGGAACCGTGAGCGCGGCAGCGACGTTCCTGTAACCCAAGTTGCGCGCGTCGGGTTGGAAGTTAACGGCCGTTCCGGGAGCTGCCTGAAGCAGGTCCTGAAGCGTTGTGTCATATTCGTCGTTACTCAGTCGCCGCACTGCGACCGGCCCGAGCGCCCCACTTGCCGGGAGTGGAACACCTGGTGTCGTGCTCACTCCCGAGGGCAACGGGGTGGTGGGTGTGTCGGTGAGAACGGGATTGGTGCCAACCGCAGTGCCTCCTCCCGGCACCGAGCTTCCTCCTGGAGCGGCGTTCTTGCGCCCAGGGCCCGAAACTTCGGTGCTGCATGCGGCGAGGCCGAAAAGCACTAGAAAGGATGTCGAAAGTCGTAAACTTCGCTGAAAATGCATGCTCAGCCTCATTTCCAATCGAAGAGATAGCATTGAGCCGCTAGCAGAATGCCTTCAACCTGACGCCGTCGTCCTAGCACGATTCACGCATATTTATGGTGGGTCAGGAATTGAACAGTTTAGCGACACCGCGATGAATCGCAGAGGGTGCGTTGTAATCCAAAGTTCCTTTTATCCCACGCTTGAACATGGCAATGGGGCTCAATGCGCCCTGCTCTCCGGATAGTCCACCTTACCTATCTGGCCGCAGTGGCGCTGTTGTGTCTGGCACCTGCTGCCGTTTCGGAACCCACAGCACCCAGCGTAGGCCGTAACCTGCTGCGAAACGGTTCGTTTGAAGGCGGCCTCCTCTACTGGAACGGTATAGATCCTAAAATGCAGTACCTCGTTGCGAAGCCGGATGCTCCGGACGGTAAGTTCGTGCTGCGCAGTGAGAAGCGTTGGTTCTTGAGTGCGCCGATGCTGCTTGAGCGAGGGAAGAGCTACACGCTGAGCCTATCGGTAAGAGGCGATGTTCCGGGGGAGATCCATATCCAGGTTCCACCCACCGCACGTGAACGAGCCCAAGGAGAGAAGCGTATTTGGGATCCGGCGGGGACACAGGTTGCCAAGGTAGGCAAGAGCTGGCAGCGGCTCTCGTTCAAGGTGGAGGCGGATCTTGCGCCCGATGGTTTCTGGGTCGACCAAAAGTACGCCATCTTCATCGAAGGCACGGTACCAATCGAACTCGACGCGCTCAGCGTCACTCCGGGCACTCAACAGGAAGCGCGTTACGTGCCACGTCGCCCACTCGAAGTCGTGACAGAAGTATTCGACCTGCCCGAGTACACAAATGGTGGAGGATTACTGAAATTCGGGCAAGATTTACGGCTTGCCGCGCATGTTTCCAATCCCAGCCAGCGGCCTGCCGAAGCGACAGTGCGCGTGCAGCTCATGGACTACGAGGGCACAGCTCCACGCGGTGAAGCTATTGAGCGCAAGCTCACGCTGCTGCCGGGCGCTACACTAAGCGAGACGTTCAAGTTGAAGCTCGCCGCTCCAGGTACCGTGCTCGCACGTTCAAGTGTGTGGCTGGCAGGCAAGCTAGTGGATCAATCAGATTTCCCGGTGACGTCCCTCCCCTACCCCAAAGCAGCCACTAAGCCCGATCCGAAAGAGCGCTTTGGTGGCTCCTATTTTGGTCCCGTGGCAGCCGGGCTCGCGCGGCAGATCGGATTTGGTTGGGCGCGTTGGTACCCCTTCTCGAAATGGCAGGATGTGCAGCCCAATGGTCCCGGCGATTTTCGTTCGGTGGAAAAGGAACTCAAGGGACTTGAGGCGCTCGGGCAGTCCGCGCATTTGGTGCTCTATGGTTGGCCCAAATGGATCATGGACGGCAAGCACCCGCTCCCCAAAGACATGCGCTGGGGCCCTAAGGATCCGCGTTGGAGCAATCTCAAGCTTCTGACCGCTTGGGACCGTTTCATCAAGAAGACCGTGGAAAGCTACAAAGATCGGGCCGTCATCTTTGAAATCGAAAATGAACCCGAGCTCGACCACTGGGACGGCCTGGAGGATGAGTACGCGCAGTTCACGCTGCGCACGGCCAAGCAGATCAAGCGTTGGGATCCGAATGCCAAGGTGATGGTGAACAATCTCTTCACCATCCCGAGCGGCATCAATCGGCGCTTTCTGGAGATTGGTGGGGCAAAATACATCGACGTGATTTCCTGGCACGAATATCGCGAAGGCTGGCTCGCCGATGAGGCGCTGATGACGCGCATGCGCACGGCTCTCGATGAGCTCGGTGCGAAACACGTGGAGATTTGGTTCAATGAGGGCTGGTCCTTCACCAATACCGCCGTCGACCAACCCACGGCTGCCACGCGTCTCACTTCTGCGCAAAGCACCAACGCGATGTTCGATTCCGTCGCGGAGCTCACAGCTGCTGGCCAAGAAAAGACGATCCTCTTCATCCTGGGCTACGAAACCCACGGCACCAGCTTCTGGGACTACTACGGCCCTGGCACTTCGCTGTGGGATTGGTACGGCTATCCGCTGCCCCTCATTCCCGCCTGGAATGTGCTCGCGCATCACTTGGGCCTGAGCGACCGAGTGGGCAGCGTGCGTCCGCCCGGCGCGAATCTTCGCGTGTTTCAGGACCTACGCAACGGGCGTGGGGTGATCGTTGCGTACGCGGACCGAGAGAGTGCAGCAGACGTTACTCTAGAGCTGCCTTTTTCAGGGCTCAGCACGGAAGACGCGATGGGCTACCGCGGGAAGCTGATCGGGAAAACGCTCACGCTGTCGAAGACGGGCAGGCCGGTGCTTCTCTACGCCGACAGCAAGACACCCGGGCAAGCCTTCTGGAAGGCGCTCGAGCCCTTGGACCGGAAGTACGTCTCGTTCGTGAGCCCCGACGAAAGCGAGATTGGATTTCCGCCGATCTGGAAAGGCAAAACACTCGGCTCGGCTGAAGGCAATCCTCAGCTGCATCAAGGCAAAGCGATCTGGCGTTTGGATCAGGTGTATCCGGACGTTCAGAAGCCCACGAGCTATCGGCCTCTCACCTGGGACAACGGCTGGTGGAAGGCGAAGAAAGATACTTTTGGTGACCAACCCAAAGCCGAAATGAAAGGTCGTGGCGTGCGGCTTGAGTTTCGAGCACCCAATGCTGATTCCCCGGGTGAGAAGCTGTGCGGGTTGGTATTTGTGGCGCCCAAGGCTGGCAGCTACTGGCTCTCGGGAACAGCCACGATGCGCCTGTGGGACGGGCTCAATCCTGTGCGGCTCACGCTGCTCAAGAAAACGAAAGGTGGAGTCCAGGAGCTGCGCCATTTCGCACTCACACCCAACCAAACACTCCCCATTCCAAGTGTGCTCGCCAAGCTCAATGCGGGCGAAGAATTGGTGATACTCCCGAGAATCGACGGCATACTGACGGGCGGTGAGGTCACGCTCGAAGATCTGGTACTCAAGACCGAGACTACCCAACTGAGCGCGTGGAAGCTCCCGAGCACCTGGGAGGGCCCAGCAGCCAACACGTTGCTAGGCAACCCTTGGACGCAAGCGGGGCAGCCAATTTTCCGATTGGATCAGCTGACCCAGAATGATTTCGTGATGGCCGCGAACTACAAGCCGCTGCGCTGGAACGGCGGCGTGTGGTCCACTTCTGGATTTCCCAATCACGATGACGCTTATGCTAAGATTCAAGAGGGCCGCTTGGAAGCCCTCGTGCGCGGACCTACAACTACCGCGGGCCAGAAGCTCAACCAGCAGACGGTGGCGCTTTCCTTCATTGTGCCCCGTTCCGGCACCTATCGGCTCCGTGTCACAGCCTCCACCAAACCCAGCAAAGGCAAAGCTAAATCCCATCCGCTAGTGCTGTTGAACAAAGATACGCAACGCGCCCTGCAGCTGAAAATGCTCGCCCTGCCGAAAGATGGCAGCCCAGTAAAGCTAGACATTGAGCTGGAGCTGGCAGCGGGTCACGAGCTTTTACTCTTGCCGCTCATTTCGGAGCCCGACGCAGTCACGCTGACGACGATCGAGAATCTGACGCTGGAGTTCAAACCCATGGGCGCTGGAAAGAAGAGCTTGCCGGCGCCTGCGAAGCGGGCCAGTCCCCGTCCAGTCCCCGTCCTGGATTTCAGACCAGGCAACAACGCTACCGGACGAGCGTTTCTGAGAAACACTCCCGCCATACACCAGAACCGGTTCGACGTCCTTTCGGGCGACGAGAGCCTGAAACTTGGCGAGAGCATCAAAAAAATCCGATGCTACAGTTTGCCCCGATTTCACTTCTACGGCGAGCAGTCGCTTTCCGGCCTCAACCAGGACGTCCACCTCTGTGCCCTGATGATCTCGAAAAAAGCTAAGACGGGGTTCAATTCCCCGATTGGTGTGCGCTTTATGAATCTCCGACACGACCCAGCTTTCGAAGATCGCGCCACGGTGGGTGTGAACGGTCAGCTCTTCGGGACTGTGAATACCTAATAGGTAACACAGGAGCCCGCTATCATAGAAATGCAACTTGGGCGTCTTGACCAGGCGCTTATTCAGGTTCGCGGCCCAAGGCGGTAACCGGCGGAGCAGGTAACTTGCTTCAAGCACCGAGATCCACGCTTTCGCGGTATTGTGTGTGATCCCACAGCTTGCTCCTAACGCCGACAGATTCAAGAGCGAAGCCGAGTGCCCGGCACACAAACGAAGAAACGTCTGGAAGGAAGTGAGATCGGTGACTTTTAGCACCTGCCGCACATCGCGTTCGACGTACGTGCGAACGTAGTTGGCGAGCCACTCTCCTGGCTTCAGGCGACGATCATAGATGGCTGGGTAGCCGCCATTGAGAAGCACACGGAAGAAGTCCCTTGGCGCCTTGGGGAAGCCACGAAGTTCCTCAAGGCTCATGGGGAGTAGGGTGACCAACGCGGCACGCCCAGCTAGTGATTGCGAGACGCTTTGGGTGAGCGAAAAGTTCTCAGATCCGGTCAGGATAAAAAGTCCGGACTTTCCGCGTTCATCGACGATGCTTTGTAGGTACGACGCGAGGTCTGGTGTTCGTTGCACTTCATCCAGAATTGCTCCTCGTGGGTATTGCGAAAGGAAACCCCGAGGGTCCGACGTCGCAAATTGGCGCGTATCTGGATCTTCCAAAGAGACGTAGGGCTTCTTGGGGAAGACCGCCCGGCAGAGTGTCGTCTTCCCTGACTGTCGAGGCCCAAGGACTACAACAACCGGTTACCTCCGCGCCAGGGCCCGCACGTGCGGTTCCAGAGTACGAACGACCATGGGGTAACAATCGTCGCCTTATGAAAATTGTCAATTCCATTTACAATTTTCATGCCAGAAAATCTGTTGATTGGCTATATTCAGGCCATACGACTCCGATCACGCTCGGCGCGGCCTGCCGGCATCGCCCTATCGACGAGAATGAAGCCGACAACGCGAGCCAGCCAAGCTCGTGATCTTTGACAACGTCGAAAACTTTTCCCCTGTCCGTGAGGTCGATCTCGGCGGGCTCTCGGTTCGGGACACGGGACACGACCTCTTTCATCAGGCCTCAGGTGCCGGCATAGCCTGTGCTTCATGCCACCCAGAAAGCGCGGAAGACGGCCGCGTCTGGCAATTTTCGGGCCAGGGCGCACGGCGGACGCAATCTCTGCATAACGGCATCGCAGGTACTCAACCCTTTCATTGGGATCGCAAGTTGAGCGGAATGGACAAGCTCACGGATGAGGTGCGCCAAGCTCGCGAACAATCAGAACCATGTCGTTCGCGCCAATGAGCCCGCCTTACAAACTCCCTCACTGATCGGCGTGTCAGCGCGCGCTCCCTTCATGCACGACGGCTGTGCCCTCACCTTGCTGGACGCTTCACCGATCAGTCTTGCGGTGGTGGCGAACTACACGGTCACACATCAACCCTGAGCGGAGCTGAGCTTAAGGCTCTTGTCGCGTATCTTGAGTCGCTCCACGTTGCGGGCAACCGGGCTCGTCCGCCACGCGAAGAAATAGGTGAGGCTGCTGTAGGGCAGGCAGTCTCGGAGGGCTTGGGCCACCTAACAACGAGCCAGCAGAAGCACACAGCGCAATTTTGGTCATGGGCCAGCTTTCACAACAAGCTAAACTGCGCAGCGCATGCAGTGGCTTCCAGCACCATCTCGGCAACTCTGGATTCGCGGATTGCTCGGCGGATGCACCCTGCTTCTCGGGGCGTGTTCGGCGTACTCTTCCGGCCCTCGCCCCTCTCACCGGACGGCCTCGGCACCCACCGTACCCGGTACGGGAGGGACAACCGATGGCATTCCACGCACTTCGCCGCCGTCTCAGTTGCTCGCTCCGCCTTTGCCACTCAGGCGGTTAACTCGAGACGAATATAATAACACCGTTCGAGATCTGTTGAATGATCCAAGTGCGCCTGCTGGTGCGTTTGCCGGAGAATCGATTGGCGGCTCAGGATTCGCCACGCCTGGCATCGTGTCGGCGCAAGATGTGAGCGGATACATGGATGCCGCCGAGACGTTAGCCAGCGGCAACGCTGGCAAGCTCGCTTCCGGCCTGAGCTGCGATCCGGCGCTCCAGGGCGATGCGATGTGTGCCAAGCAATTCGTTGAAGGCTTCGGTCGGCGCGCCTATCGGCGCCGCCTCACCCCCGCTGAAGTGGCTGATTTGCTGCAGGTATTCACAGAAGCCGGTGCGCTGCCCGGCAACGTGACGTTCACGGACAAGCTCCAGCTTTTGGTGAGGGCGATTCTGCAATCACCGCAGTTTCTCTACCATTGGGAGCTCGGGCTCAGCGCGCCGCACGTAACGAATGGCGCGATTCGCCTCACACCTTACGAAGTCGCTTCCCGGCTTTCCTATTTCCTCTGGAGCAGCATGCCGGATGAAGAACTGCTCGGGGCTGCTGAGGCCAACAGGCTCGGCACACCGAGCAGTTTGGCTGCCGAGGTCACGCGAATGCTTCAGGATCCCAAGGCTCGCGACACCGTCACCAGCTTTCACTCGCAGTGGCTCAGACTCGATAACGTGCTCCGAATCACTAAAGATCCGACAACTTACCCGCTCTTCAACGACGCTTTGCGGCGCGACATGAAGGCGGAAAACGCAGCCTTTGTGAATCACGTGCTGCTCGATTCGGACGCCAAGCTCGCGACCCTGCTCGGCGCAACGTTCTCCTTTGTGAATGAGCCACTCGCCAAGCTGTATGGCGTGGCAGGAGTTACTGGAACAGGCCTGCGAAAGGTGGCTCTGGACGCTTCTGAACGCGCTGGAATTCTCACCCAAACGGCGCTGCTTTCGACAACCGCCAATGCCTATGAAGCTTCGCTTATTTTGCGGGGACAATTGCTGCGCGAGCAGTTTCTCTGCCAACCCCTCGCTCCTCCCCCAGCCGTTGTCCCGCCGCTGCCTGCCCTGGCTCCAGGCCAGTCGCTTCGCGAGCGTTCCAAGGCCCACATGACCAACGCTTCCTGCAAGGTGTGTCACGAGCTCATTGATCCCATCGGCTACGGGTTTGGCAACTATGACGCCATCGGTGCGTATCGCACCACCGAGGCCGGGAAAGCGATTGACGCCTCGGGAAGCATTTCCGGATTGGATGGCAGCGATCAGAGCTTCAATGGCCCCGCCGAGCTCGCCGCGTTGCTTTCAAACAGTAACCAGGTGAAGAACTGTATCGCCAAGCAGTGGTTCCGATTTGCGTTTCGACGCGCAGAGCTCCCGGAAGATGCGCCTTCACTCAGCTCGGCGTTTGATGCCTTTGAGAAAGCGGACTACGACATCCGGACGCTGCTTTCAGCATTAGCCCAGAGCCCATCCTTTTCGTACCGAAGTCTCGCGCCAGGAGAACTGAGCCAATGAAGTTCCAGCGCAGAAATTTCCTGGCCGCCTTCGGCGCAAGCGCGGCATTTCTCCCGATTCTTGAGGCCGAACGGCTAGAAGCTGTCACGCTCGGCACCGCCAAGCGGTTGATCCTCATGGCCTGGCCGAACGGCGTCATTCCTGAGTATTTCTGGCCACAAGGGGGCTGGCCAACGGCAGACGCCACCAGCTTCACGATCAACACAGGTGAACAATCGGTGCTGAAGCCGCTCATCCCGCACCAACAAGACATCCTCATTGCAGGCGGGCTACGCTACGAGAATCAAACAGCGGGCCAGGGGCACGCCTCGCTTCCAATGATGTTCACGGGTGTTGAAGGTGCTTCTATCGACGGCACCATCAGCGACGGCGTGCCGCTCTCGGCGGGTGGCCCTTCGGTGGACATGTACGTTGCCGATCATATCGCCAATACTTCACCGCTTGCGTTTCATTCGTTGCAGCTCCAGGCCTTGAAGCACAATGGCAACGACAGATTCTGTTCCTTTCGCGGCACGACGATCGGAGGCCTCCCCAATGCGCCCGAGCCCGAGGCTGACCCGACCAAGCTCTTTGCCAAACTCTTCGGCGTGGGGCAGTTTGCTGATCCCGCTTCGCTGGAACGCCTTCGGCTGGAACGAAAGAGTGTTTTTGACTACGTGGGTCGCAATTTGGAGTCTTTAGGCAGCCGGATGGGCACGGACGACAAAGCCAAGATCCAGGCACATATCCAGGCGATTCGAGACGTTGAGGGGCAGCTGGCCGGGCTCGTTGCCAGTTGCACGAAGCCCGACGCACCTGATCCCGCGCAGGATTATTTGAATGCCGCGTACACGCCGTTGATCCCCACGATCCACAAGCTCCAAGCGGACATGGTGGTGGCCGCTATGGCCTGTGATCTCACGCGCGTTGCTAGCTTGCTGTGGGCGGATTCGTCGAACGGAGGCTATTCCTTCTTTTGGCTGGGCAATGATTTTGTAACGGGCCGCGATGCGGACAACGCGGGCTCGGGTGGCCCACTTCGCCAGCACCATGAGATCGCGCACCACGCCCATGAATCGCCGGAGAACTTGCGTCGGAAGAATCTGGTAGACCAGTGGTTCTTCTCGCAATTCGCGTACATTCTGGAAAAGCTGAAAGCCGTGAAAGAGGGCTCGGGCACGATGCTCGACAATTCGGCTGTATTGTGCGCCAACGTGTTCGCGGAGGGCGGCTCGCACAGCATTACCGACCTGCCGTGGGTGCTGGGCGGCAGCTTGGGTGGTTATTTCAAGACGGGCCGCTATTTGCGCTACACAGGTGGAAAAGCCGGAGAACAAGCCTCGCATGTGGGGCTTTTGAAAGCCCTCGCCAATGGTATGGGAGCTCAGGGAGATGCGTTTGGGGATCCGAAGTTTGGCGGCGAACACGCGAGCCTCCGCGCGTGAAGGCGGCCTCACTTTTCGACTTGGTTCTCAACCGAGAACCACAACGCTGGTTTGCGCTGTTCATGGCCCTCGCTGCGTGCAGCCCAGAGGGGCAGTATGCCAGAACACTGAGCACGGGCGGCCAATCTGGACGGGCCGCGGGCGGCGTTGGCTTGCAAGGTGGTGCTGGGGATCCGAACCAGGCTGTTCTCTACGGGGACGTACGCAACTGCGCTGCCGTCGGCGACGTTTGCCCGCTTTTGCTCAGTAGTTATCCGGTTTGCGTCGAGCAGAAGTGCGGATTCGAATGCAACTCCGGGTTTTTCGATTGCGATCGGGATCCGAAGAGCGGCTGTGAGGTCGATCTAGATCGCGATCCCAACAATTGCGGCCGCTGTGGACGCCACTGCTCGGACAACCTTTGTACCAATGGCAGGTGCAGCCCGGTGACACTTGCGGAGGGGCAAGATCATCCTCGATCGTTGGCTATCAACAAGACGCACGCTTACTGGACAAGCCAAGGGGCCTATCGAAATCCCGCGGTGCTTCGAGTACCGCTCGAAGGTGGCGCCGTTTCTCCAGGTGGCCCCGGACATCTAGGCAATACTTGGGGCATCGCGCTTGGCGCATCGGATGTCTATTGGACTGGCAACGATGGTGGAGATCATGGGCTCTTTCGGGGTGCGCTCGATTTTTCTGGCACGGTGGAGCGACTCGATGGTGGGAGCAATAATCTGGGGCTCGTCATCGACGAAGCCGGAGGCAGCCTGTATTGGGTTCAAAATTCTGGCATCCGAACGATGGCCCTGAGGGGTGTGTCCGGCAGCGCAAAGACTCTGGTTTCAGGCCAAATAGAGGCCCAGGACATCGCGGTGGATGATCTCAACGTCTATTGGGTGAACCACACGGCTACAGGTTCACTGATGAAGCTGGCGAAGGGCTCCACCACCGCGACCCCGCTCGCCGCGAATCAAGCTCTGCCCTCGGGCATCGCCGTCTATCAAAACAACGTTTACTGGGCCAACACGGCAAGCGGGGAGATCCTCTCTGTGCCACGTACAGGTGGCACGCCCACCGCACTTGTTTCGAACCTACGTCGCCCGTGGGCAGTCGCGGTTGACGCTTCAGGAGTGTATTGGAGCACCGAGGAAGGCACCGTCTCATCCCTCAGTGAGCCAGCCAGCCCCATCCAAGAGCTGGCGCGCTTTGAAGGCAAGCCCATCGCGCTGGCCCTCGACGCTAGCTCTGTCTATTGGGCAAATTTCGAAAGCGGCACACTGCGAAAAGTCGCGAAATAGAAGGTGCCGACTTTACTAGGCTTCGCACCGCTCAAGATCTGAGTTCGAACGCGGTGATGCGTCGCTGGGTTCACTCAACAAGCTGGCCTTCGGCATCAAAACGCCAGGGCAAACCCTCCGGGAATCGATCCTGCGCTACGAAACCGAGGCGTCGAGCGGGCTCCGGGTCCATGCCCTGCTCGTCGTTGCCCATGAGGATACTCGAGACGAATGCCAGCGCGTAGCGGATATCTTCGATCTCGACTGCGCTCACAAAGAAACGCTTCGCGTCCTCGTGGCTCAGATAGGCCAGTCTCGCGGTGGCGCGGTCCGGCCCAAACCCCCAGCGTGTACTTTCTGGCGTTCGCGGAAACCAACCGAGCCTTGCGCCAATAAATGAAATCTGGTGTGCGTGAGCGTAGGTTGAGCCGAGCGCCTCAAGGAACACTTTGGTAGCACCGTAGTGGTTCGTGGTTCGGAAACCATCCTCAAGCCGCACGCGTTGTTTTTTGAGATCGTAGCCACGCACCGTTTGCAGCGTGCTCGCACCTACCACGCGCTTCACACCGAAGCGGCGCGCGGCGTCGAACACGTGGAAAACGCCGACGATGTTGTTCGGCAGCAGCTGCGTTAAGAAATCTGCCTCATCCGGCGTCGCACCGAGATGGACAACCGTGTCCATGCCCTGAACCGCATCATCCACGTCACCGGCTTTCGCCAGGTCTCCAACCAAGGATTCGTCGGCTGCAGGCGACGCGTGCAGGTCAAACCCGCGCACAAAATGCCCACGATTTCTGAGCGCGCCACTCACCACACGCCCCACGGCCCCTGCCGCACCTGTCACCAGAACTCGCTTGGGGTGCGCTGTCTTTTCGTTAGGATTCATAACTCTCGTGTCACATTAACTCGGCCAAGTGGTGTCGCTTTCGACGTTACCTTCCGCAGAAAGGCGCGCCCAGTCAATTTCTAGTGGGAGCCCAGGCTCGGTCCCCAAAAGGTATCGATTCCCCTGACGCTTCGGCGCACGCCCAAAGAACGCTCCCGGTGGGGCCTGAAGCGGGAACAAGATTTCGCAGAGCGTGGCTTCGGGGGCGGTGGCCGCAAACAGGACCCCAAGCTCCGGTGTGCCGGGCAACGTGAGCTCGCACCCCGTTTGTTGCGCGAGAGTGCTCACCGCCAGCCACTCATCAACACTCGCTAACTTCTCGGGTTGCGGCTGCAAGTACCTGGCGCCCGCTCGGACTAGTGAAGGGAAGACCTTCGCCGAACGTTCGCTCTCCCCCACCGCAGCGGGGATAGGCGCCTGACTTGCGTAAGCTTGAAGTGCGATCAGATCGGCGGAATGAACCGGCTCCTCGAACCACGCCACATTGTATTCGGCGATGCGGTTTGCAAAATCCACGGCCTGTTCCACCGATAGAGCTTGGTTGGCATCTACCGCAATTCGAATGTCTGGGCCGACGGCTTTCCGCACAGCCCGCACACGCGCCACGTCGTCCTCGATAAACCGACCCCAATCGCGCGCCACCTTCATTTTCAGTGTCGAAAAGCCCTGCTCCGCATAGCCCAGCATCTCCCGCACCAGTTCTTCTTGGCTCAAATGAGTACTGCCTCCGGACGCGTAAGCCCAAACAAAATCGCGAGTGGCCCCAAGCATCCGATGCAGCGGTATTCCCCGCCGACGCGCGGCTAAATCGTGCAGAGCCAGATCCAACGTTCCCACGGTTGAGGCGTCCGGCCCGCGAAATCCGGAGTTTCTTACCGACCAATAAAGCGCCGAGTAATGCTCCGAGTAGGAACGGCGCCCCGCTGTAAGTAGCCTTCCGATCAGGGCCTCGAGTGTTCGTGAACCTGCCGTGAGCGCGTGACCCCAAGTACCGTCAGCATCCATGAGAGAAATCGTCGCGAATGATCGACTCTGAAACGGACCCATGCTGGAGTCCGAAAATGGTTGCGGCAAACGCACAGCGCGCGCACTCTGATAACGCGCCTGCACGATCTCAAATTCGTCGGTCAGCATGCCAGGCGAGCATAGCCGGCGTTGGGTTTCTCGCAAAACTTGCGATGGAGTCGCAGCATACCGCCTCCAACCGCGAAAATACGGACCTCTCCGCCTCCTACGCGAAGCGGGCTAAGCTTCCGGGATGAGGATTGCAAAGGGAACACCAGATCTTCGCAGCGATCTTTTCGGGGGCAAGGGAGAAGTGCGCGTGTGGGGCCTGCTCGAAGGCGCCGCAGAACCGTTCACGGCCCTGCTATCTTGCGAACTCGCACCGGGCGGCAGTGTCGGGCGTCATGTTCAAACGGAGTTCCCAGAACTCGTGATTGGCCTCGAAGGAAACGGCGAAGCGACCGTGAACGATAACCCGCGAGCGCTCGGCCCTGGAGATGCGGTGTATCTGCCGCTTAGGTCGATTCTGTCCATCGTCAATCGCTCCGACTTGGAACCTCTCCGCTACCTGATCGTCAAGGCGCGCTCCTGAAAGCGGTAGGCGCAGATCATGGCCCTTGCCTGGGCACAGCTTGCTCGACGAAACGCTGGTCTTTATCGGATCAGAGATTGGTTGGCCTGAAAGCCACTCACAGGACAACATCCCCATCCTGCTCGCGGGCGGCGGTGGTGCGTTCAAGACGGGACGCGCTCTCGATTTCCGCAAAAACAAGAGCGATAACGCAGATCCAGGGATCTCCCACAACAATCTTCTGGTCAGCATCATGAATTTATTGGGTGATCCCCGCACCACAGTGCAGCAAGATGGTAAGAATTACTGCAGCGATCCGATCACGCTGACGTAAGCCTTAATGCCAGCGCCACCGGCTAACTACACAGGATCGGCGCACGAGCCACACGCCACTCGCCCATTGCCACAGTCGAGCTTCGCCCCCTTGGCACATTGAACCTCGCAGGCACCCGTTTGGCGGCAATCCACCACACAATCGCCCGCACACTGAACCTGACAGCTCCCAACTCGCTCGCACACCACCCGACTCTTGGGGCCAACGTGCGGCGTGCACGAAGAGACATCCCGGCAATCATACGCACAGCGCTCGCCACACTCGGCCGCACACGTGGAGGTGCTCTGGCAGCTGATAGCGCAATCCGTGGTGCAAGTGGCTGAACAATCCGTGCCGCTCCGACAATCATATTTGCATTGATCACCACACAGCGCAGAGCAACTGTCTGCACTAGCGCACGCTGGCAGGCAACCGCTGAATTCTTGACACTGATACAGACAGTTGCCACCGAAACACTGGCAGGGCACGCCAGGACGGCAGCCGGGCGGCGCATCATCCGTGCAGCTCGGCGTCAGTACGCTCAGAAGACTGAGCATGCCCAGGCGTGCTGCGATGATCACCGTTTGCGTTTTTCTCAACATGTTCGTCTCCTTCTCGGCGGCCGCACCGTTTCGCGCCCGCGGCTCATACAATCCCGCTCCGGCGAACTTCACTCGGCGTGGTCCCAAACTGACGTTTGAATACTTTGCTGAAGTAGTGCGGATCAGAAAAGCCGCAATCGAAGGCAATCTGCTTCACCGAACGCGTCCCATCTTGGAGCTGTGCCACAGCGTGCTGCAAGCGCAAACGGTCCAAATATTCGCCGGGACCGACGCCCACATGCGTTTTGAAAAGCCGAGTCAAGTGGCTGCGCGTGTAGCCCACCTGCTCGGCCAGGGCTTCGACTGAAATATCGGATTTCCAATTCTCATCCAGGAGCTTCACTGCCAACTCGATGGGGCGCGGGCGCTGCACCACATCTTTCGTCTGAATGGGTTCGAGCAACGCCATCGCGAGACCATAGGCCAGCGCAGAGGCTTGCCAGGGCGATTTCAACAGGCCCCGCTGCGAGCGACGCACGATCTCTTCGGTGTGTCGATAAAGGTTCGAATCCTTATCCAGATCCCACAGCGGCCCACGTGCTTGAATCACATGCTCAACAACACGCAGGGCTTCTGTTCCGCTGAAGCACACATACAGAAACTCCCAGCCGTTTGAGTCTTCCGGCAAGTAGTAGCGATGGTCGTGTGGAACGGTGAGCAGCATCACACTTCCCGGCTCAACGCGGCGCTGCCAATTTTCGTAGCGCAAGATACCGAAACCTGTCAGCGTGAGCTGCACAATCGCAAACGGCCCCGGGCCGCGCTTCAAACCGTGCCAATCGTACGCGGCCGTGGTCTCGCGACTGTAACCCACGCTGATCAACGTTGCGTGTACCGAGAGCTCTCCTGGTGGATACAGCACTGCGCTCCGTTCGTGTTTGAGGCCCGTTGGCGCACGCATCACAAAACCACCCTAGATATCACTAAACTACGCTTTTGGTGGGTATTATAGACCACTACCATGGGCACAAACATACCACAAATCCACCCTGGGAGAAAACAGCATGTCCTTTCGCGTCGCTTTCATCGGAGCCGGTAGCATTGGTTTCACTCGCAAATTGCTGGGTGATTTGCTGAGTGTTCCAGAATTTCGGGACATGGAGGTCGCCTTCACCGACATCCATCCAGAGAACCTGAGAATGGTCACCGAGTTGTGCCAGCGCGATATCGATGCCAACGGCCTCTCGATCCGGATCGTGTCCAGCTTAGATCGGCGCGAAGTACTGCGTGGCGCCAAGTATGTCTTCTGCGTGGCTCGGATTGGGGGTCTGGAGGCCTTTCAGAACGACGTAGAAATTCCCCTGCGCTACGGCGTCGATCAGTGTGTGGGCGATACGCTAGGGCCTGGCGGGATTCTTTACGGTCAACGCGGTATCCCCGCCATTTTGGATTTCTGTCGCGACATCCGCGAAGTCGCAGCACCCGGCGCGATCCTGTTCAACTACTCCAACCCCATGGCCATGCTGACGTGGGCCGCCAATCAGTACGGTGGAGTTCACACGGTCGGCCTGTGTCACGGTGTGCAGCATGGGCACATGCAGCTCACGCGAGTGATTGAGCGCTGGGCAAGAAAACAGGGAATTATTGCCGAAGATGCCGTTCTCAAGCGGGAGGAGGTGGATATTGTTGCAGCTGGGCTCAACCATCAAACCTGGTTCATTCAAGCACAGTGGCGCGGCATGGATTTCATCCCACGCCTCTTGGAGTTGTTCGAAGATCATCCCGAGTACAGCCGAACGGAAAAGGTGCGCATTGATGTGCTCCGCCGTTTTGGTTACTACAGTACGGAAAGCAACGGCCACTTGAGCGAATATTTGCCTTGGTACCGGAAGCGCTTGGATGAAATCAAACAATGGATCGATCTGAGTGATTGGATCCACGGGGAAACGGGCGGATACCTGCGCGTCTGCAGCGAGCGGCGAAGGTGGTTTGAAACCGACTTTCCCAACTGGCTGCGTGAACCACCCCACGTCTACGCGGCAGAAAATCGCAGTGAAGAGCACGGCAGCCACATCATTGAAGGCTTGGAGACGGGGCGCATCTACCGTGGCCACTTCAACGTGAGAAACCGCGGCATCATCACGAACCTGCCCGAAGATGCGATTGTCGAAGTCCCCGGCTACGTCGACCGCACCGGCATCCAGACACCGCTCATCGGAGAATTGCCGCTGGGCTGTGCTGCGATTTGCAGCGCAAGCGTGAGCGTGCAACGCCTAGCTGTTGAAGCTGCGGTGCGCGGCGATGACGTCTTGTTGCGGCAAGCGTTACTCATGGATCCCTTGACGGGAGCCGTAGCTAATCCGTTGGAAGTCTGGCAATTGGTGGACGAAATGCTGGTCGCAGAAGCCCATTGGTTGCCGCAGTACACGCAGAGCATCGAGAAGGCCAAAGCACGCTTGGGAGAGAATCCACCCCAACGTCGCTATTCCGAGCACACGGGTGCAGCGCGCGTCACTTCTCAAGTGGCGTCAGGCTGAAGCACGCCACTACGGACGTTCGTGCCGCCGCACATCTCACACGCACATTTCGTCGACTCGTACTATGCACACCCGGGCAATATCGAAAACGCCTTGGCGCCGTCTAGTTAACCCCCGCCCATCAACCGTCTGAACTCCCGTGGCCCGAGTCCGGTGACCGCGCGAAACAGGCGCGAGAAGTAAAATGGGTCTTCGTAGCCCACGTGTTCGGCGATCAACCGCACCGAGTCGCTCGACGTCATGAGCCTGTCGGCTGCGTGTTTGACGCGCAGCCTGACGAGGTATTCGATGGGTGATCGCCCGGTGACTCGCTGAAATGAGCGAGCAAAATAGCTAGCTGACCAGCCCGCTACCTGCGCCAGCTCCTCCACGGAATAGCTCGTCTTGTAGTTCTCACGGAGTAAGGCAAGTACCCGCTGGACTTCCCGGGGGACGCGTGGCGCCGCGGTGCTGTGAGCCTTCCAACACTGAATCATCTGACGCAACGCAACGGCAGCGTCGAAGATGGAAGCGAGGCCGTCGCGCTCAGCATAATTCGCGATGAGGGAGCGCATGGCGCACTTAAGGCTCTCATCCTGCCCCAGACTCACCGGCACTGAATCCTGCCGCCAGCTCAAAAAAGACAGCACTTGGTCCGAGGCATGCCCAGAAAAATGCAACCAATAGATCGACCAGGGTTGCTTCTGATTGGAACCATATCCGTGCTCGACCCCAGCCGGGCAAATGAATACATCTCCAGCCACCACCGGCAGCGTTCGCCCAGAAGACCTCACCCAACCCGAGCCATCCACACAGTAGATCAAGACATGCTCGGCAAGGGTACGTGCCGCCAAGCTGTGCCAAGCTGCCTGCGCAAAGTACCCGCAGGCCGTAACAAATAGGTCGGCAACCAGCCGATTGTCTTTAGCCTCCTGCTCGGCTGCACTGCTCAGCTTGGCGTTGATGAGCGTTGCGCTGTGGGCTGTGCGCTTTGAGCGACGAGGTTTCGCTGGCATTGAAAGGATGATCGGGGGTGTCGCGGGATTCGGGGGGTCACGAAGAGTGTGACAGAATACTCCAGGTTTGCAGCCCTGGTCCATGGCGGTGGGGACTCGGGTGTGTGAGAGTTTTGGCTCGAAAGGATCCGTGAAATGAAGTTAGAATTGGTCAGGCACCTGTGGGGAGCTGGCGAGCCTTCGGCCGCTAGTTTTATCCAGTTTTCTGAGTTCGGGTACAGCGCAGTCGAGACGGGTGTGCCGGCCGCAGAAGACCTCATGCGCTTCAAGCAGTTGGTGAAGGAGCGCAACTTCGGCGTCATCGCCATGGTCTTCACCGCCGGCAGCAGCGTGGCCGATCACGTTCGTTCGCTCGAGATTGAAGTGGAACGCGCCCAGCAGCTTGCGCCACGCTTCGTGAATGCCCACAGCGGGCGGGACAGTTGGTCGCCCGCTGAAGCCAAACACTACTTCGCGGAGGCCTTAGAGATTGAACGGCGCTCGGGGCTCACCATCGCGCACGAAACGCACCGGGGTCGCGTCCTGTTCAATCCTTGGATCACCCGGGATCTGCTGCTTAGCTTGCCTGAGCTCAAGTTAACCTGTGATTACAGCCACTGGGTGTGTGTCGCCGAACGCCTGCTCGACGCCGAAACAGACATCCTCGAACTCTGCGCCCAGCGCGCGCACCACATTCACGCCCGCGTGGGTCACGAACAAGGCCCCCAAGTGGCTGACCCACGGGCGCCCGAATACCAACGCCACCTCCGGGCACACGAGCGCTATTGGGACATGATCTGGGCTTCGCAGGCAACACGGGGCGTTTCTGTTTCGACGTTGACCCCGGAATTCGGGCCTCCTCCGTACATGCCGACGCTGCCCTTCAGCAACGTCCCAGTCACGGACCTGAAAACCATCTGCGACTGGCAAGCCGATCGCCAACGCACACGATTTTCTGAACGCATTCAGCCCTAAATTGCCGAACTATTGAGAGCATTCTATGTCGTTAATTGAAGCACAATTAGAAACCTACCAAACAGCTGGGTACCTTCTGGTTCCAGGTTTACTGAGCTCACAGGAAGCCGGATTGCTGCGCCAAGTGGCCGTGCTCGGTGAGGTTGGCAACGTGGGGCGTGCTGCGGAAGACTCGGAAGGGCGTGGCGCCAAGCTCAATCTCTGGGACCACGCGGGGGACGACATGTTCGGTGCCATCGCGAGCAGTCCCCGTGTGGTTGAACGCTGCGAGGCTATCGTTGGCGAGGAAGTTTACCACTGGCATTCTAAGATGATGCTGAAAGACCCGGGCACGGGCGCATGGGAATGGCACCAAGATTACGGCTATTGGTATGACGCTTGCCTCTACCCACGCTTCGCCAGCTGCTTCATTGCGGTTCATCCAGCGACTCGACGGAACGGGTGTTTACAGGTTCTTCACGGTTCGCAGCACGCCGGGAGGCTTGACCACGGAGTCGTGAATGGGCAGACGGGGGCCGATCCGAGCCGGGTTGAGCAGCTCCTCACTCGGCACGAGCGCGTCTATGTGGAGATGGCTCCGGGAGATGCGCTCTTTTTCCATCCCAATCTTTTGCATCGCTCGGACGCGAACCATTCAGAGAATCCGAGGTGGGCGCTCATCTGCTGTTACAACGCACGATCGAACAGCCGCTTCGATGGCAGAGCCGATGCGGGGCATCCGCCGTACACGCCGCTCGCCAAAGTGCCAGACTCGGCCATCCTGGAAAGGGGGCTGCGTGACCTGGGGCGGCTCCAGCGGGCGAGTTAGCCAGTAGCTTTCAGGAGCAATCCCCGGGGCTTAGGCCGACCCCGCTGATTCCACTGTCACCGTAACGAGGGGCTTGCTAGGATTCAAGGGTGGCGACACCTTCCTACGTGAATTCCGCGGCTAGATTCCAGATAATGGCTGGAGCGCTCGGCGTCGCCCTCGGAACGCTGGCGTGCACCGCCGAAGTGCCGAGGACCAGCTCTTCCCCTCCCCGTTCCAGTGGCACCGTTCCAACGGTGGCCCCCACCACACCTCCGCCCATGCTGAACGTGGCGTGGCCTGTCGAGTTTGCAGGGCGCGCGTCGGCACTGCGCCGGCTGAGTCGCGACGAACTCGTCACTTCGATGAAAGGGTTAACCGGGCAGTCCCCTCTCCGCGCTGATCTCCCCGAGGAACAACGTAGCGGCCATCACCCGCTCAGAACTAGCGGCGCGTCCTTCGTCGGCACCGAGGTTGGGAAGCTCTTTCAAGTGGTGAAAGCCTTTGCAGCGACGGCAACTCCGAGCGTTCTGACTCAAAGCGGTTGCAAGCTAACCGGACCAGCACAGAAAAATTGCTTACTGGCGTGGTCGAAAGGTTTCGCGGAGCGTGCGCTCCGCCGAACGGCGCACCCTGAGGAAGCGGCGCTGTACCAGAGCATTGTGGCTACAGCGGGTGGCGGCGCGGACGGCGACAAACCCGCGATGGAAGGCTTGCTCACAGCAATCTTCTTTGCACCCTCCTTCCTGTATCGAACCGAGATAGGCGTGGCCGGCGCAACCGCCTCAGCGCCACGGGTTTTGCAGCCCACAGAATTGGCCACCAAGCTCAGTTTCTTTGCCAGCCTCTCGCCACCTGACAGTGAACTCCTTATCGCCGCCAAGAACGGCAGCCTGGCTAACGGCACTGAGCGGCTGAAGCAGTTCGATAGGATTGCGAAGACAAACGAGGGCAAACGAGCGATCAGCCTCTTCATTCACGAGTGGCTGGGAGCCAACGAATCGAAATTTTCTGGCAAATCCGCCGCTTATGTGACCGGCCTCTCACCTACCTTCGCCGGCGATGTGCGGGCTGATGCCGATGGTTTCATCGATGTAGTGCTAGCAAGTGCCGATCCGACGGTTGGGAACCTGCTCACTGGGAAAGGGTATGTAACCGATCCCGTGCTGGACCCTGTGGTGGCTCCCTCCACGGCCAGTGGATTTCCCACCGGCGACACACCGGCCAATGAGCGCATCGGTCTCTTGATGCACCCTCAAGTTATCGCTTCACACACCAAGGAAAACGGCTCCTCGCCCTTTCAGTTGGGGTATTTCTTGAGGGAAGCTCTGCTCTGCGAAAAGGTTGGAACACCCCCGGCGGGAGCGACCGCGCTCGCGCGCCAAAATCCACCTGCTGGCCTCACGCAGCGCGAGAATCTGGAGTATCGGACCTCAGCCAGTGCCGTGTGCACGGGTTGTCACGCGCAGTTCGCCCCGCTCGGATACTCCTTCATTGCCTTCGATCCGATTGGCCGCTGGCAAACGAAGGACCCTTCAGGCAAGCCTTGGGATCTCTCTGGGAGCATCACCACGGCACAGGGAGCACGGCTTGACTTCCAGACTCCGGCGGATCTGGTGCGAGCGTTCGCCGCCAACAGCCAGGTTCAGGGCTGTTTTGCCCAAACGGCTCTCGAGTGGTCGCTCGGGAGAGGCCTGGTCGCCAGCGACGCGCCGGTAGTGACCGCGCTCGACGCAGCTATCAAGTCGAACGGTGGCAACGTGCCTAACATCCTAAGGACCATTGTGGGTGCTCCCGAATTCATCCAAGCAGCTCAGGTGACACCATGAAATCCCCCATCAAGAAGCTTTTGTCCCGACGAAATCTACTTCGCCACACGGCATTGATGGCGGTGCTCGCGCCCTTGATTCGTCAAATCGATGCGCGCGCACAAGCGGCAACTTCTCCGCGCCGGGTGATTCTCATCTTTTCTCCCAATGGCCCCATGAAGGTGGCAGGACCCGCATCAGGCAGTGAAACCAACTTTACCCTCCACGATTGGTGGAAGCCGTTGGAGCGCCACAAAGCCGACGGCATCTTCATGTCGCACATGGCGGTTACCGGCGCCGGAACGCTCAACGCAAACGGGCACGCGCTCGGAGGGCAAACCTACAGCGGCTACGATGCCGGTGCGAACGGCGAGCAGTACGCCCAGAACGGCGAGACCATCGACCAAGTGATCGGCAAACGTTTGGAGCAAGAAAACCGCCAAGGTGCGGTACGGTCCGTGGTCTGGGGGAATACTTCGAACTCCCAAACTGGCGGCACCGGCGACGCCTTTGCGTCGGGTCCGGGGCGGAACATTTCCCCTGAAATCGAGCCTAGAAAGGCCTGGACGCAGCTCTTTTCAACCTTCGCTGGCCCGGATGCCGCTCCGGTCATTGCGCCAGCGATGATGAATCGAGACCGCAGCGTGTTGGACTTCGTGATCAATGATTGTCAATCGCTCCACACGGCGCTCGGGCGTGAAGGTGTTGCCCTGTTAGACGACCATTGCAACACCCTGCGTACACTGGAGAAAAACCTCAGTACGCCCATGGTGGCAAGCGCGGCTTGCTCGAAGCCGGCCCAACCTGCAGACGTCGATTGGTACAATCCAGAGCAGCGCGACCAACAAGTTGCCGCCTTCAACGAGTTGATGGCCGTGACACTCGCCTGCGAGCTCTCGCATGTGATCGCGTTCCAAATCGGCTGCCAAGCTGCTAGAAATCAGCTCTCGGCCAAGTACGGCGTGCCCAACTCCCCGATGGCCGATTCAGGCGATTCGGGCCCCGCCCACCACCCCTGGACGCATCAGGGCGATTCAACGGAGAAGACCGACGCCCTTCGCATCTTTAACACCGTCTACGCTGAACAAGTAGCAGCGCTCCTCGATCGCCTGAAGGCGACCAACGATAAACAAGGGAAGCCACTGCTCGATTCCACGATGGTGCTCTGGTTGTCAGAGTTGGGCGGTTCCGAGAACAATCAGGATGCCCACATGACAGAGTCGGTGCCAGCCATGCTGTTTGGCAATGGCCAAGGCACCTTCAAAACAGGCCGTTACATCCAGGGCCCCTCTGACCAAGACAAAGCCGCAGCCGGCCGTCAGAATGCGCAGCTGCTCGTATCACTCATTCAATACATGGGCCTCACGGACGTGAACACCGTGGGCGTCACGGGAGTCTCAGGACCGCTCGCCTCGCTCTACGCGTGACCTCAATCAAAGACGACGGTCTTGTTCCGATAAGTGAGCACGCGGTCTTCGATGTGCCAGCGGACGGCTCGCGCCAACACGACCTTTTCGAGATCGCGCCCCTTGCGCACCAGGTCTTCGATCGAGTCCTTGTGTGAACATCGCACGACATCTTGCTCAATAATCGGGCCTTCATCCAATGCGGCTGTTGCGTAGTGGGCTGTTGCGCCAATCAGCTTGACGCCCCGCTCCTTGGCCTGATGGTACGGCTTTCCACCTACAAAAGCGGGCAAGAATGAGTGGTGAATATTGATAATGCGATGCGGCCACTCGCCGATAAACGCATCGGACAGGATCTGCATGTAGCGAGCCAGCACCACCAAATCGATGCGCTGCTCCCGGAGCAACCGGAGCTCAGCTTGCTCCTGCTGCTGCCGTGTACCAGGTGTCATTTGGAATTCAGCGAAGGGCACTTGGTATTGCTCCGCAACGGCTCGCAAATCGCCATGATTGCTCACGATGAGTGCAACTTCACAATCCAACTCGCCCGCCCGATGGCGCAGGAGCAGATCGTGGAGGCAATGGTCATACTTTGAGACGAACAGCGCTACGCGTTTTTTACGATCATTGAACTCGAGGCGGTAGCTCATTTCAAAACGCTGAGCCACCTCCCGAATGGCACGCTCTAGAGTTAATCTGTCGGTGTTAATATCCGACACATCGAAACGGATTCGCTGAAAGAATTGGCTCTCCAGGCGATCCGTGTGTTGATCCGAATCGAGAATATTTGCTCCGTGCCCGGAAAGCGTCTGAGCCAAGCCGGCCACGATGCCTCGCTTATCCGTGCACGACACAAGCAAGGTAGCTAAGAGCGGATCAGCGGGGCATGTGGGATTTATGGGATTTTCAGCCATTTCTGAGTATTACTTCTCCAAATTAGAGAGCTAACGTCCGCCACCGAATGAGAGTTCACTTCCGATACCTAGGAAGATGAGGTAATGGCCCCGCTGCTGGCTTGGGTCGATACTTTCGCTATGGTCTCCGTTCGCGTCAGCGTTCAGGGGAAACCTATTCGCGGGAAGGATGGCGGGGCAGCTGTTACTCGCCGTGTAATTTCCGAACTGACCCAGCGTCGCGAGCAGCACGGGCGTTAGCGTCCCAATAACTTTAGTGGGAATATTGAGTCCACCCCCGATTCGCAAACCCGGGCCGCGCAGCCCTAACGTGAACTTGCAAGTGTCTCTGAACTCAAGCGCGCTCTGCATCCAACCGTACGCGAGCTCCATTTCACCGAAGCCTCCGAACTCTCCTGGGTCGGTACTGAGGACCATCCCAAGCCCGAGGTTCGTCCACGAAGCGGAACCCTTTGGGGGGGTCAATCCCTCGGGAAGCCCACCGCTCCCTCCCTTCAGGCTACTGGCGTCGAGGTACGCCACAGCCGCTAATCTTGGATGAAATCTGACGCCCCCCCGCAGCTCCAGCCCGCCGCCAGCGTCCGCTATCTGGTCCATTTTCAGCTCGTTCGCGAGCACCGAGCCAGGCCCTGCCACGGATCCTCCGGGAACCGAAATTCCCAACCTCAACCCGACTAAATACTCCAACTGGAAGGGCTTCTTTTCGCCGTGCGTTGTGTTCGCCTCAACCACGTTCGCGGCCTCAGCTTTCAGCTCGGACTTGGCCACCACCTTTGCTGGGTTGGATGCCGCAACAGCAGATTTTGGAAACTCAAACACCACCTCCTCTTTCGCGGATTCGCGGAGCGTGATCGTTTGCTCCTTCGATGCTGCGCCCTCCATGCGCACCTCGACCTTGTGCGCACCCGGATCGCTCAGGCGCTCGATACCAACAGCTGCTCGAGGGAGCTCCTGCTCATTAATGAAAACTCTGACCCCGTGGGCTGCCTCTGGGTTTAGCACCACCCGCAACGTGGGGATCTTCGGCTCCAGCTCCGCAAGCTCCACCTTGCCAGACGCTACTGCACTCCGAAATTCTTTGGCCGCCCCTTCATCCAATGTGAGACGCGCTAGCTTTCGGTACGTCTCGGCCCCCTCCACCCAACGCCCCAGCTTCACTTGGGCGCGCGCGATGTACAGGCGATGTACCGGTGCGTCGTACAGTGCCTGAGCTCGCTCCAAACGCTCCAAAGCCCCAGCAAAATCACCCTGCTGAAACAGGCGGATGCCTTCCGTCGCCGTTCTTCGCGCAGTTGCTATGTCCCCCGCGGCTTGAGCGCTGCCCGTAGCCGGGGCCAGCAAAATACAACACACAGGCACGGCCAGAATGGCCAAGTGCAGGAAAACCGAAAGAATTCTCGCGGACCGCATAGCTTTGAACCTCTTATCACAGCTCATCCAACGCGTGCAGGGTGCAGAGTGCTGTTACCCGGCAAGCTTCCTACCACCACCGGTGGCAGGCTCGTATGTCGTCAAAGGAAGCCGCTTGAGCTTGTGTTACCAGGTGAGCTAGTCTTTGGCGCTTTTCCTTTTTTAACGTCAGCTCGCCAACGAGGGATCAATGACTAAACACCAGTGGACGCTGCTTGCCATCACCTGTGCTGCTGGGCTCGGAATGGTCGCCGCTTGTTCGAAAACCACCAACCAGTGCGTGACCCAAGACGGGCTCGATTGCGCAACCGGCCTTCCAGTGAATTTTGGCGCGGGTGGCGGCGCGGGCACGGGCTCGAACGGCGACGGGGGCAACTCAAATCCGGGCTCAGGCGGAACATTGAACGTGCCCAAGGGCGTTGGCACCGGGGCTCCCTGCAGCGTGACGGATGTGTGTCGAGCAGGGCTCGTTTGCGGCGCCAACAACACCTGTGAGGCCGGGAAAACGGGCGTTGCTGGGCAAACGTGTTTCACGAGCGGCGAGTGCGCGGACGGCTTGCGCTGCTCGATCGCGCTGGCTGCCGCGCTACAAAATCCACTCACTGCACCCGCTTGCGTCGCGACGGGCATGGGAGCCGTGGGCACTGGCTGCAAGGCTGACTTGGAATGTCAGGCGGGGCTACGTTGCGCCATCAAAGGGTTTTCAGCGCAGTGCGTGCCTGAGGGAACGAAAGACGTCGGCGCTGCGTGTACCGTGGCCACCGATTGTCTGTCTGGGTTAACCTGTAACGCTGCCCAGTGTGCGCCTGCCGGACCGGTTCCGTTTCCACTCGAAGGCACGCCCGGCGTCGACTGCGCTGCACCGGCAACAGACACCGCGCGCGCTTATTTTGAGGTACCAGGTGCCGCAATACCCAAAGGGCAAGAAGGCGATTTCTTCAGGCTTCCCTTCCCGAACGACATCCGTGTAAAGAATGGCAAGCTCGATTTGTCCGGCTTCCCTACCCCTGGCAGCGCTCTGCTCGGCTTCGATCCGGTGCAGGTTTATGTGGATGCCCTGCAAGCGAGCGAAGGAACTTGGAGCGGCGCTTCAACGGTGATCTTTCGCTTCTCGGGTCCGGTCGTCTTCGATTCCATCGTGCCGCATATCCTCGACCTCACGGGTTCTGACGGCAGCAAGCCCGGGCTTTCTTTCGGACTGGATCCGAACGCCAATGAGTACGTGTGCCACAACGCATTCTCCGTCCGGATCGGCGGGGACGGGCCGCTCACACCGGGCCATACGTACGCACTCTACCTAACAGGCAAGCCCGGTGCGTCAGCGAAAGCCCAGAACGGCACTCCGATTGAACGTTCCGAACACCTCGTCGCCATGCTCGCAGATGACCCGCCGCCAGATGCAACGCTGGCAGCGGCGCACGCCAAATACGCACTATTTCGAGCAGCTTTGAAGACAGCTGCGATTGATCCGGCCACGGTTATAAACGCCACCGTGTACACAGTGGGAACTCCCGTCACGGCGATGAAGGTGCTCGCGGCTACCGTCTATGCCGCCCCATTGCCCACCATCAAAAATTGGACCCAATGCGTGGATGCCAACACCCCATCGCCCTGTCCCCAGCATGAAGGCGGTCGCGCTTGTGCAGCCGGTACAGCCAAGTTCGATGAGTATCAGGCGCTCATCACGCTCCCGATTTTCCAGAAAGGTACGGCACCGTACTTAACCCAGGCGGACGGCGGGGACATCTCGGAGACGCAAGTTCGCACCGAAGATGTCTGTATGGCCATGACCGTTCCGAAGGGCACAGCACCTGCCGAAGGCTGGCCGTTGGTGGTGTATGGGCATGGGACGGGCGGCTCTTTCCGCAACTTCATTCGCGATGAAGTGAGCGGTGCTCTTTCGAGCGTGACCGTGGGAGCGGCACCAGGATTTGCCGTACTGGGCATCGATCTTCCGGAACACGGGCCACGCCGCGGTGCTTCCACGGAGAGCCCCGACAATCTGTTCTTCAACTTTGCCAACCCCAAAGCAGCGCGCGGCAACCCGCTCCAAGGCGCGGCCGATCTGCTCTCAGTGGGGCGCTTCGCGGCCACGCTCGACGGAACCAACCCAAGCCTGGCCGTACTGGACGGCGTGAACCCAAGCGCGCCGCTCAAGATCAACAAAAATCAGCTTGTTTATTTTGGCCATTCGCAAGGCTCCACCCACGGCAGCCTCGCATTACCGTTCAGCAAGGAATACAAAGGCGCGCTCCTCTCCGGGAATGGAGCGAGCTTGATGCATTCGCTGCTTAACAAGACTCAGCCGGTGAATCTTGCGGCGGCGCTGCCGGTGGTGCTCGGCCACAAGCTGGACCTGGCGTCACCAGGCCTGCCCATGGGCACGACGCACCCTGTACTGACCCTCCTCCAACAATGGATCGACCCCGCTGATCCGTTGAATTTCGGCGCGCTGATAGCCACACCTAACGTAAATTTCGCCGAGGCCAAACATGTTTTCCTCACCTACGGTCTTGGGGACAACTACAGCCCTCCCATCACCATCACCCTTTACTCAAGAACGGCGAACGCTCTGGAAGTGCCGGCAGATGCGTCCGTCACCACACCAGACGTGTTGGAACTCTGCAAACAGGCGGACCAATGTCCCCGCGCACACAAGATCTATATCAAGCAGTATGCCCCTCCCATGGGTAAGGACGGCCACTTCGTCGCCTTCGATGTCGCGACGGCCAACGCTTCGGCCGTGAAGTTCTTGGCGGAAGTCGCCGCCGGACAAACACCTACGGCGCCGTAAGTTTCGCACAATGGCTCAGTTTTCCCGCTAAAACTGGGCCCAGCGTGAACGCTCGGTGCGCCCATGGTCGGGCGAGCGTGCGGCGTGTTAAGACGCGCCGAATGAGCGACTCCGTCACCCAAGGCATCCGCGTCACCGTGCGCTCGGAATATATTCCCCAACAGTCGGCTCCGCGCGAGCAGCGTTACGTGTTCTCCTACACGATTCGCATTGCCAACGAAGGCGAGATGCCCGCGCAACTCGTGAATCGCCATTGGGTCATCACACACGGCAGCGGAAAAGTTGATGAGGTGAAGGGGCCGGGCGTTGTGGGGCACCAACCGCGCCTCGAACCGACCCAACATTTCGAATACACGAGCGGTTGCATCCTTTCCACACCTCACGGCACCATGAACGGCACCTACGAGATGCGGCGCGACGACGGTGGCACCTTCCTCGCCACGATCGCTCCTTTCTCGCTCAGCATGCCGTACACCCTCAACTGATTATTCAGGCACCAACATGCGTTATCAAAACAAAGTCACGATCGTCACCGGGGGAACCAAAGGCATTGGCGAGGGCTGCGTGCGTGTCTTCGCGGAAGCAGGCTCGAACGTTGTGTTCTGCGCGCGCAATCAAGCCCAAGGTGAAGCGTTGGCACGCGATGTGAAGCCAGCAGGCGACGCTAAAGTGCAGTTTTTCAAGTGCGATGTGTCGAAGACCGAAGAGCTCCGCGCGCTCATCGATTTCACCGCCGAAAAATTCGGACGTATCGATTGCCTCATCAACAACGCCGGTTGGCATCCGCCGAGCCGCAGAATTGATGATTTTTCAATTGAAGATTTTCGGGGCCTCCTTGATTTGAATCTGGTCAGCATCTTTGCCGCCTGCAAATACGCCCTACCCCATCTGCGCAAGACGCAAGGCAACATCATCAACATGTCGAGCCTAGTGGGCGTCATGGGCCAAGCCAATGCCACCACCTATGTGGCCACCAAGGGCGCCATCACAGCCTTCACAAAAGCCCTCGCCGTCGACGAAGCCGTTCACGACGTGCGCGTGAACGCGGTTTCTCCCGGCAATGTCTACACTCCGCTGTGGCAAGAAGCGATCAACGCCGCAGCCGATCCCGCCGCCTGTCGCGCCGAAGGTGACGCCGCCCAACTCTTAGGCCGCATGGGAACGATCGAAGAAACCGGCAAGCTCTGCCTGTTTTTAGCGGCCGATGCGACCTTCACCACAGGAGTGGACCACATTCTTTCCGGCGGCGCTGAGCTCAGCTACGGGCGCAAGACGCGTAAAGGTTAGAGAACTGGGGCGCCGGACTAGCACCGGCGACATCGAACCACCTAGCCACCGCCTCTCGGCAGCTCGTGATATACCGCGCGCCATGCCGATCACCGCAACTGACCGCCATTTTCATCTCCACAACACGTCGTTGAGCTACATCCTAAGCGTGACTGAGCTGGGGTATCTCGCGCTCTGGCACTTCGGGCCGCGCGTTTCCGATGCTCACGTCGAGTCGCAGGTGAGTCACAATCCTTTGGCTTGGGCCACCATCGTGGACCCAAAGCTTTCGTCGTTCACACTTGAACGCTTGCCGCAGCCGCTCGGTTTTGGGGGCCGTGGAGATTTTCGCACAACGAGCCTGGAAGTCCGCACGGCAAGTGGGTCGCAGGTTTTAGATCTTCGCTACAAGCGACACGTTGTCCAAGCTGGAAAACCCAAATTGGTGGGGCTCCCGCACGCTTATGCCGAGGTTGACTCTGAAGCAGAAACACTCACCGTGACACTCAGCGACGTTACCGGAAGCATTGAGGTCGATTGCTGCTTTTCAATCTTCGCGAATTACCCGGTGGTGACCCAGAGCTTCTGCATTCGCAACACCTCCAATGCGCCGATCAGCTTGGAAAAGGCTCTGAGTGCGTCCTTGGACCTGTATGGCACTCGCCAGGAGCTCGTGACTTTATGCGGCGGATGGGCGCGAGAGCGCCACGTGGAGCGTGCCCCGTTGCGCCAGGGTGTGCAGAGCATCGGCAGCACACGTGGCAACAGTTCCCACCAATACAACCCCTTCATTGCCTTGTGCGAAGAAGGCACCACCGAGGAGCACGGCCGAGCGACTGGAATGTCGTTAGTTTACAGTGGCAACTTTCAGGCCTCTGTTGAACTGGACACCAATCTCACTGTGCGGGCAATGATCGGCATTCATCCTGATGCTTTCAGCTGGCAGCTCAAGCCCGGCACGGCTTTTCAAACGCCCGAAGCACTTCTCACTTTTTCTGAGACCGGCCTCGGCGGATTGTCTCAAGGCTTGCATCGTGTGCTGCGTGAAAGGGTGTGCCGCGGCTACTATCGCGACCGTGATCGCCCCGTGGTGATGAATAGCTGGGAGGCGTTGTATTTTACGTTTGACGCTGAAAAAGTGGTCGAGTTAGCGCACGATGCGAAAGCTGTGGGGGCGGAAGTTTTGGTGCTCGATGACGGCTGGTTTGGTAAGCGCGACAATGATCTTTCCGGTCTTGGCGATTGGGTGGTCAATGAAAACAAGTTGAAGGGCGGCCTCTCTCTGCTGATCCAACGAGTGCGAGAAGCAGGGGTTGAGTTTGGGCTTTGGTTTGAGCCGGAGATGGTATCCCCGGATAGCGACCTTTACCGTGCGCATCCTGATTGGTGCTTAGCCACTGATGGCTATGATCGGACTCAGGTACGCCACCAGCTCGTTTTGGATCTTGGGCGTGAGGATGTGCAAGCGTACCTGATCGAGGCACTCTCAGCAGTGCTCGGCTCCGCACCTGTTCGCTATGTCAAATGGGACATGAACCGCAATCAAACCGAACCGGGTTCGGCACTCTTGAAGGACGGACGCCAGGGCGAGGCCCAACATCGCTACATTCTGGGCTTGTACGCGGTCCTCGAAGCCCTCACTCAGCGCTTTCCCGAAGTCCTCTTTGAGGGCTGTGCCGGCGGCGGTGGCCGCTTTGATTCAGGCCTGCTCTATTACATGCCGCAGCACTGGACGAGCGACAACACCGATGCCCGCGAGCGCACGCTCATCCAATACGGCACGAGTTTCGCTTATCCGGCGATATCCATGTGCGCCCACATCTCAGCTTCGCCGAATCACCAAATGGGAAGAAACACCCCGGTGAAGACGCGCGCCATCGTGGCTGGCTCGGCCAATCTCGGATTGAGCCTCAGCCCTAACAGGCTCACACCTGAAGAGCTTGCCGTGATCAAGGAGCAGATTGCCGAATACAAGCTGCGTCGCCATTTGGTGCAATTTGGCACTTTCCATCGCCTGCTGGATCCCTTTTGTGGCAATGCGGGCGCTTGGATGTTCGTGTCTGAAGATCGCCGGGAAGTATTCGTGGCTTACTCACAAACACTCTCTGCCACCAATCGTGCCGAGCCCATCGTTCGCCTGCGTGATCTGAATCCCAACCTCACTTACACGGAAGCGAAGACTGGTCAGAAGTTCGGGGGCGATGCGCTCATGGCGCTGGGGCTGCTCGTGCCTCAACCGCATCCGCAGGGTGATTTTCCTGCGGCCAGTTGGTTCCTCACGGCAGAATAGCCACTATAAGCTAACCTTGAAGCCCAGGCTGGCTCCGAGTTCAATTCCTGACATCGCCGTGAGCCCCGACCCTTCGCCAAGGGCGGTGACACTCCGAAACGGTGCCCCGACGGTGAGCGAAATAGGAAGCGAGGCCGCCTTGCTGAGGCGGATCTCCGGCGTGAGCTCCACTCGCCCATAGGCAAACCACGCCCCGTACTCCGTGCCACGACTCGCCACGGTGGGCTCACCTGAAAAACTGACTCGACCGAGAGCAGAGGATACCCCGAAACGCAATTGCGCGCTTGAACCGCGCCAGACCACGCACCCCAGGCTCGGCTCCAGAACCAGAACCTGCCCCGCCACAGTTCCCAAAGGCGACCGATCCGGAAAACTGCGGCGATAGCCAAGCGCCCAACTGAGCATGAAGCAGGCCGGCAGCTTCCACTCCAACAGAACATCCCCACCGATCTGCTGTTGGCCTCCTTGGTAGCTGGCGACCGCGGCACGCCCTCCCAGCGCCAATGCGGCACCTGTCGATGCTTTTTGCACACGACGTACAGCTAGCTTCACTTCGCTTGGCGCAGCTCTTTCGGCCTGTGCCGACGCTTCGGTCGTCAGCGACATTTCAGCCCAACTCGCGCGCAAGAGTTCATCCGCCGCAATCGCTAACGCTAGCTCTCGTGCACCTTCCGGGAATCGTCCGAGGTCGATTTCGCGACTGACGGTCTTCGAAGTCACCGCATCGCGCACGCCCACCGTTACCACGACTTGTTGCTGCGAGCCGACCTCTAAAGTGTTGGATGGCACGCTGACACGAATGACCGCAAGCGAAGGATTTTCTGGGCTTGAGCCTGAAAAACAAGCACTAATCCCGACATCCTTGAGGCTCACTCGGAGATCCTCAAGCGCTCGCTCTCGGGCAGCGGGCGAGACATTCCAGCTGTCAAAGTCGATCTGAACCCAGGGCCTCTTTCCACTGCCACACCCCGCGCTGCGATTCACTCGAGTCTCAGCTTGCGCGGCTGGTGACGCCAACATCAGCGACGCTGAGCTAAGGAGGCAAAACGCCAGGCCTCGGAAAGACATGTACCTCGCACGGTACTTCCGAGTGAGCCGTCCGTCGAGGCCGTGCTAAGCAGCCGACCCATGTTACCGGGCCCACTGCTCCCCCCAGATGAAGCGCCCGAGGATTTCGTGCCGCGCGCCCTGTGCGAGACGTGCGACCGACCCAAGCCGCTGTGTTTGTGCGCTTTCGTGAGGCCCCGTGCGACGAAGACGCGCGTCGTACTCCTCCAACACCCACGCGAAAGCAGCGTTCGCATCGGCACCGTGCGGCTTCTGCTTCTCGGCTTACCCAGCGCTAGCCTCCACGTGGGATTAGATTTCTCAACTGACACAGCGCTCGAAGCCGCCCTCTCAAACCCGAACGCACCGCCCATTTTACTCTTCCCCGGCGAGAATGCGAAAAACCTTGAGGACTCAGCACCCGACTGGCCCGTCACGCTTGTGGTGGTGGATGGGACTTGGTGGCAGGCGAACAAGCTTCTCAAGCTCAATCCTAGGATCGCGGCCCTCCCACGTTATTGCCTAAATCCGAGCGAACCAAGCCGCTACCGGATCCGCCGAGCGCCCTCTAAAGTTCACGTCTCAACCATCGAAGCGGTGGTGGCGGCACTTCAGAAACTTGAAGCCCCCGAGGCAGAGTTGCTTCCGCTCCTTTCGCCCTTCGATGCCTTCGTCGAACAGCAACTGAACTTTGCCAGTCAGCACCAGGCACGCCGGCACCTGAGGAAAGGTGAGCGGAAGCGCCGACCCAATATCCCCAAGGGACTTTACGACAACAGAGCTGCCCTCGTCATCGGGTATGGCGAAGCCAACACGTGGCCCCATTCCACACCGGAGGCGCCCCCGCCGCAGATGATTCACTGGGTGGCTCAGCGGCTGGAAACGGGCGAGTTTTTTGAGGCCTACATTCAACCACGCTTCCCCCTATCCAGCGCGTTCTTCAAGCACACTGGGCTAAGCGCTGAGCACCTCGCGCACGCTGAAGAATTTGAGGATTTTAAGGCGCGTTGGGATGCATTTCTAAGACCAGGCGATCAGTTGGTGGGCTGGGGAGCCTATGCCTCGTCCGTCCTAGAAGAGAACGGGATTTCACCCATCACCAGGGTTGATGCGCGCGAGCTTGCCCGTGGGTATCTCAAGGAAAAGCTCGGTGATATGCACGCGTGCGCCGCTAAACTCGGGGCTCCACTGAAAATTTCGCGTACCGGCGGGCGTGCGGGCGAACGGCTTACCGCACTCACGGCTGTCACCCAAGCACTGGTGACACTCGCAGAAGCGGCAGACAAGAACACCCTATCCTACATGCCATCCTACATGCCGTGACCCTGTGGGGGCGGCATGGACCGATGACGAATGCGGAAGACCCTATTCGCTTTTCCTGTGCAACCTGATTCCTCCCACGGTTTACAACCCGCTCGTTCGCGTTGAATCCTCGCTCGCTGGCGCATGAGAGTGAACTAGTATTCAACACAGCAGCGACTGGCAAATGCTAATCAAGCGCGATAGGCTCCGAGTGAGTTCGTTGCCCTCCCAGGAAATTCCGCAATGAAGAATACCTATTCCCTTATTTTCTTAAGTGTTGCAGCCGCCAGCGTCGCACTCGGCCAGGCTTGTTCATCATCCAACACCGTTCGAAGCGACGGCTCGATCGTGGGCGCCTCGGGCGCTGGCCCTGGTAATATGGGGACAGGCACCGGCGGCGCCAGCACGGGCCCGAACATCCTCGATCTCACGCAGGGCGAGACGGGCAATGCTGCAAGCGGTGCAGGCAACTGCGGCGCTGCCAGCTGCATGGAGCGTGTACCCGTTTGCGGCG
>Ga0209591_10001117_pt1 | contig 34219 bp, 29 predicted proteins | sample MAT01_FD_187207 | JGI IMG/M metagenome (GOLD analysis project Ga0209591, IMG submission 187207) | Freshwater microbial communities from Lake Fryxell liftoff mats and glacier meltwater in Antarctica - MAT-01 (SPAdes) (version 2) | ecosystem: Environmental > Aquatic > Freshwater > Ice > Liftoff... | reverse complement strand
AATTTCTTTGGCAGCACCGCGCCGGCGAGTCCGCTGTCGGTCGGCGGGGCGAAGCCGATTTTGAATTCATCGGCGAGTTCCGGCGTAAAGCGGCGGTTCTGCGTCCAGTAGTTGCGGATGAAATCTCCGTGCGGATTTGCCGCCAGAAAAGTCTGCCGGTAGTATTCGGCGGCGATGTCGTGGATATCGAAAATCTCCTGGCGTAGCGAACGTTCCTCGCGGGAGGGGCCGCCCGTGCCTTCCTCGTATTCGAGCGTGACACCAAACCGTTTGGCCAGCGCCTCGGCAGCTTCGGTGAATTGTAGACCTTCGGTTTCCATCACGAAGTTCAGGATGTCGCCGGCTTTGCCGCAGCCGAAACATTTGTAGAACCCTTTGTCGGCGGAGACGTGGAAAGAGGGAGATTTCTCGCTGTGAAAGGGACAGAGGCCTTTAAAGCGGTTGCCGCCGGATTTTTTCAGAGAGACGGTGCGCGCGACCACATCATGGATGTTCACCCGATGTTTCAGGTCTTGGAGGCTGCGGGATTTGATGACAGGCACGGCGGGAGGTGGCGAAACACTGGGTCGCAAAAAGAATCGCGGGAAGAATAAACTTTTCCCGATCACTGCGGTCTGTCAAGTTGCCCGACTTGCCTAACGGCTGACCTCGGCCATCGTCTCCACTTCGAATACTATGAATTATTCTTCCACCCGGAAATTCCGCCTGACTGTTAGCCTGCTTGCCGCAACTTTTATGGTCTTTCCGTTGAGTTTATCGGCCGCCAATCCGGCGGCGGTTCCTGCGGTCACCCAAGCCACGCCTCCAGTCCGCCAGCCGGTCTTTGAATCTAAGCTGGGGGATTTTGGCGAAGGTTCTTACCGGCAGGCGGTCGAGCAGATGCTGCAGGCCTTCGAGCGCAAGTCCGGTCACCCCTTGGTGCCGGGCGTTAAAAAGAAAGTGGGCCTCAAGATCTACGCCGATTCCGGTCCGGGCCTGGCCACCCCGTTTCCGCTGATCCGCGCGGTGATCGATTCACTGCTAAAACGCGGCTACACGAAAGAAGATATTTTTTTGGTCGGGCTGAATCCTCTGCGGCTGCGCCTCACTGGTTTTTTGCCGTCTTTCGCGACGGGGGTGGGCCCGTTTGATGGGCACCCGATGTTTGTGCTCGAGTCGGGTAAGTTCTACGATCCGTCCTGGTTTTATGACAGTCCGTTGCCTTCCCGATTTGATCCGGTGCTGAATGAGCAGGCGGTCAAGGTGGCGGCCAAAGGGAAAAGCAGCACCACGATCGAGGAGGATCGGAAAAGTTTTCTGGCTACTCCGCTGTTCATAGAAGCTGATTTTTGGATCAATCTGCCAGTGTACACGGATCATCCCATGCTCGGGATCAACGGTGCGTTGGTCAACGCCACGCTCTGGAATGCCAGCAATACGTTTCGCTTTTTCAAGAGTCCCGCCACGGCTCCTGCCGCCGTCGCCGAGATGGCGGCGATCCCTGAATTGCGCGAAGGCTGGGCCCTTTCAATCGTCAGTCTGCAATTGTATCAGTTTATCGGCGGACCCTATTTCAATTCACTCTACACGGTTTCCGAACCCAAGCTCTGGTTGAGTGCTGATCCGGTGCTGCTCGATTCGCTCATGCTGGATCGGTTAAATGCGGCTCGCAAACGCACCGGCTTTGATCCGATCGAGAGCGATGAGGCCCGCATGCTCGATTTCGCTCAGCAGCTAGGCGTGGGCTATCGCGATACAGACAAGGTGGAGTGGATCAAAATCGGCCAGCCGTGAATCGCACAGGCGTGGCACGGGTGTAGCCGTGTGGGAGCGGAGCGAACACGCGGTGGGCACCGCTCGCCAGCTCAACCGCATTTTCGGGCTGCGCCCTCACACGCGGCGACAAAACCGTGCCACGCTCAAACCAAACCGAAACGGCCTGCGCAAGAGACAGGCCCTGCAAGTGGAGAATCGATCGGCTTGCCCGGTAGGGCGGCTGTCTCGCAGACGCCGCGAATGCGCGCAATCGCGGCCGGTGCATCAGCCTTCGCCAAAGCTACGGCCCGACAAGAGACACCGGCCCGACAAAGCCTCACCGCAAATCATCCCTGGTCTAAATCTGCGCATAATAAAAATTCCCCTTGCCCATGGCTCCGACGTGGCAAGACTTTGGTGCATGCCAGCCGCTGCTTATCTTCCCTTTCTGGTTCAAGCTGTCCTCGCCCTCGTCATCGTGGGCGGGGTGATTTTTGCCAGCCAGTTCTTGGGGCAACGTTTCAAGCCCAACAAGATCAAGGACACGGCGTACGAGTGCGGGGTGCAGGCCGACGGGATATCGCATACGCGGTTTTCGGTTAAGTTCTACGTCACGGCGATGCTCTTCATCTTGTTTGATATCGAGGTCGTTTTTCTGATCCCGTGGACGTTTGTGTATCGTGATTTTCTGGCCAACCACATCGCCATTTTGATTCCCATGCTCGTGTTTCTGGGCGTGCTGGTGCTGGGTCTTTTCTACGAAGTGAAAAAGGGTGCACTCGAATGGGAAAAGTGAGGCCTCACCTCACGTGGAATTTCGGGGATCATTTTGGTCGGATGCGTTTCTTAGTCGGCTGCAATAATTCTTGGTCCCAAACCGCTCGCCCCACTTGATCTCACATGCGCCTCGATAAATTCATTACCCGCGGACGCGTGGTTGATCTCGCCAACAACGAGATGGAGGGTGCGCTGGAGGAATTGCTCAACCTGACGGTTGACCGGTTTCCGGATCTTGATCGGGACATGTTATTGAAGGGCTTGTTGCGACGGGAAAACACGATGACGACCTACCTCGGGCTCGGTGTTGCTCTGCCGCATGTGCGGGCAAAGATGTCGCGGCGCTACGTGCTCGCGGTGGGACGCAGCCACCATGGCATCCAGTATGATGGGGCGAAGGAAAATGAGCCGGTGCGGCTCGTCATCATGCTCATCGCTGGGGAGAAGACCCGCGATTATCTGCAGGTGCTGGCTTCGCTCGCCCGGTTGTTGAAGGAACAGGATTTTATCGACAGTCTGGTGCGCGCACCCGATCTCGACACGTTGTACGCGCGGCTTTTTTCCGGTCTTGGCGGGATCGCGGCCAAGCCGGTTCCGATCGCGCCCAGCAAAGTCAACCGCGTGATGCTGCACGAAGCCGAGAAAATTGCCCGGGGCACCGGTTGCCGGACGGTTATGATTTTTGGTGACGCCTTTACGGGTGGATTTGAAGCCCCCAAGTGGACGCCACTGATAAAGACCGTGCTGGTGACCCGTAATCTGTCCGAGGCGGAAGATCATCCCGGACGCTACTCCGACACTATTCAGGTTCGCTCATTTTCCAATCAGCGCTTGGCTCAGTTGCGCAGTGCCGTACTCGTGGCGCTGACGCGCGGGTTGATTAAATTCACAGACCATGTCTGCTGTGTGGGCGGTATCGCGGGCAGCAATCAGTTTGATACGGTGGTGGTGGTGGATGTGGAAAAGGAATTCAAGACCTTGTTGACCGGTCATGCCGATTTGTTGCCGGAAGACGTGAAACCCGAGGTGCTTGAGCGGGTGATCAGTGTGGCCACTGAACTGGCGGTGGAGGGACGCGAGGGTCGGCCGGTGGGATGTCTTTTTGTGTTGGGCGACAGTGCTAAGGTCGAGCGCACCACCAAGCCTCTCGTGCTGAATCCATTTTACGGCTACAAGGAAGAGGAGCGGAATATCCTGAATCCTTTCATGGACGAAACGATCAAGGAGTTTTCGTCTATTGACGGTGCCTTTATTATTCGAGGCGATGGCGTGGTGGAAGCGGCCGGGGCTTTGATCCAGGCCGCAGATCGTAATCATGCCCTGCCGGGTGGGCTCGGGTCGCGTCATGCGGCGGCTTCGGCGATTTCGTTGGCGGCAGACTGTATCGCCATCGTGGTTTCATCCAGTACGGGGCAAGTCACTCTGTTTCGCCGCGGTGTTATGATGCCGTTATCCGAAAAGAAGGTAATGGATTGATTTAGCGCAGATTGAGGGGCGTTCTTAAGGCGTGGCTTCAGGCAGGACTGGAAAAATGCCGGGTTGTAGCAACGTCCCTTGAAAATTAGACTCTTGAAACAGGATTCCGCTGGTAGGGCGGAAGCGTCCCGCCGAGTTGCGGCTCACCCGGAGGGTTCGCTCTGCCTAAAGTCGGAATCTTTCGGGAGGCTGGGAATAGCTATCACTTTAAAAACTTTAGGGTTGCGCAGGGCGGGGCGGAAGCTTTGCTCTCGACCTTTCCAACCCATTTAAGCCATGCAAGAAACCGTCATCCTAGAGTGCACTGAAGCCCGTAAAGAGGGTAAACCCGTCTCACGTTACCTCACCAAGCGTAACAAGAAGACCATCACCGAGCGCATTGAGAAGAAGAAGTACAACCCCTTCCTCAAACGCCACACGCTCCATAAAGAGATCAAGTAAGCTCCGGCTTCTCTCTCCCTGCTGGCCGGTCACACGACCGGCCTTTTTTATGGGCTCTTTTATGGGCTCTTTTTTCCGGTTTTAGCCGAGCTATCGGTGGTCGCTGATTGGTTGGTGCTAGTACCGAAGGGGATGGCTACGCCGAGTTGCGCGCGGCGGCAGGCGCGCCACGTATCACGATGCTTGCGAATCCAATCGAGCAGGGCGCGCTCGAAACCGATATCGTAGCCAAGTCGCTCGGACTCCAGCCACTTGTGCTTCAAGATTTCTTCCCGCTCCGCGAGAAATTCCTGATAGAGATTCGACTGCTTGACGAAATCCTTTCCTCCTTTGGCCTCTGTGGTTTGGGCAGTCATGGGATGATAATTCAGCGAGAGATATGACAATCTCCGAATAGAGCGGCGAACATGGTCTCGGGACGATAAATCATGGTAGCTGCCTTCAAGTAGGAGGGTCTTGAGCTCGCTGTCAATAGATCGGCGGCGCTAAGTGCAGCGTTTCTAACGACATTTTGATTTATAGTTTGAGCCGAATGAGGAGGGCTTCGCCGATGCTACGGAAAACTTGGGCCGGCTTGCTGGAGGGGGAGTTGACCACGATCGGTAGCCCGCAATCACCACCGGCCCGGATTTCCGGGTAGAGCGGAACTTGGCCGAGCAAACTGGTACCGAGTGACTCGGCGGTGCTGGCGCCGCCGCCCTCGCCGAAGAGTTGCTGGCGATTGCCCGCCGCATCCTCGAACCAGCTCATATTCTCGGCCACGCCGAGCAGCGGCACATTCACTTTTTGAAACATGAGGCCGCCTTTGCGCGCGACATTCGTGGCGGCGGTTTGGGGCGTTGTGACGATCACGGCGCCGTCGAGCGGCAACGTTTGAACCAATGAAAGCTGGGCGTCGCCGGTGCCCGGAGGAAGATCCACCAGCAGCACATCGAGCTCGCCCCAATTCACGTTTTGTACGAATTGCTGGATGGTTTTCATGATCATCGGCCCGCGCCAGACCACCGGCGTGTTGTCGTCGACCAGAAAACCCATCGACATGACTTTGACGCCATGGCGTTCGAGCGGGACGAGGTTATCGCCTTCGATCTCGGGTCGTCCGGAAATGCCCATCATGAGCGGCACGGACGGGCCATAGATATCGCAATCCATGAGGCCAATCCGTCCGGGCCGGCCGCGTTGCTCCAGAATCTGGGCCAAGGCGCAGGCGAGGTTGACCGCGAAAGTGGATTTGCCCACACCGCCCTTGCCCGAGGCGATGGCGATGGAGCGTTTGATGCCGGGAGGGGTGACGCCTCCGCCGACACTGCTCGTGCCGGGCTTAGGGGCGGCCTTGGCGGCGGAGACGGCCAGCTCGATGATTACTTTTTTGACTCCGGGTTGGGCCAAGAGGCATTGCTCCACTTCGGTTTTCAGCATGATCGGCACTTTCGGATCGGAAGTCGTGATCGCGAGCGAGACCTTGGCTGTGCCATCGGCAAAGGCGGCAGAACGGACGAGCCCGAAGGACACGATGTCCCGGCTGAACCCGGGATACTTTACTTGCTGGAGGGCTTCTTTGATGGAATCGGCAGTCACGGAGAGGGAGTTGAAATATTTTTAAAGAAAACGGTGATTTGACCTTGTGAAGAGACGACGCGGAGTAAACAAAAACCTACGAACGGTGTCAGTCATTATTCATCCTCACACTCCATGCAGCATATCTTTCGTCTGATTTTAGTTTTCTCGCTTGTCGTCGCCGCCAAGGCCGACCTCAACATCGGCACAGTCGAGGTCAAAGGTGACACGCAGACCATCCCCGTCACAATCTCTGCCAATAATCCGGAGCTGCAAAATCTCGCGCTCACCGCCTTCGGGGCCCACGGACGCTACCAAGTGAAAACGGGAGGCGCCTACACGATCAATTTCACCGCCGCCGGTGGTAATCAGGTAACCGTCGCCATCACGAAGGGGAGTGGCGGCGCGGCAGTTCACCGTGAAACGGTTTCCGGCACCAGCCTGCGCAATGCGCTGTTGCGCGCCGCCGATGTGGCCGTGAAACACACGAGCGGCGGCCTGCGCGGCTTCTTTGCCGAGAAGCTCGCGTTTGTTTCCGACCGCAGCGGCCAGCAGGCCATTCTCACGGGCGATTTGTTTTTCGGCGAAGTGCAAAGCCATCCCGTGCAGGGCAAACAAATCATGGGGCCGCGCTGGGCACCGGATGGATCAAAAATTCTGTTCACCAGCTATCGCACCGGTTTCCCTGACATCTACGTCCTCGATCTGCGTACCCACCAGTTGAATATTTTCGCCAGTTTCAAAGGCACCAACAGCGGCGCGCGTTACAGTCCCGATGGCTCGCGCGTCGCGATGGTGCTTTCCGGTGAAGGCAATCCCGAGGTTTATGTGGGCAATCCCCAAGGCCGTCAGGTCAAGCGTCTGACGAATAATCAATCCGTCGAAGCTTCGCCGGCATGGTCGCCCGATGGCGGACGCCTCGTGTTCACCTCTGATGCGGCCGGCGGACCTCAATTGTACGTCATGCCGGTGGGCGGCGGCACGATGTCGCGGCTGAACACCAATATATCCAAGTACTGCGCTGAACCCGATTGGAGTGTCGCAGACCCAAAGAAAATCGTTTTCACCGCCGGCGTAGGCCGTGGTTTTCAATCCGCTGTGTATGATTTCTCGAGTGGCGCGGCTAAGATCATCACGAAGGCTCCGATGGATGCGACTGAACCGGTCTGGCTCGGCGATGGCCGGCATTTTCTTTGCACGTACCGCAATGCCACTTCGAAGGCGATTTATCTCATCGACAGCGAATCGGGGAAGGCCACCCGGATCAGCCCGAGTTCACTCGGCAACGCTTGGAGCGCGAACTGCCTCGCGCAGTAGCGGTGGCTCGGGTCTGTTTCGCAGCCGCGTTTGAGGGCGCAGCCCGAAAACGGGGCTGAAAGGCACCGCGTTGTCGCTTCACTCCAACACGGCTACAAAACAAACTCGCGCCCGCAGAAACGAAACCATGCGCCTACTTGATTTCCCTTCATGAAACTCCTCTTTATCGGCGATATTGTCGGCAAACCTGGACGTGAGATCGTGTGCTCACTCGTACCAAAGTTACGGGTCGAACGTGGCCTCGACTTCATTATCGCCAATGCGGAAAACGCCGCCGCAGGCTCCGGCATTACCGCGTCGATCTGCCATTCACTCCTCGCAGCCGGCGTGGATGCGATCACGCTCGGAGATCACGTGTGGGATCAAAAAGGGTGGGAGAATGACATCGCCGGTTTTGAGCGGGTCTGCCGGCCGGCGAATCTGCCGGCGGCGAATCCCGGCCGCGATCATCTCATGCTGGAGAAGAATGGCTTTCAGCTCTTGGTCTTCACCGTGCTCGGCCGGAATTTCATGGGACCCAAAGTGGATTGTCCTTTCGCGTGCGCCGATGCGTTGTTAAAAAAACATGCCGGGAAATTTTCGGGCGTACTCGCCGAGGTGCACATGGAAGCCACATCGGAAAAGCAGGCGATGGGCTGGTATCTGGACGGCCGGGCCACGGCGGTGCTCGGCACGCACACGCATGTGGCGACGGCTGACGCTTCGTTGTTGCGGAAGCAAACGGCGTTCATGTGCGACGTGGGGATGACGGGCCCGCATGAGTCCGTGCTGGGCCGGGAGATTGCGCCGGTGCTGGGCCGGTTTCTCGACGGCATGCCGCGCCGCTTCGAAGTCGCCACGGGTGACAACCGTCTTTCCGGCGCTGTCGTGGAGTTCAACGCTGCGGGTCGCGCGGAGAAGATTGAGTGGCTGAGTGTGAGGGCGTGAGGACCACATAGTGGAACCCGGCCTTGCGGCCACTGCCGTTGAATTAAGAACAGAGGCAGACTGAATGCGACGTAGGGCCGGCCCTTGTGGCCGCCCCGGAATGCGCGAAGTCGGCACGCCCACAAGGGGCGGCCCTACAAACGAGCAAAGAAAATGATAACTGCTTTGTCGCCTCGCTAGAGCGGAGCGACAACGGGGCCTTGCGGCGGCAAAACTAGGCAGCGTCGGTGCGGAGACCGACGCCCACCTTCAATCCGGCACTGCTCACGCCATCACCACTTGGATGTGGGTGTCGAGGCGGGTGAAGAGAAAGGTTCTTTGGATGTTTGGATTGCTGATGACGGCCGTGGTCTTGGCGTTATTTTTCTTCGCCTCCTTGTAGAGGGAGACCACGAGGTTCAGGCCGACGGAGTCGATCATCTTCGCGGCGGTGAGATCGAGCTTGAGCGTGGTCCAGCCGGCGGACTTGACGGAGGCGGATTCGATGATCGCGTGGATCTCCTTTTTTATCTGATCGGTGTTCGTGCTAAGCAGATCACCGGGAATGGTGAGGAGGAGCGTTTTGTCTGAGGGATTGAGGATATGGTTGATCATGGGGGGAGGGATTCAGTTTTGGTTTAGTAGCGAAAATCAAGGATCACTTCGGCGCCATTCCGGTTGGACGTGATTTGGGTGGCGAGACGATTGATGAGGCTGAGGCCACGGTGCATATCGGCCAGTTCGTCGTCTGCCTCGTGGGGCTTGCGGGTGAAGTCATGACCGGGGCCCGGGTCGCTGATGATGATGCGCAGGGTGCGTTGGACGAGGTTGACGGAGATGGTCAACGAGGTTTTCAATTCCGGGTTGCCGGCGCAGCCGTGGGCGAGGGCATTGATCACGGTTTCACGCAGGGCGAGGATGACATCAAAGCGGCGCGATTCGGGCAAAGTAGGCACCGCGAGGCTCAAACTATTTTCCCAGAGGGTTTGCCACTGGTCGATAGGCGGAGTCTTGGAGCCGGGATAAATTTCGTGCAAAACGGGGAACCATTGCGGGGCGGTAAAAAGATTCGGTGTGATCTGGATGCTCACGACTAAAACGTCATCTTTGGCTTGGGCAATCTGGGGCGTCTTATGGCCACTGGCTTGGGCGAGTTGGAGAGCCGTGGCGAGTGCGAGCCGGCTGACGCCGAGAGCTTCGGCCAGATCTTCCAGGCCATCCGTCCACATGATCAACCGGCCGCCGGTAGGATTTGATTGTTGGAAGGGATGCAGGGTGAGTTCGTTGAACCAGCCCAAGGGATGACTGTTCACGGTCGCGCATTGAACGATTCGTCCTTCCGGACTGACGTGCCAAGGTTGGGGGAACCCATGATTCATGAGGGTGAGCGAGGTGGCCGCCAGATCCACCAGCGCGGTGCACAGGCAAACGGAAGCCTGGGTGGTCGTGTGATCGTCGTTCCCTTGGCGGATGCCCCATTCGTCAATGAGAAAACTATTGAACTTGGTGAGCACGGTCTCGAGGGCTTGGCCTGATTCCAGCATCCCGCGGACTAGGCCTTGGAAATACGCCGAGACAAAGGCCGCGTGCAGATCGTGCCCGGAGACGTCAGCCGTGAGGACCAAAAATGAAGTGGGACTGAGCTGGAAATAGTTGATGAAATCTCCTCCACCCTGATGGCGCGGGTGGAAACATACCTCGACGCGTTTGGCCGCTTCGGCGCTCAAACCAAAAAGCTGGTGCTGAGTTTGGCCTACTTGGCTGATGGCGCGTTCGGCCTCGGCCATTTCGCGATCCCGGATGGTGAGCTCGATGGCGCGTTTGACCGATTGAATCAGGGCGGCCTCGGCGATAGGCTTGTCCAGGAAATCCACGGCACCACCGCGCAAAGTTTCGGCGACAAAGTCGCGCTCGGTGGTGGCCGTGATCATGATGACCGAAAGGGCACGATCCTGTTGTTTGAGCCAGATCAGCAATTCCAGACCGGTTTCTCCAGGCATCCGGTAGTCGGTCACGACGCAGTGGACGGCGGTGGGGCCATGCTGGGCGATATATTTGCGGGCAGCTTCAGCACTGTCGAGGGTGACGGTGTGATAACCAGCTTTGTTCAAAAAGTAGGCGAGCAGCGTGCGCGAAACGGCTTCATCATCGACGGCGAGGATGACTTTGTCCGTGGCACTGGCATTGGTATCGGTCATGGAGGAGGTGAAGGCGCCGAGTTGAGGGCGAGCAGTTCGGGTTTGAGGCGGGCGATTTCGAGCGCGAGCTGTTGCCCCTGAAGATCGAGCTGCGGCCAATCGGGAGTTTCGGGGAATTTATTCAAGGCCAGCACCGGGGCGAAGGCCTGCGCGGCGGCGAAGACACTGATGGAGCCTTTAAGTTTGTGCGCGTGGGCTTTCAGCGCGGAGGCATTGCGGGCCTGCAAGGCTTGCTGGATGCTTGCCATCAATCCATCGCATTGCGCGAGAAAGGCTTGGGCGAGCATGCCCAGCAGGGCGGGATTATTATCGGTGAGCTGCAAAGCCCGTTCCCGGTCCATGGCGGCAGTGTTTTCAGGGTTGGCGCGAGCGGCGGCGGTGGTGGTGCCGATTGTAATGGGCGGGGTGGTGAGTAATGCCGGGATTAGCTTCCCCATAATTTCCTTGAGCTCACCCAGCAGGAGCGGCTTGCCGAGGCAGGCATCCATCCCGCAGGCGATAAAATTATTGGCCGCCTCAGGACTGAGATTAGCCGTGAGCGCGACGATCGGCAGGCGTTTTTTCCCGGGCTGGGCGAATTCCCAATGACGAATGGCGGTCGTGGCCTGCATGCCATTCATGACCGGCATCTGATAATCCATCAGGACGAGGTCGAAATGTTTTTGCTGAACCAGGGTGGCGGCCTCTTCGCCATTCTGGGCGGTGGTCGTTTCACAGTCCAGTTTGGCGAGGAATGCGCAGCCCAGTTGCAGGTTGATGGGATTATCGTCGACCACGAGTACGTGCCAGGGGCGGGGAGCCGAAACAGCGGTTGCTACGACGGGAACGCTCAGTTCGTTGGGGACCGTTGCCGGCGTAGGTTGCGAGCTTGTCTCGCAACGGGAGAGTGGCGCGACCAGCGCGCCACCTACCTCGGCTACCGGCAACGTGAACCAGAAGGTGGAGCCTTGGTTTTCCGCGCTCATTACGCCGATCGCCCCGCCCATCAGTTCTACGAGACGTTTGCAGATGGCCAGACCGAGACCGGTGCCGCCAAATTCCCGAGTGGTCGATGCCTGAGCTTGAGTGTACTTGGTGAAGAGCTTGGCCTGTTGGGCCGGCGACAGGCCGATGCCGGTATCGCTGATATTGAAGCGGAGACAGGCTTGGTCGCCAGATGACTCGGGTTCCAGCGTGATGGTGACGCCGCCCTGTTTGGTAAATTTGAGCGCATTGCCAATGAGGTTAAACAGGACCTGACGGACGCGCGTGGGATCAGCGATGATCAGCTGCGGGGCTCCCGGCAGGGCCTGTATGCCTAGGGTGAGCGATTTCTTTTTTGCCTGAAGCGAGAGTATTTTTAATACGCTCTCAATCGTGTCGACGGCATCAAAGGCAAACTTTTCAACTTCGAGTTTGCCGGCCTCGATCTTGGAGTAATCGAGAATATCGTTGATGATCGTGAGCAGATTATTTCCAGAAAACTGAATCGTTTCGACAAAGTTGCGTTGTTTTTCATTGAGCGACGTGAGGGCCAGCAACTCGGTGAACCCGAGCACGGCATTCATCGGGGTGCGAATTTCGTGGCTCATCTCCGCGAGAAATTCGCTCTTGGATTGATTGGCAGCTTCGGCGATTTTCCGGGCTTGGAGTAATTCGGCTTCGGCCAGCTTTCGCGCGGTGATGTCAGTGCGGATGCCGATGAAACGGCTGATTTTCCCTTGGGCGTCATGGAAGGGGACGTCGGTGGCATCCATCCAGTAGAGCTGGCCGGTTTTGCTGCGATTGCAGACTTCGCCATGCCAGACATTACCGGCGCGGATCGTTTGCCAAAAGTTTTTCCAGAACTCAGGCGGATGATACCCCGAGTTGATGATCCGGTGCGTCTGGCCAATTAATTCCGCACGGCTGTAGCCACTGATGGTGAGAAAGCGTTCATTCGCGTGTAGTATTTTTCCGACTGGATCGGTGATGGAGACGATAGAGTGCTGGTCGAGGGCGTCGCGGATCAGTTCCATCTCATGCCGCGCCTCGTCACTGGCCTGACGCGATTGGAGGAGATCGGCCCAGGCGCGATTACGCTCGGATATATCAATGGCCATGCCGAGGAATCCGGTGAAGTTGCCCTGATCATCGCGAAGGGCGGTGATGGATAACAGCACTGGCAGGCGGGTGCCGTCTTTGCGCACATAGGTCCACTCGTGCTCGTTAGGCAGGCCGTGGCAGGATTTGATGACGAACACCTCGAAGCCCGGTTCGACCGGGCAACCGAGTTCGGCGCTGAGTTCCTTGGCTCGGGCGATCACCTCGGTACTGTCATGAAAAATCGCCGGGGTCTGCCGGCCGATCATTTCTTCCCCGGTGTAGCCGAGCATGCGCTGGGCCGCGGGATTGAAAACCCGGATCAGTCCCTCCGGAGTGGTGGAAATGATGGCATAAGCGGCTGACTCTAAAATCGCCTTTTGAAAGAGGGAGACCTCACTAAGGTTCGCATTCAGTTTTTGCCGCAGGAGATTTTCCTCGCGCAACTCCAGGGTCATTTCATTCGCGATCATGACGGCTTCTTTTTTTACTCGCTGCGAGGAGTTGGCGGCGTAGGCGAGCAGACCGCTGAAAATAATTCCGCTGATCAGCACCAGCCAGGACAGTCGATGGTCGGTCCCGGCGCTGAATTCTGGCCGGGTGCTGGTGTGCAGCAGCCAATGCTTGCCGCCAATATCAATGCCCTTGGCCTGGTGAAAGAGCCGGCTGGTGAATTCGGCTTCAGTTATTTGGGGGGCGCTGGAATCGGCCAGATGACCGTCGTCGTCATAAATCAGGGCGGATCGGTTGGCTTGGTCATCTTCGAACAATTCGAAATCCACCTGATTGGCGGTGGCGGCCACGATGCCTTCCATCAGTCGATCAATCTGGATCGAAGCGAAAGCCCAGCCGACGAGCGAACGCCAGCGCTCGGCGGGGGTAGAGGCGTCGGCCTGATTGGCATAAATGGGGTGGAGTAAAAGGAAGCCCGGATGTTTTTTTTCGTCCTGCACCAAGGTGATGTGCCGGGTCAGCGTCACCCCGTTTTTCTCCACCGCCTGAGTGGCGGCTTCCCGCCGCAAGGCTTCTGAACCGATATCGAATCCTTGGGCCGCACGGTTGCGGGCCAGCGGCTCGATGTACTCGATGATGAAAAGATCAGGCTGCTGGCCGCTGGAGCGGAGCGTGAATTCCGGGGCTTCGTCCGCCTGGGTGCGGATGAGAAAACTTTCCAGATTCGCGCGCGGCACATAGCGAATAAAGCCAAAGCCCAACGCGCCATGGTAATCGGGCAAATCAATTGACTTCACGTATTCGCGAAATTCTCCCCGCTCCACGGATTTGCTCGCAGCGTACAGTCCTTTGATTCCATCCAGGGCGTTTTCATGCTGATGGAGCCGTTGTTGGATTGTTCCGAGCACCACGCCGGAGAGTTTTTCGAAGCGGATTTGATCCGTCACCCGGGATTGAAATAAAGTCAGTTGCCACAGCAAAAGCGTGAGCAGCAAAGCGCCCAGACCGAGGGCTGCGGGGACGAGCCAGGGTCGGACTTGCCCTGCTCGAGTCACTCGTTCGGGCGCAGCCGTTTTCCGGGGTATGCTCATGAAAACAAAGCCGGTGTGGCCGGACAAAGCAGTGAGTGGATGGAACTAAGCATAGCGATGGGCACGGGCATGATAATTTCCGTAGACAGATCTTCGGCACAGGTTGCCCGCAGTTAAGCGCTTAGTAACAAGAGTCTAGCGGCAGCCTATTTATACGGAAGCGCCTGCTCGGCAGAAACCCATCCGCCTTGAGTTTTGCAGGGTGGGTGTAGCCTCGTTTGAGGGCGCAGACCGAAAACGGGGCCGCGAGACACCGCGCTTTCGCCTGCGGCTCAAACGCGGCTACACCGGGCAAGACACCGCATGCTTCTGGGGTGGTGTGTATCTGCGGTGGTGGAACCCGACCTCCGGGCGGGTATTACTGCGAGCGCCGTTTTGCAGCGTGTGTGAAGCCTCGTCTGAGGGCGCGGCCCGAAAACGGGGCCGCGAGACACTGCGCTTTCGCCTGCGGCTCCGACCCGGGCCCCACGTTATCAATGGGCATGAGTGAATGCTCGGGCTGAAGCCTGGACAATCAGGTGGGACTGACCACCGTGTCGCGTGGATGGACCGTTTAACTTGAGACGCTGCTGCCGGCGGCGGGCGACTGGGTTTTGAATTCCAGCTTGTCACCGTTGCGGACCACGAGGATCGGTTCGCCTTCCTTGATCTCTCCTCTGAGCAAGGCTTCGGCTAGGGGATCTTCGAGATAGTGTTCTACCGCGCGGCGCAAGGGGCGGGCTCCGTACTTCTCGTCGTAGCCTTTTTCGATGAGAAGGATTTTGGATTCGGGAGAGAATTCAAGATGTAGATTCCGCGCGGCGAGGCGCTTGACGACTTTGCCCGTCTCGATTTCGACGATCTTGATGAGGTCTTCTTTGCTCAAGGGACGGAAGACGACGATGTCGTTGATGCGGTTCAGGAACTCGGGCTTGAAGACGCGCTTGGCTTCTTCGAGTACTTTTTCCTTCAGCTTGTCCAAGTCGCGGAAATCGGAACTTCCGGCGGCGGCAAAGCCCATGGTGCTCTGGCGCTGGATGAGCGCGGCGCCGACGTTGGTCGTCATGATGATAATCGTATTGCGGAAATCGACGGTGCGGCCGAGCGAGTCGGTGAGGCGGCCGTCCTCGAGGATTTGCAGCAAAAGTTGGATGACATCGGGATGGCCTTTCTCGATTTCGTCGAAGAGGACAACGGAGTAAGGTTTGCGGCGTACGGCTTCGGTGAGCTGGCCGCCTTCTTCGTAGCCGACGTAGCCGGGAGGCGAGCCGACGAGACGCGAGACGGCGAATTTCTCCATGTATTCCGACATGTCGATTTGGAGAATGGCGTCTTGGGAACCGAAGATTTGGGAGGCGAGTTGCTTGGCGAGCTCAGTCTTGCCGACACCGGTGGGCCCGAGAAACATGAATGAGCCAATGGGGCGACGGGGATCCTTGAGATCGGCGCGACTGCGGCGCAGGGCCCGGGCGATGGCGAGCGTGGCGGGTTCTTGGCCGATGATGATTTTTTGCAGCTCGATCTCGAGGGCGAGCAGGCGTTCGCTTTCTTTTTTCTCCAAACGACTGAGCGGGATGCCGGTCCATTCGGCCACGACTTGCGTCATCATCTCTTCGTCGATGGTCACGCGGTTTTCGTCGCGGTTCTTCTTCCATTCAGTGATCACCAATTCCTGCTTGGTGCGCAGTTGTTTCTCTTTGTCGCGGAATTTGGCGGCTTCTTCGAAATGTTGGGCGGCGATGGCCTGTTCCTTCTGGGCGCAGACTTCGTCGATTTCTTTGGTCATCGCCTCGATTTCCGGCGGACGGTTGAGCGAAGTGATGCGGGCCCGCGAGCCGGCCTCGTCCATCACATCGATGGCTTTGTCAGGCAGGAAACGGCCGGTGATATAGCGGTCGGAAAGTTTCGCGGCGGTTTCCAACGATTTGTCAGTGAAGATCGCTTTGTGGTGATCCTCGTACTTGCTGCGAATGCCTTTGAGAATGAGGATCGTATCGTCGACGGAGGGAGCCTCGACCTTGACGTTTTGGAAACGGCGGTCGAGCGCGCTGTCTTTTTCGATGTATTTGCGATATTCGTTCAGCGTGGTGGCGCCGATGCATTGGAGCTCGCCGCGACCCAGGGCGGGCTTGAAAATATTCGAGGCATCCATCGCGCCTTCCGCGGCGCCGGCACCGACGATGGTGTGCAATTCGTCGATGAAGATGATGACGTTTTTGGCGCGCTTGATCTCGTCCATGACGGCCTTGATGCGCTCTTCAAATTGGCCGCGGTATTTGGTGCCGGCGACCATGAGGGCGAGATCGAGGGTGATGACTTTTTTATCGGCGAGAATTTCGGGGACGTTGCCCTTGGCGATTTCCTGCGCGAGGCCTTCGGCGATGGCGGTTTTGCCCACGCCGGCTTCGCCCACGAGCACGGGATTATTCTTGGTGCGGCGGCAGAGAATCTGGATGACGCGGCGGATTTCGTTTTTGCGGCCGATGACGGGATCCATTTCGCCTTTGCGGGCGAGCTCGGTGAGGTCGCGGCCAAAGGCTTTGAGGGCGGGGGTCTTGAGTTCCTTTTTGTCGTCGGGAGAGCCGGAGCGGGGTGACGATTCTTCGCCTGATGGGGCACCGGAGGGAGTGCCCGGGCCGCTGTCGCCGGCGTTGCCGGAGGAGAATTGCGGATCGAGTTCCTTGAGGATTTCCTGCCGGGTGCGCTCGATGTCGATGTCGAGGGTCTTGAGGACGCGGGCGGCGACGCCTTCGCCTTCGCGGAGCAGGCCGAGGAGAATGTGCTCGGTACCGACATAACTGTGATTGAGCGCCTTGGCTTCCTTGCCTGCGAGGGCCAGTACTTTTTTCACCCGAGGAGTGTAAGGAATGCTGCCGATGGGGGTTTTGCTCTCCTGACCGGTGCCGACCTGCTTTTCCACTTCATTGCGGACCGTTTCCAGATCGAGACCCATTTTTTGCAGAACACTCACGGCGACGCCTTGCCCCAGCTTGATCAGACCAAGCAGTAAGTGCTCGGTGCCGACGTAGTTGTGGTGGAAGCGATCAGCTTCCTTGCGGGCCAGCGCCAACACTTGTTGGGCGCGCGGGGTGAAGTTGTTCATTGGTTCCATGTAGATATGAAGTAGGGGTGCAGTGGTTAAATCGGTTACTTGGCAGCGTTACTGAAGTCAGGACTTGGTACTTTGGCAAATTCGGTGCGGAGCAACTCTCCGCGAAGGACGTCGCGCTGGCCGGCTTCGACGGATTTTTTGTTACCATGCTGGATATGGCCGGGTTGGCATTCGATGAACAACCGGTCGACCACGGCGCGCTGTGAATCGGCGAAAACGCCGAGGTCGATGCCGAGACGGATGAGTGACAGCAGGTTCATCGCTTCACCGGAATTTAGCAGGTAGCCGTTTTGCAAGATACCGTAGGCGCGTCCGATTTTGTCGTAGAGTTTGGTGGCCTCGTTCTCGAGGAGTTTTTCGCGGGCATTCAGCTCCTGCTCGATGATCGTGTTCAACACGCCGGTGAGGTGCTTGATGATGCCTTCTTCGGATTCGCCCAAGGTGGTTTGATTGGAAATTTGGAAAATACTGCCACTGGCGTCGGAGCCTTCGCCGAACAAACCCCGCACAGCCATACCGAGCTGGTTGACGGCGCGGACGACTTTTTCCATTTGGCCGGAAATGACGAGCGCGGGCAGATGCATCATCGTCGACGCGCGGATGGCCGTGCCGAGATTGGTGGGGCAGGCGGTGAGATAACCGAGTTTCGGGGAAAAGGCGTAATCGACCTGCTCTTCCAAGTCGGAATCGATCGCGTTGATGGTATTCCAGACCTTCTTGAATTGGAAACCGGCGCGCAGAACCTGGATGCGCAGGTGATCCTCTTCGTTGATCATCACGGCGCAGGATTGATCCTTGCTGATCACCACACCGGAGCCGCCCTTGCTGTGGCAAAGTTCGCGGCTGATGAGGTGACGCTCGACGAGGATTTGTTTTTCCTGCTCGGTGAGATCGGAAGTATCGACGGCCAAACCGCGCTTCATCTGCGTGAGGCCGGCGACGGCTTGGAGGCAGCGCCCGAGGATTTCACGACGTTGGGTTTCTTTCGCCCAGCCAGGGAAGGGGTGGCTGGCGAGATTTCTGGCCAGGCGGATGCGGGTCATCATCACGACCGCACTTTTGCTGGCGGCGGTGTCGGTGAGTTCGGAAGGGGCGGCGATCAGTTCGTTGATTTTCATCTTAGGCCTGAGTTTTCGGGCTGACCGTTTGCCGGACTTGGTGGAGCTCGTCGCGGAAGCGGGCGGCGTCTTCGTAACGCTCGGACTTGATGGCCTGATCGAGGTCGGTCTCCAGCTTGGTGAGGCGTTCGTAGAGCGAGCGGCGTTCGAGGGCGCGACGCGGGATTTTGCCCACGTGCGTGGTGCCCTTGTGCATGTTGTCGAGGATCGGATCGATCACATTGGCAAACGCATCATAGCAAGCCGGGCAGCCGAAGCGGCCGGTTTTTTTGAAATCCTGTTGGGTGAGCCCACAGGATTCGCAACGGATGTCGCCCAGCGGCTCGGGATTAAGCGTGGCCTTCATCAAGAGGTCGGACAGGGAAAAACCGCTGGGATCGGTCACGCCTTTAGCTTGGGCACAGGCTTCACAGAGATCCACCTTGTGGATCTTGTTGTTTAAGATCTGCGTAAGATGCACCGTCGCGGGCTTGGTGCAGAGGTCGCATTTGAGGGAATTGGCCATGGATGAAAAAATGATTTTGGGGCTGGAGGACGCCTCTGCAGGCCCTGAGGTGGAGGGCCCGCCGACGCGCTTACCGTCCCTACGGTCAACATGGTCAGAGCCCGCCCGGACGCAAGCGCGCAGTCCTTTTTTTCCTACGATTCCTGCAAAAATATACCGGTCAAAAATCATGCGTCACCTTGGAAAATTTCAGTTGCGGGCGGTGCCGCACGTCCCTCGACTCGGCCCGTGGTTGCCGAAGCCGATTATCGCATCAAACTCCCTGTTTTCGAGGGCCCCTTGGATCTTCTGCTCTTTCTTATCCGTAAGAACGAGCTCGATATCTACGACATTCCCATTGCCTCCGTCACGCGCCAGTATCTTGAGGTGCTCTACGCCATGAAGGATCTGCAGTTGGAGGTGGCGGGAGATTTTTTTGTCATGGCGGCGACTCTGATGGAAATCAAAAGCCGGATGCTTCTGCCCAAGCATCAGCAGGCGATCGACCCGAACGCCGATGATGATGATCTCGATCCGCGCTGGGAACTCGTCCACCAACTTATCCAGTATAAAAAATTCAAGGAAGCCTCGGGTCGGCTCGGCGAGCTCGCGATCGATGCGCAGAACATGCTCAGCCGTCCGGCATCGGCCTTCGCTCCGGCTTCCGAGCGCCCGCTCCAGCACGTTGATCGTATTGAGGTCTGGAATAACTTTAACCTCGTGCTGCGTCGGCTCGCAGAAAAACTGGTTGTTGGCCAGATCCACGCCGAGCAGGTCACGGTTTCGGACCAAATGGAATACATCCTGAAGCACATCGAAACCTGGAAGGTTTTCACGTTTTCCAGTCTCTTTGATACGAAGATATCTTTGCGCAAGCTCGTGGCGAGTTTCCTCGCCTTGCTTGAACTTACGCGGCTCGCCAAACTTACCCTTCAGCAGGACGAGGCTTTTGCCGATATTATCTGTACAGCCGTCGAGCCTAAGCCGCTCGCGCCTCCCGTTGCCGAACTTGAAACCTCGCCCAGCGTCACCGCCTGACATGAAGAAGCCCACCCGCCGCCGTGCTCCCGCGAAAGCCAAAGCCCATTTGCTTGGGCTCGGTCTTGATAATCAGGACGGCCATAAGCGCCTCACCGCCGCCGAACAATTCACCATCGTCGGCGGCTCCGCTGAGACGCATGAGAAGATGACCGAGACGGTCGTCAAAACTTTCGAAACCCTCAAAACCCGCCGCAAACAGTTGCACACCGTCGAGCCGCAAGAACTCGCTGAGATCATTCACAAATCCACGCCGCAGTAAGTTGCTGAGTTGTCTTTTCCCCCAACCTGATTATCCGATTACCTATGTCACCTCACATCATTCAACTCGATTCCAATAACTTCAAGTCGACCGTGGCTGGCGCGACTCCAGTACTGGTGGACTTCTGGGCCCCTTGGTGCGGACCATGCAAAGCCATCGCCCCCATTCTCGACGAGCTCTCGACTGAACTCCAAGGCAAACTCACGATTGCCAAGGTCAACGTCGACGATAACGGCGAGCTCGCCGCTCAGTTCGGCGTACGCGCGATCCCCACGATGCTGCTTTTCAAGGGCGGCGCGATGGTCGAGCAATTCGTCGGCATGATGGACAAAGCCACGCTCAAGGCGAAACTCGCCGGCAAGATCTAAGCGGGCGTTGATATAATTTCACTCGCGAATGCCGGAGCCTCTGCTCCGGCTTTTTGCTGCCCCGCATGTTGGGTTGCCTTGGTTGGGCCGGATGGATCATACCCACATCTGCTGAGAATTGGACGTATCGGGTAGGGGCCGTTGCCCTCAACGGCCTTGCGATAATCCGCTGCGAAAGACGGTTGAGGGCCATCGCCTCTCCCTTTCAGGTTCTGCAAAGTCTAAAAAACAATAAACCCTGAGATCAATTCCCCCATGCAAGATTCACTCTCCATTACCTGTCCTCATTGCGGAGAAATTTTCGGACTCTCGCTGGATGTAAGCGAAGGCAGTGCCGAATTCACGGTGGACTGCGAAGTATGCTGCCGCCCCATGTTGGTTGCGGTCCGAATCAATGACGGAGAGATTGAAGGCTACGACGTCACGGAAGAGTGAGTCTTAACTATTAATGTATGTCAGGCCCGTGAGTAGCGAAGTTCAAAAAAAGAACCCGCGCTCCGCGCCGCGCTGCCTTGAGATGGAACTCGACCTCCGGGCGGTCCTGAGCCCGTCGAATGGCCGGGCGAGTTTGAAAACGCTCGTCGCAGAAACCCGCCCGGAGGTCGGGTGCCACCTTTCGTGCCACCTGCGATCTCTCCCTCCTCACACCCGGAAGATCGCGCCCAGCTTTTTCCCCAGTAACACACTCAGGCCCACAATCGTGATCCCGAGGAAAGCCATCGCCCACACGCCCAGCGCTGACGCGATGAATTTGCCGTCGCCGAGGAGTTGGAAGAGTTCGTAGATGGCTTTTGTGATCGGATAATAAATCTGTTTTTGCGCGAGGATCAGCGAGTCCGACACTTCCAGCATCGCGAACGAGAACGCCAGCAATCCACCCGCGAGGATATTGGCCATGATCAGCGGCAGCGTGATTTTGAAAGTGGCCTTCAGAGGCGGGCAGCCGAGATTTTGCGCCGCCTCTTCGAGCGTTTCACTGGTCTGTTGGAACCCAGCCGCAGCGGAGCGCACGACATACGGCAACCGACGGATCGAGTAGGCAATGATGAGCAGAATGGTCGGATTTTGCACCGGGTTGAGGAACGAGAAAAACTTTCCCTCTTGGCTCATGGCGAGGTAACCGAAAGCGAGGACAAGACCGGGCACGGCGAGCGGCAACATGGTGAGGAAATCCAAAATCTGCCGGCCCGCGATCTTCGAGCGCACAATCACGTAAGCGAGGGCCACGCCGAGAACGACATCGATGATCGTGGAGATGCAGGCGTATTTGAGGCTGTTGGCGATGGCGGTCACCGTGAGATCGTGGCCGAGCGCCAGTTGAAAATTTTCCGTGGTTAAATGCGTCGGCAGCACCGTGCGATACCAATCACTGGAAAACGCCACGAGTACGACGCCGAGGTGTGGCAAGACGGCCACGAACGTGACGCCGCCGAACAGCGCCGTGCAAAGCCACGCGCGCGCAGCGGGCAGGGGCCGCGGGCCGCCGGAGGACGTGGCCTTGGCCATCATCGCGTAGGCATCTCGCCCGAAGAGTCCTTTGCCCAAGGCATAAAACAGCATCGAGCTGACCAGCATCACCGTCACGAGCGCGTAGGGGAACGGGTTGCCGCCCATGTCTTTTAATCCGTAAAAAATTTGGACCGAAGTGACGCGCGCATAATCGAAGATCAGCGGCACGCCGAGATCGGTAAACGCCCAGATGAACACAATCGTGCCGCCGGCAAAGAGCCCGGGCTTGATCAGCGGCAGCGTGATGCGGACGAAGCGGCGCAGGCCGGTGCAGCCGAGATTCGTGGCCGCTTCCTCCATGGCCGGATCGATGTTCGCGAGGGCCGCGACGGCGTTGAGATAGATGATCGGATAAAGGCTGAGCGCGTTGACGAGTGCGATGCCGAGAAACTGATTCACGCCGAGCCAGTCAAAGGTCCAGCCCGTCGGCCGCAGACCGAGATCGATGATCAAGGCATTAAGCGCACCGTACTGACCGAGGATTTGTTTGATGCCGATGGCTCCGACGAACGGCGGCAAAATCATGGGCACGAGAATCAACGAACCGAGCCAGCCCTTGGCGGGGAAAATAAACCGGTCCGAAATGAATGCGAGCGGCAGAGCGATGAGCAGCGCGATGGTCGTGGTGGTCAGCGCGAGCAGAAAAGAGTTGGCCAAGCCGCCGAGGTAAATCCGATCCGTGAGCAACGCGCCGAGGTACGCGAAAGTCAGATGCCCATCGGCATCGATGAAGCCCCCTTTCAAGATTTGCAGAATCGGCCAGAGAAAAAATGCCGCGAAGAATACCAGCGTCACTCCCATGATTCCGCGCGCTAAGTTCTTCGACATGTCTGCAAAATGCACCGCCGTCCGGCCCTGACAAGGGAGAAGGCGCGCCGGGCTCGACGCATGCCGCCAGCCCGGATAAAAACCGCAACTTGACTTTTTCCCGACCCGCCACGAGCTAGGGGCCGTGCCACGGATATTCACGCTATTCGCCCTGCTGCTCGCCCTGCTTTGGCTGCCGGCGACGATGCATTGCGATCTGGCGGCGGCGGGCTTTGTCGATTGGTGGGGGAGTCATGAGGTGTCGCATCACGCGGGGCACAGCTCCGACGACACGATGCACTCTCTGGAGCAAATGGACTATAAGCCCGATGCTCAAACGGTGAAAATTTTCCCGCTCCCGCTGGCGCTTTTCTTTGACCGGCATTTTTCTCCACTGCGGATTATTCTTGTCCGTACGAAACCACTCCTGCCGTCCACCGAACCGCCTTGGCTGGTCCCAGCCTGGTCGTTTGTCCGTCGCGCTGCCCTGCCTGCGCGCGCGCCTGCTTTGGTAGCCTGATCCGTTCCTGCGCGAACGGATTCATCGGCTGATTGCGCCCTGACTACGCCTGCGCGCGTTTGTCGCCGGGTTTTCTCCTCCGTCTCACCATTCATTTCTCTGCCTTGCCATGTCCCTTTCCCCTTTTCCTTTTCTTCAGTACTCACGCCGCCTGTTCGGGCTGGCCTTGATCCTCACCGTGACGGCGCACGCCCAGAAGGCGCTGCTGCCACCATTCACTCTGCGGGAGGCACTCGCCGTTGCGTTGTTGAAAAACCCTGCGCTGCAAGCGCAAGGTTTTGAAGCGCGCATCGCCGAAGCGCACCTCCTGCAAGCGGGAGTCCGGCCCAACCCCGAACTGACGGTCGGCATCGAAAATTTCCTCGGCACCGGCGCGCTTTCGGGAGTGAAGGGCCTCGAAACCACGTTGCAACTCAGCCATGTCATCGACCTTGGCGGTAGCCGTGCCCGCCGGGTCGAAGTGGCGGAAGGGGAGCGCGCGCTCGTGGACGTGATCGATCAGACGAAACGAGTGGAAGTGCTGGCGGAAGTGGCGCGGCGCTTCACGGAAGCGGCGGCCGACGCGCAGCGGCTGGATACTGCTCGCCGTGCCCGCGTGGTTGGTGAACAGACGGTCGCAGCCGTGCGTGCCCGCGTCGAGGCGGCGGCGGCTTCCCCGATTGAACTCAACAAAGCCCGCACGGCGCTCGCCATCCTGCAAATCGAGGAGGAGCACGCCGAGCACGAATTGGCGGTGTGCCGGCAATCGCTCGCCGCGATGCTGGGTCAAGCCGAGCCGACGTTTGGTGACGTCGCGGCGGATCTGTTTACTCTTCCAAGCCTGTCCGACTTCAAGTCACTCGCGGACCGGCTGGAGAAAAGTCCGCTGTTGGCCCGCTTCGCGGTCGAGGAACGGTGGCATGAAGCCCAGGCAAGACTGGCGCAGAGTTTGCGCCGCACGGGACTTCGCGTCAGCGGTGGCGTGCGCCGGATCGAGAGCACCGATGACTTCGGTTTCGTGGCCGGGATCACCCTGCCGTTGCGCCTGCATGACCAAAGCGCCGGCACGTTGCGGGAAGCACGCGAACGCCGCGCCCAACTGGCTCCCGCCTTCGAATCAACGCGGCTCGAGCTTCGCGCCACCCTTTTCGAGGTATATCAGGAAATGCTCCACGCGCGCCTGGCCCTGACTCAGCTCCAGCATGAGGTTATTCCGCTGGCTGAAGAGACGCTCACACTGGCCGACAAAGGTTACCGCGAGGGACGCTTCACTCTGCTGGAACTGCTCGACGCCCAGCGATCGCTGGGCGAGCTGCGCGGCCGGGGCGTGGCCAACGCCGCCGCGTTTCACCTCCACGTCATTACCATTGAACGCCTGCTCGGAGCCCCGCTCACGCCCACAACCAGCCAGCCTTGATTTATTTTAAAATGAAAAAACAACTCCTCCTCATCGCCTGCCTTCTCATCGCGGGCATCTTCGCGGCCTGGCGAATCATGCACGTCCATCCGCCCGTCGTGGCCGACGATGGACACGGACACGGACACGGACACGGACACGGGCACGGGCACGAGCACGGACACGGGCACGGATCTGATCATGGGCCTGTACCAGCTGGCGGCCACACCCCAGCCGGAGCAGATGCTTCTGCCAAAACCACGCCCGAAGCCGGACCGCACGGCGGAAAACTTCTTCGCGGGGACGGCTTCGAAGTCGAAGTCACGATTTTCGAGGACGGCGTGCCGCCCGAGTTTCGGCTTTTTGGCTACCGGCTGGGCCAGCCGCTTTCACCGGCCAATTTTAAAGCCACGATCGAACTCCACCGGTTGGATAAGAAGAACGCCTTCACTTTCCAGCCGCGGGAAGACTACTTGATCGGCGACGGTATCGTGAAGGAGCCGCACTCCTTCGATGTCGTCGTGCGTGCCGAACACAGCGGAAAAAAGTCGGAGTGGACCTACGAGTCCTACGAAGGCCGCGCGACGATCGCGCCAGAATACGCGAAAGCCGCCGGGATCATCATTGCGCAGGCCGGTCCGGCCACGATCAAGGAGACACTCACGCTGCACGGCGTCATCGCCGCCGATGCGAACCGCGTCTCCCGCGTGGGTGCTCGTTTCCCCGGCATCGTGAAAGCCATGCACAAACAACTCGGAGAGTCCGTCGCCGTGGGCGACAGTCTTGCGGTGGTGGAAAGCAACGAGAGCCTGCAAAGCTACGAGATCAAGGCCCCGCAGGCCGGGATTGTCACCGAGCGCGCGGCCACGGTCGGCTCGGTCACGGGTGAAGCGCCGCTGTTGGTGATCACCGACCTGACATCGGTCTGGGTGGAACTGAACGTGTTTCCCGCCGATGCGCGCAAAATTTCCGCCGGTCTGCCCGCGACGGTGCGCAGTTCCGACGAAGCCATTTCCGCCGAGGTCACGCTCACCCCGTTTCTTCCCATGACGACGGGCGGGAGCCAGACCCGCGTGATCCGTGTACCGCTCGACAACCGTGATGGTCGCTGGAGCCCGGGCCTGCGTGTGCTCGCCACGGTGCAACTGCCGCCGCACGAAGCGCCCCTCGCGGTCAAGACCGCCGGGCTGCAGAGCTTCCGCGAATTCACCGTCGTCTTCGCGCAGGTCGGCACCACCTACGAAGTCCGCATGCTGGAGCTGGGCCGCACGGACGGCGCTTTCATCGAAGTCCTCGGCGGGCTGGATGCCGGTGAACGTTACGTCGCCGCCAACAGCTTTCTCGTCAAAGCCGACGCCATGAAATCCGGTGCTTCCCACGATCATTGAGCCGGAGAAGAAATATCATGCTCGAACTCATTCTCAAATTTTCCATCCGGCAGCGCTGGTTCGTGATGCTGGCCGCAGCCGGGCTCGCGGCCCTGGGTTTCTACAACTACCAACGCCTGCCCATCGACGCGGTCCCGGATATCACCAACGTCCAGGTGCAGATCAACACGGAGGCCCCCGGCTATTCCCCGCTCGAAGCCGAGCAGCGACTCACGTTTCCCATCGAGACGATCATGGTCGGCCTGCCGAAACTCAGCTACACGCGCTCGTTGTCCCGCTATGGACTCTCGCAGGTGACGGTGGTTTTCGAAGATGGCACGGACATCTACTTCGCCCGGCAGCTTGTGGCCGAGCGCATCCAGCAGGTGAAAGCTCAACTCCCCGACGGCCTCGAGCCGTCGATGGGACCGCTCGCCACCGGCCTCGGCGAAATTTTCATGTTCACCGTCGAGAACAAGCCGGGGGCCACCCATTCGCCGACCGAGCTGCGCACTGTGCAGGACTGGATCGTCCGACCGCAACTGCGGCAGGTGCCGGGCGTGACCGAGGTGAACACCATCGGCGGTTATGTGAAGCAGTTTCACGTGACCCCCGATCCGGTGCGGCTGGTGCAGTTCCAGCTCAGCCTGCGCGACGTGCTCGATGCCCTGACGCGCAACAATGCGAACGTCGGCGCGGGCTACATCGAGCGCAACGGCGAGCAGTATCTCATCCGCGCGCCCGGGCAGATTGCGACGCTCGATGACATCCGCGAAATCGTGGTGGCCCATCGCGACAGTGTCCCGATCGACATCGGCGACGTGGCCGAGGTGCTGCTCGGCCAGGAGCTCCGCACGGGTGCGGCCATGGAGAACGGTCAGGAGATCGTGCTCGGCACGGTCTTCATGCTCATCGGCGAAAACAGCCGCACCGTGTCGCAGCGCGTCGCCGAGAAACTGAAAATCGTTAACCGCACGCTGCCCGAAGGCGTGGTGGCGAAGACGGTGTATGACCGCACCCACCTCGTGGAAAAAACCATCGCCACCGTGAAGGCGAATCTGGTCGAGGGCGCGCTGCTGGTCATCGCGGTGTTGTTCGCGCTGCTGGGAAATTTCCGGGCGGCGCTGATCGCCGCCCTCGTGATTCCGCTCTCCATGCTGTTCACGATCACCGGCATGGTCGGTTCGAAGGTGAGCGGCAACTTGATGAGCCTCGGGGCCCTCGACTTCGGCCTCATCGTGGACGGCGCGGTCATCATCGTGGAGAACTGTATCCGCCGTCTGGGCATGGAACAGCACCGGCTCGGCCGCCTGCTCACCCGCGCGGAACGCCTGAACCTTGTCTTTGAAGCGACCAAAGAGGTCCGCCAGCCGACGCTCTTCGGCGAACTGATCATCATGATCGTTTACCTGCCGATTCTCACCTTGAGCGGCGTCGAAGGGAAGATGTTCACGCCGATGGCGTTCACCGTGATCACCGCCCTGCTGGGTGCGATGCTGCTGTCGATCACGTTTGTGCCGGCGGCGGTGGCGCTGCTGTTGCGCGGCAAGATTTCCGAAAAGGAAAACTTCCTCGTGCGTGGCGTGAAGGCGGCGTATCTGCCGACGCTGCGATGGGTGCTCAACCTGCGTTGGGCGGTGGCCACGGCGGCGGTGATTCTCGTGGTGCTCTCCGCGCTGCTGTTCACCCGGCTCGGGCGCGAGTTCATCCCGAGTCTCGACGAAGGCGATATCGCGCTGCACGCGCTGCGTATCCCGGGCACGAGCCTGACGCAGGCGCTCGAAATGCAAAGCATGCTGGAAGCGGAATTGCGCAAGTTTCCCGAGGTCGAGACCATCTTTTCGAAATTGGGCACGGCCGAGGTCGCTACTGATCCCATGCCGCCGAGCGTGGCCGATACATTCATCATCATGAAATCGCGCGAGGTCTGGCCCGACCCGCGCAAGACCAAGGCGGCGCTCGTCGCGGAGATGGAAACCGTGGTCAACCGCATTCCGGGCAACCGTTATGAATTCATCCAGCCGATCCAGATGCGTTTTAACGAACTCATCTCCGGCGTGCGCAGCGATGTCGCAGTTAAACTTTACGGCGATGATCTCGAGCTGCTCCTGGAAAAGGGCAGGGAAGTCGAAGCGCAGCTCAACGGCATCGCGGGCGCGGCTGATGTAGCCGTAGAGCAAGTCACCGGTCTGCCCGTGTTGAGCATCGAGATCGACCGCGCCGCGTTGCGCCTCCACGGGCTGAATGTCGCCGACGTGCAGGAGGTCGTTTCAATCGCACTCGGCGGCAAGGTGGCCGGGCAGATTTTTGAAGGCGACCGCCGGTTCGACCTGCTCGTACGCCTGCCGGAAAAATTGCGCAGTGATCTGCGCGCCATGGAAGAAATCCCGGTGCCGTTGCCCGCCGGCGGTTTCCTGCCCCTGCGCGAAGTCGCGAAACTCATCGTCGCGCCGGGCCCAAATCAAATCAGCCGTGAAAACGGCAAGCGCCGGATCGTCGTGACGGCCAACGTGCGCGGGCGCGATCTCGGCTCGTTCGTCGAGGAAGCCCAGGCCAAAGTGGCGGCGGCGGTGACGCTGCCCGCCGGGACGTGGATCGATTACGGCGGCCAGTTCGAGCAACTCATCTCGGCCACCAAGCGCCTGCAACTCGTCGTTCCGGTGACGCTCGGCCTGATTATCCTGCTCCTCTACATGAGTGTGGGATCGGTCAAGGACGCGCTGCTCGTATTCACCGGAGTGCCGCTGGCGCTCACCGGCGGGGTGCTGGCTCTCTGGTTGCGCGGCATTCCGTTTTCCATCTCCGCAGCGGTGGGTTTCATCGCGCTCTCGGGCGTGGCGGTGCTCAACGGCCTCGTGATGATCTCCTTCATCAAGCGACTCGTGGAAGACGGGATGGCTGTCTCCGCCGCCGTGATCGAAGGATCGGCGGCGCGGCTGCGCCCGGTGCTGACGACGGCGCTCGTCGCTAGTCTCGGTTTCGTGCCGATGGCGCTAGCCACTGGGGCCGGAGCCGAGGTGCAGCGTCCCCTCGCCACCGTTGTCATTGGTGGCATCGTCAGCTCCACGTTGCTCACGCTCGTGGTGCTGCCGGCGCTTTATCGTATGGCCCATCGCGACAGTGAAACAACTGAAGCCGACGCCTGATTCCCCGGCACATTCTCCCTTTTGAAACCCGATAGCCCCTAAAAAATAACCTGCTCGCGCTGGCTCTCATAACTATCGTCGCGGCAGTTCTCCGCCTCCAGCAGAACGTTGAGTCCACAGCCTAACCGCTCGCGCTCCTTATTTTGCCAAAAACCGCGCGAAGGCTGCGAGCGTGGCCGGGCTGACGTGGTGCTCGATGCCTTCGGCATCGATCTCGGCCGTTTTTTCCGGCACGCCCAGTGACCGAAGAAAGGCGACCACGATGCCATGACGGATGCGGCATTGTTCAGCCAGTTTACGGCCGGAATCAGTCAGAAAGATGGCGCGGTAAGGCTGAACAGTGACATACCCATCACGATGCAAACGGGCGAGGGTGCGATTGACGGTCACATGCGTCACGCCCAGGCGACGGGCGAGATCGACCACCCGCGCCTCGCCTTGAGAGGAGGACAGATCGGCGATCGCCTCGACATAGTCCTCAGCGGTCTCTGAAGCATGCTCGCGTCGCGTCTGTTTCAGGCTTTCTGCCTGGAGGGCAGAAGGGCGGACGACCGGTTTGGCGGGGCGGGCAGGCTTTTTCACGGCTTGGAACCAAGGCAGGAAAACAGAAATTGACAAGATGAGTTCCTGATGTAGCCATGGCTACATAATGTATTGGCTTCTACGCACGGCTCTCTGTTTGCTACCGGTCCTCGCCTCGGCGGCGGATAAGAGCGGTTACACCTTCGCCCGTCCGACCCCGGTCGACCAACTGCGCGAACTGAGCACCGATCGGCCCGACCAGACGGAGAGCGCTTACACCGTGGATGCCGGACATTACCAGCTTGAGCTGGATTTCGTGAACTACACCTACGACCGCGACAAATCCGGCGGGGGCGATGGACGAACCAAGGTCCTCGGCCTGGTTCCGTTTAATCTCAAGCTCGGCCTGACCAACCGCGTGGATCTGCAGCTCATGATTGATCCGTACGTCAGCGTGAAGGTCGAGGATCGCATGGCTGGCACCACCGCCAAGGTTTCCGGTTTTGGTGATATCACTACCCGGCTTAAAATTAATTTTTGGGGCAACGACGGTGGCCAGACTGCTTTCGCCATGATGCCCTTCGTCAAGTGGCCGCTGTCCGCCTCAAACATCCGCAACGGCGAGACCGAGGGCGGCGTGATTTTCATTCTCGGCTATGAGCTGCCGGGAGGATGGGCCTCGGCCGTGATGACCGAGGTTGACTTCGTCAGCGATGGCACGGGTGGCCATGACACCGAGTGGCTCAACTCCATCACATTTTCTCACAGCCTGATCGGGAAGCTTGGCGGCTACGTTGAGTTCGTGGCTGTAACCGGCAATGCATCCGGTTTCAAATGGCAGGGTCAGCTCGACTTCGGGTTTACGTATGCCGTGTCGGATAACACCCAGCTCGACTTCGGCTGCAATTTTGGCGTCACCAAATCCGCACCTGACTACCAGCCCTTCGTCGGTCTTTCCCGGCGCTTCTAATCTATTTTAAAAACATGAACTCGCTCACTCCCGTCAGGATTTTATGCGCCTTCGCTCTCGTGTTGCTCCTCGGCGGACTCGCGGTCCCCGCAGATGCTGCTCAACCCAAGAAACGCATCGTCACGACCTTCACCATCATTCAGGACATGGCGCAGAACGTCGCGGGCGACGCGGCCATCGTGGAATCCATCACCAAGCCCGGCGCGGAGATTCACGGCTACGAGCCGACGCCGCAGGACATCGTGAAGGCGCAGAAAGCCGACCTCGTGCTGTGGAACGGTCTGAACCTCGAGCGCTGGTTCGAAAAATTCTTCGGTAATCTCAAAAATGTGCCGCGCGCGGTGTTGACCGAGGGCATCGAGCCCCTCGGCATCGAGGAAGGCCCTTACACCGGCAAACCCAATCCGCATTCCTGGATGTCGCCGCGCAACGCGGTCATTTACGTGGAGAATATCCGACGGGCACTCGTGAAGCTCGATTCGGCGAACGCCGCGATCTACAACGCGAATGCGGCGGCGTACACGGCGAAGTTCACGCTGATTGAAGAGTCGGTGCGGGTTGAACTGGCGAAAATTCCCGCCGACCGGCGCTGGCTGGTGACCAGCGAGGGCGCGTTTCCTTATCTCGCCCGCAACTATGAGCTGAAGGAACTTTTTCTCTGGGCGGTGAACGCCGACCAACAAGGCACGCCGCAGCAGGTGCGCAAAGTGATCGACGGCGTGAGGGCAAACCGGATACCCGTTATTTTCAGCGAGAGCACGGTGAGCGACAAACCCGCCCGGCAGGTGGCAAAAGAAACCGGCGCGCGCTACGGCGGGGTCCTTTATGTGGATTCCTTGACCGGGCCTGACGGTCCGGCGCCCACCTATCTGCGGTTGATGGAATACAACGCGCGGACGATCGTGAAAGGATTTTCCAGCCCATGAATCAACCCCTCGCGCCCATCGAATTAAATGTCAGCGACGTAACCGTCAGCTACTCCAACGGGCTGGTCGCGCTGCACGACGCTTCTTTCCGGCTGGTGGGCGGCGCGATTTGCGGGTTGGTGGGAGTGAATGGCAGCGGCAAATCCACGTTGTTCAAGGCGATCATGGATTTCGTGCGGCCCGTGAAAGGGGCGGTGCTCATTGGCGGACGTCCGGTGCGCGAAGCGTTGAAGGACAATCTGGTCGCTTACGTGCCGCAGGCGGAGGAAGTGGACTGGAGTTTTCCCGTGAGCGTGTGGGATGTGGTCATGATGGGCCGTTACGGCTACATGAATTTCCTGCGCATCCCGCGGGCGGAAGACCGGCGCATCGCGGAGGAAAGTCTCGCGCGCGTCGGCATGCTGGAATTCCGCGAACGCCAGATCGGCGAATTATCGGGCGGACAAAAGAAACGCGTTTTCCTCGCGCGGGCGCTGGCCCAGCGCAGCCGCGTCATCCTGCTCGACGAGCCGTTCACCGGAGTGGATGTGAAGACGGAGAGCACGATCATCGAGCTGTTGCGCGAACTGCGCACCGCCGGGCACCTCATGCTCGTCTCGACCCACAATCTCGGCAGTGTGCCGGAATTTTGCGACCAGGTGGTCCTCGTTAATAAAACGGTGCTGGCCGCCGGCCCGACCGAAGAAGTTTTCACCGAGGCTAACTTGGCCATGGCTTTCGGCGGCGTACTCCGGCATTTCCGTTTCGACGAATCCACCGTGCAGAAGCACGACGGTCACGCCGTCACGTTGCTCACCGATGACGAACGTCCGCTGGTCTTCGGCAAGGACGGCCATTTGGAATACAGCCGGCGCGAGGGTCATGAAAAAGTGCTCAAGCAACGCACAGAACCGGAGGACGACAAATGATCGACGTACTCCTTACGCCGTTGCACTACGATTACATGCTGAAGGCGATTTTCGTCAGCGGCCTGATCGGCGGCGTGTGCGCGTTTCTCTCCTGCTTCATCACGCTGAAAGGCTGGTCGCTGATGGGCGACGCGCTCTCGCATTCCGTCGTGCCCGGCGTCGCCGTCGCCTCCAGTCTCGGCTGGCCTTTTGCCGCAGGCGCGTTTGGCACGGGTTTGCTGGCGGCCATCGGGATGGGCTTCGTGAAAACCAAAACACGGCTGCGCGAGGACGCGGTCATCGGCGTGGTGTTCACGGCGTTCTTCGCGCTCGGGCTGTTGTTGATTTCGCTTAATCCGAGCAGTGTCAATTTGCGCACCATCGTGTTCGGCAACATTCTTGGGATCTCCGACCCCGACATCGTGCAGGTGGCCATCATCTCGGTGGTCACGCTGGTCGTCCTCGGACTCAAGTGGCGCGATTTGCTGCTGTTCTGCTTTGATGCCAACCAAGCCCGCGCCATCGGGCTCAACGTCACGGCGCTGCACTTCACGCTGCTGACGCTGCTCTCCGCCACGGCGGTCGCGGCCTTGCAAACCGTGGGGGCGTGCCTCGTCGTCGCCATGCTCGTGACGCCCGGAGCCACGGCGTATTTACTCACGGATCGTTTTGGGAAAATGATCGGAATCGCTTCAGCGCTCGGCGTGGGCACGTCGCTGGTGGGCGCGTATGCGAGTTATTTTTTCGACGGTTCCACCGGCGGTTGCATCGTTACTCTGCAAAGCGCGCTCTTCGTCTTCGCACTGATTTTTGCGCCGAAGCACGGCTTGCGGGCCGCGCGGACGCGTCGCCGGGCGGCGCTCGGGAGTATCGCATGAACGCGCTGCTCGAACCTTTTCGCTACGGATTCATGGTCGATGCCATGATCGTGGGTGTGAGCATCGGGGCGGTGTGCGCCGTGCTCTCGTGTTTTCTCGTGCTCAAAGGCTGGTCGCTGATGGGCGACGCCATCTCGCACGCCGTGTTGCCCGGCATCGTGATCGCCTACGCCCTCAAGCTGCCGCTCGCACTCGGAGCCTTCGCCTCCGGCCTGTTTTGCGCGGTCGCGACCGGGTACATCAAGGCTAACAGCCGGGTGAAAGAAGACACGGTCATGGGCGTGGTTTTCACCGGCATGTTCGCTTTCGGGCTGGTGCTCTTCACCAAGATCAAGAGCGATCTGCACCTCGATCATATTCTCTTCGGCAACATTCTCGGACTGGAGCCCGGGGATTTGCGCAACACGCTGATCGTGGCTGGACTCACGCTCGTCATCATCCTCGCGCTGCGGCGCGACCTGCTGCTGTTTTGCTTTGATCCGGCGCAAGCGCGCACCATCGGCCTGCCGGTCAAACTGCTTTATTATCTGCTGCTCTCGCTGCTCGCGATGACGATCGTGGTTTCGCTCAAGGCCGTGGGCATCATCCTGGTGATCGCGATGCTGGTCACGCCGGGTTGCATCGCGTATTTGCTCACGGATCGCTTCGGTCAGATGCTTTGGATCGCCACCGGCGCGGCGGTGTTTTCCAGCCTGAGCGGCGTATACGTCAGTTTTTTCATCAACGCCTCGACGGGCGCGTGCATCGTCCTCGTGCAAGCGGGGCTGTTTCTGGCCGCGCTCGCGTTTGCGCCGAAACAAGGACTGTTGCGGCGGAAGGCGGTTGCTCAGTGAAACCTCGCTTAGCCGGAACGATGCAGTCCAGAGCTGAGAGTCGAGAGACTAGAGCCAGGCCTTACCGTGAATACAGTTTTACGTCACAACCTTACGCAAACCAGCTC
>Ga0209591_10001112_pt1 | contig 34294 bp, 24 predicted proteins | sample MAT01_FD_187207 | JGI IMG/M metagenome (GOLD analysis project Ga0209591, IMG submission 187207) | Freshwater microbial communities from Lake Fryxell liftoff mats and glacier meltwater in Antarctica - MAT-01 (SPAdes) (version 2) | ecosystem: Environmental > Aquatic > Freshwater > Ice > Liftoff... | reverse complement strand
CTGAGTACTGCAGGAAGAATACTGAGTACTGCAGGAAGAATACTGAGTACTGCAGGAAGAATACTGAGTACTGCAGTTCCTACTCCCGACTCCCGACTCCCGACTCCCGACTGTTGATCCAGCGGTGATCACGCGCTGTACTCAGCGCGCGATCACCGCTGGATCAACTTCACCCTTCTCCCCCCCCGAAAAATCTCCACGCGGTCCGCACGCCCATCGCGGTTCGTATCCGTCCACACCTGCAGCAACTCGCTGTCCTGATCCAGAAACAGCGCCCGCCATGGGATGCCGCCACGCCCTTGGTCGGGTACGCGCACAATGAACTCGTTGGTCCCCAGCCATGTCATCACTTCCGTGCTCGGCCTGCCCTGGATGACGTCCAGCGCTGCGCGCATTTGCGGCAACACCTGCGGGTACGCCTGCGAAGCAAAACCGGGCAAATCATCACAGCGCCCGTCCTGATCCTTGTCCAGACACACCGGCGGACCAAATCGTGAGTCGTCACACCACCCGTCGCCATCGCGGTCGAGACACGCTGACGATCCAAAGCCCGGCGGCGGAACGTTCGGATTGCCATTGAAGTAGCGCGGATCCTGCAGCGCGCCACCGCCAACGACCACGCCGCCGGGAGCGATGTACCCGCTGTATGATCCAAGCGGCCCCTGCTGTGACGGCGACGTTCCCTGATACGACAAAGTCGGCTGAGAAGCCGGCTGGTCGCCATGCAGTTGCCCGTCGGTGATTCGCTTGCTCTCCCGCTCGGCGCGGGTATAGCGGGGGTCCGTGGGCTCGATGTCCGGCGGAATCAGCGGCGGGCGCTTCTCACTCCCGGGTTTGGCGAATCCTTTGACTGGCAACTTCTCGGTGCTCTTGGATTTGTCTTTGTCTTCCCCGTAGAGCACACGCCCGTTCGCCGACTTCTTTTGGATCGCCGTTGGACAGTCGGTCGGCGCGGGCTGCTGGGCCGCGGGCACGCCGTCGATCCAGACACGGCACATGTTCACCGGCGGCAGGTATTCGCGGGGAACCGCTTCGGGTTGTTTGGGACGCACAGGTTGCGCCGACAGCGCGCTTGTCGCCAACACTGGCGCAAGTGCAACGGCAGACAGGCTCAGAGAAGCCGTAAAAACTATGTGTCTCAGGATCTTCTTTCGCATAATGGCCTCGACCAGGTGCTTCCAGACTCGTCGCGTACGCTCGCACTGTCCCCAGGAAAGGGCAACTCCGGCGTCGACACTCTCACATCTCGCAGGGACCGTGCCACAAGTGCCCCGATCCTCCTGCCGGTGATTTCTACCCCTCAGCAGCAGGACGGGTGCCAATACGCCGACGCAACGGGACGATCGGCCCACCGCGAAACGGCTCCATCAGTGGACAGCCAATCCCGTCTGGAGGACACCCCAGCGGCGAGCGCTCCCCCCCAACCCCGTCACCGCCGCGAGTCGTCCGCGTGGTCAATCCCACGACGACGCGCGCGATAGATCGTCGGCCTAGTCGCCGAAGCTGATTCCCGTCATCCGAGCCGCCATCACAACGTCGTGACTCGGATCGACCTTTTTGACTTCCTTCAAAACCTCGTCGATCGGAATACACACGAGATGTGGTGACTGCAGCGCCACCATGTGCCCCCATCGCTTGTCGGCCACGGCCTGCACCGCCGCCGCGCCAAACCGCGTAGCGAGCAAGCGATCATATCCGGTTGGCGCACCGCCCCGCTGCAAATGCCCGAGCACCATCGACCGCGTCTCCTTTCCCGTCCGCTTCTGAATTTCGAAGCCAAGTCGTTCGGCGATGCCACCCAGACGCCGCTCCTGTCCCGGCAGGGATTCGCCGATGATCGACTCGGTGCCACCCTTCGGTTTCGCGCCCTCGGCGACCACCACGATGCTGAACCGACGACCGTCATCTTCGCGCGAGAGGATCTTCTCGCACACTTTTCCGATATCCCAGTCAATCTCCGGAATCAGGATGACGTCGGCCGTGCCGGCGACACCGGCGTGCAGCGCAATGAATCCCGCTTCACGGCCCATCACTTCAAGCACCATGACGCGATCGTGTGACTCCGCCGTCGTGTGCAGCTTGTCAATCGCTTCCATCGCCGTATTGACTGCCGTATCGAAGCCGAAGGTCGTCACCGTTCCAGCCACATCGTTGTCAATCGTCTTTGGGACACTGATAATGCGCATACCCTTCGCCGCCAGCTGCGACGCGATCTTCAACGAACCGTCGCCGCCAATGGAGATGATCGTATCGATGCCCAGATTCCGTGCGTTCTCGATGAGCTCATCCGACCGATCAATCTCCTTCCAGCTGCCGTCCGGCTGCTGTACAGGGTAGGCAAACGGGCTCCCCCGATTGGTGGTCCGAAGGATCGTGCCGCCCAAACCGGCGATCCCCTTCACGCTATCGGCGGTAAGCGGCACGATTTCGTCATCGCCCATCAGGCCGGCGAATCCGCGTTTGATGCCAAGCACATCCCAACCTCGCGTCCGCGCAGAGAGGACGGCCGCTCGAATGACGGCATTGAGTCCGGGGGCGTCGCCGCCGCCGGTTGAAAGCGCGATGCGCATAGAAGGAGTGAGTTGGATCGACAGGGTCAGGGAAAAGGGGCGGACGCTGGCCGCATCGAGATGTTCGACAGCGCCGCCAATTGACGGACGATCGAATCCTGATAGGCAGCCACGCCGCGCAACGAATCGATATCAGCCTGCAACAAGGCGTTCTCCTCACGCAACTGCCCCAACGCGTTGCCGAGGTCCATGATCGCCTGACCAGAGGATACATCGCTGCTTGGCATAGGAACACTGCCTGAACAACTGGCGAACAACAAACCTGCGACCGCAATCGAGTACGGTGTGGCATGTTGCCGGCGTGGTCGGCGCACAAGTTGACGCGATGCAGGCGGAGACATGGTCGTGTGAGTGGAGGGTCGGAGCGAGCGGGGTGCGGGGAAAGGATATGCGCTGCACGGTGCGGGTTGTGCGTTTGCCGGCGCCCGGTTGCATGATAGTCGGCACGCTCGCTGCGGACAGGACGCACGCTCTGGCGGCGCGCCACGCTCTGCGTCCAACCGCCCTCCTACCCCCTACAACATATGCGAGCCCGTCCTGGCAGCGTCCTTCTTGAGCAGGTCATTCTGATGTCCGTCATCGGCATTTGCGTCGCCGTCGGTGCGGCGGGCAGCGCGCGGGCGCTCGACGCCGCGGCCGTGCGCGGCGCCACCCGTGAGATCGTCGAGTTGCTGTTCCTCGCCCGCGACCGCTCAATGGCGACCGGCCTGCGCACCGCCGTGCGTCTCGACAACGCCGCCGAACGCGTCGTGGTGCACGCCGGTGCGGATACGATCGCCCGTCTCGATTTGCGATCTACGCGTCATGTCCATCTGGCCAGCACGCGAGATTCGATGGCCTATCTGCCCTCAGGGTTAGGCTTCGGCGCGGCGAATCTGCGGATCGTTGTGAGTCGCGGCCACTCACACGATACGGTCACCGTCTCACGACTGGGGCGTATACGGCGCTAACGCCATGGCCTACTCGACGGCGGTGGTTCCGAAATCGAAGCCGGGAACGCTCACCCGCGGGATCTCCTGTCCGATCGTGCGTTCAATGGTCCGAACCATGCCGATCTCCTCCGCGGACATGAACGTGTACGCATCGCCGGTCGCTGCGGCTCGACCGGTCCGACCGATGCGGTGCACATAGTCTTCCGGTTGCTGCGGCACGTCATAGTTGATGACATGTGTGATCCCGGAAATGTCGAGTCCGCGCTGTGCAATATCGGTCGCCACGAGCACGCGCAATTTGCCAGTCTTGAAATCTTCCAGCGCCTGCATACGGTCTTTCTGCGACTTGTCGGCATGCATCGCACCGGCATCAATGCCCGCGCGCTCCAGATCGTGCACCACCCGATCTGCGCCACTCTTCGTGCGCGTAAACACGAGCACCGAATCGTGATGACTCGCCGACAAGAGGTGAACGAGCAAGTCGTTCTTTCGCTGGCGGGGCACGGGGTAGACCGCGTGGGTGACCGTCGTTGCGGCGGACGATCGCCGACCAACCTGCACGACAATGGGCTTCCGCAGATACTTGCGGCCCAGCGCTTCGATCTCCGGCAACATGGTCGCGCTGAACAACAGCGTTTGCCGATAGCGAGGAATCTGTTCGACGATCCGGCTGATCTGCGGGGCAAACCCCATGTCCAGCATGCGGTCCGCTTCGTCGAGTACCAACGTCTCCAGGTAGGAGAAATCAACGTTCCGCTTTTCGAGATGATCAAGGAGGCGCCCGGGCGTCGCGACCACCGCGTCGACACCGCGCCGAAGCGCCTTTTCCTGCGGTTCGTAGCCCACGCCGCCAAACACCGGGATGACATCAACCGGGGCGTACTTGGAGTACTTGCGAAAGCTCTCTTCCACCTGCAAGCAGAGTTCTCGCGTCGGGGTCAGGATCAGCACGCGTGTCCGCCGAGGCCCGCCAAGCAGTCGGTTCACGATGGGCAGCGTAAAGCTCGCCGTCTTTCCGGTACCGGTCTGGGCTAAGCCGATAAGGTCGCGTCCCTTGAGCGCAACCGGGATGGCATCGCGCTGAATCGGTGTCGGATGGTCGTAACCCGCGTCACGGATTGCGTCGAGCAGCGGCTGGGCAAGGCCCAGGTCAGCAAAGGTCAGTTCGCCGAGAGGTAGATCGAGATTTTTCGCTTTCATGATTAGTCCTGAAAGCTAATCACGATCACCCAGCGGCGGGCAATCACCCGTCAGATCAGCTCGACAACTCGCCCGGAGAGGCGAGCGATCAGTCCCAGCCGGAAGGTGACGTCTACCGATGTCGCCTCGGCAAGGTCGGCATGATCATCGAGCGGCATCACTGGCCATGCCCAGGCCGGAACATGCTCTGGCATCACCACCGACCGCGGCGGGTGCCACACGCCTTTGCGGCTCCGATCGTCGAGCAGACGATCCAGCAGGCGCAGCCACCCCTCATGACGTTGCAGGTAACCGAGCCGAGCCATGATCTCTATCCACGCCAGAGCCGACGGCATGTCGGCGTCCATGGTATGCCGCGTGGCCAGAAAATCTCCCATCACCAAATGCGGCTGCTCGATCAGGTGCGACCCCACCTGCTGAATCGCCACCTGCCTTGGCCACGGTTGCGACAGGTAGGTATACAGCCGATCCATGACGTCATGATGCTCACTGCGGAAATGCGGCATGTGCGCCAGCATCAGGAGCAAATGGAACGACGGGGCCGCCGCATCGGCCGACAGCACATGCTGATTGCCCAGTCGGAGCCACGGCTTTTGCGCCAGCGACGAGCGCAGGAAGACTCCCAGGCGATCGACCAGCCGACGTGCCGCACCGCGCAACCGCGGATCACTCTCGTATCCCGCGTGCGCCAGCGCGGCAGCGGCCGCCTCGCGCAGCAGGAGGCGCCCTCGCCGAATCAAATCCTCGTCTGGCACGGTCGGCATCAAATCGTGCAGATACGACGGGTCTTCGTCTTCGGCCAGCAGTCGAAAGAGTAGCCGCTTCGTCGCCGCGAGACCCGGCGACTCCGGATCCCACCCCAACTCGATCAACCGGCGAAAGGCCAGGATGGTGCCGCATCCCGTGACGGCGGTTCCCTTCGGCACGGTGAGCATGCCCCCGGGCCACAGGCCCTCGCCATCCTGCATCATCAACAAATGCCACCCCTGCCGAGATCCATACGCGACTCGTGACAGCGTCTGGCTGCGCGGCATTCCAGCGACGTCGACAAGCGAGCGCAGCTGGATCGATGGCGATCCGTGGGCCAACATCCATCCGACCGCGAACGTCGTCGGGGCGGGCGCTGGAGCCGACTGTGGCGTGACGCGCGGCAAAATGGCCGACGCCACCGACTCTCCTGCGGAGAGTCCTGAGGACGGAGCGTGCCCTCCTGGCACGGCCGTCGCCAGCGGCGTGTGCGGGGACATTGACAATCCATCGTGAGAAGAAGAGGCCGACATGCGGGCTATTTTACGGTCCAGCGAGCAATCCGCTAGGGCTATCGGTAAGGCCAGTTCCCTGAAACGATTACTTTTCAAGCGAACTCATCAAGAAAACCACCGAGTGTGCGGTCTGGACTTAACGATTTAGGGGGGTGTTGCGTCAATCATGACGGAACACGTGCCGCCGCGCGAACGCGCGGATGTCCGTGATCGGCGACTACTCCAGGACCTATACTGATGAAGATCTCGCTTCGCATGCTCGCGGTTGCTGCCTCTCTCGCGGTCGCTGCTCCCGTATACGCGCAGGGTGGCGGTGGTGGTGGTGGTGGACAGCAGATGACCCCCGAGCAGCGCATGGCTCGGCAGAAGGAGCAGCTGTTCAAGGACATCACCTTGACGGCTCCTATCTCGACCCAAATCGATTCCATCATGATGGATGGACAGAAGAAGCAGGCGGAGGCCATGGCCGCCGCCCGTAGCGGCGGTGGCGACATGGCCGCAATGCGCGAAGGCATGCAGAAGATGAACGCTGCGCGCAACGACGCGATCAAGGCGCTGCTTACCGACGAGCAGAAAAAGAAGTTTGACGAAAACGTCGCCGCGATGCCGCAAGGTCGTGGCCGAGGCGGCGAGTAAGCGACTGCCAACCGCAGGTTGGCGGTCAACGCGAGGGGAGTGCCAGTCGGCACTCCCCTCGCGTTTTCCCGCTTCGGTGACCGGATCGCTTGTAGCCACCGGTCACCCCTTTCAGATTGCTGTCCATGGCCGCGCCGCGCCCGAGGCACTCCGACACCGACGTGAAGATCGCGCACTGATGCGAGGCGAGTTTATCGACCTCGCCGGCGTTCGTGTGTACTGCCATGCCTTCGGGTCCCGTGGTAGCGGTGAGCCCATCGTGCTCATCCACGGGGCCTTCACGTCGTCGCGCCTGTGGCAGGATTTCTTGCCGCGTCTGCCCAAAGGGCACCGCGTCCTCGTGGTCGACCTTCTTGGTCACGGTCGCAGCGACCCGCCAGGTCGGGCGTCGATGACGGTTGACGCGCACGCGGACCGCCTTGTGCAGCTCCTCGACGTGCTTGGTGTCCCTGTCGCGTCGTTGGTCGGTCATGGCATGGGCGCCGCCGTGGCGACCCGCGTGGCGCACCAGTGCCCTGAACGTGTGGCCCGCATGGCCCTGGTCAATCCCATGTTGCTCGCCGATACCGCTCGCGACGCGGCTATCACCGCGCGCTTGTCACGCGTCATCTCGTTGCTTCCACTGTGGCCACGCCTCGCCCCTGGGTGGCTGGCGTCGGCGCTGCATTCGGCAATCCTTCCGGCATTTACCCATCGCGATACCGGCGCGCGATCGCTGGACGTGCATCTCCAGGCCTTCCGTTCGCGTGATGGCCGAGATGCCGCCTGTGCGCAACTTGCGGCCCTTCGCGCGTCTGGCACGGTAGCCAGCGGTACCCTTCAGTCCGGGACCATCGCCTGTCCCGTCGCGCTCGTGGTCGGAACTGGCGACCCGTGGCTCTCGGCGGCCCGCAGCGTGCGGTTGGAACAGGCGCTTGTGCGAGCCACCAGCGACAACGTGGTGGTGCATCGCGTGGCCGGAGTGGCGCACATGACCCCAGAAGAAGCGCCGGATCAGTTGGGTCGGTGGATTTCTGACTTGCTGGCGCGATCGACGACATCGTCGCCCGGTGAAATCCAGTCGAATGGCAGTTGACGGGACTCGCGAGCCTCATACTGTTGAACGCATGACAATCGATCGCCTCGCTGCCATGCGCGCCATGGTGGCCAAACAACCGGACAACCCACTCGCTCGCTTCGGCTTGGCAAACGAATTGCTCAAGGCCGGAGTGCACGCAGAGGCCGAAACCGAGCTGGCCGCGTATCTGGCCGTGTACGACGACGAAGGCAGCGGCTGGCTGCGCTATGCCGACGTCCTGTATGCGCTCGGACGGCTGGAGCACGCGCGTGACGCGGTGCACAAGGGCATCGCCGCCGCACAGCGCTTTGCACACGTTGCGCTGGTCAATGATCTGCAGTCGCGACTCGACGACTGGGACACCTAGCACCCTGGTTACAGCTTGCGCACTTCGTCGGCGGCTTCGATGGCGCGCCCGATATCGCGCGACAACGCCCGTGCTTCCTGCGTCGCGTTGGTGACGTCGCTGATGGCCGCGCCAACGCCAAGCGTCCGTAACTTCACCATATCAAAGCGCAGCGAGCGCAACGCCAGCGACGCGCTCTCCAGCTGGTGTTGCATCGTCTCCTGACGCGCAACCAGCTCCTGCACTGACGCGCGCTGTCTGGTCAGCAGCGTCAGCCGACGTTCCTGATCGGGCGCCCCCGTCGGCTCGGCCTGCACGACGGCGATGCGCGCGTCCAACTGCGCAATGGCGCCGCCGGGGATATCGCGATCAAGGCGCTCCAATCCACTCGCGAGCGAGCCGATGCGCTCGAGCAACGCGTCGGCGGTCGGCTCGACATCGGGCACCATCAGTTTGTCGGCATCGGAGAGCCTGGAGGCCGTCTCCTTGATCGTCAGTCGGTCGTCGACCGCGTTGCGCACCGTTTCGGCGTGCCTGGATGTCAGCACGCTTTCGCCGGCCACGCGAGACAGCATGTCGTTCACCTGTTCCTGATGCGGTCGATCGTCGGAGCGCGCCGCGACGGCCTTCCAGCCTTCACCAAGCGCATCATTGGGAGAAACACCCAACGTGCGAAGTTTGAGGAAATCGATCAACGACAGCTGCGCGCTCACCATCGTGGCAAGAATGCTGGCCACGAAGATTCCCTTCGTGGCATAGATGCCGATCAACAACAAGGGCATGTCCAGTGGATTCCCAATCATGCTGCCGATCGTGAAGCTTCCAACCGCTGTCGCCACGCTCGCCGCAAGCCACTTGACGTGACGTTTAAATCCGGAGGCCGCGCGTGCGATGCGCTGCGGCTTGGGGAGTCGTGCAGTCTCGCCCGAGGGTGAGGCGCTTGACTCTTCGCTGTCCCAGATGCGCGACCAGGGGATACCGCGTGACCGTAGCCGCGCATACTGACCGATCACCCCCATCGAGATCCCCATCGCGGGAAAGATCGCCCACGGAAATTGCGGGCTTGTGACGGCGTTGATCGTGGCCAGAAACACAATCAGTCCGCCGCTTGTGACCAGATTGCCTTTGAAGCGCCCGATCATCTGCGCTTCGGTGCGCACGCCAAACTCCCCTGCATTGGACGACGCAAAGCCGTCGCGCCAATCGTCCCGCGACAAGCGCGACTGACTGCGCACGTCGCTCCGCCAACTCCGCAGCGCATCGCGTCGCGCCGCCTTCCAGGCCCTCTGCTCGCCGGATGTTGCATACGATGGCAACGGCGGAAACAGCGGCATCGGTGGTATGGCTCCCGGCGCCGGGAGTTGGCGCGGCGCGGGCGCGGGCTCCAGCACGCGCCGTGGTGCCCAGTCCTCCGCACGATGGCCGGACTTGTCGGCGTACTCGCGCGACAGGGCGTCACGACGCGGCACCGCGTGCGCCATGCCGGCCGGCGTGTAACCCGATGCGACCGGTCCACCGCGCACCCGCAGTGAACCGTCGCGCTGCACGCGCCGCAACGCGTCCCGCAGGGCCATCGCACTCTCCCAGCGATCCTCGGGGCGCTTGGCGAGACACCGCTCAAGGATGCCCACGAGTGCGCGCGGCGCATCCGACCGCAAACTCAACAACGGCGGTGGCGTTTCGCTGACGTGCTTGAGCAGCATGGCCGGCGTTGTCGTGGCTTCGAATGGCAAGCGTCCGGCGAGCATCAGGTACCCCACCACGCCCACAGAATACACGTCACTGCGACCGTCCACTTCCTTTTCACCGGTCGCCTGCTCGGGGCTCATGAACGACGGGGTGCCCACGGCAATACCCGTTTGTGTTAACCGTGTCCCACTCTCGACCGCACGCGCGATACCGAAGTCGGTCACCATGGCCCGACCCGACGCGCGATCCAGCAGAATGTTGTCTGGTTTGATATCGCGGTGCACCACACCACTGGCATGGGCGTAGGCCAAGGCATCCGCCGTTTGCTCCAACACGTTGGCCACGAACTCCACATCTGGACGCGACTCGCGTTGCAGTCGCGCGGCGATGCTCTCCCCCGTCACGAGCGCCATCGCGAAGCAGACCATCCGCGCCTCTTCGTGCACGGCAAAAATCGAGACGATATTCGGATGATTGAGCCGCGCCGCCGTTTGCGCTTCACGCACAAACCGCTCGCGCACTTCACTGCGAAACGCGAGATCCGGCGGCAGCACTTTGAGTGCCACCTGCCGTTGTAAGCGCACATCTTCGGCTTGATAGACCACAGCCATGCCGCCGCGCCCGATCTCTGGCCCAACCAGGTAGTGATCGCCAAATGCCGCCGTCACGCGATCGCGCAACTGCGATGCGTCAGCCTCGTTCGCCGCGTGCCGCATAGGGTCGTTCATTGGCAGGACTGGAGCGTCGACTAGACCGACGACGCCGCTCGCGGACGCGTCGCGTCGCGCACATCATTCGCCGCACCAACCGCGATGTCCACATCGCGTGCCAGCGCCATCGCCTGCTCGGCAATCAGCGTGACGCTCTGCACCGAGCTCGCCCCCGTGCGCAAGCGTACGAGATCCAGACGCATGTTTTCGAGCGCGATGCGACAACTCTCGATCTGCCCACGACGCGTCCCACGTTTCCGCTCAATATCGGCCACGACGCGACTGTCCCGACGCAACTGCGCCAACCGCCGCACGCGTCCTTCGCTCTGCGATGTCTCCAACGGGTTGGCGGCCGCCTCCAATGCACCGATCTCGGCATCGATCGCGACCGCACGCTCTGGACCACCGACCGCTTCCAGCTGCGCGACATCCACGGCCAGCGTCTCGATGCGATTCACCAGCTCGATCGCCGTGGCGGCAACCGAGGACATCTGCCCCCGTTCCGACTTCGGGATCGTGTCGAGCAACCGTCCAATCTCTTCCCGATCGGCACGCGCCTGCTGAACGACCGGCACGTAGGCGCCCAGCGTCTCGTTGCGCGCCGGCTCGGCTGGCCGCACGTTCGACTCACCCTTTCGATGGCTCCGTGTCACGCGTTCCGACCCCTCAACCGGTGTGGCACCAGAAGGGCTGAGCGCGCCACGCAGCAAGTTGTTTTCGAGCCGCCCCTGCACCCGCAATTCCTCGCGTTTTTTGCGACTGAACGTGGCGTGGATTGAGTCGAACGCATCGGACAGGACCTCCCCGAACATACGATGTTTCGGCTGTCGCAACACGTCGTGCCAATCAAACCCGTCGCTCCACAATTTGGCGTATTTCCACGCCATGATGATGGTCCAAATCGTGGTAATGCCAAAGAAATCGTTGTTGCCAAAGAGCGCGACCAATAACAGCGCGCCGTTGACAAACAGATATGGCCCGAGCGCCTTGCGATACTTTCGCACTTGCGGGGCGTTCCATCGCTCGCGCTCTTCCATGCCCGGCGCGTAGTGGCCAAGCGACTCGCTCCCTCCGCGCTCAGCTGCGGCTGACCCGAGAGCCATGCCACCACGCAGCGGGTTTTGTGCCGACCCCGACACGCCGGTGCGCGACGAATAGGCGGGCGCCGAGTACCTGGGATTGACTGGTCCCACCGTCGGCGCCGGCGCCTCGCCACCCATTCGCATGCCGCCGATCGGCGACCCATTGAACAGCAACGGTGTTCCGCCTGCCGCGGTGCTCGTCGGCAGTGGGGTGGCTGGTACCACCCCGCTGCGCAGCGCCTGCAACATCTCCGCCGCGCTCTGGAAGCGCTGGTCTGGTGCTTTTTCCAGCAGCCGCATCACGATGCGTGCGAGGTCGGCAGGCACGTCGTTCCGACGACGATCCACTGGCACCGGCATTTCTGCCAGGTGCTTGACCAGAAGCGCAGGCGTGGTGTTGCCCACGAAGGGGGGCTCACCGACCAGCATCTGGTAGGCAACCACGCCAAGCGAATACAGGTCGCTGCGCGCGTCAAGATCACGATCGCCCGACGCCTGCTCCGGCGACATATACGCTGGGGTGCCAATCGCCATCCCCGTCGCCGTCAATCGCGGCGTGTCACCACTGTCCGTGGCCGCGCGCGCTATCCCGAAATCGGTCACCAATGCGCGACCATCGATCGCATCAATGAGAATATTGTCAGGCTTGATGTCGCGATGGATCACGCCGCGCGAGTGCGCGTACGACAACGCGTCACCCACTTCCATCAACCAACGCCGCGCATCGTCGATCGGCAGCGGCCCCCGGTTTTGCAGCTGCTTCGCCAGGTTATCCCCGTCGATGCACGCCATGACAAAAAACACCAGGTTTCCCACCTCATCGACCGAGTAGATAGGAACGATGTTGGGATGGCTGAGTTGCGCCGCCGTCTCCGCCTCGCGCAAAAAGCGCGTACGGATGTCACGGCGGAAGGACAGCTCGGGCGGCAGAATCTTGATCGCCACAAAGCGCTTCAGGCGCTTGTCACGCGCCCGGTAGACGATCCCCATGCCGCCACGACCAATCTCCTGATCTATCTCATAGGTAGCACACAGCGCCTGCTCGACGTGCGCGCGGAGTTCGAGATCATCAGAGTGCGGTTCGGAATCGGGCACGCGTTCGGTAATGAAAGGGGGCTGCGGTTAACCCTGAAGTCTAGCACCTGCATCTTCGCTTCGACAGCATCTGCACCCTGAGGTGTCCTACCACCGGACCAGGCGCTCAACCGCAAAAACGCACCGAAAACCGTTGTCGGGCAACGCCGTCTCGGCAGTCCGGCGTTTCGTCCCTACGTCAACCGGTCATGAAAAAGTTGCAAACCCTGCCGCGATGGCGTAAACCATACGGTGCGGAACGTGCCCCATGACGGCCTAATCCCTTTACGACAGGAATCAACCTATGGGCCAGCGCCAGACTCTCCCCGTGTTGCCGTTGCGCGGCACGGTCATGTTTCCAGGAATCACCGCACCAATCTCCGCGGGGCGACCAGGTACGCTCCGTGCCATCGAAAACGCCGTCAAGGGCGACCGTTTGGTCTTCGCGGTCGCGCAGCGTGACAACAGTGAAGAGCCAACCGCGGACATCCTGTTCACGACGGGCGTCATTGCCCGCATCGGGCAGATCCAGCGTGGGCTGGGTGGCGTGCAATTGTTGCTTCAAGGCGAACAGCGGGCCACCGCCTTGCAGTACACCGAGCAAGATGGCCATCTCGTGGCCGTCATCGTGCCTGCCGAAGAGATGATGCCCCTTGATCTGAAGGACCCCGCCTTCGAAGCGCTCCACAAGGAAGCGCGTGAACGGGCTGCCGAGCTGGGCGAGAAGCGTGGCCTGCCGGAAGAAGTCGTGCACCAGGTCCTCGACTCCGTAGACGACGCCGGGAAGTTCTCCGACCTGGTCGCCGGCTACATCGAACTCACCGTGCCGGAAAAGCAGGGTCTCCTGGAGACGCTCTCGGTCGAAGAACGGTTGCGCCGAGTGCTCGTGCACGTGCAGCGGCAGATCGGGCTGCTCGAGGCGCAAGAGGATATCAAGTCGCAAGTCCAGGAAGAGCTCGGCGAGCGGCAGCGTGAGATGTTCTTGCGCGAGCAGCTCAAAGCGATTCAGAAAGAGCTCGGTGACGACGATCAGTCGAAGGAAATCACCGAGCTTCGTGAAAAGCTCACCAAACTCGATCTGCCGAAAGACGCGCGCGCCGAAGTTGAACGCGAGATCGGACGGTTGGAGCGGGCAGGTCGCGAGTCGATGGAAGCACAGGTCATCCGCACCTATCTGGAGTGGATCGCGGAACTGCCATGGAGCAAGCGATCGGACGATCATCTCGACTTATCTCGCGCCGCCGAGGTCCTCGAGGAAGACCACTACGGATTGAAGGACGTGAAGGATCGCGTTCTGGAGTTCCTCGCCGTGCGACATCTGCGCGCCAAACAGATCGCCGAAGAGATGGCGACCACCGGCGAGTTTTCCGCGTCGCGCCTCAAGGGTGATCTCACCGATGCCACGCCGTCGCTTGGGAACGGCGACAACGATCGGCAAATCACCGATACCCGTGAGGCCAAGGCGCGGGCCATGGCGCGCGGGCCGATCTTGCTCTTCAACGGACCGCCAGGTGTTGGCAAGACGTCCATTGCGAAGTCGATTGCCCGTTCGCTTGGGCGGGAGTACGTGCGTGTGTCGCTCGGCGGCGCCCGCGACGAGGCCGATATTCGCGGACATCGCCGCACCTATGTGGGCGCGATGCCGGGTCGCATTATTCAAGGGATGAAGCAAGCCGGCACGAAAAACCCCGTGTTCTTGCTGGACGAAGTCGACAAACTGGGCCAGTCATATCAGGGTGACCCGTCCAGCGCCCTGCTGGAAGTGCTCGACCCGGCGCAGAACGATTCCTTTACGGATCACTACCTCGGCGTGCCATTCGACTTGAGCGAAGTGCTGTTCATCGCCACGTCCAACTTCATCCAGAATATTCCTGGTCCCTTGCTCGACCGCATGGAAGTGGTGGAGTTCAGCGGCTATACCGAACGCGAAAAGAAGGAGATTGCCAAGACGTATCTCATCCCGCGCCAGCTTGAAGAGTCGGGGCTGGCCGGTCGCGAGCTGTCGTTCACCGACGACGCGGTGATGAAGGTAATCAGCGAGTACACGCGTGAGAGCGGCGTGCGACAACTGGAGCGGCAGCTGGGTGCGGTCGCGCGCAAGGTCGCGCGTCGTGTGGCCAGTGGTGACACGGCCGCCATCGACGACAAGGTGATTAACGCGGAAGAAGTCCGCGAGTTGTTGGGACGTCCGCGCGTGCATCCGGAGCGCGCCGCCGAGCATGACGAAGTCGGCATCTCGACGGGCATGTATTACACGCCGATGGGTGGCGACATCATGTTTGTGGAAGCCAGTATTCGTCGTGGGTCGTCACGGCCTCGCACGGACGAAGAGTCCGACGCGCTGCGGGTGGGACCGATTGCGTTGATCCTGACAGGCCAGTTGGGCGACGTGATGAAGGAAAGCGCGCGCGCGGCGTTAACCTACGCCACCAACAACGCCGAGTCCCTGGGCATTCCCGCCGACCGTGTCGCGTCGGCCAGCGAAGCACACATCCATGTGCCAGCGGGCGCCATCCCGAAGGATGGCCCGAGCGCCGGTATTGCGATCGCGCTGGCGCTGGTGAGCGAGATGTCGAATCGCAAGGTGCGGCGCGACGTCGCGATGACCGGAGAAATCACGCTGCGTGGGCGTGTATTGCCGATCGGTGGTGTAAAAGAGAAGGTCCTTGGCGCACATCGCGCAGGGATCAAGGAGATCATTCTTCCAAAAGCCAACGAAGCGGACCTTGAGGATGTGCCGGATGAAGTGCGCCAGCAACTGATCTTCCATCCGGTCGAAACGCTTCGCGAGGTGCTGGCGATCGCGCTCGTTGATCGTGGCCGTCCGCAGGCGGTCGAGATCGAGGAGCTGATCGGCGTGTAGTTCGTGATGGGTGCCGCGCACGAGCCCGGAGAACGAGCGTGCGCGGCAGGACGTGTGTTGCAGTGCTAGAACCGTGCGCCAACCACAAAGGGCATAAGCGTCATCCACGACTCGCCGGCGCGCGATGGGGTGTGTACGCGATGCAGGCGCACTTCGAAAAAAGAGTCGACGGCTGCCACGCGGAAGACTTCACCAATTCCCACACTGAATCCCGGTGCCTGCCGATCGGTGTACTTTCCGTTGGCGCCGGAATGCCAGTACCAGCCGGCGCCGGCAACACCGTACAGGTCGAAGCGTCGGTCGTGCCGTCGTGTGGTGACATTCACCGACAGTGCGCCGACGCGCAACCCATCGGCGGCGCGATCAACACCGCCGGGGAGGAAATGCGCGTACATCGCCTCGGTCGTGATGCCCACGGGCAATTTGGGTGCGCGGATCCACAGGCCGACTTTGACGGTCGGTCCTTCGCTCACGCGGTCACGAAGCACGCCGCCGGGGATCGCGGCCCCGACGGCGATCGTTGGCGCGATGGACCACTGCGCCGCCAATGGCCGTGAACCGAGGCACGACGCCACGACGGCAACGCTGCAATATCGGCGAATATTCACGGGACGCGTGGCGTTGGCATGGCTGAAGGAACAGAGGTCCGCAGCGGTCGGCGCGAGGCCGGCAGCATCGTACCCTGCGTCGTTCCGTCCGACGGTAAATTGCTCACGGTTGGCGTTGCGGTGACCTCGCCTCCCAGCAGCATGGGCGTCTTCCCGTCGGTCACAATCACTTTCGCGTTCGGGCTGCTGGCCAGTTCGCGAAACGCTTCGATGGACTGATACGAGATGATCAATGGCGTGAGCCCCTGCGCGATGATCGCCCACGAATCGCGGATACCGGTCGCTTCAATGGTCCGCCGCTCGGCCTCCTGCCTTTCGCGGTCCAGCACGAAGCGCATTTGCTCCGACCGTTGCTCCGCCTCGAGCTTTGCTTCAATCGCGCGCGCCAGATCCGCCGGCAGCTTGATGCTCTTGAGCAGCACGTTCTCCACTTCAAAACCGCGCGGGCCAAGCACGGCCATCATTTGCGTTTTGATGGCCGTCTCGATGCCGATTCGCGTCCCTGAGTGCATGTCTTTCGCCATGTAGCGCGCGGACACGTCGGCCGCCGCCGAGCGAAACACCGGGATGATGACATCGTCTTCGTAGCGCACCCCGCTCGACTGCAGAATCTGCGCAATCTGCTCCGGCTTCGCGCGATAGAGAATCGAGACTTCTGCGGCCACGTTCAGTCCTTCGCGCGTCGGCATCTCCAGTCGCACCTCGCGATTCACAATGCGCGACGGCACGCGGATCACGGAGTTCACGCCGGGGATTACGAACTGCGCGCCTGGTTGCAGCGGGCCACTGGTGACGCGTCCGAATCGCGTTTTGACACCGATTTCATCCTGGCGAACCGTGGCGCAGGCGCCCAGGGACGCCGCGCAGGCGGCCATGATCAGGCTGCGACGGACGGTCGTGATCGAAGAACCGATGTTGGTTCGGGCTATGATTGACATACGCAACTCCATCATCAGGACTGGCGAAGCGCGAGTGACTTCTGAGTTTCGCCAAGCGAACGCATGGCGGTTTGAAGGTCTCGCACAGACCACATTCAGTGGTGAACGTGGCGCCCGGCCGATCCGTGCGCTCCCGCTAACGCAGTGTTGACGAATCGACCGCACGAACAGCTGTTCGCGGCGCTACTCCCCTTCCTACATCGAATAATAGCGGTCTCTTTTTCTATGGGTACCGTATCACACATTGATTTTCTCGCACTATATCATTCAGCCATTCAGCGAACGTGCGTTCTCTCGCCCGCCTTCCATGGACAGATGGTATGGCACTTCGGTATCATGGACCCCCGTGTGGCGCAGCTTGGGGTTCGTGGCCTATCGGACCTATGCGAAACAGGCCCCAGGGCCACGGCGCAGCCCCCGGCTCCGTCCCATCCAAATACCATTCCGTGAATCGACGCGCGTTCGGCGTGGACGCATCGGCTGGCTTTCCGGTCGCACGATCGAGCTCGACACCGATCACGCCCGGCGGCGCGGTCCACACGCCACTACCGCGCGATCCATACACCTCGGCGAGAATATGCCCAGCGATCGGTGCCGCAAGCGTCCCGCCGACTGCCCCGGGCGCAATCATCGCGGGCTTGTCGAAGCCGACCCACACGCCGGTCACGTACTCCGGTGTCATCCCGACAAACCAGACGTCGGTGTTGTCGTTGGTCGTGCCGGTTTTCCCAGCGACGAGGACGCGTGATGGAACAATGCGGCGCAGCGCGGTCGCGGTCCCCCGTGTCACGACGTCCTGCAGCATGTCCCGCAGAATGAACGCGATGCGTGGATCCATGGCCGGCTGCGGCACGACCGACGGCGGTGAAAGCACGCTGCGACCGGTCCGATCATCAATGCGCGTGATGAATCGCGGCTCAACGGCCATGCCGCCATTGTCGAACGTGGCGTACGCGGCAACGAAGTCCAGAGGTTGCACCACCGACGCACCGAGTGCGCTTGATGGATAGAGCGCGATCGGCGCACGAAGCCCTGACCGGCGGGCCAGCGCCGCCACCGAGTCCATCCCGACGCCCTGCGCCAGTTGCACCGCGACCGGGTTGCGCGATCGAGTGAGTGCCTCGCGCATGGTGAGCGCGCCAAGAAAGGCATTGTCCGCGTTCTCCGGACGATAGCTCTGCCCGTTGGCCAAGCGAATCGCGATCGCGGTATCCGCCACCATCGTGCTGGCCGTCATGCCCTGCGACAGCGCCTGCGCGTACACGAACGCCTTGAAGGACGACCCCGGTTGACGATTGCCGTCGACGGCACGGTTGAACGACGACCGGGCGAAATTGCGCCCGCCCACGAGCGCGCGCACGTCGCCCGTGAGCGGATCGAGTACAATGGCCGCCCCTTCCAGACAGGCCTGCACTTTGGCGCCAGGCTTGGCGAGCGAGTCGATGCCACGCAGCCCCGCGCACGGCACGCCGCGAAAGCCAGGGCGCGTTTCGATCTCGTCCAAGCCGCTCGATACGGCGCGCTGGGTAATGGTCTGGATCGCCGGGTCTATCGTGGTATGAATGCGATACCCGCCTTGCCCCACCGGCACGCCGGCGCGTTCCGCCTGCACGCGCACCACGTCAACGACCCACGGCGCCTTGGCCTCGCGCGGGGTCACCGTTACGATGGGCGTATTCTGCGCGGCGACGCGTTGCGACGCCGTGATGTAGCCCTGCTCCGCCATGAGTGCGAGCACGGTGTTGCGGCGCGTGCGGTTCCGATCGGGGAAACGCGCCGGATCGTATTGCACTGGGCTCTTCGGCATTGCGGCAAGCGACGCCGCCTCGGCGAGGGTGAGGTCTGCGGCGCCCTTCGCAAAGTACTGTCGGGCGGCCATCTCGATGCCGTAGGCGCCACGGCCAAACGCGATCTGATTGAGAAACGCTTCAAGGATTTGCTCCTTGTTGTAATGCTTCTCCATTTCCCGGGCAGCCTGCTGCTCACGCAACTTCCGCCCGATCGATCGATCGCGACGATCGATGAGATCGGGATGCATGTTGCCGACCAACAGTTGCGTGATGGTACTCGCGCCGCGGACGTCACCCTGCACGGCATCCTTGAGCGCCCCGGCAATACCCACCAGATCGACGCCGTCATGCTGATAGAACCGTTTGTCTTCCACCGCGACGAACGCTTGTCCCACATATTTGGGCACCGAGCGCACGGACACACTGAGACGTCGTTCCTTGCCCAGCACGCCAATCATCGAGCCATCGCGGCCCAGCACCAGCGAGGCTTGCGGCGGCGTGACGATCTGCCACGCTTCGACTGGCGCCGGCGGCATGGCGACCGGCTTCGTGGCCTGCGCGGACGCGTCAGGTCCGGTGGCCGCGAGAAGCAGCGCGAGCACGGCGATGGCGCTGCCGCATCGCGCGACGGGCGGGGTATTCCTTGACATCAATGACGGTGGTTGGTCGAGGCGAAGATTGGGGACGTGGCGAGACGGCGCGGGCCACCCAATATTACCCGCTACTAACGCGTGAGGTCTTGGATTGTGCCAAGTTATGACCTCGTTGCCACTCGACCGTGCGGTAGGTCACGGATTCCTCGCCCTGCCATTCCCATGAGCCTCTTCCGATCTCTCAAACGCAGTCTGCGGCGAGCGCTGCTGCCCACGCGGCTGATGCAGGATCTTGAGACCATGCGCATGGCACAGGGGAGAATCCTGGGCCAGCTCAATAGCGCCAAGCCCGTACAGCCGCTCCGTGATTGTGAGTTCACCGTGTTCTCGCAATTCGGTGAAGACGGCATCATTCAAAAACTGATCAGCGAACTCCCCATCGCCCATCGCACGTTCATCGAGTTCGGGGTCGAGGATTTTGTGGAATCGAATTGCCGGTTCTTGATGATGAACAACAACTGGCGCGGCTTCGTGCTGGACGGATCGGCGACCGCGATCGCGTCGCTCAAGCGCTCCAATTGGTGGTGGAAGTACGACGTACGAGCGGCGCATCGCTTCATCACCAGGGACACCCTGAATGCGTGTTTGCGGGCCAGTGGGTTTGACCAGGACCTGGGCCTGCTTTCCATCGACGTCGACGGCGTGGACTACTGGCTGCTCGAGGCGCTGCGGGACTATTCACCACGAATTCTCGTGGTTGAATACAACGCGCTGTTTGGCGGAGAGCGGAAGATCACGGTGCCGTACCATGAGGCGTTTTCTCGGCGCCAGCAGCATTACTCCGATCTGTATTTCGGGGCTTCCCTCGGGGCCCTCACGCACATCGCCAACCAGAAAGGCTACTCACTCGTTGGCACTACCTCGACCGGCGTCAATGCGTTCTTCGTTCGCAACGACCTCATGGGCGGACTGGCGAGTCTGTCGGGCGTTGACGGATATACGGCCACCTGCGTCCGCCAAAGTCGGAATCGCGAAGGACGGCTGGACTACCTGAACCGGGAGGAGCAGTACGCGGCGGTTCGCGGACTGCCCGTGGTCAACGTGGAGACGGGCGAAACCGAAGCGCTCTAATGCTGCACCGGGCGCTATGTTCCTCCCATGCCCGGAGAACCGATCCGCCCACTCACGCTCGCCATCTGTCAGTTCGCCCCACGCAAGGGGGACACGGTGGCCAACCTGCAACGATTGGGTGCATTGTGCGCGCAGGCCGCGTCGCTCGATCCGCGACCGCAGGTCATCCAGTTCCCTGAAACGGCGCTCTCAGGCTACTTCGTCGAGGGTGGGGTGCGTGAGGTCGCCTATACGGCCGGTGGACTCGCCAACGATCTGGACGATGCGTACCGAACCGCGTGTGCGATGGCGGGCATACCGACCGTCCCCATCGATGTGGTGGTCGGTTTTTACGAGCGCTGGCGCGATACGCTGCACAATAGCGCCGCCTACATTACGATGGGGCTCGACGATGGACCGCCAGTCCTGCGACATGTCCACCGCAAGAACTTCCTGCCCACGTATGGGCTGTTCGACGAGGAGCGGTTTGTCGAACGCGGCACCGATATCAGAGCCTTCGAAACGCCGTGGGGTCGCGCAGCCATCCTGGTCTGTGAAGACGCGTGGCATTCGATGTCTGGACTTATCGCGGCGCTCGACGGCGCACAGGTGGTATTTGTCTCGTCTGCGGCTCCGGCACGCGGCCTGTGGCCGCGCGACGACGGCATCCCCGGGCCGTACAGCGCAGCGCGGTGGGAACGGCTGATTCGCGATATCTCCGAAGAGCACGGCGTCTTCACGGCTCTGGCGAACCTCGTCGGCACGGAAGGCGGCAAGAGATTCTTCGGCACGTCGCTTCTGGTTGGTCCCGGCGGCGATGTGCGTTCGCGCGCGCCCGTGTGGGACGAAAGCATGCTCGTCATCACGCTGGATCTCGACGACCTGGTGCGAGCGCGCGCCGACTCGCCGCTGCTCAGCGATTTGCGGGTGGCGCTGCCGCACGTGCTGGAAACGGTGCGTCGCGTACAAGCGGGTTCGCCGGCTGTCCTGTCCTACGATGGAGCGGAACCGGCGGCGGCAGATCTGCTGCGTGACGCACACGCCTTCACCGGCGAGTTCCCGATTGAGACCGGTGAGTTTGCCGTCCCGACAGAAGCCTTTGCACGCGCCGACGTGGTCGGCCGCATTGGACGTGAATCGCTGCCGGTGATTCGCCACAGTATTCGCGAACACGGCGGTGCTCCGCCGTTGGCCATTGATCCGGGGCTGACGGAGCAATGGCTGACGGGATTTCTGCGAGAGGAATTTTCGCGGCGAGGCTTCGCGCGTGCCGTGATTGGTCTTTCCGGCGGTGTGGACTCGGCGGTTACCGCGTACCTCGCGGCCAAGGCCCTCGGACCGTCCAACGTGACCGCCGTACGCATGCCGTATCGCACGTCGAGCGTGGAATCGCTTGAGCACGCGCAGCTGGTGATCGACGCGCTGGGACTCGACGCGCGCACGATTGACATCTCCAAGGCCGTCGATGGCTACCTCTCGATAGAACCCGACGCAGACGGAGGACGGCGCGGCAACGTCATGGCTCGCATGCGGATGATTGCGTTGTTCGACCAAGCGGCGCGCCTGCGTGCACTTCCGCTCGGGACCGGCAATAAGACCGAGCGGCTCTTCGGGTACTTCACCTGGCACGCCGACGATTCTCCGCCGGTGAATCCGCTTGGAGACCTGTACAAGACGCAAGTGTGGGCGCTGGCGCGCCATCTTGGCGTACCCGACGTGATCGTGTCGAAACCCGCAACGGCCGACCTCATTGTCGGCCAGACCGACGAGGCAGATCTTGGCATCAGCTATCCGAAGGCCGACGATATCCTGAACGGATTGCTCCACGGCTTTTCCCATCACTCGCTGCGCGCTCGCGGCTACACGCGTGACGAGCTGGCTATCGTTGAGCAGCGTCTCGACTCCACGCACTGGAAACGGCGTCCGCCGGCGACGGCGCTGGTCAGCCATAGTGGCATCGGTGATTCGTATCTCCGTCCGGTCGACTACTAGCCGGCAGTGATCGACGAATTTTCCATCTGTGCTTGGCTCGGCTTTCACCACATCGCGGACCTTGCTGGATACGACCACAACGTCTGTTCGTGATTGCACTCGCGCTTCCTCACGGACTGGGCGATTGGCGACGTCTGGCAGTGTTGGTCACCGCATTCACGCTTGGCCACAGCGTCACATTGGCACTCGCAACGCTGCGTCTCGTGTCGGTGGCCTCTGCGCTGGCCGAACTGCTCATCCCAGTCACGATCCTCGTCACCGCGCTGCTGTCGTGGCGCCAGATCCGACTTGCGCCAATGCACGACGAGCGTGCGCGCTGGGCCGAGGCGTCTGCGGTTCGTCATTGGCGATATCTGATGGCGACTCCCTGTTCGCCGCGTATTTCGATGCGCGCGTCGTTGTCGCGGCCGACGGCGCGCGACGCTCGGCGAGAGTGGTGCAAGCAGGCACAGACCGCTCTTCTCCAATCAGAAGAACCTGGTCACCATGCGCACGGTGCCCGGTGAGAAACGGCATTCGCTCTACTTCGCCAACGGCACCGCAACATCGCAAACAGTGCGCATCGCGCCTTAGGGTACCGATCGCTACGTACGTTGCGGCCCGGTCTTGCTCTCTGTATACATCGCAAAGGGATCGAGTGTCGCCAGCTGGATGCAGAGGGCCGCAATGCGATCAACAGCCTGGCCCACGAACGCCGCGCCAAGGTCCGCGGTCGCTTCGTGCGGAGCACCGACGCCGGTATCGTCAGTCACCTGCGTCCATCGGCGCGGGAGCCACGCCCACCCCTCGCGGACACCGTCGAGCACCGACGCGCGGGCGCGACCGTCGCCCCACTCGCTCTGCGCGGCAACCAGGTGCGGTGCGACATGCAGCATGGCCGCCGTCTCCAGTGCTCCCGCATGGTCGCCCGGCTCGGCGAACAGCGCGTGATCGCCGGCCTGCCACCAGTTCGCGATCACGAGCAGAATCCGCGTGCTGGGTTGCAGCTCGCGCACCAACGCACGCAGTTCGTTCCCCCCGTGCGCATTCAGCAACAGCAACGCGCGCACGCCGTGCGGCTCAAGGCTGCACACGATGTCGCGCAGCATTGAAAGCTGCGTGGACGGCATCAGGTTCACGGTGAGCGGCAGATCCAATTGCGAGGTGTTGACTCCGAACGGGATCGGGGGCAGGGCCGCCACGCGTACGTCACTGGCCGCGCATCGCGCCGCGACGCGGGCGGCCACTTCCGTGCCCAGCATCGTGTCAGTGCCGTAGGGCAAGTGCGTGTTGTGCGCTTCCGTTGCGCCCCAAGGCAACACCACCACGGGCCACTCGCGGGCGCGCACGTGCGGCCACGCCAGCTCGGCGATGACACCCTCGCGGGGCGCGTAGTCAGTCATCGCGCGCGCTCGTTACCGCACTTCCGAAAACGTATCGCACTGGCGCGGGTCACCGGATTCAAGGCCACGGCGGAACCAGCGCATCCGTTCCGCAGACGATCCGTGCGTAAAGCTCTCCGGATTCACACGCCCGCGTCCCATCTTCTGCATACGATCATCACCGACCGCCGAGGCCGCCGAAAGCCCTTCCTCGAGGTCGCCCGGTTCGAGCTGCTTGTTGCGCGCCGCGCTATTCGCCCAGATGCCAGCGTAACAATCGGCCTGCAGCTCCATGGCGACGGAAAGCTTGTTCTTCATGTTCGGATTTTGCTGCTGCGCCGTACGTAGCTCACGTTCAGTCCCCATCAAGTTCTGCACGTGATGCCCGATCTCGTGCGCCAGCACGTACGCCTGTGCGAAATCGCCGGGCGCACCGAACTGCCGATCGAGCTGGTCAAAGAATGCGAGATCGATGTACACCTTCTGATCGCCGGGGCAATAAAACGGCCCCGTCGCTGCCTCAGCAAATCCGCACGCCGAATTCACTGCGTCGCGGAACAGGACCAGCTTGGCATCCTGATAGCCTTGCAGCTTTCGGCTCCAGCCGATCTGTGCACTATCCAGCACGTTCGACATAAACTGCACCATCTGCTCTTCGCTCGCGTCCTGCACCGGGGCTGGGGCTGGGGCTCCTTGCTGCTGCGCCGCGGGACCCGGCGGCCCACCGGCCAATCCGCCGACACCGCTGATCAGGTCCTTCTTGAAGATCACGCTCAGCACGAGCAGCACGACGAACCCACCAAGACCGATGCGACGTCCACCGCCGCCGCCGAAACCGCCACCACCGGCGGCCGAGCCGCCGCGCTGATCTTCAAGATTGGTGCTTCGACCTCCAGGACTCCAACGCATCTCAGGGTGCCGGCGCAGGGCGCAGTGAAAGGAATTCGTAGTCGTCGGCCCCGACCGTCTTGAGCCAAACAATAATCTCGCTGATTCGCTGAGGCGGGAAGATACCGCGTTGCCCTGTGATTCGGCGAACCATGCGGATGTCGCGCCCCGTTTGCGTCCACACGGATTCGTATCGCCCAAAAAAACTGGTCGCCGTCACATTCTTCGGCAGATCGGCCTTCCAGCCGAGCGGCAGGGTGATCGTGAGGTCCGTCACGGTTTCTTGCTGGCCGAGCACCTGCGCCGCGTCGATGGGGAACTGTCGCGCCGGTCTCGATTCCAATTCGCGCGCGAGGTTTTTGAACGAGAGCGCAGGCCCACGAAACCCCGCGTTCATTGTGAACAGCCGGAGATCCCCAACCGACTTGAGCGCATTGTCTGCGCGAATCACGTAGGTCATCGTGGTCGGTGCCGCAAAGTTCTTCCCGTCGAAACCTACCAGGGAATCGCCGGTCGCGTCGGTGGCGAACATGCGTTGTGCCAGAGCCTTTTGCGCGTCGTTGCGTCGCGAGGAATCGAGCGGCGCCGCGAAGGCCGCACGCATGCCGAGCGATAGGTTCCCCCGGGCACTCTCCTCGACCTGTGCCAGCACCGTCCCTGTCGCATCCAGCGACATGCGCACGCGCATTGCCGTCGCATTGGCCGCCACCTCGCCACGCGGGAACCGCACCTCCTGTGCGGCGCCAGTGGGGAGCACCACGATACCCAGTTGACCCTGGTAGTTTTCAGGGATCGATCCATACGGCACAAGCTCAGCCGTCAGATCGGTGAAGGTCCAACTCGCGCCCTCCTGCACGGCGGCGATCGCGTGATTGAACTGGAACACGGAGGGCAGCGCCGCGTCAGGCTTTCCACCCAGGGACAGCAGGACCGGGCTCGCGGCGATTCGATATCGCCTGAGCGCGGCCACAAAGAGCGTCGCTTTGTCTTTGCAATCGCCGAAGCCCGATTGCAGGACCTCGGCGGGGAGTCGCGGCTGATACCCACCAATGCCGAGCGACACCGACACGTAGCGGATATCTTGTGCCACCCAGCGATGAAGCGCGCGAATGGTATCCACTCGCGTCCGTGCGCCACTGCCCTGCACCACAGAGTCGATGCGCTGCGCCACCGTCGGCGCAAGGACGTAGCGGTCGCGGGCAAGCGCGCTATACCATGCCGATATGTCGTTCCAGGATCCGCGCGGCGCCACCGCGATCGACATCACCACGTCGTTGGAGTCTGCAGCGAACGCCTCCCCGCGAAACGGCACAATATTGCTTGCCGCCCAGACATACGCGCGTCGTCCATCGAGCACCGACTCTGTACGGCGGAACGTGAGGTTACGCTCGACGATCCGCGGCACGTACCCGTCCGGTACATCAACCGTGAATCGCGAGCGCACAATCGGCACCTGGTTGTTCACGTTCCACGCCAGCAGGAAGTCCCCGGGCCTGTAGGGACCGCGTTCCTCGATCGTGAACTGCACATCCAGAATCGTCCCGACGCCGATACCCGAGAGCGAGACGCGGCGGATCTTTTGTTCCTGATAAATCGGATTGGCCAGCTGCGCGGTCACGTCAGATTCCTGCTCCTGCGCGGGCTTGTTGCTCAGCACTTCGCCGCTGGTGCGCAACACGCGTATCCAGTCGACCGTCAGCGCTTGGTGCGACTTCGCGTAGCTGAAGGCCCGCTCGGAGAAGCCACGCACCACCTGCTGATCCAGGATCTGATACACTTGTCGGGTACGACGTATCGATCGCCCGTCTGCTTCCACACGATTGTACGACTCGTCGAGCAGCAGCACGTAGGGCCGTCCCGCATTCCTGGCCGGGTCGAGCGCCAGTCGCACGATCGAATCTGATGGGGCATTCGGCAACGCGGTCTGCGCGGCAAGCCCTTGCACACCACCCACCGCGAGGAGCACCCCTGCACCAAGCGCGGGCAATCGGCGGCATCGCGCATGGATGCTGGGCATGTCGGCTACTCCTTCATCCCGTCGTTGCGCAGCGGATCGCGAAGCAAACTTCCGATGCGCGCCGCCATCGCGTCGAGGCGCTGTCGATCCGGCATCGACGAGCCCGGAAAGGGCAGCGGGACGTCGAAGCCGTCACCGTCCCGCCGCGGGATCAGATGGATATGGTAATGCATCACATTCTGGCCGGCGGCAGCACCGGAATTGACCACGATGTTCATGTCCGTTGCCCCCGATGCCGTCTGCACGATCGGAATAAGGCGCGAGGCCAGCTCGTACAGATGTGCGCCGACACGGCGCGGGATGTCCTGCAGCACTTCGTAGTGCTGGCGGGGCACGACGAGCACGTGACCGGGATTCACAGGTTGGATGTCCAGAAACGCGATGGCCGTCGCGTCCTCGTAGACCATGGACACCTCAGCCGCACCGCGGATGAGGTCGCAGAAGATACAGTGGCCACTGGTAGGCGCCATCGGCGCGGTGGGAGCATGCATGAGAACAAGCTGCTTGGTCTTGGAACGGGAGGCAAGAAGACCTCCACGAAACCGGTGGTTCCGCTATTTTACAGGTGCGTTTCCTGTCTCCCCTTCGATTGACCGCCGATGGCTACCTCGACCCGTCCGACCAGAGCTCGCAGTGGCAAGAGCGCTGAACTCTCCAGCCCGCTGCCACTGAGCCGTGAGCAGCTTCTGAGTGCCTACCGCACGATGTATCTGTCGCGGCGCATCGACGACAAGGAAATCCAGCTCAAGCGGCAGAATCGGATCTTCTTCCAGATTTCCGGAGCCGGCCATGAGGCCATCCTGATCGCAGCGGGGTTGGTCCTGCGAGCCGGTCAGGATTGGTTTTACACCTATTATCGTGATCGCGCGCTCTGTCTCATGCTCGGCATGACCGCCAATGAGATGCTGTACAGCGCCGTCGGTGCCGCGATTGATCCGAATTCGGGTGGACGGCAGATGCCCAGTCACTGGGGGCACAAGGCGTTCAACATCGTATCCGCGTCGTCCCCAACCGGTACGCAGTTTCTGCAGGCCGTTGGCGCCGCTGAAGCGATCATGCGCGCCAAGGCCCTTGGGGTGACGGAGGGATTTGGCGACGATGACGTCGTACTGGTGACGACGGGTGACGGCACGACCAGCGAAGGCGAGTTCTGGGAATCACTCAACTCCGCCTCAAATCTGAAGCTGCCGATCGTGTACCTGGTCGAAGACAATGGGTATGCGATTTCCGTTCCCGTCGACGTGAATACTGCCGGTGGCTCGATCTCCAAGCTCGTGGCCTCGTTCCCCGACCTGTACATCCAGGAAGTTGACGGGTGCGATCTGCTGGCATCGTTCGACACGATGCAGCGTGCCGTGGCCTACGCGCGGGAGCGAAAGGGCCCTGCGCTGGTGCATGCGAAAGTGATTCGTCCGTATTCGCATTCGTTGTCCGACGACGAGGTATTCTATCGTCCGCTCGCGGAGCGCGAGGCCGACGCGGCGCGCGATCCGCTCACGACCTTCCCGGCGTGGTTGATCAGCGAAGGTTTCGCCACCGACGAAGAGTTGGCCGCGATGCGCGAGGTGATCGATGCCGACCTGCTGCTCGCCACCGACGACGCACTCGCGCAGCCGCAGCCGGACGCCAGCACGGTGTACTACGGCGTGTACTCCCCCGACGTCGACCCCACGAGTGAGCAGTTTGACACGGAAGATGATCCGCAGTTCACGGGCGAACCCACCACGATGGTCGACTTGCTCAACAGCTGCATGCGCGACGAGATGACGCGTGACGGGCGCATTCTGGTGTTTGGCGAAGACGTCGCCGACGTGTCGCGCGAAGCGCTTCTGGGCAAGGTGAAGGGCAAGGGCGGCGTGTTCAAGGTGACGCACGGCTTGCAGTTGAAGTTCGGCGGGACGCGGGTCTACAACTCCCCGCTGGCCGAAGCCAACATCGTTGGCCGGGCGATCGGTCTGGCCCATCGCGGCTTCAAGCCTGTCGTGGAAATCCAGTTCTTCGATTACATCTGGCCCGCGTACATGCAGATTCGCGATGAACTGGCGACCATGCGCTGGCGGTCAAACAACGCGTTCAGCGCACCCGTGGTCATTCGGACCACCTATGGCGGCTACATCCGCGGCGGGATTTATCATTCGCAGACGGGCGCCTCGCTGTTCACGCATACGCCGGGCCTTCGCGTGGTGTGCCCGAGCAGCGCACTGGATGCCGCAGGACTTCTGCGCACTGCCATCCGCTGCGAAGATCCGGTCATCTTCCTCGAACACAAGCACCTGTATCGGCAGACGTACAACAAGGGCCGCTATCCAGGCCCGAACTTCATGATTCCGTTCGGGAAGGCACGAACCGTCCGCGAAGGAACGGATCTGACCGTCGTGACGTACGGCGCGACCGTGCAACGCGCTTTGGTGGCGGCGAACCAAATCGCCGAGGAGGGCGGCCCGAACGTCGAGGTGATCGACCTGCGAACGCTCTCGCCGTGGGATCAGGAAGCGGTCTACGCCAGCGTCAAGAAAACCGGTCGCGTCATCGTGGCGTACGAAGACAGCATCTCGTGGGGCTACGGCGCCGAGATCGCCGCGCGGATCGCCGACGACTGCTTCGCGTGGCTTGATGCACCGGTGAAGCGGGTCGCAAGCGCGGACACGTTCGTCGGATATGCGCCGCAGTTGGAAGATGCCATCCTGCCGCAGATCGAAACCTTCCGCGCTGCCTACACCGCACTCTCCGAGTACTAGCCCGCGTCCGGGTGATCGTCGTCACGCGACGACGATCGCCCGGCGATTCTTACGCGACGAGCGTAAGGCCGCGCGCGATGACGTGGTCGGTCCCGAGGGCGGTGTATTCGGGAACCAGCTCACCGATTCGGTGACGCAGTTGCTCGTCGGACTCGCGTCGTTGCGCGGCCGCGAGGAGCGAGTCCACGCCAAGCATGACGCTTGCCGCGGGCGCAAAGAGCCTCGCGCACATGACTTTCGGGTGCGTGGTCGGCTTCATGTGCTCGTGCCCGAGGGAAAGCTCCTCGAACAGCTTTTCACCGGGGCGAATGCCGGAGTAGTTGATCTGAATGTCGTCGCCGACGCGCAGCCCCGAGAGCTTGATCAAGTCGGTAGCCAGATCGACAATACGAATGGGCTCGCCCATATCCAGCACAAACACTTCACTGCCCTTCCCGAGCACCGCGGCCTGCAGCAGCAATTGCACGGCCTCGGGGATGGTCATGAAGTAGCGCGTCATGGCGGGATGGGTGATCGTCACGGGACCACCGGCGCGAATCTGTCGCAGGAACATGGGCACCACACTCCCCCGACTCCCCAGCACATTGCCAAAACGAACGCTGACGTAGTTCCGTCCGGAGGCAAGCGCCGTACGCTGCACGATCAGTTCGGCGATGCGCTTGGTTGCGCCCATGATGCTGGTCGGATTGACTGCTTTGTCGCTTGAGACCAATACAAAGTGCGGCACCCCGTGGGCAGCGGATGCTTCAACCACCACGCGCGTGCCCTTCACGTTGTTGCTGACCGCCTCAACGAGGTTGCTTTCCATCAGGGGCACGTGCTTGTGCGCCGCAGCATGAAACACCACGTGCGGCTTGCAGCGTGCCATGATCGCGTCGATCCGTGCCTCGTCACGCACATCGGCGATGACGGTGGTGAGCGGGACCGAGGGAAAGTGCGACGCCAACTCGTGGTGGATCTCGTAGATGGAGTTCTCGCCGTGGCCGAGGAGGACGAGTGAGGCGGGTGCGTGCCGCGCGATCTGCCGACAGAGCTCGCTGCCGATCGAGCCACCTGCTCCAGTCACGAGTACCGTGCGCCCACCGACGATGTGATGGAGCGCCTCGAGGTCGGTGGTCACGGGGGCACGGCGCAGCAGGTCCTGAATCTCGACCGGCCGAAGACGATGCATACCGACGCGACCGGAAAGCACCTCGGCGAGTCCCGGCATGGTCCGCATTTCTACCTGGGCTTCGGTACATGTTCGCACGATGCCCCGCATCACCGGACCAGGTGCCTCCGTCGCGGCAATAATGACCATGCGAATCCTCCCGCCAGTCAGGTGCGTCTCGAGATCGGCAAGAGGCCCAAGGACAGGGAGTCCAGCGATGCGTCGCCCCTGAAGCGTCGCGTCGTCATCGAGAAAGCCGATCGGATCGAACCCGAGTTGCGGGTGCTCGATCATGTCGCGCGCGGTCGTGCGCCCGACGTTGCCGGCGCCGATGATCAGGACCGCTTTGCCGCGCGCGCGAGGGCGTCGACGTGCGACGTGCCACCGCATCAGGCGCGCGCCGACGCGCGGCAACACCATCAGCGCCATGCTCCACATCGTTTGTGTAGACATCACCGAGAGCGGCAACCGCGTAGCCGTGAGCCCCGTGATCGGCAACAAGAACAGCGCTACCGTCACGTTCGCCGCCGCCGCGACCAACATCGTGGCGACAAGATTCTCGAGGTCCTCGACGGACGCCGATACCCAGGAATGTCTGTACAGGCCGAACGTCGCGCTGATCGTCAGCCAGAGCGGCACCGAGACCGCGAGATGGTTGATGGCTGCTTCTCGCCACAGCGTGAGCCAGCTGAATCCTTCGAAACGTAGCGTCCACGCCAGCCCCCAACAGAAGACCAACACTGTGGAGTCGACGATGAACAGCTGCCGGCTCGAAAGCCAGAACGTGCGAGCAACAGACGGTGACGCAATCGATGTCTTCATGTGGCCAATTGGCTGACGCGAGCGCGGACCTCGTCGCAACGTCGCGACGGCATCCGGCTGCGAGTTTCGTCACATGGCGGGATAATCTTTACCCGCTGCGTGACGGCTCGCCGCTGCTGCTAGTTCGTGCGACTGAGCACCACGGCAATCGTGACAATACTTCCCAGCACCTGCGCAGTCGTTCCCAACAGCTGCGCCCAGTCCTTTTTGGCGTTCGGGTCTTTCACCGGAACCACGACGCGGCTGCCCGGCTTGGGGACAGGCGACGAGGTAAAGAGCCACGCAGAGCGATGACGGCTCTCGACCTTCCCATTGGCCTGCTGCACCCACACGCGATTCAAGTCGCCCTCCGACGACGCACCGCCTGCCGCACGGATATAGTGCCCCAGCGACTGGCCAGGCTCGTACGGTACCGCCAGCGGCGAATTGACCGCGCCGGCGATCGTGACCAACGCATTGAAGCGCGGCACGTGAATCGAGTCGCCCACGATGAGCAGCAGGTTGTCCCGGTCCTTTTCGTTCTTCAGTACGCTGGGAAGGTCAATACCGACGCGACCCAACGCGCCATCCGCGCGTGCAAAAGTAATGCCGCCGGCGTACGCGGACGCGGTCAGTCCGCCAGCGCGTTCAATCACATCGGACAGACGTTCCGTTTTGGAGCGCAGCGAATAGACACCGGGATACTGCACCTCGCCGGTGAGGGTCACGGTCTGCTGCAACTGCCAGTCGGGTTGCCGGAAGATCAGCACATTGTCGTACGGCTCGAGGATCACTTCCGACACGGCGCCCGTCGGCGTGCGATTCGCGGTCATGAATGTGGAATCGATCGGCACGCGAAACGTGGTGGCAATAACGCCGGACTCGCGCGCGCGCGGGAGACGTGCAATCTCGGCGTCACGGAGTGCCGCACTCGGTTGCAGCCCACCCGCCTCCAGCACGAGGTCGCGCAGCGTCATCCCTTCGCGATAGGGATACTGACCGGCCTTCACCACCGCGCCACTCACCGCGACATACCGTGGTGCGCGAAACTCGCTCAACGAATAGACGGTGATCTCGTCATCTTCACGCAACACCAGTGGCTCAATGGTGGTCCCGGTCAGATCGCGGAGCGTCGCGCGCACCTGTTCACGGGTCGAGTCTGCACGGAGCCTCGACACGATCACGCGACCAAGGTACGTATCGGGTTTGAGTCCACCAGCACGACGCAGCGCGTCGGCAAGGGTCTCGTTCGCAGTGATGCCCTGAACACCGGGCTGCCACACGTTGCCCTTGACGGTAATGCTTCGACGCACGCGATCGGCGACACGAGGCACATCCACGACATCTCCCGCTTCGAGACGAACGCTGGACAGCGCCTTGGCGTCTGATTGCTCGAGCAAGCCGACATCGAGGACGATGCGGTCACTCCCCTCCCCCGTCCGTTGCGACGGCGGGACGATGCGCTCGATGCGTGCAGTGCGCCGAGACGCATCATCGGTAAAGCCGCCGGCGGCATGCACCAGATCATCCAGCGTTTCGCCGACGCGCAGCTCGTACGTTGCCGGGCGAAGCACGCCGCCGCGCACGCGCACGCGCGACCCGTGGGGAGGCACGAAGAGTACGTCGCCATTCTCGAGGCGCAGATCGCCCGAGGCATCTCCGCGAATGAGATAGTCGTACAGGTCAAACTTCTGCGCCGCTACGCCGCGCCGACGAATCTCGATCGCGCGCAGCGAGCCGCGCTCGGTCGGACCGCCCGCGGCGTACAGTGCCGACAGCGCTGTCCCCGCACTCGAAATGCGGTAACTGCCCGGCAGTTTCACATCGCCCACCACGAACACTTGATTCGACCGAAGACGCGCCACGCTCAACGAAAATCGTGTCGTGCTCCCCATGCCTGAGTACACGCGTCCAAGTCGCTGCCGGAGCACACGGTCCAGGTCGCCCAAGGTCAACGACGTTACGGGTACCTGCCCCACGATAGGAATGACAACGAAACCCTCACGCGAGACATCGAGCGTGTAGGCCTCTTCAACATCGCCCGTCAGGATCAGCACCAACTGGTCGCCGGGACCCAAGCGATAGGATGCGTCAACCGGCCCACCAGCATTGGCATCGAAGAGGGTGGTTGCGCGCGCGAAGAGATCCAGCCCGAACAACGTCGCGCCCGACGCATCGTAGCGCGTCTCGGCTTCGGCGTTTGACGTCGCGTTTGCGGACGCGGTCTCCATGAAGGGATCGCCACCCTGCGGCCTCGTCGTCGACGGTGTCGTTGTCGCTGCACCTTGCAGCGCCATGCGTCGCAGCACGCCCGCATCGGTCGAGTCGACCACCCCGAGCGCGCGTAACGCGCCGATCAGCGAATCGGAACTTGCGCGCGGGCCATCGGTCGCTGTCGCGCTGCCCAGCACCTGGTCCAGCAGCGCCTCCGGATACCCGGCCGCGCGAAGCCTGGCGCGAACCTGCATTGGCGACATCCCGCTGGTCTGCAGTCGCTGTTTGAGCTGCGACGCCAGTTCCGGCCGAACGCGGAGCATCGCCTCGGCCTGCTGTGGCGTGGGGGCATTGGCAGGCAGCGTCTGCGCCGTTGCAGACGACGCCGAGAGGCTTGCCGTCAGCAGGACGAGCAGCGGAGCGACGCGAAAGGTCGGGAGCACGGGTCAGGGTCAGGGGCAGGCGAGAAGGTCGCGATCAGGGGCTACCGCCCAAGACGCGCGAACTTCCCGTGCTGTAACGCTGAGCCGGCGATCTGTGACGGAGCGGCTGGTGCTGCCCGTGCCGGGCGCGAGTGGACGGACGTCTGGCGTGCAACCCGCTTTTGCTTCGGAAGCCTGAGGCGTGAGGCGGCTGGCGGTGAGGCGGTGAGGTGGTGAGGCGGTGAGGCGGT
>Ga0209591_10001107_pt1 | contig 34463 bp, 28 predicted proteins | sample MAT01_FD_187207 | JGI IMG/M metagenome (GOLD analysis project Ga0209591, IMG submission 187207) | Freshwater microbial communities from Lake Fryxell liftoff mats and glacier meltwater in Antarctica - MAT-01 (SPAdes) (version 2) | ecosystem: Environmental > Aquatic > Freshwater > Ice > Liftoff... | reverse complement strand
AGACCCGACTTCAGATGAACGCTTCTCAACAAGATCGGTTGAAATTGTTCCCCTTAGCTCGACCTGACCGCTGTTGGCCGTCCGAATGTCTAGCGCCGCAAAACCTGCTCGCATGAAGACCACCGGACTCATGCCCAAAATTTCCTGCACTCTGGCGGGAACATCCACGGACTCATCTGCTCCACAAGGCATTTCCTCGGTGAACAAGGCGATCGCAAGCCCGTAGGTTTGCAAGGGGATGTGGATCAGTCTTTGCTGAAGCCCGACGAACCGAATGATATAGCCGGCTAAATTGGTCTGGGCCCAGTCCGGGTCTTCCATCGCTGGATCATGTTCGAATGCTTCCCAAAGAAGACCGAGCAGTCGTTTGAAGTCCTCCATCCCGATCGCGCGATTGCTCGATCCAAGGCTCTGCAAGAGAGCCTGTCGCGCAGCAAGGTGGACAAGGAAGGGAACATGCGCGAGCCGAAACTCGTTCACGAGGTCGCGGATGATGGGGTCGCTCTCTTCTTCGCGACACGCTGTCAAGACGTGATTGCAGAAGAGCAATGCGCTTTCAATATCGATAGGGCGAAGCAAATCGCCGAGCAACTGATATTGGCGTTTGAAGTTGAACGGAACACGCGGCATTGGGACATTGTTGGAGGGTTGCCGTTGACTCAAGCCTTCTCCTCCCCTGCCGTGACTGCACGCACTTCCGTCCCCGCCTCCCACGCCTTCCGCAACGCTCCAAGCCGCGCCGCTTCACCCGTGGCCACAGCCTGTCGCCCCCCCGAGGCTGCCCGTCCTGAAACACCCCTCAGCCCGTTTTTCCACACCTTCGCATCCTCTGCTACGATCTGACCGAATGCAGAGTCGGTGGATGCTGGACGGTTCTGGCGATGGCCGGTGACGGTCGATAATGGCCAGCGATCATCGGCGATCGTCGGTGATCTTCACGGTTGGGAGCGATTTCTATGGGTATCGAGGCCGCACTTCCGGTGGATGGGTTCCTGACGACGCAGCTTCGCCGCGTGATCAACTGGTCGCGCCGCAGCTCGCTCTGGCCGATGCCCTTCGCCACCGCGTGCTGCGGGATCGAGCTCATGGCCACGGCCTGCAGCCGCTACGACCTCGCTCGCTTCGGGGCCGAGGTCATGCGGTTCAGCCCGCGGCAGAGCGATCTCTTAATCGTCGCTGGCCGAATCGCGATCAAAACCATGCCCGTGCTGCAGCGCATTTACGAGCAGATGCCCGAGCCCAAGTGGGTGATCTCGATGGGCGCGTGCGCCTCGACGGGCGGCGTGTTCGATACCTACGCGGTCGTGCAAGGCTGCGACCAGTTCATCCCCGTGGACGTATACGTGCCCGGTTGCCCGCCGCGGCCTGAGATGTTGATCGAGGGCGTGATGGCGATCCAGCGGCACATCGATCAGGAAGGCATGCCGCCGCCGGGTGCCAAGCGTGCCCCGCTGGGGATCGCCGTGCAGCCGAGCGGCGTGCCGAGAGCCCAACCGGTGGGCGTGACGATCGGCTCGTAAGGGCGCGGCGGTCGCGGTAGCGTGCCATGCCCTTTGACCCCAGCCAACTCGATCTGACCAACCCACAGGCCGTGCGCGATCTCTTTCTCGCTGGAGCCGCGGCGAACCGTTCGGCCAAGTGCCGCGTCGGTTCGATCGACCGCATCGAGCCGCCGGGGTCGCTGATCGCCACTGGCGATCTGCACGATAATCCGGTGCATTTCCTGCGGCTCGTGAACGTCGCGGAGATGGGCGTTAAGCTCGCGACGACCGGAGGGTTGACCGACGATATGTCGAGTGATCTAACCGGCGACCTGGCAACACTCCCCAAACCTATCCATCTGGTATTGCACGAGATCATCCACTCCGACCGTCTCATCAACGGCATGGACTTCAGCTATCGCGCTCTCGCGCGCGTCGCGGCCTTGAAAGCTCTGGAGCCCGAGCTGGTCCACACCCTGCTCGCCAATCACGAACTCTCGCAGGTCATGGGCGCGGGCATCGTCAAGGACGGCGTACGCGTCGTCGAAGCATTCAACGAGGCTCTCGCGTACTCCTTCGGCGATGACGCGCCGAGAGTCGCTGACGCGATCAACGTCTTCGTGCGCTCGATGCCGCTGGCGCTGCGCTGCGTGGGGGCGCGAAGCGATATCCTCGTCGCGCACAGCCTGCCCTCGACCGCCATGATGGGCCGCTTCGATCCCGGCGTTCTCAACCGCGATTTGACGAACGAGGACTATGAACCGCGGCGTGGGGCGGCCCACATCATGGTCTGGGGCCGCGGGTACGACGCCGAGCAGATCGAAGACCTTGTCGAACGCTGGGGTGTGAGCTTGATCCTGGTCGGTCACGAGCACGCCGAGAACGGTGCGAAGTTTGTGCCGCCCAGCGTGGTGATCCTCAACAGCGACCATGAACGCGGCGTGTACCTGCCGATCGACCTGTCGCACCCGCCGACGGCGGAGCAGGCGATGAAGATGGTGAGGCCGCTGGGTGAAGGTGGGAATAGTTCGAGCTATGAGACTTGACACGCGGAGAATGGTCAGGTAAGTTGTAAGAGTTTCGATTTCAGCATCGTCAGATTCTCTTCAAGGAGCCTTGTCATGCGAAATACGTCTCTCTCTCTCTCTCTCTCTCTTGTCGCAGGTTCGTTGACTTTGTGATCGAGGTTGTCGTGGGTGCGATGATCCTGATGGGCGGACCTGTCGCGTGGGCGACTCAGAGCCCGACTGTCGAAACCCACGTGAGCTCGATCTCGACGTCAGAGGCGTTGATCGACCCCTGCACGGGTCCGATCGGTTCGAGCACCGCCCCGCTGGGAGACTGTGTCGGGACCGTTACAGAAGCCGACGTTGTGGCGGTTCAGACCGAACTCTGGCACGATATTTTTGGTACGAGTCAAGAGCCGAACATCTCATATGATATGGCGCAAGACACAGACTTTACAGGACGAGGTGATTACTTCGGTGTGAACTTCTATGGCGTGCCGTTTGCGATTCATGTGTATGACGCGGTGGAAATGTTCACGAAAACTTCGGGGCCGAAGTTGCTCAAAGGATCGTACGTCTTTGCGTCGGTGGTCGGTCCGACGGGAAATCGGGTGCCGGTTATCGGGATGATCATGTCTTCGGAGTCACGACTTGTGGTGAGCGGTCCACGCAGCGGGAATGGCCCCGGAAGATCACATGGATTTGCGATGGTAGGTCGGATGTCGCCGAAAATGGACCGGTCACTTCGCACGGGCGAAGCGGGCGATGCGGCGGGCAGTTCGGGGGATTTGAGTGGTGACCAGGCGGAGTGTGCGGCTGCGTGCAAGCGGACCAAGGATGCGGCGGTGGCGAACGCGAATGCGATCTTGCGCGCGTCGATGCACGAGCTTGCTGCATTGGTTGCAATTGGAATCGCTGCGTGCTTTGCATTCCTTAAAGTTCCAGGTTTTGGAATATTAATCGGCGGCGCATGCTTGCTTGCGGTGCTCGTGGCCCTTCTTAACAGGGTCCAAGCCGCGCAACTGATTCACACTGGCGCAATCGGTGTTATCATGGCGGCCTACTTAAACTGTATGGCAGCTTGTGGCATCGAGATCGCGGAACAATATTGAACGCATACTGGAGATGTGTATGGCCGGCCCTACTAGCTATGTTGGTAGTGCCGGCTCTTTTTGTTATAGGAGAAATACTTGGCATGAGTGGGGACCCCATTTGGCTAAGGCGAATTGGTGTCGTGGGGATAGGGGCGGTGTTTTTATCACTAATTATCTGGTCAATCCGGTTCGCACGTCTTAGACGATTTGCAATTGAGCACAGTGCAGCTGTATGTATAAAATGCGAGTACATCCTCCCACGCGACGATTCCGGGATCTGCCCGGAGTGCGGGCGGGCGTTCACTCGTACAGAGAACGAGCGGTGGTGGAGGCGTTGGCTGAATGTGTGAGGGAGTAAAACGGCATCGCAACCATGAGACCGACTATGAAACTACAGCATAAACTAAGTGATCAAATCTTCATTTACGCCATAGCCTTCCTGCCGTTTCCTATATTGGGTCTGCTAATAATTTTCGGCTTTAATTTCGTGACATATTTCAGCTGGATGTTGACGTTTATTGGTTTGCAACTGATTGCCTTACTTGTATTAGTTTGTCGATTATCTCGGCGGAGTTTAGCACTACGAGACGTTGTTATTGATCATCGAGGAGCGGTTTGCACCAAATGTCACTACCCCCTGCCCGCCTCCGAGCAAGGAGTGTGTCCCGAATGCGGCACCGCCTACACGCGCGAGAGCAATCGAGAGTTCTGGAATCTCGCGCCATAATGAAAACGAAGCGATGCACAAACACTGCACGGCAGGTGGCACCGACGCCCGTCTCGTCCCACCGAGAACCCAAACCGGTCTTCGGTGGCACGTCAAGACGCCTCGTCGGTGCCGCCTGTCTCGTGCAGCCGTGCCAATCTATCGCGACGGCCCGAGAACGCAGAGATTTCCCGTGAATCTTGCCTCAACCCCCCCGACAGATCCGCCGATCGCTGTGTGATTCCCCGGCCAAGTCGGCCCAGGGTCCCACAGGAGATTCATCGCATGCGTCAGGTTACGACTCTCGCCGCTCTCGCCGCCGCCCTCGCGTTCGTCACCCCCGCGTTCACGACCACGGCCCGGGCCGGGACCGTCGTCTCCCTTACCGCGAATGTCACGGCCCCCAGCCCCTCGGCCGAGCAGTGGGCCGCGTCGCTCAACTTCGCCAACCAGATCCGCACCCTGAGCCAGAAGATGGCCAAGGAATATTTCTTCATCGCGGCCGACATCGACTCCGCCGTGAACCGCCAGAACCTCGCCTCGTCGGTCAACCAGTTCGACACGCTCTTCGCCGCGCTTCGCGCCGGTGACGAGCAGGGCAACGTTGCGCCCGCCGCAGGCCGCTTCGTTTCGCGGCTCGACGAGGTGAACGATTTCTGGGGCGACCTGAGAGTCTCGTACAGTTCGACCGCGCAGGGCACCAAGCCCGGCGAGTTCGAAATGGGAACGGTCGCGGCCTCGAACAACCACTTCCTCAACGCGCTTGAGAAGGTCGTCAAGGCCTGCGAGAAAGAGTCCGGACAGTCCTCCAGCGAGCCCGCCTTCGCGCAGTCGAGCCTCGCCTCGCGCCAGGTTATGCTCAGCCAGAAGATGGCCAGCTCTTTCATGCAGGTCTACCTTGACATCAACGCCGAGAACAGCCGCGACACCATGCACGACTCGGCCGCGTCCTTCGAGCGCACGCTCGTCGGCTTCATCCACGGCGACAAGGAACTCAACCTCCTCCCCGCCTCGTCGGAAGATGCCAAGCAAGCGCTGCAGTCGGTCGCGGCGGTGTGGACCAACTTCCAGGCCCAGATCGCCAAGGTCGCGGACGTGAACTATCACGCCAGCAAGAGCGACGCCCAAGCCGTCGCGGCCACCAACGCTCCGCTGTTTGACAGCATGAGCAAGACGGCCGCTCGCCTAGCCCGCGCTGGCTCGGCCGCACAGCAGTCGGCCCAGGTCGGCGAGTCCTCGGACCAGCCCGCCTCGCCCAGCCACAAGTAAGACGGTCGTCGGACCCGGTTCCTGACCGCACACCCAACCGAGTCACGCGCCCGCGTGGCTCGGTTTTTCGCTTTTTGCCCGTCAATTAGCCCCCGCACGGCCCTCCCCGGCCCCCGGGCGGCCCCACGACGATACACTGTGGCTTCTTAAATCGGAGCCCAGCCTTATGAAGGTCATCTGCGATCGATCCGCTCTTTTGAACGCCATCAACACTGTTTCCGGTGCAGTCGCGTCACGCACGCCTCGCGTTCAGCTCACCTGCGTCAAGCTCTCGGCCACCAAGGTCGGAGGCGTGGGCGAGCTAACTCTTTCGGGCACCGATGCCGAGATCTCGCTGCACCTCAAGATCTCGCAGGTCGACGTGCAGGAGCCGGGCGAGGCGCTGATCCCGGCCGATAAGCTCCGCCAGATCGTGTCGGCCGAGGACGAGGAAGCCACGCTGACCATCGAGGCTCAGGCCGAGTTCTGCCACATCCGCGGCGCCGACGCCCAGTTCAAGGTCTACGGATTCCCGCCCGCCGAGTTCCCGCCCCTGCCCGACTTCGCCGACGTGGTCGCGGGCACCCACGGCCAGACCAAGGCCAAGGCTGTGTTCACGCAGCCAGCCGGGCTGCTCGATTCGGTCATCTCGCGCACCATCTTCGCCACCGCTCGCGAGAACTCCCGTTATGCCATCAACGGCGTGCTCATGAAGCGCGAAGGCAAAAAGTTAGAGATGGTCGCGACCGATGGCCGACGCCTCGCGCTCTGCCGCACCACCCTCGCCAGCGCCGGCGATAAGGACGCCAAGTCGATTTCTTGCATCATCCCCACCAAGGCCCTGAGCCATTTCCAGAAGCTGGTGCGTGACGTCGAGGAGCCGGTGCAGGTCGCTATCACCGACAACCAGATCCACTTCAGCTTCGGCTCGGAAAAGGACCCGCACCGAGCCGTGCTCTCGAGCAACCTGATCGAGGGCTCGTTCCCGCCCTACGACGAGGTCATCCCGAAGGATCAGGACAAGAAGATCACCTTCGACAAGGACCGCCTGCTCTCGGCCGTGCGCCGCGCTAGCGTGCTGACCAACGAGGAATCGCGTGGCGTCAAGATGCGTTTCAGCGGCAAGGACAAGGTTCTTGAACTCAAGAGCCGCGCTCCCGAGATGGGCGAGTCGGACGTGACCATCGAGCTGGCCGGGTACGACGGCGAGGACGTCGAGATCGGCTTCAACCCCGCGTTCATCATCGACGCGCTAAAGGTTGTGACGGGCTCGGAAGTCATCATCGAACTCAAGGCCCCCAACAAGCCGGGGCTGATCAAGTCGGGGACGGATTTCTTGTACGTAGTGATGCCGGTGAACCTGCAGTGATGCGTTTTCGATGCCGCTTTGGCCTCACCGACGACTGAACCAACCTGCTCTCGATCAACACCTAGGTTCTCCTTCATGCTGTCTTGGCGATCCCATTGGTTCCAAGACGCGTTGAGCGTGTGCGTTGCGGTGTTGACCATTCAAGGCTGCTCGATGCCCGGTCCCAAGTCCACGCCACAGCAGATCGCCGCGATCGATCGCCAAAGCCTCCCCGCCACTTCTGACAGTCTCGGGCTGTCCTATCTTCGCGCCGGGGACGCGACCACGCCGCGTGTCATCTTCATCCACGGCACGCGCAGCTCCGCCAACGACTGGGCCGACTTTCTCATCGATCCCGCGCCAGGCTTCGAGTCCGTCGCCGTTGATCGACTCGGGTTCGGTCAGTCTGGCGGGCGCGACGGCGGCGTGAGCTCCTTCCAAGCTCAGGCTCAAGCGATCGCGCCGCTGCTCATCGAGCGAAAAGATTCTTCGGGCGTAGGTCGGTGGCCCGTGCTTGTCGGCCATTCGCTCGGCGCGCCCATCGCCGCACGGCTGGCGGCGATGTACCCGGGCCGAGTCCGCGCGCTCGTCCTCGTCGCTGGCCCGTTCGACCCTGCGCTCCAAGAGCCCGGCCTCATCACGAGCATCGCGGCCACCAGCCTCGTTCGCTTCTTCCTCCCCCAGATTCTCGACAACAGCCTCGGCGAGCTCGATGCCGCCCAACGCCAGACCACGCTCCTCGCGCCCGAGCTGCGCACGATCACCTGCACCGTGGTCATCATCCACGGGACCGCCGACGAGTTCGTCTCGTACCAGAACGCGCTCTACCTCCAAGCACTGCTCGTCAACGCCAAGAGCGTGCACACCGTCACGCTCAACGAGCAACGCCACTTCGTCCTGTGGGACAACCCCGCCGAGATCTGGAACGTTCTGAAAGAGATCGGCAACGAAGAGTCTGTTTCAGAATCCTCAAAGTTCTAGTGAGATGAGTTCTCAACCCGTCTCTATGCCTGCTATTCCTTGGTTCTGAAACAGCCTCGAAGAGATCAACGCCGGGTACTGTTTTCTCTCGTCGGCGTGAAGCGACGCAAACACGTCCACTACGGGAGAAATCGCTTGAGCACGGTTCTCGATAAGTTCCTCATCGGCCCGGCCTTGCTCGCGGCAATCCTCTGCATCCCGGCCTGCTCCTTGCCCGGCCCGCGCTCCACGCCCGAGCAGATCGGCGCGATCAAACGCGAAACTGTCCCCGCAGCCTCCGAGGACGCAGCACTTTCTTACCTTCGCGCCGGCGACGCAACCCTCTCGCGCGTGATCTATATCCACGGCACGCCCGGATCCGCCGACGGCTGGGCCGACTATCTCACCAACCTCGTCCCCGGCCTTGAGGCTGTCGCCGTCGATCGTCTCGGCTTCGGCGAATCCGGCGGCCGCGATGGCGGCGTTGATTCGTTCGAGCAGCAAGCTCGCGCTATTGCGCCCCTGCTCGTCGAACGCGCAGCCCCCGACCACACCGCACGCTGGCCGATCCTCGTCGGGTACTCCCTCGGCGGCCTCATCGCCGCGCGCCTCGCCGCGCTGCACCCCGACCAAGTCGCCGGACTCATCATCGTCGCCGGATCCCTCGACCCCGCCCTCGAAGAACCCGGTTTCGCACAATGGCTCGCCACCTCCGCCCTCGTGCGCTTCCTCCTGCCGCAGGTTCTCGACAACAGCATGGGCGAGCTCGACGCGGCCAAACGCGAGACCAAATTGCTCGCGCAGGAACTGCGCAAAGTCACCTGCCCCGTGATCGTCATCCACGGCACAACCGACGAGCTCGTCCCGTACGCGAACGTCGCCTATCTCAAGAAGATGCTCTTCAACGCGCGGAGCGTGCGCGTGGTGACGCTCAACGGCCAAGGCCACTTTGTGCCTTGGGAAAAGCCCGAGGAGATCAGGAACGCGGTGAGAGAGATGGCGCGATGAGCGTCCATCCGGTGCAAGTCGCCGTCTACGATTCCCCGGCGGCCTCGGGCACGGCCGGGACCGTGCTGCTGGTGGTGAGCGACTCGTCCGCGTTGACCTCGCAGGAAACCGCCAAGCGATCGCTGATCCAAGGCTGGGGCTACACGGTCAATGTGATCTTCGACACCGCGAGCCAAGCCGCCTTCGATGCGGCCGTGCTGACCTCCAGCATCGCGTACATCACCGAGACCGTCGTTTCCAGCAGCGTTTCAACCAAGCTCTCCAACGCGCCCATCGGGATCGTGACCAAAGTTTCCGCGCTCTCCGACGAACTAGGCATCTCCGAGAGCATGACCACGTTCAGCGACAACACCGTGAACATCATCAACACCTCGCACTACATCACCAGCGGCTTCGCGGCCGGGCCGCTCACGCTCTTCAACGCCAGCCAGCCCGTGCGTTACTTGTCCGGCTCGCTCGGGGCCTTCACGACGCTAGGCCGACAGGTCTCAACCGCCAACTCGACGTTCGCGGTCATGGAGCGCGGCGACACGCTCACGCCCAGCGGCACCGCCGCCGACCGCCGCGTCTCTCTGCCATGAGGCAACACCGGCGTCGATATCAACGCGATCACCGCCAACGGCCTGACCATCATCAAGCGATCCATCGAGTGGTGCCTGCTCCCCGTCGCGCACTACCCCCTCGACAAAGTGTCGGGCACGACGGCGACTGACTCAATCGGCGCTCGCAACGGCACGCTCTCTGGTGCCGTCTGGGCCACCGGGAACATCGCTGGCGGGCTCTAGTTTAACGGCAGCAACAACTACGTCTCGATCACCGATTCGCCAGCCTTCCGTGTGACCAACGCCATGACCATCGCTGGCTGGATCAAGGCCTCGACCTGGCTCAACGATTCCAACTGGGCCAGCATCATCCTTCGCAAGGACGAGGCGAACCCGAACAACTGGCAGCTTCAAGTCAACCTCGGCCAAGTCGTGCTCGTGCTCGACGACTACGACGCCTACGGCATCCGCGGCAACACCACACTGGCAACCAACACCTGGTACCACGTCGCCGCGACCTGGGACGGCGCGTCTGTCCGAATCTACGTCAACGGCGTTCTCGACAGCACGCCCACAGCCCGGTCCGCCCCGATCGGCACCGACACCCGCGCCGTCTACCTCGGCGGCCGAACCGGGTTTACCGATATCACCAACGGCACCGTCAACAAAGTCCGCTTCTACAGCCGAGCCCTGACCGCCCAAGAAATCGCGGCCCTGCGAGCGCGGCGAGGCGGAAGATCGTCAGCTATCAGGCGGTGCAGCCGTAGTACAGATTGTGATGAAACCTTCCCATGTGGAGGTTCTCGATAACCGGCGAAAAGTCCTATGAAACCTGCTCAAAACGCCTTCCTCAACCGTGCCGACGGAATCCCCAACTGATCTCGATACTTCGCCACCGTCCTTCGCGCAATTTCAATCCCTCGCGCCTTCAACTCCTCCACCAGCGCCTCATCGCTCAGCGGCTTGGCCTTGTCCTCGGCCTCGATCACGTCTCGCAGCGCGGCCTTGATCGCGTCCCAGCTTACGTCTTCGCCCGTGTCCGTCTGCGTGCCGCCACTGAAAAACTTCCGCAGCGGCACCACGCCGCGCGGGGTCTGCACATATTTCTCCGCGACCGCGCGCGACACCGTCGCCACATGGATCCCCAACTGCTCGGCCACCTGCGTCATCGGCAGCGGCTTCAATGCCTGCGGACCGAAGTCAAAGTACTCACGCTGAGCCGCGACCACGACCTTGATCACGCGCAGCAGCGTGTTCTGCCGCTGTTGCACGGCGTCGATCAGCCACTGCGCGTTGCCGATGTTGGTCTTCAAAAACTCGCGGTCGGGCTTGGGGACGGCCCGATCCTTGGCCATCAACGCGTACTCCTGGTTCACACGCAACAACGGCAGCCGCCGGTCGTTCAAGTACGCGATGTACCGGTCCGCGTCCGCGTCGTACTCGATGATCGCGTCGGGCGTGATCGCGTTGGGAACGTCGTTCACAAGCCGCCGCGCGGGCGCCAGGCTCAACGTCCGCATCCGCAGCAGCGCGGCCTTGATCTCCTCAAGCGTGAAACCCGTCTTCTCCGCCACCTTCGGCAAGCGGTTCTGCATCAGGTCGTCAAGGTGACTCTCGATCAGCGTGCGCACACGCGGCAGGATCTCACGCTCCTTGTCGAGCGAAACCTGATCGTGCTCGGCCCGCTCATTCGCAACCCGCTCCTGCGCGGTGTTCTCTTTGGAGTGCGTCGCGACATCGCGGTCGCGCGCGTCGCGCGTGCCCTCGCGAGCATGATCGCGCGCGCTCGCCGAGAGTTCGTCCAGATTGTCTTCCAGAGCACTGATCTGCAGCAGCAAACACTCTCGCGCGTTGCGTGCGGCCGTGCCCGCCGGTTCAAGGAACAACTGTACCGCCTGCAACGCCCGCTCCAAATGTTCGACCGTCGGCCTGGCCCGGTCGTTGGGCGCGCGGTCAACGATGGTCTCCAGCGGCGTTCGCAGATACCCGTCGTCGTCAAGAAATGAGATCAACAGCTCGCCGTCCGCCCGGAACTCGAGCTTCACATCAGCAAGGCCCCATTGCCCCTGCAGTTGATCGATGAGCGAAGCCGATCGCGCCGGGGCGGCAGCCATCGCGTCCATCTTGGCGTCGCGCTCGCCGTCATTCCGCTGCCGCGGCCCAAGCTCGGGCTCCCACGAGTTCCGCTCCCAACTGTCCGAGCTCGCGGCCGGGGCCTCGTGCTCTTGATTGCCCTCGAACTCGTTCGCAGCGGCGTCAGGGTTGGCGTCAGAGAAGTCGTCAAGGCGTTCAAAGTCCTCGGCCTCGCTGCCGCGCGGCTCGTCAGCGTGGACCGCGTCGTTGCCGTCCATGATGCCCGCCTGAGCGTCCCCCTCCACCCGCTCCAGCGTCGCGTTGTTCTCCAGTTCCTGCTCGATCCGCTCTTCCAACTCGGTGAGCGACATCTGCAGGACTTCCATCGACTGGATCATCCGCGGGGCCAGCTTCATGCTCTGCCCAAGCTTCATGTGTTGAGAGGTGTCGAAACGCATAGGGATCTACAGCGGAAGGTCTGATCGCGGGTCGGAAGAAAGCAGGCACGAGCGAGTCCGTTCACCCGGGCCGCCGGAACGTGAAATGCTTTGCTGGCATCCTCGTTGCTGGCAGCCCTCTCATCGGTCCAAACGAACCCGGGCAACGGATTCTCTCATCCCAGACGATTCCCGTATACAGCAAGTGTTATGCCGGGCCAGTTTATTCTTGGGAAACCACGTTCTCGGCGTTCAGGACCCGATCTTTGATCGCTCGCGAGAATTAAAAAAGTCCGAGAACCGCCGCGCTTCACGAGTCCATCGGGCGCCGCGCCTGGATCGCGTCCGCCAAGACCGCCTTGTTGGCGTACTCCAACTGCGAACCCGTCGGCAGCCCGCGAGCCAGCCTGCTGACCTCCACCGACCTCGTGCGAAGCTCCTGAGCCAAGTACAGCGAGGTGCCGTCCCCCTCCAGCGTCGGGTTCAGCCCGAGGATCACCTCCCGCACCGCCACGCCGCCGGGGCTCTCGTTCGGATGATCGATCCGGTGCAAAAGCTCAGCCACCGTCAGCTCGCTGGGCCCGATCCCATCCAAAGGGCTCAGCCGGCCCATCAGCACGTGATACAGCCCCGAGTACATCCCCGTCTGCTCCAGCGCGATCAAGTCCTTGGGCTGCTCAACCACCAGCACCTTCGCGCGATCGCGCCCCGGATCCGCACAGATCGCACAGATCTCCGCCTCGCTCAAGTTCGAACACACTCGACAATGCCGCACACTCTGCTTCACGTCCGCGATCGCGCGCGCCAAGGCCAAGGCTGTCGGCTCGTCGGCCTTGAGAATGTAAAACGCCAGTCGCTCGGCGCTGCGACGCCCGATGCCGGGGAGTTTCGTGAACTCGGAAATCAGACGATCCACCGCGGCTGGGTACGCCGTCGGGCGTTTGACGGGCGCAGCAGATGCGCCCCGACCCGCCGCGCGATCGGCAGCGTTCTTGTCTCCGACCTCGTTCTTGTCCGTGTTGTTCTTGCCGTCGCGAGCCATCGCGAAACAGTACGCGAGAGACGAGCCGACCAACCTATCATCTCACCATGAACCGCCCTGACCGTTTCAAGCTTGTGCGGACCGGTGTTGCGATCGCCCTGATCGTCGGCCTAGGCGCATTCCTCTGGACCAAGGCCGTCGCGCCGAATCTCTTCCCGAAAAACTTCGGCGTTGTGGACGAAGGCAAGGTCTACCGCTCCGGCGCACTCACCCCGGCCGCGTTCAAGCTGCTCCGCGAACGCCACGGCATCAAAACCATCATCGACCTCGGCACGCACGAGCCCGACACCGCCGACGAAAACCGCGAGAAGCGCACAGCCCAACTCCTCGGCATCACCCGCCACGTCTTCAACCTCGAAGGCGATTCCACCGGCAATCCCAACGAGTACGTCGAGGCACTCCGCCTCATGACCGACCCCGCCAACCAGCCCGTGCTGGTCCACTGCGGCGCGGGAGCCGAGCGCACGGGCATGGCCATGGTGCTTTACCGCCACATCACCCAGGGCACGCCGATCGACGATGCGTACAACGAATGCAAGCTCTTTCGCCACAACCCAAAACGCAACCCGCACCTGCCTCAAATGCTAAACGACTGGGCTGACAAGATAACGGAAGCGTACAAGTCCGGGACCACGATCGCGTGGCCCAGATAAGCGTGGCCGGACGAAAGCCAGCCGTTGCGCAAACCTCTACCCAACCTTGTGCGGCACTCGTCTCGCCTGCCTTCTCCATCTTCTACTTTTCTCAACGAGTTTGATCGACAGCTTTGATCGACACCCGCCCAGCAAAGCTTTTGTAGAAAAACGCAGAGGCGGGCGGGACGCCACCTGACAAGAGAATATAGGGATTCGGAAGGCCGCTTCAGGAGATCAACTCTTTGATCTCACCCGTTCTTCGCGCCCGGGAATACCTCGACAAGCACGACTCCACGATCGCGTCCGCCGCCTTCGCTCGCAGGATGTCCTCGACCTCGACCTGCTTGTTCTCCAGCATCTTGTAGTCCAGAAAGAACCGTTTGAGCATCTTGAGCATGTGCCGCGGAAAGTCGCTGCTCCTCTGGATATCTGAATAGATTGGGTCGGCCATCAGCACGCTGATGGTCTTGTGGCCCGGCTCGCCGTGGTCAATCATCGTCATCATCCCCACCGCTCGCGCCTCGCGCAGCGTCATCGGCGAGATCTCCTCCGTGCAGAAGACCTGCACGTCCAGCGCGTCGCGGTCCTCGGCCAGCGTCTGCGAGATGAACCCGTAGTTCGCCAATTAAAACACCGCCGACGACAGCACGCGGTCCAGCTTGAGCATCCTCATGCCCTTGTCTAGCTCGTACTTGTTGTTGCAGTTCTTGGTGATCTCAATGATCGCCTTGAAATGCCGCAGACGCGCAGCGCCGACATCAATCCCGGGAGAAACGTCGTACCAAGAGTGCATCCTGAGCGACCGTAAGCCGCGCGTTCCGGCGCGCCGTCCCGTGCCTCACGCAATCCGATTTGGCGGCTCTTCCCCTGCCAAAATCGCCCCCGCGTTCTCGCACACCATCTCCGTCATGATCAGCCGATACTTCGTCTCCGCGCTCCCAATGTGCGGCGTCAGCGTGCAATACACCGACTCGACCAGCCCCGCGTGTACTTTCGGTTCAAGTTCAAACACGTCCAGCCCCGCGCCGTAGATCTTCCGTTGCTCAAGCGCCTCAGCGAGCGCCGCCTCGTCCACCACCGGCCCGCGCGAGGTGTTGATCAGGATCGCCGTCGGTTTCATCAGCGAAAGCCGCTGAGCGTTGATGAGGTGCCGCGTCGCCAGCGTAAGCGGCGTATGCACGCTCACCACGTCGGCCCAGCGCAGGCCTTCGTCAAGCTCGAAGCGCACACCTGCCAGCGGGGCTAGCTCGAAATCAAGATGCCGAGCGCGCGCGACGTACCCGACACGCATCCCCCACCCCATCGACCGGGCCGCCACCGCGTACCCGATCCGCCCCGCCCCCACGATCAACAGGTTCTTTCCAGTCAGATCCATCCCCAAAAACTCAGTAATCCCCAGCGGCCCACGCGCGGCGTACTCGGGTGTGCGCGCGAATCGATCCGCCTCCACCAGCCGCCGCGCCACCGCCAGCAGCAGCGTCCACGCCAAGTCGGCCGTCCCCTCCGTCACCGCGTGCGGCGTGTTGCACACCATGATCCCGCGCCGCTTGGCCTCGGGCAGGTCAATGTTGTCAAAGCCCACCGCATAGTTGACCACGCCCTTCAACTGCGGGCCCGCCGCGTCGAAGAGCGCGGCGTCCATCTTGTGGTAGTACATCGAAATGATCGCGGCCGCGCCCTGAACCCGGCGGCGAAGCTCGTCCGCGCTGGGCTTGGCGGCCTCGATAACGCGGATCTCCGCGCCCGCGATCTGAGGCGTGCCCGGCACCGGCCCCGTAATGACAACTAGCGGCTTTGACATCCACCAAGATTAGCGTCCTGATTGACGTCTCGGGTGGGTCAGGTTCTCCGAACCTGACTTCTTCTTCTAGCCAAAATAGAAAACGAAAAAAACCAAGAGGCGGGTTCGGAGAACTCGACCTACCAAAGAAAAAGGCCCCGGCGTGTGCCGGGGCCTTGACGAGAATAAAGACGAGAACAAAGACGAGAACAAACTCAGATCAAATTAGCACCCAGCCTCGAAGTCCGCGACGAAGGCGTCGAAGTCGTCGCCCGTCACGAACCCGTCGCCGTCGTAGTCGGCGGAAATATCGCCGAGCTCGAAGGCCGCGACATAGGCGTCGAAGTCGTCGCCCGTGGGGAAGCCGTCGCCGTCAAAGTCAACAGGGCAGCGAGGAGGGTTGGCGTTGCCGATGTAGAGCAGGGTGTTGTACGCCTCGTCCACGCTGGCCGCGTTGCCGCCCGTCGAGGTCGGATCCTCGTAGAGCCCGTCGCCGTTGACGTCGTACACAATCTTGGCGCCGACCACGAGCCCGCCGAGGTTCTGGGCTTCGCGGTTGAAGATGCCTCTGGGGCGAGCGCCGTTGTTCCACGACGCCTGGTTCACGCTGCCCGAGAAGACCGTGCCCGAGGAGACCGAGTTGGAGTCGAGCAGGTCGAGAAACTGAACCTGGTACCGCACGTTCGAGTTCTTGCCGACGAAGGTATCGCCCGGCTCAAGAACGACTTCGAGCGTGTAGCAGAAGTTGACCTCGTCATAGATGCCGCGGACCAGACCGATGTCAAAGTCCTGGAACGTCGAGCCGTTGGCCGCCCGCTTGTTCTGCACGAACGAGGCCATGAAGTAGACGTTGCCCGCCGAGTCAAACGCCGGTGCCGACATCGAGGGACCGATCAGGCTGCCGGAGACTTCGAACGCCGAGGCGAGACGCCCGATCGGCGCGTCCGTGGCGTCGATCACGCCGTCAAACTCGCCCGCGTCGCCGGTGAATGCGAACCCGTCCGCGCCGTAGTCGCCGCGAAGAGGCTTGCCGGTCAGGTTGGCCGGATCGTTCCACGCCGCGAGCGTCCACTCGGCCGTGCCAGCGGGGTTCGAGGGGTCGAAGCGAACGACCGCGATGCCGTTCCACGGGTTCTGAGCAGAGGCCGTGTTGTACATCACGCCCGCAGCCAGCCCGCGGCCCTGACGATCTCTACCGATGGCCACGATGCCGTTGCCGCCGCGAGCGGCGACCTGGCTGCGATACCCGTCGAACACACCCTGGAAGGTGAACGCCTCGCACGGATCGACCACGCCAGCCGCCGGGCGAACCAGCGTCGTCCGGCCCGTCACGTCGCCGTTCGCGGCCACGCCCCAGAGGCTCAGCGCGTCGGTGTCCGCGCCGGTCTTGCCCAGCAGGCCCGAAGTGCCCACGCCGCCAAACAGAACCTGCTTCGAGAACGACACGCCACCGCGGATGTCCGTGGCGGGCGCGGCCAGGAACGTGGCAGCCGTCTCGGTGAAGAGCGAGCCAGCCACCTTCTCATGCAGGAAGGTGGTCAGGAAGTTCGAGCCAAGCAGCACCGGGCGGCCAGCCAGATTGGCGGGAATGCCCGAAGGAGTGTTGTGGGCGGTGGCGGAGTTGGTGAGGAGGCGAACGTTCGCCGCGCCCGCGTCAGACCCGCCGGTGTTGTCGAAGAAGTTGATGGAGCCCACGTTGCGGCTGATCAGGTTGGTGCGGAAGTAGTTCGCGCCCGTGAGCGGCAGCGGTCCGACCGTGCTGAGTCCATCCATGCGAATGTGGACGTTCCCGTCCGTGTCGATCGAGCCCAGACCGACCTGCGAGCTGTCGCCCGTCGTGCCGTTGGGCATGTTCACCGAGGCAACCGTGCGCTGAACAAACAGGCGATCGGGCGTGCTCGCGTCATAGTTCACCACCGCGCCAAGCACGTTGTTCACGTTGAACCCGCCCGTGCTGGTCGCGAACTCGGCCATCACCGCGCCAAAGCGGGTGCTGGTGCCCGACACGTTCACGTTCGAAGCCAGAGTGGTGTTGTTCTCGGTGGGGTTCACGCCCGCCGTAGCGACCGCCCACGCGCGATAGTTCGCGGCCGGGTAGGCCGCGTTGCTGCGGAGGGTCTGGCTGATGCCGTTGGCGCTCAGCAGGCTGCTGAAGTTGGCCGTGTTGGATTTCGAGGCCTTGATGATCGGCGCGATGCCGAACCTCGTGCCGCCCGTGGTGAAGAACTGAGCCATGTCCACCACGTACGAGGACTTCTGGAACGGCGCGCCGACCGTCCAGGGCGACAAAGCGTCACCCGGCAAGCCGTTGCCCGCGTCGCTGTTCCGCGACGTGCTGTCCTGCGCCAAAGCCGGACAGGCCATGCCCGCCGAGGCCACGATCATCAAAAGTGCAATCCGATTCTTCGTCATCTCAAGAACTCCTATACGTGGTTTAGAAACCGCTACCGAAAACTTGACCGAAAACTTGACTTCAACGTTGACTCACACGCTCCATCACTCACACCACCCGTCCAACACCCGCTCTTAATCCGCCCACCCCGCGAAAGAACCACCGCGCTCAACTGGCTCGCCCGGTCAGCTCACACGATCGCCAGATCTCACGCCTAGGGACCCCGCGATGCCGTTGAACACGGCGCGGCCGGGTTCAGATTTCCAGCTCCACAAGGGTCAAATAAAAGCTCGAAGAGAAGCCAGCCCACCCACCGCGGCGCGACCGAACTCGAAGGGTCAGACTATATCTCCGGGATCTCTCTAGGAACAGAAAACCCACCCGACCGCAGTGATAAGTTTGCGCAAAGTCCGGCCCAGAATGCCCTTGAACCCGTGATTCACCGCATCGCACGCGCGATCCGACCCGCCAGTTCGCAGTTCGATCGGATCAACGCGATGTTCGCGCGCAGCGTCGCTCGATCAGAAACCTCATGCAAAGCGCCCAGTATGAAGGGCGTCACGCCTCGACCCGTCACCCCGGCCGCCTCCGCTCGCTTGCTCGCCTCGCTCAACCAGCGATTCCAGTCCGGCCCACTCAGCTCGGCCTCCTCGGGGATCGGGTTCACAATCAGCACGCCGCGCGCGGTCCGGGCCAGTTCCGTGCGCACAAACCTCGCCAGCTCCGCCGCGTCATCAAACCGCGCGTCCACGCCGCACGCCGCTCCGGCATCAGTTTCGCGCCGATAGAACGCCGGGAACCGATCTGTGCGGAAGCCGATCACGGGCACGCCCAGCGTTTCCAAGGCCTCGCGCGTCGCGACGACGTCCAAGATCGACTTCACGCCGCTGGCCACGACCGCGATCGGGAAGCGCGTGAACGCCGCGAGATCGACGCTGATGTCCGGGTGCTGCGCGTACCCGCGATGAACACCGCCCAACCCGCCTGTCGCGAACACGCGCACACCGGCCCGTGATGCAAGCTCCATCGTCGTGCTCACGGTCGTCGCCGCGTGAGATTTCCGGTGCATCAGCACGCCAAGGTTCGCGGTGTTGGCCTTGAGCACGTCGCTGGTGCGGAGCAATTCGCTCAACTCTTGGGCATTGAGCCCCACGGTGGGCCGGCCTTGAAAGACCCCGACATACGCGGGGCGCGCTCCCTGCGCGCTCACGATCGACGCCAGCTCCTCGCACAGCGCCAGCGCATCCGCCCGCGGCACGCCGTGCAGCAGCAACGTCGTCTCCAGAGCAACCGCGCTGAGCCCCGCCCGGTTCACCAATTCAATGCTCGGGGCAGTCTCGCCCGGCTTGGTCTCGCCCGGGTTGGTATCGCCCGGGTTGGTATCGGTGGTATTGGTCGCGCTCGAGTTCGTCATAGTCGTTATTCTGCGCGATCCCGGGCGGGCGTGCCGGGCCATGGTGCGTCGTTTTTCTGGATCGATCCCAACACAACAGGAACAACCCGTGCCGAACATCCTTTTCACTCGAACAACTCTTCGTTCGCTCGGCAGCGTAGCCCCGGCGGTCCTGTCCGCGAGTGTGCTCGCGATCTTCTCCACATCAAATCTTCGCGCCCAGTACGCCGCTCAGCCGCCGCTCGAGGGCGACGCGCCGTCGGTCATCTCGCTCCCCGACGTCGAGCACCTCCGCCAGTGGCACGAGATGCTGGCCAGCGAGCCGCACGTCGCCGGTTCGCCCGGGGATGCGCGCGTCATCGAAAAGCTCGTGGCCGCGTTCAAGGGCATGGGGCTGGAGGTCGAGGAGCACAAGTTCTGGGCGTACCTGCCCACGCCGATCGCGGCCGAGCTGGAACTTGTCACGCCCGAAAAGCGCACGTTCTCGTTGAAAGAAACCCCGCTCGCCGAGGACGAGTACAGCCAGAACGCTGCCCACACCTTCGGCTGGAACGGCTACAGCGGCAGCGGCGACGTGACAGCTCACGTCGTCTACGCCAACTACGGCACCAAGGCCGACTTCGCCAAACTCAAGGAACTTGGCGTCGATTGCGCGGGCAAGATCGTGATCGCCCGCTACGGCGGGAACTACCGCGGGTTCAAGGCCAAGTTCGCGCAGGCGGCGGGTGCGGCCGGGCTCATCATCTATACAGACCCCGCCGACAGCGGCTTTGCCAAAGGCCTGATGTATCCCGAGGGCGGATGGGCCAACGAAACCTGCATCGAACGCGGCAGCCTGCACACGCTGGACTACCAAGGCGATCCGCTCACGCCCGGAATCGAGGCCACGAAAGACGCCAAACGCCTCGATCCGGCGACCGTCGATCTGCCGAAGATCCCGGTCCAACCCGTCGGCTGGTCGGTCGCGGTGGAGATCATGAAACGCATGAAGGGCGCCGCGGTGCCCGGCGGGTGGCAGGGCGGATTGCCGCTGCCGTACCGCGTCGAGGGCGGCGACGAAATGACCGTGCGGCTGATGGTCAAGCAAGACCGCAGCATCGTGCAAACCTCGAACGTGACGGCGACGCTCAAGGGCACCGAATCGCCCGAGACGAAGATCGTCATGGGCTGCCACCACGACGCCTGGGGCAACGGGGCGGCCGACCCGACCTGCGGGACGATCACCATGATCGAATCGGCTCGCGTCTTTGCGAAGCTCGCGGCCCAAGGGCATCGCCCGCGGCGGACGATCGTCTTCGCCGCCTGGGGCGCAGAAGAGATGGGCATCATCGGCTCGACCGAATGGGTCGAGGCGCACTATCAGGATCTCAAAGCCAACGCCGCGGCGTACATCAACTTGGATATGGCGTCGATGGGAGTTGACTTTGGGAGTTCCGCGTCGCCGTCTTTGCAACAAGTGGTGATGATCGCGGCCTCCGAAGTCCCGCAGGCCCGGAAGACCGACGGGTCAAAGGTGCTGCAGGCGTGGCTGGCGCGCGCACCAAACCCGGCTCGCGCGAGCTGGCCAATCTTCGGCGATCTGGGCGGTGGTTCGGACCACGTCGGGTTCTTGTGCCACGCGGGCGTGCCGTCGCTCTCGCTGGGCGCGGGCGGCGCACAAGGAACGTCGTACCACTCGATCTACGACACGCTCACGTGGTATCGCAAGGTCGTCGGCGAGGACTACGAGCCAGCCTTGATGGTCACGCGCATGGCGGCCCGGGTCGCGGACCTGCTGGCGAACCGGCCCGTGCTGCCGCTGGACCCGGCCCACGCGGCGACGGAGACGCTACGGCTGCTCAAGGATCTCAACGCGCGAGCGGGAGAACTGGGGTTGATCGCGGGATACACCGTCCCGGCGGGTCCGAACGCGATCGAGACGATGCACCCGGCTCTGCAGCGTGTCGCCAAGGCCGCAGAGCGACTCCAAGAGCGCACGACGGCGGTGCGAGCGCTTCTCAATGCCGGGCCGTCGAGTTTCACAAGCGAGGCATTGGGGGGCGCTGCCCTGACGAACCAGCTCATGCGTGACGGCATCTCGCAGCAACTGTTGGCGGCCGATCGGGCGTGGCTCAGCAATGAAGGTCTCGTCGGTCGGCCTTGGTACAAGAACCTGTACGCCGCGCCCGACCGTGATTCGGGGTATGCGCCGTGGATGTTGCCCGGGCTCCGTGCGGCGATCGAATCCAAGGACGCGGCCGCGCTCGATGCCGCGTCGACCGAGTGCGTTCGCGCGTTGGAGAGTATTGAAAAGTTTTACGCTCTCATCGAGCGGGCGATGGGGCTCTGAGAATCACCCGCCCAGCGCTGGCTGCACGCTGGGCGTCTGCCGCGCGAGCCAGCGGTCCAGCGACGCGACGACGTCCTCGTGCAGCCGCTTGGACTGAGCGCCGAACTCGTCGTTGGGCGTGTTGACCATCACACTCCACGAGATCCGGCGGCCCGTGTTCGGGTCGATGAGATACCCCGACAGCGTGCGCACGCCCTTGATGTACCCGCTCTTGCCGCGGACCTCGTTCTTGAGTTTCGACGACTGAAAGCGTTCCTTGAGCGTGCCCTGCCCGGGGACCGCCAGCGAATCGGTGAAGGCGTCGCGGATTGCTGGTGATTCGCGGGCCAGCATGTCCAACCAGCCAGCCAGCGTGGACGGCGCGACCTTGTTGTTGCGGCTCATCCCCGATCCGTCGGCGATCACCGTGTGGGCCGAGGCGTCAGGGCTGACCTTCTGGCTGATCATCATGCGGATCACGGCCGAGCCGTTGGTCCACGACCCGCTCTCGCCGGTGGTCTGGTGCCCGACAGCCTTGATGAGCGCTTCGGCGTAAAGATTGTGCGAATCGCGGTTGCAGCGGCGGAGTACGTCAGAGAGCGGCGTGGTAACCTTCGCGACCGTCCGCTGGGCGTTGTAAGGCTCGTCCGCGCCGATCAATCGAACGGCCGGGCTGGGGCCCTTGCTCGCGTCGATCTCGCCGCCGACGGGGACGCCGGATTTCTGCAGGCGGTCGGCGAGGATCTGCCCGAAAAAGAGCCCGTTCTCGTGGACGGTGGTCTCGACGGCCACGGTCATGGGTGTGCGCACTTCGCCGCGCATGCGAAACTGGTTCTGGTTGTTGACACGGTTGAGCGAGACGGCGTTCTTGCCGTCGCCGACGGTTTTGGCGAGGTTCTCAACGCTCAACCACGCGGCGAAGGGCTGGATGGTGATGGTGGGGCGGTTGCCCAAGCCATCTGGAGAAGGGCGCGGGTAGACTGAGAGGACGTTGGTGTGAAAGTTCAGGCCGCCGACCTCGGCGCAGTACCAGTCGCCCAGTTGTTTGGTGGGCCAGGAAGGGTGGACATAGTCGCGGTCAAACGCGCGGTCGTCGATGACGATTTCCTTGACGCGGTCCATTCCCGCCTTGGGCACCGCCTTGGTGAGCACGTCGAGCACGTCGTCTACGGTCAGCTTGGGTTCCATGGTCGAGAGCACGTCGGGGTCAGCTAGGGCAGGGTCGCCCGAGCCTTTGATGAACAAGGTTTCGCCGTCGCGGATGAGCTCGGTGGAGAACTGGAAGTCGGGGCCCAGGACCAGCAGGGCGGCCCCGCTGGTGAGAAGTTTTTGGTTGGACGCGGGGGTGTAGGTCTCGCCAGCGCGGATGGAGACCAGCACGTTCTTGCTGGCCGAGTCGATGGCGTACACGCCGATCTTGGCGTTCTCGCCCAGCTTGGCGTTGTTGATGAGACGCTGGACCTCAGCGTTGAGCGGTTGAGCGTTGGCAAGGGGGGCGAGGGTGAGGATCACCGAGCACGCGGCCCAAACCGCGGCGTCACCGCAGGCCTCGCGAATTGACCGATTGTGGATCATCCCTGCGCTTCCTCGTGAGATAGAGTTGTGCCGTACGCGAAGATCGGCGCGTGCTCAGTCATCGGCGATCGGTGGTGTAGACCTGCAATCCCGACGCAATCTGAAATCATCTCGCCGCGATCTCGGACGAGCCTCGGAGCGGCAGCCTGAACATGGTCCGCATCCGAGCGCGAAGAAGAGATCGGAAACGCGTGCCGAGGGTTGTTGTTCGGTGCTCGCATGCGCTTCGGGCCCGCTCCCTATCACAGGCTCGCCACCAGCAGTTCGTGCTTGGTGCGGGCGATGCTCATCAGCTCCTCGAGCTGCGGCTTGTTGACCAGCTCCCACTGAGCCCAGTGCACGCCCGCCACCTCGCTAGCCTGCACGATGCCGTCGCGAGTTGTTCTTGAGAGTTTCTTGGCGGGCAGTTTGGCGATGAGCTCGGTGGTCATCGGGAGCGCGAGGCGAAGGCGCTCGGGGTCGAGGACGACATAGGCCCAAGCGCGGTCTGGTTCGCTCTTCCAGCGATAAACCAGCGTCCAGCGCCACGGTATCCCTTGCCAGGAGAGCTCTTCAGAGACGTCGGGAAACTCGACGAGCTGCTCGCGGGTCGCATCAATCAGGCCGGTGAGCTGGCGGTTGAAAGGTTCGAGGAGGTCGTCGAGCGTGGGCGTGCGGAAACGGTCGTTCCAAGCGGAGCGAGGTTTGAGAGTGGCGCTGGACATGGCCGAGGGCTCCGTAGCGAGATGGACCACCAAACTGTCTGGGCGGCGCGAGGCGACGCCCGAGAACGCATCGATCTATCTCCCCCAACGCATGACGTAAGTCATTTGTAGCCCAGCACCTGCTCCAAGTCCATCGCTCCGGCGTCGCGTCGGTCGTTCTCGCGTACACTGCACCGGTGGCGGTCGAGTTCTCGGCGAAACAAGCTCGACGACCGACCGTTTCTGGACTTGGACCCACCTGTACGTACTTGAACGTACCTGAACGCGCCGCTGCCCCGGCTGAGCGCATGAGGATCGCATGAACAACACCGGCCAATCGGCCCTCAACCCGACCACGCCTCTTTCCAACCTCGCGGCCAACCCCGCGGCCAACCCGGCCGTGAATCAGGCCATGAACCCAGACGCGGACTTGGCGTCGAGTTGCGTGCTGCTGGTGGACGACAACGAACAGAATCTGGAGCTGCTGCACGCGTACCTGGAGGAGCTGCCAGGCCGGATCGAGACAGCCCGGGACGGGCTGGAAGCGTTGGCGGCCGTGCGGGCAAACCGCCCCAACCTGATCTTGCTAGACGTGATGATGCCGCGGATGAGCGGGTTCCAAGTGTGCGCGAAACTGAAGAAGGACCCCGAAACGCGCGATATCCCGATCGTGATGGTGACGGCCTTGAACGAGGTGGGGGATGTCGAGCGGGCCGTGGAGTCGGGCGCAGATGATTTTCTGACCAAGCCGGTGAATAAGTTAGAACTGCTGACCCGGGCCCGGACGCTGATCAAGCTAAGCCTGGTGCGCGAGCAGTTGAGCAAAGCGATGAGAGAGTTGAAGGCGGTGAGCGGGCAGAAGCGGGGGTAGAGAACGGCCGGTGACGCGCGGGTTCCGACCCTGCCCGTGATCATGCGTGACCGAAGTCGCTGCGCGGTTGAGACAAGATATCCGAAGAGTGCCGTATGCCTTCAGCGGTTAGGCGTTCCTGTGACTCAACCCGCCCAAGCCAAATCAAAGGCACACCGAGGTCGCTTCGACGGGTTCAGAAGTTTGCGAATCAACGCCCGCGACCTCAGCGGCACGATGAGACAAACTAATACCGCCTGAGGATGTCAGTGCCACCTTACCTTGAGCGGGCATGGGTTGGCAAGCGTGAAATGACGATGCCTGCGCCGAGCACGCGAGCTTGCCCCACGCCGTGATAGTTGTCTCAGAGCCGCGTCCTTCAACAAGCGATAAACTACCCCGTCTGAACGCGAGGGCACTAATCTTTATTATCTCGTCTTCTTGCTTACGACGCCGCCGTGTCCCGTGCCTGGCGGTCGGCGCGTTTGCGCATCGACTCGTCAAGAATCTTCTTACGCACGCGGATGCTCTTGGGTGTGAGCTCGACCAGCTCGTCATCCTCAATATATTCGAGAGCCTGTTCGAGGCTCATTTTGCGTGGGGCCTTGAGCGTGACAGTTGCTTCTTTATTACTCACGCGCATGTTGGTGAGGTGCTTGAAGCGAGTGATGTTTACCGTGAGGTCGTTATCGCGGTTGTGCTCGCCGATGACCTGCCCGACATAGACCTTCTCTTGCGGCGTGACGAACATCACGCCGCGGTCGGCCAGCATTTCGAGCGCATAGGTTGTCACCGCGCCGGTTTCGAGCGAGACCAGCACGCCCTGCAGGCGGTGAGGGATCTGGCCCGTGACGGGGGAGAAGCGGAGGAACGAGTGGTGCATGATCGCTTCGCCCTGGGTGGCGGTGAGCAGCTTGCCGCGCAGGCCGATGAGGGAGCGCGAGGGGATCTCGAAGAGAAGGTGGGTGATCTTGTCGCCGCGAGGCTCCATCTTTTTGAGTTCACCCTTGCGGCTTCCGACGAGTTCCATGGCGGAGCCGACGGCGTTGTTAGGGACGTCGATGACGAGTTCTTCGACGGGCTCGTGCGGGTGGCCGTCGATCTCGCGAATGATGACCTCGGGCTTGCCGATCGCCAGCTCGAAGCCCTCGCGGCGCATGGTCTCGATCAGGATGCCCAGGCTGAGGACGCCGCGGCCCGAGACCATGAACTCGTCGCTGGTCTTGCCAGGTGCGACGCGCATGGCGACGTTGTGCTCGAGCTCGCGTTCGAGGCGTTCTTTGATCTGGCGGCTGGTGACGAACTCGCCCTCCTGGCCGCAGAAGGGAGAGTCGTTGATCTTGAAGAGCATGGTCATGGTCGGCTCGTCGACGTGGACGGTCGGGAGCGCGACAGGGCTTTCCGGTGACGCGACGGTGTCGCCGATGTCGACGGAGGTGAGCCCCACCAAGGCGCAGAGATCGCCAGCCGAGACCTGCTCGACGGGGACGCGTTTGAGGCCCGCGAACTGAAGGATTTGCTGGACCTTGGAGTTGACGGTGGTCCCGTCGCGTTTGATGATGGTGACCTGCTGTCCGGTCTTCATGACGCCAGCGAACACGCGCCCGATGCCGATGCGCCCGACGTACTCGTTGTAATCGAGGCTGGTGACCAAGGCCTGGAGCGGCTTGGTGGGGTCGGCCTCGGGGGGCGAGACCTCGCGGACGATCGATTCGAAGATCGCCCGCATGTCGGTGGTCTTGATGTTGATGTCGCGCGTGGCCCAGCCCTCGCGCCCCGAGCAATAGACGACGGGGAAGCTCAGGGCGTGGTCTTCAGCGCCAAGTTCGACGAGCAGGTCGAAGACCTCATGGACTACTTCCTGAGCGCGAGCGTCGGGGCGATCAATCTTGTTCACGACCACAACGGGCTTGAGCCCGAGTTCAAGAGCCTTGCCGAGTACGAACTTGGTCTGGGGCATGGGGCCGTCGAAAGCATCGACAAGCAGCAGGCAGCCGTCGGCCAAACGCAGCACGCGCTCGACCTCGCCGCCGAAGTCGGCGTGGCCCGGGGTGTCAATGATGTTGATGCGGTAGGTCTCGCCGTCCTCGGCGGTGTAACTGACGGCGCAGTTCTTGGAGAGAATCGTGATGCCGCGCTCGCGTTCGAGCGGGTTAGAGTCCATGATGAGGTCGTGCTGCCCGCCAGCGAGTTTTTCCAGTTCGCCCTCGCGAAACATGCCCGATTGCTTGAGCAACTGATCGACCATGGTGGTCTTGCCATGGTCAACGTGCGCGATGATCGCGACGTTGCGGAGAAGCTTGACGGAGGTTGAGAAAGTCGTGGCGGCGCGGCCGGTGCTCATGGTGCTCATAAATAGTCTCGGGGAACGGGTCTTCGAACGGGGCTTCGATCAGGTCTTGGTTCAGGAGGGTCGATCTTCAGACCGGGGCGATGACGTCGGGCCTGTGGAAAATGGCTCGGTCGAGATTCGCGAGCCTTCCCGCGTTCGGATCAACAAGGTTCTCGGTCCGTTCGGGCTCGACCCGTGCATTGGCCGAACTCCCGATCCAGATCCGAATGTGACGTGGATAGTAGGCGCGATGAGGGCGGAACGGGCTGTCGTGCGCTGCTGGTCGCCGCAGGCCTTACAGCTTGCCCAGAGCACTTCTCCAGTTCGCCGGGTCGGTGCTGGTGTTGTGCCCGACGCTCAATCGTGTGTAGAGGCCTGTGAAGAGTGGCTGCAGGCCTTATCTCGTGGCATGGTTGAGTACCGACAGACGGCAAGGCCCTTGGCAGGGGCTCGCCGCACGGGCCGCGAACGGTGCCGTGAACACAACACGAGAGAGGATGAACCATGTCAAACAAGTCGCTCGCGATCGCTGTTTCCACGCTCGGGCTCGCTCTGGCCGCTCGGTCGGGGCTCGGGACTGAAGGCCTCTCGCAGCTCGGTCCGATCGCGGCTCAGGCAGGAATCCTTTTCAGCGACGACTTCCAAGGCTCATACCTCAAGACGCAATGGTCGAGCAACAGCACGCTCAACCGTGAGGCCGAGCAGACCTTCTCGTGGTTCAACGGCCGGTATACGAACCAGACTATCGCTCTTTCGCTCTCGAGCGTACCGCCGCCCCCCAAGAGCGGTCACAGCACGAGCGGCGGCGGAGATTTCAATCTTTTCACTCTCACGCTCGATCTCCTTATCCTCGATTCATGGGACGGGCTCGACCCGGTCCACGGCCCGGACCGGTTCATCGTCAACGCCAACACGGTCGAGAAGTTCAACGAGACGTTCTCGAACGTGGGCACGACGCAGTCGTACCGCCGAGCCGATGTCGGGCCGACCCAGCTCGGGTTCGACGGCCGCTACAACGATTCGATCTATCGCAAGGTTGCTATCGATTTCACGGTGCTCGACAACGCGCCGATCAAGCTCGAGTTCCGCGGCACGGCCTTGCAGGGGATCACCGACGAGTCGTGGGGGATGGACAACGTGCAGGTCTCGTACAAGGTCGTGCCCGCGCCAGGAGCGATGGGGCTCGCGGGGCTCGGCGGGGTGTTGCTTCTCGGGCGCCGCAAGCGGTGAGATGATTTTGTGAAGCTAGTTCTCAAGCTGTTCAGAAGAAACCTGAAGGCCTTGCGGTTATCTTTGGAAAGATAACTTGGAAATCTGTCCCGCCAAAGAAGAAGACAGCTTGGAAATCTGTCTCAACAAAGCAAGGACATTCAACGCGTGTTCAGGCCGTATGATCCGGCATGTGCAAGCACCACGACAACGTTGAAAAGTTCGCGGCCGGGGCAGTGAAGCTTTGGAAGTCGGTCCAGGGGCTGAGCGACGCGCAGCTCGATGCGTTCCCGATCCCGGGCACTTGGTCGATCCGGCAGATCGTGGTTCACACGCTGGACAGCGACCTTGTCGCGGGCGACCGGATGAAGCGAGTAGCCGCGATGGACGTGCCGCTGCTTATGAACTACGACGAGTCGGCGTATGTCAGCAAGCTCTACCACCCCGAGCTGAGCGTGCGGCTGGCGTGCGATTTGTTCGAGAAGCACCGCGAGTTCACGGCCGCGGTGCTCCGGCCGCTGCCGATGGCGGCGTTTGATCGCTACGGCGTTCACAATCTCACTGGCAAGCGCACGTTAGGAGATCTGGTGGTGACGTACATCGATCACCTAGAACATCACCTGCGGTTCATCGAGAAGAAGCGAGCGATGGTGAGCTAAGCTCGCGCGAGTATAGGTTTTGCACCGGTTGAGCACGAGTCAGGCATCGGCTTCGCCTCGCATCAACGCGGCGGCGATACGCACGGCTTCAACGCCGTCCACGTGCGCGTCACGATCTCGTTAAAAATGTTGGCCGTCGTGACCTTGTCTACTGCGTCGTGCCGCCACGCAAGCGTTCTGGAACACCGACGGCGTCCACCGCTGCTGGTCGTTCGCGTTTGATGTGGTGGAGATTACACCGAAGTGTGTTGATGGTGGGCAGACAGAGATTTTGTTGCGGAAGCCATTCGCTTATCGCGACTAGTGACCCTGCCAGAATTGGGTCATGCTCAGCAAAGAACAACGACGCGAACCGTTGCCAAAACGCGAACCTGAAGTCGGTCTTACATGCTCCATACCGCACGTCGTCGAACGAATACGCGGGTCTCAATGGATTTTCGCCTTCATCGCTATTGCGCGTGAACTGCGAGGATAAAAACTCGACGACCGATTTTTATGTACAAACTTTAATACTCCGGTGCATAGAATCAGGCTTACGTTTCCAAGACTTCTGAATCCGCAAACAAATCGAGGAGATCATTTTCATGAAGAGCATCACTGCAATCATCGCCTTCGCGGGAATCGCTACGGCCGTCTCGGCTGCCAACCAGATTGACATCAAGGCCCGAATCGCCGGTACCACCGAGTGGGTCGACTCGATCAACTTCGTCTCGATCAACAACAACGACCCCCTCAACCTCGAAGTGGCTGTGTTCTACAACTGGACCTCAGGCGTTGACGGCGGCGTCGCGTTCTCGGGCGTCACCCACAGCGTCACCACCAGCGGCTGGAACGTCAGCGCCGGTGACACCGCTCAGTTCGTGGGCTCGCCCACGGACGGCCGTCAGGGTCGCTTCAACTTCGGTGGCCAGACCCAGGGCTTCTTCACGACCGGCATCGACGCTGGCCGTCTCCGCATCGGCGCTATCAGCAACGTTAACGATGTCGCTGGCGGCGGTATCTCGCTCAAGCAAGGAACACCGACCGCCTCGGGCACTCTGCTCGACACCGGCAACCCGGTTCTGGCCTACCGCTTCAACATCTCGATCGCTTGCGATGACCTAGACGACGCCACCGTCCGCAGCCTCCTGATCGACGCCCCGCTCAACAAGGTCAGCACCACCTACGGCGTGTACCGCGACCTCGCCTCGACCACGGTTCTGAACCGCAAGACTAGCCTTCTCGCCACCGACGGTGTCGACATCCGGGCCAACTGGATCATCCCCGCCCCCGCTTCGATGGCACTTCTCGTGCTTGGTGGCTTCGCATTCGGTCGCCGCCGCTAATAGGTCGCGCGCTATTTCACGCTCGATTCTTCGGAAAACAACCAGACGTTGGAGGACCATCTTCAGCGATTCTCGCTCGTATAAAAACAGCAGGTGGTACATACTCAGTACCACCTGCCGAAAACGAGAATCGCTTGCACCGCAAGTTTGACGTGAGCCGCCAAAAAAAAGTCTCTTACCTCCCCAACCCCCTCACCCAAACATTTCGATACTGCACAAAGTTCCCGTGATCCTGCAGCATGATCGGCCCGGGCTTGGCGCTCTCCTCCGACAGGTTTCCCCCCGTCGGCCCAGTCATCTCCACATTATTCTGCACCACAATACCGTTCTGGATCACCGTGACCCGCGCGCTCGCCGTCTTCTTCCCGGCCGCGTCAAACTTCGGTGCCGTAAAGATAATATCATAAGTCTGCCACTCTCCCGCTGGCTTGCAGACGTTGACCAGCGGCGCGTGCTGATGGTAAATCGCCGCGCACTGGCCGTCCGGGTACGTCTCATTCTGGTATGAATCAAGCACCTGCACCTCGTATCGGCCTTGAATATACACGCCGCTGTTGCCGCGCTCCTGGCCCTTCTTCCCCGCGTCCGCGTCGGCCTTGGGAAGAGCAAACTCGACGTGGATCTGCGCATCGCCGAACATCTTCTTGCTGACGATGCTCCCCGACCCCGGCTTGCACGTCATCGGCGCGCCAGCTCGCGGCCGAGCGTCCAGCGTCCACTCCGCTGGCTTCCCCTCACCCACCTGCCACTCGTCCAAATTAAGCCCGTTGAACAGCACCGTCGCGTCGGACGGTGCGCTCACGGGGGCCGTCCCCGACGTGACGACCTTGGGCTGAGGCTGCTCGGCTGCCTTGGTCGGCTGGGCCGCGAGCTGACCGGCGAGTGCGACAAGCGATGCGAGAGCAACAAACGTGGTGAACATCAGAAATCCTTTAAAAAAGTGATTTGTCTCAGTTGGATCGAACATCAAGTATACCGACACCGGCCCCTACCTCATCTCGTGGCGCAGGCGTCTCGCCTGCGCCCTCGTTCTTCCCTTCAATCTTCTCTTCACTCACGTCCGCTCTTCGCTCACGTCATAATTCCGGCGGTTCGCCAATCTTCACTCCGCCGACTTCGGCGCCTCGCTCGATTCTGAAGCGATGCCCGTGATGACCTCGAACATCTTCTTCACCGTTGGCTGATGCACCGTGTGCGGCATGCCATCGATCACTTGGATATCTGCGTCGCTGCCCAGCGTCTTCATCGTCTGTGCCAACCGCTTCACCGCGCCTTCCAGATAGAACGTGTCCTCGCCGCCCGCGACGACGTGCAGCTTCCCCGCCAACTTCGGGCCGAGCGTCTGCCAATCGCGCTCGAGCACCGCGCGGATGTCGTACTTCTCCCACGCCTTGGCCGTGCTCGCGTTGACGAGCCCGGTCTTGCGATCAAACAGCTCGACCGGTCGGCCGTCCGCGCCGCGCGGGCTGAACACGGCCTCGAACGACCCGATCTGCCCGCCCGGGCCCATCACCGATTCTTGCGCGATGAAATCTTTGTACCACAACTTCACCTGCCCGCCCTGCCGCGCCAAAGGTCTGCGCTCGCCGGAAGGATCGACGTACATGCTCACGCCCGGCGCGTTCAGGTCAATCCGCTGAAAATCATGGAAATCGACCGGGTCGGGGCAGTGCGACCACACGCCGCTAAACGTCTCGGGGTACGTCACCTGCAACCACAGCGACGACCACCCGCCCGACGAGATCCCGCTGACGTAGCGGTGCTCGACCGTCCCCGAGCCATGAAACTTCGCTTCGAGAGCCGGGATCATCTCGCTCGTGAACGCCTGCCCCCATGGCCCGTTCGTGGCCGAATCCGCGAACACGCTGTGCCCCCAGTAGCACGTCGGGTCGGGCACCACGACGAGGCACTTGTCCGCGCCGGGCGTCTGCGCGAGCATCCGCGCCATCTGGAACGCTGCCCGGTGATCGCCGCCGAACCCGCCGATCCAATACAGCGTCGGCGTGCGCACGCTCGCGTCGTCCTTCCACCCCGCCGGCAGGATCACCCCGGCCTTCATGGTGAAATCACGCCCTAGAAACTTCGACAAGCTCGGGCTCTTGATCTCAAAGAGCTTCACGCGGTCTGTCTCTTTGAAGAGCTTGGCCGCAACGGATTTGGACAGCACCAGCTCAACCGCCCTCGCGTTGCCTTTCTCAAAGCTAACTTTCCTAGGCTCGCTGTAGAGGTCGCCTTCATCCGACCCGGGGTGACACGAGTCGAGGTTCCGCCGCGCGATCGCCTGCACGAAATACTCGCCGTTCCCGAAGTCCTCGGAAGACTTCGGATACGCCAGCGCGTCCGGCCCGAACAGCACGTCGCCGCCCGGGCCGACCTTTGAAACGTCTCGCGCGAACACCTGAGCGCCAGCGAACCAATCCCCCATCTTAAGCCGCGGCTCGCGCGTGTCGCTCTTGCCGATCGCAACGTATATACGCCCCGAATACGGCTCGCTTTGCAACGCCGCGTCGAAGCGGACATGAAAGAGACCGGCCTTGACCGCCGCAGGCTCGGCTGGCGCAGAGACCTGCGCAACCGAGCAAGGCGCGATCAGGACGTTGGCCAGCAGCGCCGACAGCACCCAAGCAAGACCGAGTCGCGCCCACCCGAACCTCTCCCATCGAGAGAGGGCTTTGAAACGCGAAGTTGCACTCGAATCGATCGAAGATGAAAGCATAAACCCCTTCCGCCCGTTCGGGCCGTTGTTCAAGCGAGCCACAGTCTACCGATTCGCGAGCCTCACTCGCGCCAATTTCGCCCCTAACCTTCGCTCCCGATCTTGAACCAACCGCTCGTTCCGTTCCCCTCGCCCCCCGGAGGCCGCCCATGTTCGTCATCCGCCAAGCGCTCCCGCACGACCTCGACGACCTTCACAGCCTCGCCAAGCAAACCTTCTTCATCAACCTCCCCGCCGACCGCGACATCATCGCGCAGAAGATCGAGCAGAGCCAGCGGAGCTTCCAGAGCCTGACCGCGGGCCGCATCGCCAGCACGATCGTTAAGGGCGCGTCTTCGCGCGCTAACGCCAAGCCAACCTCGCGCGCCACCTCGTCCTCGGGAATCAAATCAATCACCGGCGGCTCACCGCTCTTCATGTTCGTCCTCGAAGACGTCGAAGGCCGCGGCGTCATCGGCACCAGCCAGGTCATCGCCCGCATGGGAGGCCCGCGCAAGCCGCGCGTCTTCCTCCAGCTCTCCACCATGCGCCGCGAAAGCGAATCACTCAAGGTCTCCTGGGAGCACAAGATCGCCCGCCTGCAAACCGACGAGACCGGCCCCACGGAAATCGGCGGCATCATCCTCAACCACGCCTTCCGGGGGCACAAGCTCCGCCTTGGCAGGCTCCTCTCCTTCGTCCGCTTCCACCTCATCGGCCTCTTCCGCGAACAGTTCGCCGACCGCGTCGTCGCCGAGATGCTCGGTCCTATCGACCGCAACGGCTACAACCCGTTCTTCGAAAAGTTCACCCGCCATTTCATCCCGCGCTCCTTCGCCGAGGTTTACAAGTTCTCGCAAACGTCCAAGGAGTTCGTCGAGGGGCTGCTCCCGCCGGGCGACATCGACATCTCCATCATGGACCCCGAGGCCGCCAACAGCGCCGGGGCCGTCAGCGAGGAAACTCGCCCCGCTCGTGCCATCCTCGAATCGCTCGGATTCAAGTACCTCAGCCGCATCGATCCCATGGACGGGGGCCCGCACCTTGAAGCGCCTACCGCCGACATCAGCCTCGTCAAGGCCACACGCCGCGCGAAATCGCTTCATTCCGGCCTGAAAAACCCTCGCTCCGCTGGCACGGTCATCATCAGCACCATCAACGCCAACGGCGATTTTCACGCCTTGCAGGCCCCGGGAGAGATTGAACGCACAGGCCTCGTGCGCGTCCGTGAAGACGCTCGACGCCTTCTTCAACCCGAAGGTGCAAAGGTTATCGGGGTCACGCCTGTCGAGTGAAGCGCTTCCTTTTGCCAACCAGACGCTCGTCCATCTCGAACAATCTGTCGAGCCAACACCCGGCGTATTCTTTAGGGTTCGAAGCAGATGGGAATCGCCGTTCCGATCCGCCCTTGCCACCGAGAACAACCGTGTCCCAAGCCACCAAAAAACCTCTCGGATCTGTCTCCCTCGACAACGGCGTGCGCGTAGGCGTCGCGCCTCGGTTCATCGACGAGCACTCCGACCCGGCCGAGCGACGCTATGTCTTTGGATATCGCATCACGATCACCAACGAGGGCGACCGCTGGGCGAAGCTCCTGAGCCGCCGCTGGACCATCGTCGATGCCACCGGTCAGCGCGAAGAGGTCGTCGGCGACGGCGTCGTCGGCCAGCAGCCCGAGCTC
>Ga0209591_10001103_pt1 | contig 34563 bp, 28 predicted proteins | sample MAT01_FD_187207 | JGI IMG/M metagenome (GOLD analysis project Ga0209591, IMG submission 187207) | Freshwater microbial communities from Lake Fryxell liftoff mats and glacier meltwater in Antarctica - MAT-01 (SPAdes) (version 2) | ecosystem: Environmental > Aquatic > Freshwater > Ice > Liftoff... | reverse complement strand
CATGGAGCAGATTGCCTCGACCGTGAAGCAAACGGCCGCAACGGTGGACGGCGCCATGGTCATCGTGCGCGACAACGCCACCGCAGCCACGCGCGGCGGTGAGGTCATGGTCCAGGTGGTCAGCACCATGGAGCGCATTCACGGCTCGTCGAAGAAGATCGGTGAAATCATCGGCGTCATCGACGGCATCGCGTTTCAGACCAACATCCTGGCGCTGAACGCGGCTGTGGAAGCCGCCCGCGCTGGCGAACAAGGCCGCGGCTTCGCGGTGGTGGCCACCGAGGTGCGTGCGCTGGCGGGCCGCTCCGCGGCGGCGGCCAAGGAGATCAAGTCACTCATCGGCGCCAGCATCGAACAGGTGGAGCAGGGCAACCGCATTGCCGCAGACGCCGGCACCACCATCCGCGACATCGTCACCAACGCGGACAAGATCCACGCGCTGATGACGCAGATCTCCACCGCCACGCGCGAGCAGAGCGCGGGCGTGGCCCAGGTCGGCACTGCCGTGCACGAGCTCGACCGTTCGACGCAGCAGAACGCGGCGCTGGTGGAAGAGACCTCGGCCGCATCTGCCACGCTGTCTGATCAGGCCAGCCGGCTGGCGCAGGAGATCAGCTTCTTCAAGCTGAAATAGCCGGTGTGGGCGGGTCCGGACAGGTCCGGACAGGTACGGGAAGTCACGCGAAGGCACGGGAAGGTACGGGCCTGCCTACACTGCGTGCCGTGGGTCTGGGGGGCGCCAAGGCGCCCCTCAAAGCGCGCTGGCAGTCCGGCCAGCGCCTGCCCGCGACAGCACGAGGCTCCGGCATGCGTTTGAAATCCGACTTCATTGCTGGCTGGTTTGTCGCCGTGGCGCTAACCGCAATGGCCCTGCCGGCGGTCGGGCAAACCGGACAAACCGGCGGCAAACCCCGCCAGCCTGAGCCGCTGCAGGGCGTGGTGACGCAGGTCATCGACGGCGACACGCTGCGCTTCAATGTCGCCGGGGAACCCGCCATCGAGGTGCGGCTGGCTCAGATCGACGCCCCTGAGCTTTGCCAGTCCTGGGGCGCAGAGGCGCGGCGGGCGCTGAGTGAGCTGGCGTTGAACAAGCCCGCCACGCTGCGCCCTGCGGGGCGCGACCGCCAGGGCCGCAGCATCGGGGTGTTGGTCGTGGACGGCGCCAGCATCGGCCAGCGCCTGGTGCAGGAAGGTCACGCCTGGAGCCTGGTCGGCCGCAATGGCCGCGGCCCGCTGGTGAAAGAAGAGCGCCTGGCGCAGGCGCTGAACCGCGGCCTGCATGCCGACCGCACGGCCGTCAAGCCCGAAGACTTTCGGCGCAGCAACGGGCCCTGCAAGTAGCTTTCAGCACAGCGGGCGCGGCGGGCACAGCAGGCGCGGCGTTTCAGCGGCCCGCCGCAGCGGCTGCGCGTGCTGCCGAGGCGGCGGCCAAAAAGTCCTGCAGCAGCGCGCTGTCGTCCACCGTGTGCGGATGTCCGGGTTGGTGGAATTCGGGGTGCCACTGCACGCCGGCCACAAAGCCGGGCCCACGCCAGCGTATGGCTTCGACAAGGCCGTCGTCGGCACAGCGCGCCTCGACGATGAAGTCGGGCGCCAGGTCCTTGATGCCCTGGTGGTGGATGCTGTTGGTGGTGATGCACGCCACACCGGGGAAGAGCGAGGCCAGCCGCGTGCCGGGCACGAATTCCACCGCGTGGTGGTGGTGTTCGTAGCGGCCCGGCATGAGGTGCCGCACCGTGACACCGGCGGCGCGAGCGGTCTCAAGGCGCTGGGTTTCGATGTCCTGCAGCAGCGTGCCGCCGAAGTGCACGTTCAGCAGTTGCAGCCCGCGGCAGATGCCGAAAACCGGCTTGCCGGCGTCGACAAAGGCCTGGATCAGGTCGCGCTCGTAGCGGTCGCGCACACGGTCGCCGTGCCAGTCGGGGTGCAACGGGGTTTCGCCGTAGCTTTCGGGCGCGACGTCGTTGCCACCCTGCAGTACCAGGCCGTCGAGCGCTTCGGCGTAGTCGGCGAGGTCGATCTCGCTGCGCTGAACGATGCTTTCGGCGTCCACCGCCGGCACCATCACCGGCACCGCACCGCCGCCCAGCAGCCAGTGCGCTATGCCCTGCTCCAGGTAGTGCAGGGTCTTGGTCCAGACGCCGCTGGCCGGGTGGCCGGCCGCGCCGGGGTGGTAGATGCGCGCCGAGGCGCCGATGAGCAGTGGGCGTTGCGAGGCCATGGTGCGGGTGGTTGCGAGTGCAGCGGGTTCAGCAGTTTCAGCAGTTTCGGCAGGTTTGGCAGCTTCTGGAGTGCCGGCAGGTTCAGCGGCCGGGGGCCAGGCGCACCCAGCGCAGTTCCACCTGGTCGTTGGGCCACTGCACCAGCGTCACCTTCTTCGCCATGGCCCAGGTGAGAGTGCGGCGGTACAGCGGAATCAGCGGCAGGTCGTCGGCCATCAGGCGCAGCGCGGTGGTGACCATGGCGCGGCGGCGTGTGAGGTCGGGCTCCACGCGCAGGCCGTCGATCAGCGTGTCGAGCTGCGCATTGCTGTAGCGCCCGGCGTTGAAGGTGCCCTGGCCTTCGCGGCTGTAGCTGCGCACCAGGCCGTTCAGCGAATTCCAGGCATCGGGCAGCGGCGTCCAGCCAACCTCGAAGAACGGCGTGTTGCCGCCCGTCAAGCGCGGGAAGAACTGCGTGCTGGGCGCGCTGCGCAACTGCGCGCGCATGCCCACCTGCGTCAGCATCGCGGCCACCGCCTGGCAGACGTTTTCGCGCCAGGCCACGTTCACGCAGTCCAGCGGCACCGAAAACCCGTTCGGGTAGCCCGCCTCGCCCAGCAGCTGGCGTGCACGCGCGGGGTCGTAGCGCAGGCGCTTGTCAAGCTCGGCCGGGCTGCCGTCGACCATCGGCGAGAGAAAGGCGCCAGTGGCCTCGGCCTGGCCGCGCAAGACCTTGTCGACGATGAGCGGCACGTTGATGGCGTGGTAGACGGCTTGGCGCACACGCAGGTCCTTGAAGGGGTTGCGGCCTTTCACGTCGCTGCCTTCGAGTTCGGGCCGCGCCTGGTCGAAGCCGAGGTACTGCTGGCCGATGTCGGCCGACTGCGCCAGCGTCATGCGCGCGTCGGCCTGCAGGCGGCGAATGTCCTGGTAGGGCGGGTCGAGCACCAGATCCACCTCGCCCGAGGTCAGCGCCGCCAGCCGCGTGGCGTCGCTCTTGATGACCACGAAACTTGCCTGCTCGACATTGCCGCTGCGCTTGTCGGCCCAGCCCCACCAGGGTCCGTGGCGGCGCAGCACGGTTCGTATGTCGGGCTCGTAGCGTTCAAGCCGGAAGGGGCCGGTGCCGTTGGCATGGCGCACCGCGTAAGTTTCCTGCCGGGCGTTGAAGTCTTGCGGGCTCTGCACGCCGTGTTTCTCGGCCCAGGCCTTGCTCATCATGCCGATGAAGCTGAGCTTCTCCGGCAGCACGGCATCGGGCGCCTGCAGCTGGACTTCTATCGTCAGCGCGTCGATCTTCTTGATGGCGGCAATGCCGCCGAGCTGGAAGCTGCGCTGCGAAGGCGGCGTCATGGCGCGTTGCAGCGAAAACACGGCGTCTTCGGCGGTGAAGGGTGTGCCGTCGTGGAACTGCACACCCGGGCGCAGCCGGAAACGCCAGGCCGTGGGCGACACCATCTGCCAGCTCAGCGCCAGCGCGGGTTCGAGCTTGTATTTCTCGTCGCGGTTGACCAGGCCCTCGTAGATCTGCGTCGACACGCGCGAGTGGTACAGCAGCGCGACTGCGTGCGGGTCCATCGTATGGGCGTCGAAGGCGCTGGCGATGCGCAGCGTCGGCTTGGGGGCCGCGGCCTGGGCGGCCGCAGGCTGCGCCGTCAACGCGGCCAGTGCAGCAGCCAGACTGACGAGGAGCGTGGCAACACCGGCCAGGCCGGCGCGGGAGAGGAAAGACAGCAGGGCGCATGGGCGCATGGCGTGTGCAGCGGTGGGTTTTGGGCAGAGGGCCGGCATATTGTGTGGTGCAGACGTGTCATGCAGACGTGTCGTGCGGACGCGTGGTGCAGACGTTGCGTGCAGACGTGCGCTGACTTCGTCACTGCATGTCGCCGCCCGCGACCTTGCCGGCCCTCATTCGCCGGGTTCGTCCTCGCCCACACCTTCTTCTTCGTCCTTGCTCGCTTGCGCCACGCGCGCGGCCAGTTGCCCGGCCAGTGGCGCCATGTCCTGTACCAGTTCGGCGCTCGGAACGGTGCCGCTCAGGCGCAGTACGGGCATGGGCAGGGTGCTCATGTAGGGCATGGCGACCAGGCTGTCGTGCCGGCGCCAGGTCAGTGCCGACTGAAGGCCGACGCCCGCGATGACCACCGCCGCCACCACGGTCGTCACCGCGCGCCGGTGCTGCGGCAGGGTGTGGCGCAGGTGGGCGTGCAGCAGCAGCGCCGTCAGCAGCGTGTTCACCAGGCCGCCGGCCTGCCACATGCGCGGCAGAGCGAGCGCAGCGGCGAGCTGCGGCCACAGCGTGCTCACCAGCGCCATCACCAACAGCCACGGCAGGGCAATGCGCAGGTGCCCTGCAAAGTCGAAGCGGTGCTGGAACAGCTTGGACAGCAGCGCCCAGAAACCGCACCAGACCGCCAACGCGAGCGGCACGCCCAGCAGCGTCGGCAGCCAGGCGGTGTAGTCGGCGCCGGGGTCCAGCGTCACCCATTGGTCGGCCAGCGCCAGCAGCAGTACGCAGAGCCCCGCCAGCAGCGGTGCGCGCAGGCCGCCCGCCGTGTCGTCAGGCAGCGGCTTTTCTGGCGCCAGGGGCTCGGGCACGGCAGGCGTGGCTTCGGCAGCGGCTGCATCGGCTGCATCGGCAGCGCGCGCTTCCGAGCGTATTTCCGCGCGCAAGCGCAGTCGCAACCGCGTGGTTCCCAGCTGCAGCAGGGCGCCGGCCGCTGGCAGCAGCGCGGTGGCGGTGACGTGCTTGCCGTCCAGCTTCACGCCGTTGCGCGAGGGCAGGGCCTGCAGCTGCAGCCGGCCGCTTGCGTCAGTCTCCACGCGCGCGTGGTGGGCGGCCACGTGGGGGTCGTCCAGCACCACGGTGTTGTCCAGCGCGCGGCCCAGGCTCAGCGGCCATGCCGCCACGTCCACACTGCGCTGCACGTGGCCGTCGCGCTCCAGCCACTCGATCAGGGCGACGCGGTCTTCGGGGCGTTCCATGCAAACCCGTCCAGATAATGTTGCGCCAAGCGTTGTGCGCTGGCGGCGCTGACGCCGTACGCATCCAGCCGGCCCTGCACGCCCTGCTGCGTGCCGTCCAGCGTGGCCACCAGCACGGCAAGGTCGTGCAGCCCTTCGAGCTTCTTGTAGGCGCGCAGGCAGATCACCGCCTTCAGCGGCAGCGCGCCGCTGCTCACCTGGGCCTCGACGCAGCGCGGCGCGGTACGCTGGCGGTCGTCACGGCCCATCAGTTCGTTGCGAAAGCTGGCGCTGTAGCGTTCGGCGAAGCGCAACGCACCCAGCTTGCTGCCGTCATAGGCTTCGTGGCGCACCGTCAGGAAGCCGGTGCGCAGCGCGCCGGTGATGAAGATGCGGCTGTCCATCTCGCAGTCAGAACGCTCGAACTGCAGCCCACGTGCGGTTTGCGGCGAACCCCGGCCCCAGCAGCGCATGAAGACTTCCTGTGGCACCGGGATGGCATAGCGCGGGTGGCCGGCGTTGCGCCAGGGCTGGCTGATGAAGCGCTGCGTCAGCACGGCTTCGTGTGCCAGCAGCTGGCGTGTGATTTCGGCCCAGGCCGGCGTGGTGATGGGCTCTACACCGCGGCCGCGATCGATGAGCGTGCGCACCTGCGCCGCAGGCACGAGGAAGCTGACCTGTTCACCGTCGCGCCGCGCGGCCACGTTCACCCCCACCAGGCGACCTTGTTCGTCCAGCGCCGGGCCGCCGCTCATGCCGGCGCTCAAGCTGCCGCCGAAGAACAGCGTTTCCAGGAAGCTGCGTTCCACTGGGCCGTTGTAGCTGCCCTCGGCCACCGCGAAGCCGACGTCCAGCGGGTTTCCGAGCGAGAAGATGCGGGCGCCGCGCGGCAGCGGCTCGGCCGCCGGGCGCAGCGCCACCACGCCGCGGCCGACCAGCGGCGCGGGGTCCACCGGCTTCAGCAGCGCCAGGTCGTGCACCACATCGAAGGCCAGCAGCTGCAGCGCGCCCTGGCGCCCGTCGACGGTGGCGTACACCAGCCGGTGGCGCGAAGGCTGCAGCGCGAACTGGCTGATAACGTGGTAGTTCGTCACCAGGTGGCCCGCGTCGTCGACGAGGAAACCCGAACCCACCGAAGACTGGCTGTCTTGCGTCTTCAGCAGCGTGCGTATCTGCACCAGCTGCGGGCGCGCGCGCTCGTAAATGCGCTGGCTGACGCCGGTGGGCGCGGCGGGCTCGATAGCGAGCGCGGCGGTGGGGCTCGAAGTCGGGGCCGAAGAGGTGGCCGAAGTAGCGGCCGAACTAGCGGCCGAATTAGCAGTCGAAGCTGATGCCGCCAAATCCGGTGCAGCGGCTGCGGTGGCCGTACCGGGTGTTGCCGCCAGCACGGCACTGCCGTTGCCCATGAACAAGGCCCACAGCAGCGCCGCAAGGAACGTCGAAAAAATTGTTGCGAAGAACGCCTTCGCCCAGGGCCGGTCAGGGGCCCGTGGGCCGGTGTGCTGCATTCGTTTATCTTAGCCGTGGCCCGGCCCGCTTGCCCGGGTGCGGGTGCTACCCTCGGCACGATGCCAACCCAGGCCCGCCGCCCACTCTTGCAACGCTGGTTGGGGCCTTGGGTGGCCGAATTGAACGCCAACACGCTGCGCGCCGACGCCATTGCCGCGCTGCTGGCTGCGGTGCTGGTGCTGCCCCAGGGCATTGCTTTCGCGACGCTGGCCGGTCTGCCGCCGGCCTGGGGCCTGTATGCCGCGGTCGTGCCCACGGCGGTGGCAGCGCTGGCCGGCTCGAGCCGCCATGTGTTGACGGGGCCAACCAACGCGCTTTCGCTGGCGCTGGCCGCAGCGATGGCGCCGCTGGCCTTGGCTGGCAGCGCTGAATACCTGCGGCTGGCGTTGGTGCTGACCTTGATGATCGGCGCAATTCAGCTGGTCGTGGCGCTGTTGCGCCTGGGCGTGCTGACGCATTTCATCTCGCCTTCGGTGCTGCTCGGCTTCACCACTGGCGCAGCGCTGCTCATCGCCTGGCATGCGCTGAATTCCTTGACGCGCGAGCACGGCGCGCTGGGCCCGGCCGTCGGCGTGGGCGCGCTCACGCTGGCCGTGGCCGTGCTGCTGCGCCTGCGCTGGCGTCGCGGGCCCGGCATGATGATCGCCCTGGCCGTGGGCACCGCCGTGGCAGCAGCCGGCGTGCAATGGGGTGGCTGGCCGCTGGCACGAATCGGCGCCTTGCCGCAGGCCCTGCCGCCGCTGGCCTTGCCGGCCGTAACCTGGGCCGACCTGCCGCGTCTGGCCACCATCGCGCTGGCTTTGACGCTGGTGGCCTTGGGCCAGACCATCGCCATCGCCAAGGCGCTGGCCGCGCGCAGCGGGCAGGCGCTGGACGTCAACCGCGAATGCCTGGGCCAGGGCCTGGCGAATGTCGCCGGCAGCTGCTTCTCGGCCTTCGTCAGCTGTGGCTCCTTGAACCGGTCTGTGCCGCACATGGAGGCCGGCGCGCGCACGCCGCTTTCGGGTGTGATGGCGGCCGGCGGGGTGCTGCTGCTGGTGGCGGGTGCCGCGCCGCTGCTGGCCTGGGTGCCGATGGCCGCCATCGACGCGCTGCTGCTGCTGGTGGCCTGGACGCTGGTGGACACCCACCAATGGCGCGAGCTCGCGCGCCTGGACCGCAGCGAGGCCGCCGTGGCCGCCGGCACGCTGGTCGCCACGCTGCTGCTGCCGCTGCAGGTGGCGGTGCTGGCCGGTGTGGCGGCTTCGCTGGTGGTCTACCTGCACCGCACGGCCCACCCGGCCGTGCGTTCGATGGGCTTCACGGGGCCACCACGGCCGGGCGTGAACCGGCCCTTCGTGGTGCTCGACACCGTCGCCTCCGCGTCTTTCGAATCTGCCGTTCCTGAATGTCCGCAGCTCAAGCTGCTGCGCATGGAAGGCCCGGTGTGGTTTGGCGCCGAGGCCCATGTCGCCGATGCCTTGCGACAGGTGCGTGATGTGCCCGATGCGCCGCGCCACATGCTGGTGATGGGCAAGAGCATGAACTTCATCGACCCCGCCGGCGCCGCGCTGTGGGAGCGTGAACGCCTTTACCGCAGCGGCCCCGACGCGGGCCTCTACTTCCACCGCCCCAGGTCCGAGGTGATGGCCATCTGGCGCAAGAGCGGTTTCTTGCAGCGCCTGGGCGAGGACCACATCTTCGCCAGCAAGCGCAGCGCCATCGCTGCCATCGTGCCGCGGCTGGACCCGGACATCTGCGCGCGCTGCACGGCGCGCGTGTTCGTCGAGTGCGCGGGCCAGCCCGGGCCAGGCAAGCCGCCAAGCTGATCAAGCGAACTCAGGCGCGCATCAGCGTGCTCTTGCCGAACAGGCTTTCGATCAGGTCCACCGCCAGCAGCGCGGTCTGGTTGCGCACGTCGAGCGCCGGGTTCAACTCCATCACGTCCAGGCTGGCCAGACGGCCGGTGTCGGCAATCATCTCCATGCACAGCTGCGCCTCGCGGTAGGTGGGGCCGCCGGGCACGGTGGTGCCCACGCCGGGGGCGATGGCGGGGTCGAGAAAGTCGACGTCGAAGCTGACGTGCAGATGGGTGTTCGCGTCCAGCGTGGCCAGCGCCAGCTCCATCGTGTGGCGCATGCCCATCTCGTCGATGTAGCGCATGTCGAAGACTTCCAGGCCCATCTCGTGGACGAAGCGTTTCTCGCCGGCGTCGACGCTGCGGATGCCGATCTGCCGCATCACCTTGGCGCTGATGGCCGGCACCGTGCCGCCTATTTCGATGAGCTCTTGCGGCCCATGCCCCAACAAGCAGGCCACCGGCATGCCGTGGATGTTGCCGCTGGGCGTGAGCACGCTGGTGTTGAAGTCGGCATGCGCGTCCAGCCACAGCACGCGCAGTTTCTTGCCGCTTTCGCGGCAATGGCGCGCCACGGCGCTGATGCTGCCCAGACCCAGGCAATGGTCGCCGCCCAGCAAGATGGGCAGGCAGCCCAGCGTCAACTCGGCGAACACGGCGTCATGCACGGCGCGGTTCCAGGCCACCACCTCGGCCAGGTGGCGGTAGCCGTCCACAGGGGGCATCCAGGGGTTGGTGGGGCCAGCCACGTTGCCGCGGTCGATCACCGTCAGGCCGTGGCCTTCCAACGTGGCCCGTATGCCCGCCACGCGCAGGGCCTCGGGCCCCATGCTGGCGCCGCGCGCGCCAGCGCCGATGTCGGTGGGGGCGCCTATGAGGCTGATGTTTCGGTTCATGCGGATGCTGCCTTCAGATGTCTTCGGCAAAGGCGCCGGTTTCGGTATTGGGCAGATCGAAGCCGTAGTGCTCGCTCAATGCGGCCCAGGCTTCTTCGGCGGTTTCGACGAAGCGGAAGAGGCTCAGGTCGCGGGCGTTGATCATGCCGCTGTCCACCAGGTGTTGGAAATTCAGCAGCTTTTCCCAGAAGGCACGACCGAACAGCAGGATCGGCAAAGGGCGGCTCTTGCCGGTCTGCACCAGGGTGAGGGTTTCGAAGAGTTCATCGAGCGTGCCGAAGCCGCCCGGGAAACACACCAGCGCAATGCTGCGCATCAAGAAGTGCATCTTGCGCAGCGCGAAGTAGTGGAACTGGAAACACAGCTCCGGCGTGATGTAGGCGTTGGGCGCCTGTTCGTGCGGCAACACGATGTTCAGGCCGATGCTCTTGCCGCCGATGTCAAAAGCGCCGCGGTTGCCCGCTTCCATGATGCCCGGGCCGCCGCCGGTGACGACGTATATCGGCGTTTCGAGCGCCTTCGAACGCTCGGTGGCAATCGCTGCAAAGCGCCGGGCTTCGTCGTAGAAGTGGCTCATCGCCAGCGCTGTCTCGGCAAGCTTGATGGCCTGCGCATTGTCGCTGGCCTGCGCGGTGGCCAGCCCTTCACGCGCCAGCTCGGGCGGCTTGATGCGCGCGCTGCCAAAGATCACGATGGTGGAGGTGATGCCCATTTCCTGCTGCACGATTTCCGGCTTGAGCAGCTCGAGTTGCATGCGCACCGGGCGCAACTCTTCGCGCAGCAGGAAATCGGTGTCGGTGAACGCCAGGCGGTAAGCGCTTGTCGGGCCGGCGTAGCGTTCGATGCGTGCCAGCATGCTGGCTTCTTCTTCGGCGGTGGGAAAGTTGCGCGCCGTCAGCGGGGGGTGTTTGTCGTCCATTGGTGCAGCTTAATGCGGAAGTGTTCCAGGCTGCTGAGCGTGGTCGCGTGTCATGCAACGGCGTGCCGGGCATCCGAAGTCATTGGCAGGTCAGCAACACGCTGACGCGGCCCGCCGCCTTGGCCGGGGCCGTGCGGGCTTCGCAATTCTTGGTGTCGGCATGCACCTGCACCGTCAGGCGCACCAAGCCTTGCGCGTAATCGCAGCTCATCCACCTGCCGGTGTTGATGCTGACTTCGTGGCTGCTTTCCGCACTGCGCTCGAAACGCCACACCGTGGTGCTGCCCGCAGCGCCCCGCCGTTCAGACGCCGGCTTCAGCGCCGCGCCTTCTTCGGGCGGGCCGTCGAAGGCGCTGGCACCCGTCAGCGGGAGCGGTGCGTTGCTGACCAGCGGCGTGAAACCGGGTGCCGGCGGGCTCACGGTGGCCGTGGCCGCATGCAGGCGCACCTGCGCTGGGCAGACAAACGACTGGCTGGCGGCTGCGGGCAACGGCGCGGCGGCCAGCGCGCTACCTAGACCGAGAGTAAGGGCGCAAGCACAGGCGAGGGCGAAGGCAGTCAAGGATCTCATCGTTTCAGTCGATCACCGAGTAGGCGTCGGCGTTGTTGCTGGGGTCGATATAGGCGCCGGCGGCGTTCTTGCCCTTCTTGCGCAGGAAGCGTTTCGAAACCTTGGGTTTGGAGGTGTCGCTGGCCCACTGGTCCATGACCCAGATGCCGTTCAGCGTTTGCGAGATGTAGAACGCGGCGTGGTTGCCCGAACCCTGGTTGGGATATTTGCCGCCGACGAAGGTGGCAATTGCCGTGCCCTTGGCCAGCGTCGTTTCACCGAGCACCACCTTGCCCTCGGTCCAGCTCGTCGTTCTGGGCACGCTGGCGTAGTGCTGCAGCAGCGCCACGCACTGCTTGCTGCCGACCTTGTCGGTGTTTTCCAGATCGTCAACGTCGGCGTAGACATAGGCCATGTGCGTTTCCTCCTGGCCGGGCGCGGCCGCGCGATTTTGCGCCACGGCCGCCGCTGCCAGCCGGGGCGCTTCAGAGCGTCGGCGCTCAGCCCGGGCTGCTGGCGCAGACGCTGCAGCCCGGCTGGCGTTGCAGGCTGATGCTGTCCCAGGCCATGCGGCGCGCATCCAGCATCAAAAGCCGGCCCGTGAGTGCCTCGCCCGCGCCCGTCAGCAGCTTCAGCGCCTCGGCGGCCTGCATGCTGCCGACGATGCCGACCAGCGGCGCCAGCACACCCAGGGTGTGGCACGCAACGTCTTCGTGCGCCGCGTCTGGCGGAAAAAGGCAGGCGTAGCAGGGCCCGGCCGGCTCGCCGTCGGCGCGCGGGCGGCTGTCGTAGACGGCCAGCTGCGCGTCCCAGCCCACCGCCGCGCCTGAAACCAGCGGCTTGCCATGCCTCACGCAGGCCAGGTTGATGGCATGCCGGGTGCGAAAGTTGTCGCAGCAGTCCAGCACCACGTCGGCCTGTGGCACCAGTTCGTGCAGCAGCGCTGCGTCGGCGCGGCGTACGACCGCTCGCACCTGCACGCCGGGGTTCAGCGCTGCCAGGGTGGTGCGCAGTGAATCGGCCTTGGGCTGGCCCAGGCGCGAGGTGCTGTGGGCTATCTGGCGCTGCAGGTTGGTAAGGTCCACGCTGTCGTCGTCGACCACCGTGATGCGGCCCACGCCTGATGCGGCCAGATACAGCGCAGCCGGGCAGCCCAGACCGCCGGCGCCGATGACCAGCGCATGGCTGGCCAGCAGGCGCTGCTGGCCCTCGATGCCGATGTCGTCCAGCATCACATGGCGCGCATAGCGCAGCAGTTGGTCGTCGTTCATGGTGCCCTGGCCTGGCCTGAGAAATGAAGAAGCCCGCCAGGAGCGGGCTTCGGTGCACGGCGAAGGAAGAACGCGCCAGGCTGTGCCGGCGCGTTCAATTACTTCTTCTCGGTCGACGCCTCGGCGCGTTGCTCGGCGGGGGCGGTCTTGCTGGCCATCACGGGCATGCCACGCAGCTGGTTCAACGCCTGCTGCAGCGGAAAGTCTTCCGGCGTGCCGAACTCGGGCAGCGGTTTCGGCGGCTCCTTGGTCTTGGCCTGCTGCTCTTCCAGCTTCTTGCGCGCTTCGTCGCGTGCCTTCTCGCGATCGGCGTCCTTTTTCTCGTCGGCGCCGATGAGGTGGCGGTCGAGGTCGGCCTCGCGCATGCGCAACGCGGCGTAGACGTTGCCTTCGGCGGTCTCATCCAGCCAGACGTCGGGCACGATGCCCTTGGCCTGGATACTCTTGCCGGCCGGCGTGTAGTAGCGCGCGGTGGTGATCTTCAGCGCCGTGTCTGAAGGCAGCGGCCGTATGGTTTGCACCGAGCCCTTGCCGAAGGTCTGCGCGCCCATGATGGTGGCGCGCTTGTGGTCTTGCAGCGCGCCGGCGACGATCTCGCTGGCCGAGGCCGAACCCTCGTTCACCAGCACCACCAGTGGCACGTTCTTCATTGCCGCCGGCAACTTGCGCAGCGGGTCACTGCTGCCGCGGCGGGCATAGAACTCGGGGCTGGCGCGGAAGGTGGCCCGGCTCTCGGCCAACTGGCCGTTGGTGGTGACCACCACCACATCGGCCGGCAGGAAGGCCGCCGACAAGGCGATCGCGCCGTCGAGCAGACCGCCAGGGTCGTTGCGCAGGTCGAGCACCAGGCCCTTCAAGTTCGGGTCCTGTTTGTACAGTTCCTCGGCTTTGCGCACGAAGTCATCGACCGTGCGTTCCTGGAACTGGCTGACGCGGATCCAGCCGTAGCCGGGTTCCACCATCTTGGCGCGCACGCTCTGCATGCGAATTTCTTCACGCACGATGGTCACCGGGAAGCTGCGGCTTTCCAGCTTGCGGAAAACCGTCAGCACGACCTTGGTGTTGGGTTCACCGCGCATCTTCTTCACGGCCTGATCGACCGTCAGACCCTTGACCGGACTGCCGTCGATGCGCGTGATGAGGTCACCCGGCTTCATGCCGGCGCGGAAGGCGGGGCTGCCTTCGATCGGCGAGACCACCTTCACCAGGCCTTCTTCCATCGCCATTTCTATGCCGATGCCCACGAACTTGCCGCCCGTGCTTTCGCGGAATTCGCGGAAGCTCTTCTTGTCGAAATACTGGCTGTGCGGGTCGAGGCCGGCCACCATGCCGGCAATGGCGTCGGAGATGAGCTTTTTCTCGTCCACCGGGTCTACGTACTCGGCCTTCACGCGGTCGAAGACGGCGGCGAGCTGCTGCACTTCTTCCAGAGGCAGCGGCGCCAGGGCGTTGCGGGCCACGGCCTGCAACTGCATGGTGGCCAGCGCGCCGGCCACTGCACCCACGGCCAAAACGCCGACCAGCTTCATCTTCGAACTCATGGACACGGCCCTTTCACGGAGCTTGCGCAGGCTAAAAACGACACAAATCCAGTATAGGACTGTGCTCAGTGTCTGAGCCCGCAGCGTGGAGAAGGTTGCATGTCGTTTGGGCCGGTATGTGCCTGAGTGTGCAGATGAAGGCTGCTGCGCGCGCCGCCCACCCCCACGCTGCAGGCCCCGAGGGGCGGTACTTACTCGGCGACGACGGCGACAGCGGCGACAGCGGCGACAGCGGCGACAGCGGCCACAGCGGTGACAGCGGCCCGCGGGAAGGTGACGACGTGGTCCACCTCGGCACGGATGCCGATCCATTCGCCCACCTGGTGGTCGTGGTGCGAGGGCACATGGGCCAGCACCTGTTCGCCGCTTTCCAGGCGCAGCGTGTAAAGAAATTCGCTGCCGCGGAAGGCCTTGCGTTCGATCATCGCGCGCACCGGGCTGGCGTCGTCATGCACGATGTCGTCGGCGCGCAGCAGCACTTCGCACTCGCCATGCGGAAACGCGTCCGGCAGCGGGCAGTTGTCCATGTCGTGCAGTTCACCAAGCGGCGTGTGCACGCAGGGGCCGGTGGCGCAGGCGACGATCTGCGCCGGCGCGAACACGCCGTGGCCGATGAAGCCGGCCACGAAGCGGGTGGCCGGCCGGTGGTACAGCGTGTAGGCGTCGTCCCACTGCTCCAGGCGGCCGTGGTTCATGACACCGATGACATCACCCACTGCGAAGGCTTCCAGCTGGTCGTGCGTGACCAGCAGCGCCGTGGTCCCGCTGTCCTTCAGGATGTTGCGCACTTCTTGCGCCAGGCGTTCGCGCAGGTCCACGTCCAGGCTGCTGAAGGGTTCGTCCAGCAGCAGCAGGCGCGGTTTCGGTGCCAGCGCGCGGGCTAGCGCCACGCGCTGCTGCTGGCCACCCGAAAGTTGGTGCGGCGCGCGCTTGGCGGCATGGGCCAGGCCCACCAGCTCCAGCATCTGCTGCACCCGTTGCTGGCGTTCCGCGCGCGGCAGCGCCGAGATGCCGAAGCTGATGTTGTCGGCCACGCTCAGGTGCGGGAACAGCGCGTAGTCCTGAAACACCATGCCGATGCGGCGTTGCTCAGGGGCCAGGTGAATGCCGCTGGCGGCGTCAGACAAGATGTCACCCGCAATCACGACGCGACCGGTTGCGCAGCGCTCCAGCCCGGCCACGGCGCGCAGCAGAGAGGTTTTGCCGCAACCCGAAGGGCCGATCAGCACGCCCACCTGGCCAGCGGCCAAGCACAGGCTCACGCCTTCCACGGCGGCGCGGCCGCTGCTACCGCGCGTGTAGCGCACCCCTATAGATTCCAGGCTCAGGAACATCGCCCCATGATAATCGCCGGTCCTGAATGAGCATTGTTCGTATTTCCATCTCCCCATGCGCGGTGTCTTGAACCTGGTGTTGACGCCGCTGTGCCTGTTGCTGGCGCTGCCGGTGCTGGGCGTGCTGGGGGCCTGGTTCAGCTTGGACGCGGCGGCACTGGCCGTGCTGCGCCACCAGTGGCAGACGGTGATGCCCGAATACGCCCTGCAGTCGGCGGGTCTTGCGCTCTTCGTGGGCCTGGGGGTCATGACGCTGGGCTCGGCGACGGCAGCGCTGGTGACGCTGTTCGATTTCCGCGGCCGGCGTTTTTTCGAATGGGCGCTGCTGCTGCCGCTGGCCATGCCCGCCTATGTGCTGGCCTATGCCTGGACCGACGCGCTGCAGTTCGGCGGCCCTCTGCAAACGGCGCTGCGTGAAGCCTTCGGCTGGCGCGGTGCCCTGTGGCCCGACGTACGCAGCTTCTGGGGCGCGGTGGTGCTTTTCGTGCTGTGCCTCTACCCCTATGTCTACCTGCTGGTGCGGGCGGCATTGGGTGAACGTGCGGTGCGCCTGATGGAGGCCGCCCGGCTGCTCGGCGCGCCGATGCGCCGGCGCGTGCTGCAGGTAGCGCTGCCCATGGCGCGGCCCGCCATCGCCGCCGGCACGGCGCTGGCGCTGATGGAGACCCTGGCCGACTACGGGGTTGGTGCCTACTTCGGGCTTTCCACCTTCAGCACCGGCATCTACAAAGCCTGGCTGGTGATGAATGACAGCACCGCCGCGGCGCAGCTGGCTGCCGTGTTGCTGCTGGTGGTGGCGGCGCTGCTGCTGGCCGAGCGCACGGCCCAACGCAAGCTGCGCTTTGCGGCCAGCCGCGCTGGCGCCACCAGCGCCGAGGCGCGCCCGACCGTGCTGGGCGGCGGCGCTGCCGTGGCGGCGTGGGTGGTGTGCGGGCTGCCGGTGCTGCTGGGTTTCCTGCTGCCGGTGCTGTGGCTGGCACGCATGCTGTGGCAGGAAGCCAGCTTCAGCGAATTCGGCCTGCCGCTGGCGCGCTTTGCCGACTGGGCCTGGGCGAGCTTTCGCCTGGCCGGCGGCGCAGCGCTGGCGGCCACGGCCTTGGCGCTGGCGCTGGGCTTTGCATTGCGCCAGAGCGGCGGGCCGGGCGGGGTTTCGGGTGGTGCCTCGATGGGTACGTCGGGTGGTACCTGGCGCGGTACCTCGGGCGGTAGCTCGGGTGGCATGGCCGGCGGCATCGCCGGCAGTGTGGCGGGCCGCGTCCTTGGCGGCGGTTTGCTGCGGCCGGCAGCGCGGGTGCTCTCGCTGGGTTATGCCGTGCCTGGCGCCGTCATCGCCATAGGCATCCTCATTCCGGCGGGCTGGGTGCAGTCGCGCTGGCCCGAGGCTGGCGTGGCCACGCTGGTCACGGGCTCGGTGTTCGGGCTGCTCTACGCCTATCTGGTGCGCTTTTCTGCCGTGGCGCTGCAGTCGGTGGAAGCCGGCTATGCGCGCGTGCCGGCTTCCATCGACGAGACCGCGCGCATGCTGGGCAGCGGCCCGCTGCGCCTTTTCGTGCAGCTGCACCTGCCGCTGCTGCAGCGTTCTGCGCTGGCTGCCGCGCTGCTGGTGTTCGTCGATGTCATGAAAGAGTTGCCGGCCACGCTGGTGCTGCGCCCCTTCGGCAGCGACACCCTGGCCGTGGTGGCCTACAACTTCGCCCGCGATGAACGCCTGGCCGAGGCGGCGCTGCCCTCGCTGGCCATCGTTGCCGTGGGGCTGATACCGGTCGTCTGGCTCAGCCGCGCGATGCGCGCCCCGGCCGAGAGCTGACACGGCATCAAGTCGGGCGCCGTCGCGCCGATATGCCAGGTTAATCCCAACGCTTTGATGTCCGAGGCACCGCCATGAACCCGACTCAGGCCGCAATCCAGGCCGCCACGCAAGCTTTCTCGTTCGACAGCCCCGATCTGCTCTCAGAGCTGGAGCGCTGCAGCGACGAGGAACTCGACGCACTCGACTTCGGCGTTATCGGCATCGACGCCGATACCCACGTGCGCCGCTACAACGCTTTCGAAAGCGAGGCTGCGGCCCTGTCGTCGGCGCGTGTGCTCGGGCAACCGCTGTTCACCTCGGTGGCGCCCTGCATGAACAATTTCATGGTTGCGCAGCGTTTCGAAGACGCCCTGGCCGCAGGCGTGGTGCTCGACACCACGCTGGACTACGTGCTGACGCTGCGCATGCGGCCGGTGAAGGTGAAGCTGCGGCTGGTGGGGACGCCGGGCGCTCGCCACCGCTATGTGTTGGTGCTGCGGCGCACGGCCTGAGGGGCTCTGAGGCCATCTCGGCGATGAACGCCATGAACGCCATGAACGACAGTTTCGAACAAGAGTACGAAGCCCTCGTCCAGTTCATGTACCTGGCGCCGGTCGGCCTGCTGCAAGCCCGGCGCAACGGCGAGATCTTGATGATCAACCCACGCTGCGCACAGTGGCTGATGCCGCTGTCGCAAGACGGCTGTCTGGACAACCTCTACACCGCGCTGGCGGGTCTGGTGCCCGACCTGAGCGAGCGCGTCGACGCCTGCACCTCTGCGCAGGGCATGGTTTGCGAGGGCCTGGCGCTTTGCCTGACGCCCACACCCGGCGACCGCCGCCATGCGCGCCACCTGACGCTGAGCCTGATGAAGCTGGACGAAGACCGCGTGATGGCCGTGCTGAACGACGTCACGCTGGCCGTGCAGCGCGAGCGTGAACTGCGCCAGAGCCGGGCCTGGCTGCAGACGCTGGTCACGAACCTGGCCGACTACGCGCTGATGACGCTGGACGAACACGGCTGTCTGGCGGAGTGGAATGCCAGCGTCGAGCGTGTCACCGGGCACGGTCGTGAAGGCAGCTTGGGCCGCAGGTTCGACACGTTTTTCGCGCCCGAGGCGACCAAGCCCGAACGCCAGGCAGAGCGCCTGCAAGAGGCCGAGCGCAACGGCTGGAGCCTGGAAGAAGGCTGGCTGCTGCGCGCCGACGGCAGCCGCTACTGGGGCGCGAGCTTGATCGCGCCTTTGCATGCGCAGGGTGAACCGCAGCTGGAAGACCGTGCCTACAGCCTGCTGCTGCGCGACGGCGCCGACCGCGACGGCACTGACCGCGAAGGTGCTGGCACCGCGCTGAAACGTGCGCAGGACACCGACACCCTCACCGGCCTGCCCGAAAGGCGCGCGCTGATCGACGCCACGACGCGGGAAGTCCTGCGCTTGCGCGAAGTACCGCGCCCGTTGTCGATGGTGATGGTCGACACCGACCACTTCCGTTTGTTGCAAGAGCGCCATGGCGCGGCTGACGGCAACGCCGTGGTGCGCCACCTGGCCGCGGGCCTGTCGGCCAGCTTCCGTGCCCAGGACCTGGTGGCACGTGTCGGCGATTCGCGCTTTGCCGTGCTCTTGCCCGGCGCCTCTGTCGACAGCGCCGAGGCCGTGGCGATGCGGGTGTGCCATCACATGGCCGCGCAGCCGGTGCCGGTGAGCGGCCAGGGCCTGCGCTGCACCATCAGCGTGGGCGTGGCCCACATGACCGCTGGCGCTGAAAACGCCGAGGGCGTTCAAGCCGCCGAGGCGCTGGTCGGGCGCGCCGAACAAGCGCTGCAGCTGGCCCAGGCCCAGGGTGGCAACCGAGTGCGGCGCTGGCAGCCGGGTCTGCAGGGCGCGCGCGCGCCGCCCGCGCCGCCCGCGCCGCCCGCGCTATGAGCGAGACCGCTGCGGCAGCCCATCAGGCGCTGATGCAGTTCCTGCACCACGCCCATAGCTTGATGCAGACGAGGCTGGACGGCGAGATCACGATGATCAACCCGATGTCGTCGCAGCTGCTGATGCCGCTGGCCGCCGGTGGTGGCATGGACAACCTCTTCACGCTGCTGCGGGCCAGCGCGCCACAGCTGCGCGAACTGGCGCGTGATGCGCCCTAGCCGGGCGGCACGGTCTGCGACGACCTGCGTGTTTCACTGGGAAGCGAAGGCGCGAACGACGGCGCGAACCACGGCGCGAGCGACGGCGTGCCGAAAACGCTTTCTCTGCGCGTGTTGCGGCTGGACGCCAACAACTTGATGGCCAGCGTCAGCGACATCCGCATGGCCGTGCGTGAAGAGCGCCAGCGTGTCGCCACCGATGTGCGCGACGTCAGCCGCATCGACGCATCAACGCACTGACGGCCATGCCCAACCGCAGTGTGGTGCTGGAACGCGTCGAACACGCGCTGCAGCGCTTGCGCCGCGACCCCGATCACGACTTCGCCGTGCTGTTCATCAATGGCGACCGTTTCAACCGCGTCAACGTCACGCCCGGCCCGGCCGCAGGCGACGAGATCTTGCGCTTGATGGCCGCGCGTGTGAACGGCGCCGTGCGCCTGCGGGACGCCGTGGGCGCGGGTTTGGTTGCAGGCTTGGGTGGGGGTTCAGACGGTGCCATGGCCGGCGATGCCGGCGGCCACCCGACGCCAGGCGATCAGTCAGCAGGAAATCAGTCAGAAGAAGGTCAGTCTGCAGGACAGCAGTCAGCAGGACAGCAGACGGCCGGCCGCCTGGGCGTGGACGAGTTTGTCGTCGTGCGCGACCGGTGCGCGGCCGCGAGGGCGCGGCAGCCGCAGCGCAACGCCCGGTCGATGCGCTGCGCAAACCGTATGCGATCGCCGGGGCCACCGTGCACAGCACCGCCAGCGTCGGCGTGGCCATGGCTCACCGCGACGCGCCCGATGCCGACGCCGTGCTGCATGCAGGATGCCAGTCTGGCCATGCGCGAGGCCAAGCGCGAGGCCAAGCGCGAGGCCAAGCGCAGCGTCGGCGCTCGATACTGCGTCTTCGAGCCGATGATGAAGGAATTCGAAATCGCCGAAGAAAAGGGCCTCATCGCGCCGCTGGGCGCCCAGGTGCTGCAAGTCGCCTGCCACCAGCTGGCCGCCTGGCAGCGCGAGCTCGGCGCACGCGCCGCAGTTGATGTCGGTGAACCTGTCGCGCGCGGAAATCATCGGGCCCCCGCTGGTGGCGGACGTGCAGGATGCGCTGCGCGCCAGCGGCATCGCGCCGGCCTGCCTGCAGTCGGAAGTCACCGAGAGCCTGGCCGCAGAGAACCCCATCATCCAGGCGCGGCTGTACGAGCTGAAAGCGTTGGGCGTGATGCTGGCGCCGGACGACTTCGGCACCGGCTGTTCGTCGCTGGCCAGCCTGCACCAGTGGCCGGTGGATGTGACCAAGATCGACCGCTCTTTCGTCAGCCAGATCGACACCAGCGCCCACCACCGCGTGCTGGTGGAAGCCACCGTGCGCGTGGCGCGCAGCCTAAGCCTGGGCCTGGGCACGGTAGTCGAGGGCGTTGAAACCGCCAGCCGGGCGCAGATGCTGAAGGCGCTGCACTGCGCCAAGTGCCAGGGCTACTTGTACGCTCGGCCGCTGCCCGTGATCGCGGCCACGCAATGGCTGGTGGCCCGCCTGCCGCGAGGCTGACGCTGACAAACGTCGGACGCTTCGAGCAGATCAACCCGGCCGTGCTTGCATGTGGTCCCACCGGCAGGAATCGAACCTGCATCTGGCGCTTAGGAGGCGCCCGTTCTATCCATTGAACTACGGCGGGCTGTTCGGGGTTCCAAATTCAGGGCGGGGTCAGGGTTAATTTTCTCATGCCGGCGTCGGCAGGCGTTTCCTGCATGCGCCAGGTCCAGATGAGGTCCAGCGCGCTGTCCTCGCCGCTCTGCGCGCGCAGTGTGAAGCGCTGCGCGATGCGGTAGATGAGCTGCCACGAGCCGGTGGTGGCGTTGACGCCGCGCTCGTAGCCCAGGTACCAGCGCCGGCTGAGTTGCTTGCCCACGGTGATGACGGTTTCGCGCACATCGCCGTCCCCCTGGCGCAGTGACACCTCGTCGATGCCCAGGCTGCGCATCAAGGCATCGGTCGGCGCTTCGCCCTCGCCCGAGAGCAGCGCCACGGCAGCGCGCTGCAGCAGCGCGGTGTCGTTGCGGCCCAGGCCGTCGGGTGCGCGGCCCAGCACCAGCCACGAGAGTTTTTCCGAGTCACTCAAGTCGGGTTCGGCATACAGGCGCACACGCGGTGTCAGCACGTTGCCGGTGATGGCCACGCCGACGCGTTGGTCGATGTTGGGGCGCAGCGCCAGCACGTCCAGGCGCGGGTTGCTGTAAGAACCGCTGAAGGCCACGATGCCGCGCTCGATTTCCAGTTTCTGGCCATAGGCGGCATAGGTGCCGCCCTCGGCGATGATGGTGCCGTTGACGGCCAGTCGGCCGCCGGGCGTGGTCAGGCGCAGCTGGCCGCGCAGCCCGGTGTCCAGGCCCCGGCCGCGCACGCGCAGCTTGTCGCCGAGGTCGATGTCCACGCCGAGCACGAAGCTGCGCCGGGTCTCCGGCGCGTCCGCTACGGCGCGGCGGTCTTCAGGGGCGTCGGCTCGGCGCACGGTGACGTCGTCGTCCAGCGACGGGGCGTCGGCGCTGCTGGCGTCGAAGAGGCCCTCGTCGATGCGGAACTTGCCGTCCAGCTGCATGCGTTCGTTCTGCATCGTTGCCACGGCCTCGCCGCTGGCGATGAGCTGGCGGTCGACGCGCCCCAGCACGCGCAGGCGGTCCGCCTTCATCTGCAGACGCCCCTGCACCACCTGCAGCTTGGCGCCCAGCGTGACGCCGCCGGTGATGGTGGCCGAGCCGTCGCCGGCGCGCAGCGTGAAGCGTTCGATCTGCGCGGTGTCGCCGGCCAGCTTCACCAGCACCTGGCCGTCGCTGATGTTCACGCCCTGCAGCAGGTTGCGCACCGCCAGGCCTCGGCCCACCAACTGGCCGTCGAGCTGGGGCTTGCCGAAGCTGCCGCTGACCTTGGCCGTGGTTTCCAGCGCCCCGGCCAGGCGCCAGCCCGGCGGCACCCACGCGCCCCAGATGCCGAGATCGGCCACCCTTGCACGCACTTCACCGTTGATGGGCGCTTCTTCCCTGGGCCAGCGGCGCTCGGGCGTGCTCTGCACAACGACGCTGCCGGACAGCTCACCGACGCTGCGGCCGCGCAGCGTGGGTGCGAAGTTCCAGATGCCGTCGTGCGCCGAGATGGCGAGGCGGAATTCGGTCAGCCCCATCAGCTGCGTGCCTTCGCTGCTGCTCAAGTGCAGGTCGCCGTCGCTGCGTTCGATGACCACATCGGCGTCCATCTTCTCGGCAGCGCGGATGTCGATGCGCGCCGTCAGCCGCAAGTCGCCCTGCCAGCCCATGCCGGGCTGCAACCGGGCCAGCAGCGGCGCCAGCGCGAAGGGCTCGATCCGGGCGCGCATCTGCAGCTGGGCCTGCGCCGGGCGCAGGTCGACCCGCACCTCGTCCCACCGCAGGGCCAGCACATCGCCCAGGCGCAGGCTGCCGGGGCTGGCCTGCAGTGCCTGCAGCTGGCCCTGGGCGTCGACATCGAGTTCGGCGCGCAGGTCCAGGGCCTCGGCCCAGATGGCGTTGTCGGCTGCGCTCTTGCTCGCATTCGTGCCGGCGATCGCGCTCGGGCTTGTTCCTGGGCTGGTGCCTGGGCCGGTGCCTGGGCCGGTACCTGGGCCCGTGCCTGGGCTCGTGCCGATGCCGGTGCCGTCCCAGGCGCCCACGGCCAGGCGTTCGATGCGCGCCTTCCACTTGCCGCCCCCGGCGTCGGCCGGCAGCCATTGCCCGGCAGCACGCAGCACGGCGCGGGTGCCGGCCTTGAGCTTCAGCCCGAGCACCTGTTCCGCCGCGCGTGGCGGCGCCAGCGGCAGCACGGCAGACATCTCGATGCGGTGTTCGGCCAGTGTGCCGCTGACATCGGCACGCAACTGTTGCACGCGCCGGCTGCCCTGGCGCACATCGCTGGCCTCGGCCTGCAGCGTAAGGGTCTGGGCACCGGTCGTGGCGAGCTGCCACTGTGCGTTGCCGTTGGCCAGGCTCAGGGTGCCCAACTGCAGCTGCGACAGCGTGGCCTGGCCTTCGCTGCGCACTTCGGGCCAGCGGCCGTCGGCCGACAGCGTGGCTTGTGCGCTGCCGCCGCGCGGTTCCCACGCCGCAAGCGCGGGGTGCAGGCGGCTCAAGCCGGCCAGGCCCGCCAGCCGGGGGGCGTCCAGTGTCAGCTGCCAGCGGTCGCTGCGGCCAACGCCCGCGGGGTCGCCGCGGCCTTCCAGGCGCAAGGTGTTGCCGCCGAGTTGCAAGTCGACGCTCAGCGTGGCCGGCGTGGCTGGCGTTGGGCTCGTGCCCTGCGCGTAACTCAGTTTCACGTCAGCCGCGAGCGCCACGCCTGCGAGCTGTGAATCGTGCAGCCGCAGCGTGCCGTTGCCGGCCACGCGTTGCGCCAGCAGCAAGGGCTTCATCGTTTCCGCAGCGCGGGGCAGCAGCAGGTCGAACTGCCATGCGCCCGAAAGCCGGTGCGGGCCCTGGCGCCAGGCGCCGCCAGCCTCACCGGGCCACCAGGGCACAGGGTTGAAGTCGTGAACGCTGCCGGCGGTGCTGAGCTGCCACTCGCCACGCGCCACACGCTGCAGCGTGGCGGTGAGCGAAGCGCCCGCCGCGCCTGTCTGCGCGGTGGCGCGGCTCAGTTCAAGGCGCTGGCCGTCGGCACTGCCTTCCAGCTGCAGCTGCACGGCCTGCGGTGCGCCCGCCAGCCGCCCCTGCAGGTCGAGCTTCCAGCTCACGGCAGTGGGCGGCGCTGCTGTGGTGGCCTTCAGGTCGGGCGAGGGCAGGCCGCGCAAGGTCAGCGCCAGCGGGCCGGTGAGCGTCAACGCCGCAGCTCGGCCGTCCAGCTTCTGCGGCGCCACGTTCTCCAGTTGCGATTCCAGCGTCAGCGTGTGTCCCTGCCAGACGGCGCTGCCGCTGTAGCGACCGGCGTTGCCGCCCGTGTCGGCCAGTTGCATCTCGAAGCGCGGCAGGTCGATGCGGTCGCGCTGCTGCAGGCTGCCACTCACGTCCAGCGTCAGGCTGCGCAGCGGCAGCCGGCCTTCGTTCCAGCGCCCGGGCACGGTGTTTTCCAGCGCCACACGGGCCTGCAAGGGGCTGGCGCCGGCGCCGCCCTGCAGCGTGGCTTGGCCGTTGATCTGCGTGGTGGGGGCCTGTGGCAGCAGCGAGGCCAGGTTCAGCGCCTGCGTCTGCAGGTCTAGCCCGGCCAGCGGCCAGGGTTGCAGCGGCTGCAATGCGGCCTTGAAGTCGACGGCCGGCGCCTCGCCGCGCAGCGGCGAGGCGGGCGTGCGGCCGCGCAGGGGCGCAGCCGGCGCGCGGCCGCGCAGCGTCGCCGTGAGCACCACATCGGCCAAATTGCCGCGGGCTTGCGCCACCGCAGCCCAGGCCGGGGCATCGCCGCTCAGCACCGGGCGCGCCGTGGCTTTGGCGGCCAGGGTGTAGGGCGGGGCGTTGGCCAGTTCGGCGCTGCCGGCCAGGCTGACACCCGCAGCCTGCAGTGCGAAGGCTTCGACGCGGTGCAGCGCACCCGGTCGTGGGTCGAGCTGCAAGCCCGTGATCTGCAGGCCTTCTACCGGCGCTTTGCCGTCGAGCCGGAAACGTTGCACTTCCAGCCGGCCCAGCTGCAGCTGCAGCGGCGGTGCCAGCGTGGCCGGCATGGGTGTGGGGCCGGTGGCCGGCGCGGTGACGGTGTGCAGCGTGACTTGTCGCGCGGCCAGGGTGTCGACCGACAGTGCCACCCAGGCCTGCGCATGCGGCCGCCACTTCCAGCGCAGGCCACGGCCCTGCAGGCCTTCGATGACAACCCATTGCCGCCCGCCGTCCCACTGCACCCGCAGGCGATCGGCCTGCCATTCGGGGCCCAGCAGCGCGCCGCGAAAACCTTCCAGCTGCACTGTGGCAGGCAGCCGCTGCACCAGCCAGCCTGCACCGCCTTCGGTGGTCAGCAGCCAGCGCAGGCCGCCGACCAGCATGCCGGCCAGCACCAGCACCAGGGCCCCGACCCACAGCAGTGGCAGCAGCAGCGCGAGGCCGCTGCGCACGGGCGTGGCCGGGGCATGCACCTTGGCTGGCGTGGCGTTGGTGGGCGGGCTGGCGTCGCTCATGACCGTCTAGAACGCGATGCCGACGCTGAAGTGGATACGTCCCTGGCGTGTCTCGCGGCCCCAGGCCCAATCCAGGCGCAGCGGGCCGACGGGGCTGCGCCAGCGCACACCGACGCCCAGGCCCACGGCTGGTTTCAGCGCGCTGAAGCTGTCGGCCGCATTGCCGGCGTCGATGAAGGCCGCGCCCCACAGCGATGGCATGGTGGCCAGGATGGGCCGCGCCAACTCGAAGCTGGCGGTGTACATCGCGTTGCCGCTGCCCACCACGCCATTCACCAGCGGCCCCAGGCTTGCGTAGCCGTAGCCGCGCACCGATTCGTCGCCGCCGGCACGGAACTTCAGCGAATCCGGCACCACCACGTCGTTGCCCAGGAAGACCTGGCCGGCCTCGAGCCGCCCCTGTGCATACCAGGTGCGGCCCAGCGGCAGGTAGCCGGTCAGGCGGGCATAGGCGCGCGTGAAGTTCCCGGCGCTGGCATTGGTGCCGCGCGAGCGCCCCGCGCCGACCTGGCCGGCGAAGGTGAAGCCCTGGGTCGGCAGCACCACGCTGTCGAGGTCACGCCAGACGCCGTGGTAGTTCAGCGACAGCGCCAGCGCATTGGTGCGATCGCCAGCCGCCGTGGTGCGGCGCGAACGTTCGGCCTCGACGAAATACAGCCGTTCGATGCGCTGCGTGTCTTGCGTGCGGCCCACGCGCAGGCGCTGCGAGAGCACGCTGTCGGCGGCGAACTCTTCGTTCGAGATCGTGCCGCCGATGAGGTTGCGGTACAGACGCTCGCCCGGATGGCTGCTGATCTCGCCCTCCCAGAACTGGCGCTTCTTGCCCCATTCCACCTTGTTGCGCGACGACGCGGCCTGGCCGAAGACGCGGCGCCACGTGTGTTCCACCGACGCCCGTGGCCCCGTGTTGGCGCTGATGCCGACGCCCACCGTGTAGACCTGCAGCGGTGCTTCACGCAGGCGCACCTGCAGACGCGCGTTGTCTGCGCGCTCGGGGTCGGGGTCGAGCGTGACGCTGACGTTCTCGAACAGGCCCGACTTCTGCAACCGGTCTTGATAGTCCAGCACCATACTTTCGGTGACGGGCGAGCCGCGTGAAGCGCCGACCAGGTTGACCACGGTGACAGTGTCCTGCACCAGCAGGCCTTCGATTTCCAGCTGGCCATAGCGAAACAGCGGTCCGCTGTCGGCCACCAGGAAAATGCGCACGGTGTTGTTCAGCGGATCGACCTCGGCGCCGGTGCCGACCCAGGTGGCGGTGGCATAGCCGGCGGCACGCAGCCGTGCCAGCGCCCCGGCCTTGGCATCGTTCCAGGCGGGGTTGCGGAATTCTCGGCCGCTGTTCAGCGGCCAGCTGCCGCGCCAGGCGTCCAGCGTGGCGCGGGCGTGTTCTTCGCCGCCGGCGTGGCCACGTTCCAGTGCGCCTTCCACCTCGAGCGTGACGCGGCCAACGCGCGCGCGCGCGCCGGGCTCCACCTCCAGGCGCACACGGTCGGGCTGGCCGTCGGCGCGGCCGGCCGTGCGCTCAATGTTCACCTTCGGCGCGAAATAGCCCTCGGTCTGCAGCAGTTCACGCACCTGTTTGGGGGCGGCATCGATCAGCCGCGCCCATTCGCTGTCTTCCACGTCTTCAGGGCTGATGCGGCCCAGGCGCACCAGGTCGAGGTGGCGTTGCAGCAGTTCCTTCAACGGCGCGGGCGCCACGATGTCGATCACCACGCCCAGCGCCAGTGACTGCGGTCCGGTTTCTGGCGGCGTCACCAGCAGAAAGGCCTCGGGCGTGGCCTCTGGCGCGGCCGTGGGCGTGGGCGCGGCTGCGGGCTGAGGGTCCGCAGGCGCCGTGGCTGCCGTCGCTTCCTGCAGCGCAGCGCACCCCGCTGTGGAAAGCGCCACGGTCGTCAGCAGTGCCAGCCAGGCACCGCGCAGCACTGCAAACGCCGCACCGCGCGGCGCCAGCGCAGCAATCCCGGACTTCATCGCCCGAGTTGCCGCATCGCAGCTTCAAGCCCAGCCAGCGACAGCGGATGCATGCGCTGGTTCATGAGTTGCTGGACGATGCTGATGCTCTGGCGGTACTGCCACACGCCCTGGGGTTCAGGGTTGATCCACGCGAATTTCGGGAACGCATTCGTCAGCCGCTGCAGCCACACCGCGCCCGGCTCTTCGTTGTTGTATTCGACGCTGCCACCGGGCTGCAGAATTTCATAAGGGCTCATGGTGGCGTCGCCCACGAAGATCAGTTTGTAGTCCTTGTTGTATTTGCGGATGAGGTCGAAAGTGGCGTGCTTCTCGCTGAAGCGGCGCTTGTTGTTCTTCCACATGAAGTCGTAAACACAATTGTGGAAATAGTAGAACTCGAGGTGCTTGAACTCGGTTTTCGCCGCTGAAAAGAGTTCCTCCACGCGATGGATGTGTTCGTCCATCGTGCCGCCGACGTCCATCAGCAGCAGCACTTTGACCTTGTTGTGACGCTCGGGCACCATCTTGATATCCAGCATGCCGGCGTTGGCAGCGGTGCTGTGGATGGTGTCGTCGAGGTCGAGTTCATCGGCCGCGCCTTCGCGCGCGAAGCGGCGCAGGCGGCGCAACGCGACCTTGATGTTGCGCGTGCCCAGTTCCTTGGCGTCGTCGTAGTCCTTGTAGGCGCGCTGGTCCCATACCTTCACGGCGCTCTTGTTGCGGCCCTTGTCCTGGCCGATGCGAATGCCCTGGGGGTTGTAGCCGTAGGCGCCGAAGGGGCTGGTGCCGCCGGTGCCGATCATCTTGTTGCCGCCTTCGTGGCGTTCTTTCTGCTCTTCGAAACGCTTCTTCAGCGTTTCCATCAGCTCGTCCCAGCCCATCTTCTCGATGGCGGCTTTCTCTTCGGCGCTGAGCTCGAGCTCCAGCGTCTTGCGCAGCCAGTCCAGAGGCAGGTCTTGCGTGAAGTCGGTGAGCAACTCCACGCCCTTGAAGTAGGCCGCGAAGGCGCGGTCGAACTTGTCGAAGTGCGATTCGTCCTTCACCAAGCTGGTGCGGGCCAGGTAGTAGAACTTGTCGACCGTGGGCCCGCCGTCGTCGGAGATGACGCCGGCCTGCAGCGCTTCCAGCAGCGTCAGGTATTCCTTGACGCTGACCTTCAGCTTGGCGGCACGCAGCGTGTAGAAAAAGTCGATCAGCATCCTGGCCCCGGCGGGGTGTGAGGGCAGCGATTCATTGTCGCCGCTTCAGCGTTTCACCGTTTCACCGCGCACTCCGTCTTTCAGGCAGCCGCAGCCCGCTTTCTGGCACGGCTGGGTGCGGGCTTGGCGTGCTTCGGGTCATGCGTTTTCAGCCAGTCGAAGAACTCGGCAAACCACAGGCGGCTGTTGCGCGGCTTCAGGATCCAGTGGTTCTCGTCGGGGTACCAGAGCAGGCGCGCATCGACGCCGCGTGCCTTCAGCGTGTTGTAGTACGCCAGGCCCTGCGCGTCGGGCACGCGGTAGTCCAGCGCGCCGTGGATGACGAGCGTGGGCGTGCTCATCGTGCCGGCATAGGCATGCGGGCTCTGGCTGTTCAAGCGTGCCATGTCGTCCCAGTACCAGGCGCCCAGTTCCTGGGCGTGCCAGGTGTAGGCGTCATCGGCAAACATGCCCACCCAGTCGAAGCAGCCGGCGTGGCAAACATAGGCCTGGTAGCGGCCTGCCGGCACGTGCGCGTTCATCCAGGCCACCATGTAGCCGCCATAACTGCCGCCGGTGGCGAAGACACGCTGCGGGTCGGCCCAGCCATGTTTGAGCAGCCAATCGGTGCCGGCTTCCACGTCCTGCAGTTCCAGCTCGCCCCAGCGGTGGGTGATGCTGTCCAGAAACGCATAGCCGAAGCCGCTGCTGCCGTGGTAGTTCACGCTCGCTACCACATAGCCCTGCGCGGCGAAGACCTGCAGGTTCCAGCGGTAGTGCCAGTTGTCGCCCGGGCCGGTGTGCGGGCCGCCATGGATGCTGTGCATCACCGGGTACTTCTTCTTCGCGTCGAAGCCCGGCGGGTAGACCACCCACATCTGCACCGGGTCGCCTTGTTTGGCTTTGGCGTCGGCCTTGGCACCTTCCAGCCACACCTCTTCGACCTTGCCGAGGTTCAGTGTCGCCAGCAATTCGTCGTTGAAGTGCTCGATGCGCTGCGCCGGCTCGCCGGGCAAATGGGCGTGCAGGCGCGCCGGGTGCAACGAACTGTCGGAAAGCGTCACCAGCGTGCCGGCGGCCTTGTCGAAGCCACTCAGCCAGCCGCCTTCGAAAACGATCTCGGCGCGGCGGTCGGGCAGGTCGAAGCGCCACAGGTGGGTGCGGCCCTTCTGCTCGGCCGGAAAAAGCACGGCCTGGCCGTCGGCTTCCCACTGCAGCGGTGCGTGCATACCGTGGTCCCATTCGGCGCTGACCACGTCCCAGCTGTTCTCGTCGCGGCTCCACACCGCCAGCTGCGAGGGCATGGTGTGCTTGATGGCCTGGTGGCTGGCCGTGAAGGCGATGCGGTCGCCGTCGGGGCTGTAGCGCGGCGCGCCGAGGTCAAATTCGGCGTCTTGCACGATGACCCTGATCTTGCCGCTCTTCAGTTCAAGCTCGGCCAGCGCGCAGCGGCCGTCTGGGCGCTTTTCTGGGGCGGGGTCGAAGGCGAAGACCAGGCGCTTGCCATCGGGCGAGATGTCGAAGTGGTTGGCATCGGGGTCGGCGCGGCTCAGTTCGTAGTTCGTGCCTTCGAACAGGTCGCGCACCTTGCCGGTCTGCCCGTCCTTGCCCAGCTCCAGCACGTGCAGGTGGGCCACGCGCCCCATCGGCAGGTTGCGGTCCCAGAAGCGGTATTGCGCCTCGCTGGTGACATACCCGCTTTCCTTGCGGTCCTTGAACTCCTTGAGCTTCCTGGCCTGCGCCTTGGCGCCCTTGAGTTCGGGCCAGACCCAGCTGATGAAGACCAGGCGTTTGCCATCGGGCGCCCAGCGGAACGCTTCCACGCCGGTGGCCACCTCGGCCGCGCGGCGTGCCTCGCCGCCATCGGGCGCGATGACATACAGCTGCGCTTCGGCGTCCTTGCTGCCTTCCTGTTCACGCTTGGCGGTGAAAGCGATCAACTCGCCCCGCGGGCTCCAGCGCGGCGTGCCGTCCTTGTCGCCAGCGCTGGTCAGGCGGCGCGGTTCGCCGCCCAGCGTGGACAGCAGCCACAGCGACGAACTGCCCTTGTTGTCTGCCATCGAAAAGCGCGTCAGCGAGGCCACGGCTTGCGCGCCGTCGGGTGCCAGGCTGGGGGCGCCCAGGCGTTCGACCTGCCAGAGCTCTTCGGCGGTGATGTTCTTCTTCTGAGTCACGGGGTCTCCTTGGGGTGATGCCGCGCGCTATGAGCTTCGCGGGGTTTGGCAAGCTGCCAATCCAGATGGGCACGCGCCGCCGCATGCGAGAGCAACAGAGGCTTGGCGTTGGTGTTTAGCGGCGTGCGTTGCGTGCTGCCGGCGGCTTGCAGCGCCCGCCGGTGGTCTTCGCTCAGCGGCAGCAGCCGCACGTGCAGGCCGGCGAGTTCAGCCGTGTCGTGCCAGGGCATCGTGCGGTGGCGTTGCGGTCAGCGGTTGTGGCGCTGCATGAACACGAGCTTCTCGAACAGCGTCACGTCCTGCTCGTTCTTCAACAGCGCGCCCACGAGCGGCGGCACTGCCACTTTGTCGTCCTTGCTCTGCAGGGCTTCCAGCGGAATGTCTTCGGCCACCAGCAGCTTCAGCCAGTCGAGCAGTTCGCTCGTTGAAGGCTTCTTCTTGACCCCGGGCAGGTTGCGCACGTCGTAGAAGGTCTTCAGCGCGGCGGCGAGCAGCTCTTTCTTCAGGCCCGGGAAGTGCACGTCGACGATGGCGCGCATGGTGTCGGCGTCGGGGAACTTGATGTAGTGGAAGAAACACCGCCGCAGGAAGGCGTCGGGCAGTTCCTTCTCGTTGTTGCTGGTGATGAAGACGACGGGCCGGTGCACCGCTTTCACGAGTTCACGCGTCTCGTAGACATAGAACTCCATGCGGTCGATCTCGCGCAGCAGGTCGTTCGGGAACTCGATGTCGGCCTTGTCGATTTCGTCGATGAGCAAGGCCACCGGCTGATCGGCGGTGAAGGCCTGCCACAGCACACCCTTGACGATGTAGTTGTGGATGTCCTTGACCTTCTCGTCGCCGAGCTGGCTGTCGCGCAGGCGGCTCACGGCGTCGTATTCGTACAGGCCCTGCTGCGCCTTGGTGGTGCTCTTGATGTGCCACTGCAGCAGCGGCAGCTTCAGCGCGCTGGCCACTTCCTCGGCCAACATGGTCTTGCCGGTGCCGGGTTCCCCCTTGACCAGCAGCGGGCGTTTCAACGTCACTGCAGCGTTCACTGCCAGCATCAGGTCTTGGGTGGCGACGTACTTCTCGGAACCTTGGAACTTCATCGTGAGGGGTGTCGCGCGGGGTTGCTGGAGGCTCGAATCAGTATAAGGGGGCACCCTATACTTGAGAGTTGCTGTGCATACCGGCGCCAACGCCTGGTTTCAGCCCCGTTTGAAGAACCCGACTCCCTCGATGATGAGCAAAGCGATCACCCTCCTCGCAGCCCTGGCCGGTGCCCTTTCTCTCATGCCTGCAGCACAGGCCCAGGATGCCGCCGCTGGCGAGAAGAAGGCCGCGACGTGCATCGGCTGCCACGGCATCAAGGGCTATCAAGCCAGCTTCCCAGAAGTTCACCGGGTGCCGATGATCTCGGGCCAGGGTGCGAAGTACATCGTGGCCTCTTTGCAGGCCTACAAGAAGGGCGAGCGAAAGCACCCCACGATGCGCGGCATTTCCATCACGTTGACAGACGCCGACATGGCCGATCTGGCCGCTTACTACGAAAAGCACGGTGCTTCTTCAGTCAAGCCCATTGCCGACATGCCCGCTGCGGCGCCAAGCGCTGAAGTGGCTGCCCTGCTCGCGAAGGGTGCCTGCGCTTCCTGCCATGGCGCCAACTACAGCAAGCCCATCGACCCCAGCTACCCGAAGATCGCTGGCCAGCATGCCGACTACCTGAGCGTCGCCTTGCGTGCATACGCCACCACGGGCAACCCGCAAGTCGGCCGCAGCAACGCCATCATGATGGGCCAGGTGAAGCAGTTCAAGCCGAGTGAACTGAGGGCGATGGCGCAGTACATCGGCTCGCTGCCGGGCGAACTGCGCACCGTGCCGCAATCGAAGTTCAAATAGGCGCAGCGCGCGCAGGCCACTTCAGCAGGCCCGTGGCCAGCGCCGTGCCCAGCAGAATGACGGCGCAGCCAGCCAGCATGCCCGCCGTGGGTTTCTCGCCCATGATCAGCCAGCCCCAGGCGATGGCAAAGCCGGGGATGAGGAAGGTCACCGAGATGGCGTTGGTGGCGCCGGCATGGGCGATGAGCCGGAAATACAGCACATAGGCCAGGCCCGTGCACAGCACCGCCAGCAACAAAGCCGCGCCCCAGGCCGTGGCCGACACGGGCACCGCCGGCCAGGCCCACAGCGCCGGCAGCGCCAGCACCGCGGTGGCGCTGAGCTGGCTGCCTGCGGCCAGGGCCATCGGCGCGACACCGGTCAAGCGCTTGCGCGTGTAGTTGGCGGCCAGGCCGTAGAGCGCCGTCGCGCCGACGCAGGCGGCAATGCCCAGGGCCGGGCTCATGCCGCCGGCACCCACCGTGAAGCCCGCCTTGCCCCAGGCCAGGCCGACGACACCCGAGATGCCGATGGCCAAGCCCAGCAGGCGCCCGCGGTCGAGCCGCTCGCCCAGCCACACCCAGGCGAAGAACGCGCCCCAGATCGGTGCCGTGGCGTTGAACACCGCCATCAGGCCCGTGGTCAGCACCAGCGCTGCCAGCGTGAACAGCACGAAGGGCAGCGCTGAATTGATCACCCCCACGACCGCGATGGCACGCCAGTGCTGGCGCAGCACGGGCAGCTCGCCGCGCCAGGCCAGCAGCGGCAGCAAGAGCAGGGTGGCACCGGCCACACGCAGGAACGACAGCGCCAGCGCGCCGAAGTCGGCAGCACCCAGCCGCATGAACAGGAAAGATGCGCCCCAGATGGCGCCCAGCAACAGCAGTTCGAGCTGATCGCGCGCTTTCATGCCCGCCGTGCGCCTTCCAGCACCAGCAAGGCCTGCTTGCGTGGCAGGCCGCCGGCATAGCCGGTCAGCGTGCCGTTCGTCCCCACCACGCGGTGGCAGGGCACGATGATGCCCAGCGGGTTGCGACCGATGGCCGCGCCCACCGCGCGCACGGCAGCAGGCTTGTCGATGGCCTGCGCCACCGCCGCATAACTCAGCAGCGTGCCGGGCGCGATGCCGCGCAGCACCTGCCACACGGCCTGCTGGAAGGGCGTGCCGGCCGGGTCGAGCGGCACCGTGAAGACCGCATGCGCTGCTGCTGCCCAGTAGGCCTGCAACTCGCGCGCGGCCAGTGCCAGATGCGGGTGGTGTTCATCCACCGGCGCGGCCACGGTTTCCGTGCGGTGCGCCTGGTCGTCGAACCAGGCCAGCGCCAGGCCGCGTGGGGTGCAGGCCAGGGTCAGCGGTCCCAAGGGGCTGTCGACGCGCCTCTGCGCCACGAGCGAGTGAATCTCTGTCTTCATTTCGGTGGCCTCATTCCAGGGTTTCGACGCGGTGCCACAAGCGCATCACGGCATAGGCGCGCCAGGGCCGCCACGGTTCGGCCAATGCGGTGATGTGCCTGGCGTCGCGCGAGCCCAGCACATTCATCAGGCCGATGTCGCTGGCCGGCCAGGCATCGGGCCAGCCCAGGGCGCGCATGGCGATGAGCTGGGCCGTCCAGTCGCCGATGCCGGGCAAGGCGTGCAGGGCGTCCAGCGTGGCCTGCAGCGGCGCGCCGCGATGCAACTCGATGCTGCCGGATGCGACCGCAGCCGCCAGCGACTGCAGCGCTTTCACACGCTGGCGCACGATGCCCAGCCTGCCGATGACCTCGGCGTCGGCGCTGGCCAGCGTGGCGGCATCCGGGAACAGGCGGCTCAGCGCCGGAAAGGGCGTGTCGATCGGCATGCCGTAGCGGTCGACCAGGCGCTGCGTCAGCGTGTGCGCTGCCTTCACCGTGACCTGCTGGCCCAGGATGATGCGCACCGCGACCTCGAAGCCGTCCATCGCACCGGGCAGGCGCGCGCCGGGGCGATGCGGCACGGGCAACTGGGCCAGCACGGGGTCGATGAGGGCAGGGTCGGCATCCAGGTCCAGCGCCTGGCGCACACGCTGCAGCACGGTGCCGAGCACCGGCATGAGGCTTTCCGATGTGCTGACATGCACCTCGTTCTTCGCAGGTACGAAGCTCGCGCTCACCCAGCCCTGCACCGGCCGGCCGTGGTGAAACCAGCCCAGCGTGCGGCGCAGCGTGAGCCCATCGACTGCTTCCACCCCCTGCAGCTGGCGCCGTGTCAAGAAGCCCAGCATGGCGCTCACGTCATAGGGCGGGCGCCAGGCCAGGCGCAGCACGTCGGGGCTTATGCGTGTGACTTTGCGTGTGGCTGTGCGTGCGGCTGTGCATGCGCCGGTTGCCCCCGCTGCACCC
>Ga0209591_10001101_pt1 | contig 34580 bp, 33 predicted proteins | sample MAT01_FD_187207 | JGI IMG/M metagenome (GOLD analysis project Ga0209591, IMG submission 187207) | Freshwater microbial communities from Lake Fryxell liftoff mats and glacier meltwater in Antarctica - MAT-01 (SPAdes) (version 2) | ecosystem: Environmental > Aquatic > Freshwater > Ice > Liftoff... | reverse complement strand
CTACCCGAAGTTTGCGGCGGCTCGTGTCGCTGCCATGGCAGCTCCCACAAGGAATCACGACTGTCGCCACAGGCCTGCGACCCTACGATTCGGCACCGCAAGCTTTGCGCCTGGCCCACGAGGCTGCCATTCGACAGCGCAAGCCTTGTTGAGGCCCGCCTGCTGCCTTGTGGGAGCCGGCATGCCGGCGACAGGTATCTCATCGCGCCGTGCGGCGGGGCTTGCGGCGCGACTCAGCCGGTGCCGGGAATCCGCAGCACATCGCCGGGCCGCACCACGTCGCCGCGGATGCTGTTGGCGCGACGCAGGCTCGCAATGCTCACACCGTGGCGCTGCGCGATCAGACCCAGGGTTTCGCCGCGCGAGACGATGTGTTCGCGGGCCTTGCGCGGGTTGAGTGCGATGAAGGTTCCCTGCGGTGGTGCGCTGTAGAAGTAGTTGCTCACGCCCTCGGCGACCGCTTGCGCCAGTTTTTCCTGGTGGCGCGGATCCTTCAGGCGCTTTTCTTCATCGGCATTCGAGATGAACGCGGTCTCGATCAGCATCGAGGGCACGTCGGGCGAGCGCAGCACCACGAAGTTGGCGCGCTGGACCTCTTGCTTGTGCACGCGACCGAAGCGCGACAGGCTCAGCAGCACCTGATTGGCCGCCTGGTCGCTGGCGCCGAGCGTCGCGCCCTGCGAAAGGTCGAGCAGTACGGCAGCGAGCGTGCCGTCCTTGCCGGACAGATTGAGCCCGCCGACCAGGTCGGAGGCGTTCTCGCGATCGGCCAGCCAGCGCGCGGCCTCCGAGCTCGCGCCGCGCGTGGACAGCATGTACACCGATGAGCCGGCCGCGCGTCCGCCGGCAATCGCATCGGCATGGATCGAGATGAACAGATCGGCCTTCGCATCGCGCGCTTTCTCGTAGCGGCGCTTGAGCGGCAGGAAGGTGTCGCTGTCGCGGATCAGCACCGCGCGCATGCCGGCCGTGGCGTCGATCGCCTTCGCCAGGCGCTTGGCGATCTGCAGGGTTACGTCCTTCTCGCGCGTGCCCTTCGGACCGATCGCCCCGGGGTCTTGTCCACCATGACCCGGGTCGATGGCGACGACGACGTCGCGCGGCGCCCCGGCGGCGACGCTCTCGATGGTCTTCGCCGGCTTCGACGACGGCGGCATCAGGTCGACCACCAGCCGGTGCCCCACGCGCTGGCCGGGCGTGAGCATGAAGCTGCGCGGCTTGGCGGTGCTCGCCAGATCGATCACCACGCGCAGGTTGCCGCGCTGCGGCGTTCCCGAGCGCACGGCCTTGACCACGCCCGCGGCGGCCGGCGCCTTGAAGGCCGAGTCCAGCGTCGCGCGCTCGAAGTCGATCACCACGCGTGCTGGATCGGCGAGCGTGAATACCTTGTACTCGGTGCGCGCGCTGACCTCGAACACCGCGCGGGTGTAGTCGGCTTCGGCGCTGATCCGCGCGCCGCGCAGTACCGATTGCGCGTGCGCGGGCGCCGCACACAGCAGCACGCTCGCCGGCAGGGCAAGCACGATCAGGATGTGGGCGGCGAAACGCATGCCGGGATTGAACCGCCAAGGCGTCTCGATTGCAAGTCTTTTTTCCTTTTGAATCCGTAACCTAGGGTGACTTCCTCAGGAGCCGTCAAGGTCCGTCACTGGATCGAGCAAGGCGACACCGCGTTTGCCGTGCGCATGCATGCGGATTTCGCGGCCGCCGTCGCGCGGCGACAGCCACAGTTCGAGATCCGGCGGCGGCAGTTCGCCGGCGGCCTTGAGTGGCCACTCGACCAGCAGCACGGCCTGCCCGAGGTGTTCGCGCACGCCGATGAATTCGAGCTCGCCGGGATCGCCGACGCGGTACAGGTCCAGATGCAGGATCAGCAGCGCGCCGATCTCGTAGCGCTCGACCAGGGTGTAGGTGGGGCTCTTGACGCGCTGGCCGGGCCGCAGATGCTGCAGCATGCCGCGCACCAGGGTGGTCTTGCCAGCGCCCAGTTCGCCGTGCAGGAACACCACGCAGCCCGGCTGCAGCCGCGCTGCGAGGCGTGCACCAAGTGCCATGGTCGCGGCCTCGTCGCGCGCCAAGCAGCTGCGCTGCGCGATCATGGATTGGCCTGCCGTTGCAGCGCCTCGATCACGTCGGATGCGAGCAGGCCGCGCGCGCCGCGGCGTGCGGCTGCCGACTGCGCTGCCAGCGCGTGCAGCAGCACGCCGAGCTCAGCGGCAGCGCGCGCGCCGTGGCCTTGCGCCAGCAGTGCCGCGATCACACCGGTGAGCACATCGCCCATGCCACCCGACGCCATGCCCGGTTCGGCGATCGGACACAGCGCGAGCGCGCCATCGGGCGCGGCGATCACGCTGCCAGCACCCTTGAGCACCGCAACAGCGGAATACATGCTCGCCAGTTGCTGCGCGGAGGCGAAGCGATCGAACTGCACCTGCGGCACGCTGGATGCGAGCAAGCGCGCGGCTTCACCGGGGTGTGGGGTGATCACGCTGTGCGGCGGCAGCGCGAAGCGGTCGTGCGCGAGCAGATTGAGCGCATCGGCATCGAGCACAGTGGGCAGCCCTGCCTTGATCGCTGTGTGGAGCACACTGCGGCCCCACTCGCCCTGCCCCAGGCCCGGCCCGATCGCGAGCACATCGGCGCGTGCGAGCAGCGCTGCGAGCGCACCGGGATCTTCGACTGCGTGCACCATCAGCTCCGGTCGCGCGCCGAGGATGGCGGCGACCTGCGCGCTGCGCGTGGCGACACTGACCAGGCCCGCGCCGCAGCGCGCAGCGGACTCCGCAGTCAGCCGCGCGGCGCCGGCGAAACCGTGCTCGCCGCCAATCACCAGTACGTGGCCGCCATCGCCCTTGTGCGCACCCGGACGGCGCGCTGGCAGAGCATCGCGCAGATCCGCGCGGTGCAGGCAGCGCACGCTGGGAACTTCGAGCGCGAGCAGTTCCGGCGCGATGTCGAGCGACTCGAGCACCAGCTCGCCGACGTGATCGGGTGCGGTACCGGTCAGCAGGCCCCGCTTGAGCGCAATGAAAGCGATCGTGAGCTGCGCATGCACACAGGCACCCGGCGCACTGCCGGTATCGGCGTCCAGACCCGAGGGCACGTCGAGTGCGAGCACCGGTGACTGATGCGCATCGATGGCAGCGATCAGCGCTGCCGCATCACCATCGGGCGCACGGCGCAGGCCGATGCCGAACAGCGCATCGACCAGCACGTCGGCGTCCGGCAGCCGCTGCCCGTGCGCGAACGCGATGGCGCGCGCGCCGGCCGCGTGCGCTTCGCGCTGCGCGGATTGCGATTCCGCGCTGTTCGGCGTGCCGGCCAGATGCACCACGGTGACGTCGAGACCAGCGCGCTGCGCGAGCGCTGCCACTACCCAGCCATCGCCGCCGTTGTTGCCCAGCCCGCAGGCCACCAGCACGCGCCGCGCCTGCGGCCAGCGCGCGCGCAGTCGCCGCCACGCGGCCGCACCCGCGCGCTGCATCAGCGCGTAGCCATCGCCGGCAAGCGCTGCGATCGCGCGCGCGTCGATGGCGCGAACCTGGGCGCTGGTGTACAGCTGCGTTGGCGGATTGCGCATGGCGATGGCGGACCGGATTCGGCGCGAGTCTCGCACAAGTGCGCGCGCGGCATTCCGTATACTGCACGCATGAGCGAGCCCCACGTGCCGTCCGCGACGACCGACTGGTCGGCGCTCGCAGCCGACATCCGTCGCTGGGGCGGCGAACTGGGCTTTCAGCAGTTGGGCATCGCGGGCATCGAGCTGGGCGCCGACGCCGCCCGGCTGCAGGAGTGGCTGGACCTGGGCTGGCACGGTGAGATGGCGTGGATGGCCCGCCACGGCGCCAAGCGCACCCAGCCCGATGCGCTGGTGCCGGGCACGCTGCGGGTGATCTCCGCGCGCATGGACTATCTCGCCGATGGACCGGCGATGGAGGCGGTGCTCAGTGACACCGCGCTGGCCTATGTATCGCGCTATGCGCTGGGCCGCGACTATCACAAGGTGTTGCGCCAGCGCCTGCAGTCATTGGCCGACAGGATCGCCGCGGCGGTCGGCCCGTTCGGCTATCGCGCGTTCGTCGACAGCGCGCCGGTGCTGGAAAAACCGCTGGCGCGCAATGCCGGACTCGGCTGGATCGGCAAACATACCAACCTGATCAACACGCGAGCCGGATCGTGGTTCTTCCTCGGCGAGCTGTACACCGACCTGCCGCTGCCGATCGACACGCCTGCGGAGGATCACTGCGGTACTTGCACGCGCTGCATCGCCGCCTGCCCCACCGAGGCCATCGTCGCGCCGTATCGGCTCGATGCGCGACGCTGCATCTCGTATCTGACCATCGAGCTCGAAGGACCTATCCCCGAGCCGCTGCGATCGGCAATCGGCAATCGCATCTACGGCTGCGACGATTGCCAGATGGTCTGCCCATGGAACAAGTTCGCGCAGCTTGCCGGCGAGCCGGATTTCCGCGCGCGCCACGGGTTGGCCAGTGCCAGCCTGCTGGAGCTGTTCGCCTGGGACGAGGATGAGTTCCTGCGTCGGACCGAAGGCTCGGCGATCCGCCGCATCGGGCATCTGCGCTGGCTGCGCAACATCGCCGTGGCGCTGGGCAATGCACCGCGTTCGCACGCGGTGATCGCGGCATTGAGCGCGCGCGCGGCGCACCCATCGGAACTGGTGCGCGAGCATGTGGCGTGGGCGCTCGCGCGCCAGCAGCGGGATCCCGCGACGCTCAGCGCCGACGCAGCACCTGGATCGCCTGAATCTGCGCCAGCGTGAACGGATCAGCAGCCAGCGCCGCACCGCTGCCGGCAATCGCCGGCAGCAGGTTGTTGGCGAGGCGCTTGCCGAGCTCCACGCCCCACTGATCGAAACTGTTCAGACCCCAGATCACGCCCTGCGCGTGCACCTTGTGCTCGTACAGCGCGAGCAGTGCACCGAGCGATTCCGGCGAGAGTTCATCGAGCAGCAGCAGGCTGCTCGGGCGATCGCCGGTACAGGCGCGATGCGCTGCCAGTGCACCCTCGCCACCATCGGTGCCCTGCATCAGCGCTGCGGTCTGCGCCAGCAGGTTGGCCAGCAGTGCATCCTGGTGGGCACGATACGGATGCGCCGGGCGCACCACGCCGATGAAATCCATCGGCACCACGTCGTGGCCCTGATGCAGCGACTGGAAATAGGCGTGCTGCGCATTGGTGCCCACATCGCCCCACACCACCGGTGCTGCCGCGCGGGTCAGCGGCGTGCCGTCGCTGGCGACCGATTTGCCGTTGGATTCCATCTCGGTCTGCTGCAGCCACGCCGGCAACAGGCGCAGGCGATCGTCGTACGGGGCGAGCGCGAGACTCGGCAGGCCCAGACCGTTGCGATTCCAGATGCCGACCAGCGCCATGCGCAGCGGAATGTTGTGTTCGGGTGCGGCCTGGGCGTAGTGCCGGTCCATCGCATGCGCACCGGCCAGCAGCCGTTCGAACACCGGCATGCCGTACATCAGCGCGATCGGCAAGCCCACCGCCGACCACAGCGAATAGCGACCGCCCACCCAGTCCCACATCGGCAGCAGTGCATCGCGCGCCACGCCGAAAGCCAGCGCCGCCTCGACGTTGGCGGTCACCGCGAGCATCCGCGTTGACGCCTGTGCGCCGAGCCAGTCGCGCAGCAGTGCGCCGTTGAGCAGGGTCTCCTGGGTGCTGAAGCTCTTCGAGACCAGGCACACGCGGGTGCGCGCGGGATCGAGGCGGGCAACCAATGCGGCTGCAGCATGGCCGTCGACGTTGGCCAGGAAATGAACCCGCAGTCGCGGCGCGATCACCCCCGCCAGCGCCTCGCACACCAGCCGCGGACCAAGGTCCGAGCCGCCGATGCCGACATGGATCACATCGGTGGTGTGTGGATCGGCGGTCCATGCCTCGCTCAGCGCATGCATCTGCGTGCGCACCTGTGCGGCCTCGCGCGCGGCAGCAGCTGCACGCGGATCGGTGGCGTCGATGTGCAGATCGCGCAGTGCCGTGTGCAGTGCCGGCCGTGACTCGGTGGGGTTGACGATGGCGCCCTCGACAAGCGCACGCACCGCCGCCGGATGCCCTGCCGCTTGCGCCAGTTCGAACAGCGCGTCGAGCGCGGCATCGTCGATGCGCTGGCGCGAGAAGTCCGCACGCAGTCCAGGCAGCGTCACGACATGCCGCTGCAGTCGTGCAGTCGGATCGACCAGCAGCGCACCCAGCGCGGTGTCGCGAAGGCGCGCTGCGTGGGCTTCGAACGCCAGCCATGCCAGCGCGTCCGCGGCCACGCTCAGGCCGCCTGTCGCGGAATCGAATGGTTGGTGTGGGTCAGCAGATTTTGCGGATCGACGTACACCAGGGTCGGCTTGAAATCGTTGACCGCGGATTCGTCGATCAGGCCGAAGGCACAGATGATGACCACGTCGCCGGGCTGGGCCTTGTGCGCGGCCGCGCCGTTGATCGAGATGATGCTGGAGCCCTCGTCGGCACGGATCGCGTAGGTGACGAAACGCTCGCCATTGTTGACGTTGAAGATATGGACCTGCTCGTACTCGCGGATGCCCGCTACATCGAGCAGGCGACCGTCGATCGCGCAGGAGCCTTCGTAGTGCAGCTCGGCGTGGGTCACCGTGGCGCGATGGATCTTGGCCTTGAGGATATTCAATTGCATGGGAAAACGCCTCCTGGGCGATCCGGCGTACCGGGCAACGACCGGTTTATGCGGCCTGTCCGCGTGCGATGCAACAAGCAGCGGCAAAAAAAAACCCCCGCTGAATCCAGCGAGGGTTGAATCGGAGTGACGATTACCTCGGAAATTGCGCCCTGCGTCGTCGGGGACCGCCCTTGGGGTCTCCCCGGAACACGCCCGAAAAGTAGCACAGGATTCGGCAAAAAGCTACAGCTTGTTGCGTTCCGCCCAAAAATATCTTCGGCTGTTGCTTGTTCACAACAACGGCATGATGAACCATAATCAAATCAAAAGGTTATCTATCAGACGCGTGTTGCCCAGCCAAGCCGCAGCGAGCACGATGCGGCTGACGGCGGGATCCAGACCCGCTTTTCGCAGGTCGTTTGCGTCGCGGATCGACACATAGTCGGGCACCAATCCGGCACCGGCCAGCGCCGCAAGAGCCTGCGCCTCGACTCCGGCTACGCTGCCGTGGTCCAGCACCTCGCTGCGCGCGCGCTGCAAGGTCGCGTAGATCATTGCGGCCTGGGTGCGCTGCGCGGGCTCCAGGTACTGATTGCGCGAGCTTAATGCCAGGCCGTCGGCCTCGCGCACGGTGGGCGCGGCATCGATGCGCACTGGCAGCGCAAGGTCGTCGACCACCCGCCGCACCACCACCAGCTGCTGGTAGTCCTTGGCCCCGAACACGGCCACGTCGGGCTGCACGATGCCGAGCAGTCGCGCGACCACCGTGGCCACGCCCGAAAAATGTCCGGGCCGGAATGCGCCGCACAGGATGTCCTCCAGCCCCGGCACCCGGATCGCGATCAGATCCGACAGGCCGCGTGGATACATCTGCGCCACTGACGGCGCGAACAGCAGGTCGCAGCCGTGTGCTACGAGCCCGGCGCGGTCGGCCGCGAGGCTGCGCGGATAAGCAGCGAAGTCCTCGGCGGGTCCGAACTGGGTCGGATTGACGAATATGCTGGCCACCACGCGGGTGGCTTGCGCACGCGCATGGTCGAGCAGCGCGTAGTGTCCCGCGTGCAGATTGCCCATGGTCGGCACGAACGCGATGCGCTCGCCGGCAGTGCGCCAGCCGGCGACCGCTTCGCGCACCGCATCGATGTGCTGCACGCAGTGCAGCTCGCTCACTGGTACGACTCTGAAGCGCTGGGGAACTCGCCGCTGCGCACTGCATCGACGTAGGCACGAATCGCTGCATCGATGGAGCCGCGCCCATCCAGAAAATCACGCACGAAGCGCGGGCGGCGACCGCCGCCGAGTCCCAGCAGATCGAAGCACACCAGCACCTGGCCGTCGCAATCGGCGCCGGCGCCGATACCGATGGTGGGGATCGCACACTGTGCAGTGATCGCTGCAGCCAGCGCCGCAGGCACGCATTCGAGCACCAGTGCGCTGGCACCGGCGGCGACCACCGCGCGTGCATCCTCGCGCAACCGCTCGGCCACCTCCTGCTCGCGCCCCTGCACCTTGAAGCCGCCGAGCCTGAGCACCGACTGCGGGGTGAGACCCAGGTGCGCGCAGACCGGCACATCGCGCTCGACCAGATAGCGGATCGACTCCAGCATGTGACCCGCACCTTCCAGCTTGACCATCGCCGCACCGCCTTCGCCGACCAGACGCGCGGCGTTGCGGAATGCGGTGGCCGGATCCGGCGCGCTGGCGAAGGGCATATCGGCCATCACCAGCGCACGCCGGGTGACCCGCGCGACGGCCGCGCAGTGATAGACCACATCGTCGATCCGCACCGGCAGCGTGCTCGCATGTCCTTGCACCACCATGCCCAGCGAATCGCCGACCAGCAGGATGTCGATGCCGGCCTGCTCGGCAGCACGCGCAATGCTGGCATCGTAGGCGGTCAGCATCGCGAGCTTCGGGCCGCCGCGCTTGCGCAGCATCAGGCTCGCCACGGTGAACACCGGCACAGGGGAGCCGGGATCGGTTTGTACGTAGCTCATGCTGACCTCGCGCGGATTCGCATTGTTCGCGGCCTCAGGGTTCGAGTGCAAGCGCACCGATCGGCCGCGCGGATTCGCGCTCGGCCGACGGCAGGCGTTGCAGGCATTCAGCGACCGATCCGTGGCCGGGCACCATGACATCCGCCGCTATCTCGGCCAATGGCACCAGCACGAAGGCGCGCTCGTGCAGGCGCGGATGCGGCACCCGGCAGCCGGGCAGATCGAGCGACAGCGCGCCGTCGAGCAGCAGGTCGAGGTCGATCGCTCGCGGACCCCAGCGCTGCGCGCTACGGGTGCGACCGCCGGCACGTTCGACCTCGAGCAGACGCGCAACCAGCGCGGGCGCATCGATCAGGATCTCAAGCGCTGCCACCGCGTTGACGAATGGCGCCTGCGCGACCGGACCCCAGGGTGGCGTGCGATACAGACTCGATATCGCCGTCACCCGGATGTCGGGATCTGCGTCGAGGGCGAGCAGGGCTGCGCGCAGTTGCGCGATCGGGTCACCCAGATTGGCGCCCAGTCCGATGTAGATGCCGCCGCGCCAGTTCGCCTCAGGCCCCATCGGGGGCAGCGGCCGGCGCACCGGGGCGACGCCGACGGCGGCGACGCGTCTTCGGCGCGGGCTCGGCGACATCATCGACAGAGGCCGCATCGGGCGCGACTTCCTGTGCGGTGCCGACCTGCGCGCGGGTCCAGAAGTCGGCCAGCTCCTTGAGCGAGGGTTCGTCGAGTGCGCGCACGCACAGGAAGTCGTAGGCGGCACGAAAGCGCGGATGCGCCAGCAGGCGCGAGGTGCGCTTGCGCATCGACTGTTCCAGCCGCGTCTGCAGGGTCCAGATCTCTTCGATCGGCAGCGTGTAGCGGCGCGGCACGGCGATCCGCGCGGCCTGTGTGCGCACCACGTGATCGGACGCACGGCTCCAGGCCAGCAGCGGCTCGGTACCGCGTGCCACTTCTGCTGCATGCGCTACGCGCGCAGCCGGCCACAGCAGCACCGCGAGCAGGAACGCCGGCGTCACCGAGCGGCCTTCGGTCAGGCGCAGATCGGTGCTCTTGAGCGCGGCTTCCATCATGCGCGGCATCTCCTCGCCGCCGTGCTCCTCGATCGCCGCCGCGGTTGCCGGCAGCAGTTCGCGCAGCAGGCCGGAGGCTTCCAGCCAGCGCAAGCTTTCGTAGGCGTGGCCACCGAGAAAAAGCTTGAGCATTTCATCGAACAAGCGTGCCGGCGCGGCCTCGCCGATCAGCGGCGCCAGCTCCGCGATCGCCATCCACGCGGCATCGTCGATGCGAAAGCCCAGCTTGGCGGCGAGCCGCACCGCGCGCAGCATGCGCACCGGATCCTCGCGATAGCGCTGTTCGGGATCGCCGATCAGGCGCAGCGTGCGGTGGCGGATGTCCTCGAAGCCATCGGCGTAGTCGCGCACGCTGAAGTCTTCGATCGCGTAGTACAGCGCATTGGCGGTGAAGTCGCGGCGTACCGCGTCTTCTTCGATGGTGCCGTAGACGTTGTCGCGCACGATCCGGCCGTCGACCATCTCGCGGTCGCCGGTGCCGTCGTCGCCGAGCGCACGAAAGGTCGCCACCTCGATGATCTCGCCGCCGAACACCACGTGCGCGAGCCGGAAGCGACGGCCGATCAGGCGACAGTTGCGGAACAGTTGCTTGACCTGTTCGGGCGTGGCGTCGGTGGCCACGTCGAAGTCCTTGGGACTGCCGCCGAGCAGCAAGTCGCGCACCGCACCGCCGACCAGGTAGGCCGCGAAGCCACCTTCCTTGAGCTTGTAGAGCACGCGCAGCGCATTGGGACTGATGTTCTTGCGCGACACCCCATGCTGTTCGCGCGGGATCACGCGAACCTGGGGCAAGCTGCGTTTGGCTGGCTTCGGAGCGGGAATGTCGGTCACCATCGGGGCAGCTATCGGGATACCGCGTGCGGTCCGCAGACCACCCGTGGATTGTAGGCCGATCAAAACCCGATATACTACGCGCCCTGTTTCAGGGACCTCAAGTGACGCTCCCTTCGTCTAGCGGCCCAGGACACTGCCCTCTCAAGGCGGGAACACGAGTTCGAACCTCGTAGGGAGCACCATCATCGTTCACGTCGGGTCTTTCCCGGCGCCACCACCCGCACCGGAGACATCGCCCCATGACGTTCGTCGTCATCGAGAACTGCATCAAGTGCAAGTACACCGATTGCGTCGAGGTGTGCCCGGTTGATTGCTTTCACGAAGGTCCGAATTTCCTGGTGATCGATCCGGATGAGTGCATCGACTGCACCCTGTGCGAGCCGGAGTGCCCGGTCACCGCGATCTATCCCGAGGACGACGTGCCCGCAGGCCAAGAGGACTTCGTCGCCCTCAATGCCGATCTGGCCAAGGCCTGGCCGGTGATCTCCGAGCGCAAGGAAGCTCCGGCCGATGCCAAGGAATGGGAAGGCAAGGACGGCAAGCTGGCGCTGCTGCAGCGCTGAGCGATGCGGTACTGGCTGTGCACTGGCACGGCTGGAAGCCAGGCTGCCAGCGCGCCATCAGGCGCGCATGCAACCTGCCGCCTGGCCGCGGTGCGTGAGTCCTCAGCCCAGACGCTGGCGAATCGCTGCGATCACGCGGCGCGAGAACTCGTCGTCGGTGCTCGCGCCATCGGCATCTTCCACCCGCACCACGCTGCCGCTGCCATCGGCCACCACGCGCACCACGCGCGTGATCGTGCCGCTGGTCTGCGGCGAATCGCGGGTGAACAGCCGCTTGAAGAATCCGCCTTCGGGCTTGGACTCTGCCACGCTGGTGCCGGAAAGCGTGAAGGTCGCTGCCGTCTCGTCGCGCGAGACCACCTCGGCCACGCCGGAGCGCTCCAGCGCAAGACCGATGCGGCGCCAGGCGCCGGCCACCGAATCGCCGAGCGCCAGACTGCTGTCGGCGCCGGCGGTGATCGACTGCGGCACGCTGCCAACTGCCGACGGCGATGCCGATGGCGCACCGTCGACACTGGGCATCGACATGGTGGCGTTGGCGGCGGGCGAATCCAGACCGGGCGGAATTTCCAGCGGGCGGGTTTCTTCGGCCTCCTCGTAGCTGCTGCGGCCACCAAACAGCGAGCAGCCCCCCAGCAGCAGGGCAGCAGCAGCAACGAACACGAGTCGGATAGCGAACTGGGACATCGGAAATCTCCGGAATCGAAGGATCGGACGCTGTGCGGCTAAGCCGCGCGGTTGCCGACCGGCACGGGATGGCGCGCTTGCAGGGCGCGAATAAGGGTCACGCAGGCTTCCGCCTCGTCACGCCGGGATTCGGACAACACGACCAGGGGCAGCCGCAGCACCGGTTCGATCAGGCCCAGACGATGCAGGATCCACTTGGCAGGAATCGGGTTCGACTCCAGACCCGTGCCACGGTACAACGGCGCGAACTGCGCATCCAGCGCCAGCGCTTCGGCAGTGCGGCCGGCCATCGCCAGCGCGACCAGTTCGCGGAACGGGCCGGGGCACACATTGGCGATGACCGAGATCACGCCGTCGGCACCCTCCAGCAGGGCGCGCACCGCGGTCGGATCATCGCCGCTGAGGACCGAGAAGCCAGGCTTGCGCAACGCCAGCAGCGCCTGCATGCGCTCGGGTTCCGGCCGCGCTTCCTTGACCCCGGCTACCAGGCCATGGCCAACCAGTCGCGCGACGGTTTCCGGCAGCAGGTCGCAGCCGGTGCGCGCGGGCACGTTGTACAGCAGCAGTGGCAGCCGTCCCTCGTCGGCAAGCAGCGCGAAGTGGCGGTAGAGGCCTTCCTGGGTCGGTCGCAGGTAGTAGGGCGTGACGACCAACGCTGCCGCAGCGCCCGCGCCGTGTGCGGCGTGCATCAGCCTGAGCGCATTGCGGGTTGCGGCTGCACCGCAGCCGGCAATCACCTGCAGGCGCCCGGCAACCCGCGTTATGGCGAACTCGAGCAGTTCAACGAGTTCGGTTTCGTCGATCGACGCCGATTCTCCGGTTGAGCCACCGACCACCACGCCGCCCGTACCCGCAGCCACGTGCAGGTCGAGCAGGCGGCCGAAACCGTCGAGGTCGAGCGCGCCGCGTGCGTCGAAGGGCGTGACGATCGCGCAGATGCTGCCGTGGAATTTCAAGCGGGCGGGCCGGTGCGAGGCACAGCGCGCATGGTAATAGTGGCATCGTCAGGGTGACAAGTATTCCGCTGGCCATCCGCAGGTTGCACAATGGGGGCGGCGCTGTATCGTGCAGCCGCCATTCAGCGAGCAGTCGTGACCAAACCCACCGCGAACGAAAATGCAGTCCTGCTGGTCGCCACGGTGTCGCAACCGGACGCGGCGCTGTTGCCACTGACCCGCCGCATCAACGAGTGCGGCTGCAGCGTGGTCGAGGCCCGCGTGTCCTGCCTTGGACTCGAGGTAGTGGTCGCACTGCTGGCGGTAGGGCCGTGGGACGCGATCGCCAAGCTCGAATCCGGGGTGGCGCGACTGGAGCGCGAGGACAACCTCAAGGTCGCCATCAAGCGCACCGGTTCGCGCGAGCCGCAGTCCAGCCTGATGCCCTACGTCGTCGAGGTGGTCGCCGCCGACCGCCCCGGCGTGCTGTTCCAGCTGGCCGAATTCTTCGCGACCCGCGGCATCGCGATCGAGCAGCTCGCATCCAGCCGCTACCGCGCGATGCAGACGGGTGCTGACATGTTCAGCGCGCAGATCACGGTCGGCATTCCGGCCAAGACCCATATCGCGGCGCTGCGCGACGACTTCCTCGAGTTCTGCGATGCGCAGAACCTGGATGCGATCATGGACCCGATGAAGTACTGAGCGCGATCCGGCCCTGAACAATTCCCCGCCCAACGGCCTGTCCGTACCCTGCCCGCCCGCCCGGTGTTGCGCGTGAGCCGGCGCCTGCGCAGCCCACACGTTTTTGCAGCGTGTCTGCGCGATCCAGTCCCGCCAGCTGCGGGCCACCTGACTGCATCCTCCCTGTGCAAGGACCATCCCGCATGATGTCTGCCGGCAAGCGCGTTTACGTGCTCGACACCAATGTGCTCATGCACGATCCGACCTCGCTGTTCCGCTTCGAAGAGCACGACGTGTTCGTGCCGATGACCGTGCTGGAGGAACTCGATCACGCCAAGAAGGGCAACTCGGAAGTCTCGCGCAATGCCCGCCAGGTCAGCCGCTTCATCAACGAACTGATCGAGGTCAACGGCACCGACAGCATCGAGCGGGGCCTGAAGTTGATCCGACCGAAGGATCTGCGCCTGGGTCGCGGCAGCCAGATCGGTCGCCTGCTGTTCCAGTTCCAGACCCACACCGTACAGCCGGCCAACGCCGATGGGCGGGTGCCGGACAACCGCATCCTTGCCGCGATCTTGCAACTGCGCGATGCGCAGCCGAAGACGCCGGTGATCCTGGTGTCCAAGGACATCAACCTGCGGATCAAGGCCAGCATCTACGGCGTGCAGGCGGAAGACTACGAAAACGACCGTGCGCTCGACGATTTCAGCCTGCTGTACGCCGGCCACAGTGAACTGCCGGCGAAGTTCTGGGATCGGCATCCGGAGGTGCGCTCCTGGTCGGAGCGCGGGCGCACCTTCTACGAGGTGAAGATGCGCAAGGACGAACAATGGCACCCGCACCAGTGCCTGTACCTGCCCGGCGAGAACGAGCCGGAGTTTCGCGTGCTGCGCATCGCCGGCGGCAAGGCCACGCTGCAGATCCCCGACGACTACATCAACGGCAGCCACTCGGTGTGGGGCATCCACGCACGCAATCGCGAGCAGAACTTCGCGCTCAACCTGCTGATGGACCCCGAGGTCGATTTCGTTACCCTGCTCGGCACCGCAGGCACCGGCAAGACCCTGCTCGCGCTTGCCGCGGGCTTGGCACAGGTGATGGACCAGCAGCGCTATCGCGAGATCATCATGACCCGCGCCACCGTCTCGGTGGGCGAGGACATCGGCTTCCTGCCCGGCACCGAGGAAGAAAAGATGACGCCGTGGATGGGCGCGTTGACCGACAACCTCGAGGTGCTCGCCGATCCGCAGGAAGGCGGCTCGTGGGGCCGCGCGGCGACCAACGACCTGCTCGCTTCGCGAATCAAGATCCGTTCATTGAACTTCATGCGCGGCCGCACCTTCCTGTCGCGCTACGTGATCATCGACGAAGCACAGAACCTGACGCCGAAGCAGATGAAGACGCTGCTCACGCGTGCAGGTCCCGGCACCAAGATGATCTGCCTTGGCAACGTCGAGCAGATCGATACCCCGTATCTGACCGAGACCACTTCAGGCCTGACGTACGCGGTCGATCGCTTCAAAGCCTGGCAACATTCAGCGCACATCACCCTGCGCCGCGGCGAACGCTCCCGACTGGCCGATTTTGCCTCGGAGAATCTGTAGCGAGGCTGCCAGGGCTTGCCGCAACGCTTGTTACCCGCGAATGCCCGCTCTCGCCGCTGCCCGTTCACGGGGGAGGGCTGGGGTTGGGGGTGCCGGGTCTTGCTGCAACGCCAGTCACCCGACCGTGCGTACACGGCAGCATCGCAAGCGCTTTGCGCAGCAGGTTTGCGTCCGATGACCAGCGGCCTGCCAGGCCCACAAAAAAATCGGGGCTCCAGAGGAGCCCCGCAAATAACCCTGAAGCCCTGTAGAAAACAATCAGAACGGGACGGCCCACACCGCCTCGACCTCAACCTGCTCGCCACGCGCATTGCGACTACCGAACGATGCGTTGCCGAGGAAATACTGTGCCGGTGCGTAGCTGGCCGCAAAACGCAGCGAGCCCATGCGCTTGAAGCGCTGGGTCAGCGATACACCGATGTTGTTGTCGGTGTACTCGTCGGACAGCGCGTCGCGCAGATCGCGCGCGGTCGGCTCCGGCTGCAGACGCGTGCTGTAGTGCAGCCCGATGCTCGACTGCGTGGTCGGCTGCCAGTTGTAGTCGACGCTGTAGACAGTCAGGTCGCGCCAGTTGAACACCGGCGAAGTGCCGTTGCCCAGCAGCCCGAGGAAGCGGATCGGCAGCGATGCGCTGGCGAAGGAGGCGATCTCGCTGTACATCACGCGCGAGACGCCGAATCCGAGCGTGTTGGCGCCGCTGTTCCAGCTCAGGCCCGCACTCGCGACCGCCGGCAGGTCGAAATCGCCGGGACGCGAATACAGACCGCGATAGTTCTGCAGCGGCGCCATGTCGACGCGCGACTGGTATGCAGTGCGCAGCGCGACCGAATCGCCGATCGACTGATCGAGCGCCAGCCGCACGCCGCTGCCGTAGGAACTGCCCAGATAGGAACTGGCGGTGTGCAGCACCGAGTCGCCCTGGCCGAGCGCACCAGCGCCGATGCCGCGCGTGGCGAACTGCTGGTAGGCCAGCACGACGCCCGCGGTGATGGCGGCGGTGTCGCTGACATTGCGGGTCAGCGAGGGTGCTATCAGGGTGCGCTCGAGTCCGACTCCTACCGAGGTAGATCGCTGCGCCGACAGCGAGCCGCTTTCGAACAGCGGCGTATCGCCAGCGAGCGCGCGCGAGATGGAGATGCCCAGCGACTGCTGCGCGTCCGACATCGTCAGCGCCACCTTGGGCACCAGCGAGGTACGCGCGCTGAGCGCGTCGAGCAAGGTGGGCTCCACGGCAGCTGCGGCGGGACGATCCGCCCAGGTGAAATCGGGCGTGATTCCGCGCAGCGCATACTGTTGCCATGCGCCCAACGATTGCGATGCATCGGCGTGCACCGCACCGCTGCACGCGAGCGCGGACAGGGCGATGGCACAGACCCGGATATGATGTGATTGACTCATGGATGCAGCGCGATCCCCGCACAGCGCACTCGGCAACCCCTGTTGCCTTCGGACGACAGGTTCGCAAATACGCAACAGCCTGTCAACGAGGGCCAAGCCTTACAAGGTATTGCGCCGGGTTCGAGCCTGTTGCACTTCGAAGCTTGTTGCAGGAAAACAACATGTCGCCCGAAAAACACCCGCATGTCATTCCTCGCCCGCCCTCGGTCCTGTCGATCGCCGGCTCGGATTCGGGGGGCGGGGCCGGGATCCAGGCCGATCTGAAGACCTTTGCCGCGCATGGCGTGCATGGCCTGACCGCGATCACCGCGATCACCGCCCAGAACACCCGTACCGTGGCCGCCGTGCATGCGGTCCCGGCCAGCATGCTGCGGGCCCAGATCGAGACGCTGTTCGACGACTTCGACATTCGCGCGATCAAGATCGGCATGCTGGGTACCCGGCAAACGATCGCCGCACTCGCCGCCGCGCTGGATCGCGTGGATCTGCCGCCGGTCGTGCTCGACCCGGTGATGGTGGCCTCCAGTGGCGCACGCCTGCTGCGCGACGACGCGATCGGCGCGTTGCGCAAACGTCTGATTCCACGCGCGGCACTGCTCACGCCCAACCTGCCCGAGGCCGAACTGCTGCTTGCGCGACGCATCAGCGGGCGCCGCGCGCTGGATCGGGCAGCCGACGATCTGCTGGCATTGGGCAGCACCGCGGTGCTGCTCAAGGGCGGACATGCTGCCGGTGCCACCGTGACCGACCTGTTTGTCGACCAGTCGGGGCACCGGCTTGAGATCCAACACCCGCGCCTGCGCATCGAAGGCCACGGCACCGGCTGCACGCTGTCGGCAGCGATCGCTGCCGAACTGGCGGCCGGAACTGCGCTATCCAAGGCCGTCGAACGCGCTGCCGACTATGTGCACGGCGCGTTGCGCAGCGCCACCCGCCCGGGCCTTGGCACCGTTTCGATCCTGAACCATGGCTGGCGCAGCCGCCGCGCCTAGCGACAGCTTCACCACCGTGTGTGCCAGAATTCGCGCTCGACAAGGGTGTCGACGCACGCCCACCAGGAGATTCGCGATGTTCAAGCGCATGACAGTGGGTTGTGTCGCCGTGCTCGCCGCCGTCGCGGCAGCACCTGCAGCTGCAGGCTCGGCCGATTTCGTGCAGGTTCAGTCGCGAGCTTTCGCGGAATCGCCAGCCAAAGCGCGCGCACTGCTGAAAAACCTGCCGCAACAGCCGGCACCCAAGGTCAATGTGCTCAGTGCCAGCATCGCCAGCGACGGCAGCATCGTCACCCGTTGCGAATCGCAGACGAATCCGGCCTATGGCGCATGGCTCGAGGAACTGCGCGACACGGCACGGCAGGAGCGCTGAGATGATCCGTCGTCTCCTGCAATCTGTTGTGCTGGTGCTCGCTGGCGCTCCCCTCGTGCATGCCGCGCCCAGCATTGCGCTCACCTCCGGCGCGACCCGCAGCTTCAATCTGGCCGGCAATGCGCTGAGCGATGCGTTCTTCTTCGATGCGCCGGCCGATGCCGCACAGCTGCGCTTCTCGATCAGTGGCGGCACCGATGTCGACCTGCTCGTGCGCTACGGCAGTGAGTTCCCGGGCACCGGTCCGGGCGATGTGCTGTCGATCAGCTATCTGAGTGAAGGCGCGCACTATTGGGCGATCAGCGCCGAAAACAGCGAGCTGATCACGATCGGCCGCTATAACGTCAAGCCGGTGCGTGCCGGGCGCTGGTACATCGTGGTGCTGAACTTCGCCAGCACGCCCAGCACCACCAGCATCACCGTAACCGCCTCTGGCGCCGAAGCGGGCGCGCTGCCGGTCAATGTGGTGTTCGATGACAGTCGCAGCGACGGTGCCGGTGCCTGCAGCACCAGCGAGTGGAACGACAGCACCCCACGTCCTGCGGCCGGCGGCAACACTGGCACCACGCTCGGACAGCAGCGCCGCAACGCCGTGCTGGAGGCCGCGCGCGTGCTCAGCACCCAGCTGCGCAGTCCGGTGCCAGTCCGGATCAAGGCGTGCTGGGACAACCTGTGCGACGACCCGTCCACGCCAGGCAGCGACACCCTGCGCTGTACCGCGAACGGCGCGGTCCTCGCATCGGCCGGCCCGCGCAGCATCTTTCTGCGCGCAACCCGGATGATTCGCGATGATGACGGCAGCCTCGCGGTCGCAGGCTTCGGCAGCGCGCCGTTCCTGCCGCGCGCACAGACCTTCTACACCGGCACTCCGACCACCAAGCTCGCCGGCGCGGCGAGCTGCGCGCTGATCGGCGGCCCGTGCGACTCGACCTATGAGGCACGCATCACCTTCAACAACCAGATCGGCCAAGCGACCGTACTCGGCGGGCGCAACTGGTGGTACGGCTTCGTTCCACAGCCGCCACCGGCTACCGAAACCGATTTCCTCTCCACCGGTCTGCACGAACTGACCCATGGCATGGGCTTTGTCAGCTTGATCAACATCGCCGACCAGAACCGACCGATCGGCGCCAAGCTGCAAGGCTACGACGATATCTACGCGGCCAACGTGGTCAGCGTCGGCGAAGACCAGTCCGTGCGTCCCTTCACCTCGATCACCGATGCGCAACGCGCAACCGCGCTGACCTCGTTCACCGGCTTGCGCTGGAGCGGCGTGGAGGCCACCACATCGGTCGACAACGGGCGTCGCGACGATCCACCACCGGACAATCTGGTGACCCTGTTCGCGCCGAATCCGGTGCAGCCGGGCTCGACCCTGAGCCATGTCACCGGAACCGGCGTCAGTGCCGGCCTGATGCTGCCATCGATCACCGGCGCGCCGCGCACGCTCGGCATCGCCGGCGCGATGCTCGGCGAACTCGGCTGGTCATCGGCGAACACCATCGTGACGACCGACAGCCTGCCGCGGCCCTCGCTGTATTTCGATCGCACGCGCGACAACCATGGCATCAGCTTCGGCCGCGTCACCGGCAATATCTACTACATGCTGTTCTACACCTACGATGCGGCCGGCAATCCCGAGTGGTATCTGGCTTCAGGGCCGGTTGTCGATGGCGTGTTCCTGGCATCCACCGATCCGAGCGGGCTGAGCCTGCTGCGGGTCAAGTTCCGCCCGGGGCAGACGCCGGAAACCAGTGTCGATGTCGCAGCCTCCGGGCAGGTCCGTCTCGACTTCAACCAGGCGCAATTCGCGCCTGCCTGCAACGATGGTGTTGCGCGCAGCAGCGCAAGTCCGCTGGCGGTGATGACCTGGTCGCTGGGCAACGATGTCAACAAGAACTGGTGCATGGAGTCGATCCTGCCCAGCGGCCCCGGTACCGTGGCAACGCCGAACTTCACCGGCGCGTGGAACTCGGTGCAGTCCGGCTGGGGCTTCGATCTGGCCAGCTTCCGCGCAGGCGGCAACAATCTGCTGTCGGGTCTGCTGTTCTATCCGGACGCCAACGGCGATGGACGCTGGGCGCTGTTCAGCAGTGCCACGCCAACTACGCCGACCACGCTGTCGCTGATCCAGCGCAACGGATACTGCCGCACCTGCCCGACGCCCAGTCCCGCCGCATCGGATCAGTCCGCCGGCACCATCACCCTGAACCTGGTCACGCCGACCACCGATCGCGGCGCACCCAATCGCGCCAATCTGACCATCACCTATCGGGGCCCCTCGGGCGGCACCTTCGTGCGCGATGTGCCGATCGCGCTGCTGACCGAGCCTGCTGCGCAGCAGTAGTCGCCATGCCACCGCAGCCGCGCCCTCAGGGGCGGCAGCGGTCCAGTGCACAGCCAGCCAACAACCAAGCATACCGCTGGCAAGCGCAGTTACAGGCGCGAGATCACCGCGTCGGCAAGGCTGTCGGTCGATCCGGTGCCGCCCAGATCCGGGGTGACCCGGTCGCGCGCATCCAGGGTGGCGCGGATCGCCACCCGCAGGCGCGCCGCGTTGTCGGCCTGACCAATGTGGTCGAGCATCTGGCAGGCGCCAAGCAACAGCGCGCAGGGGTTGGCAAGGCCGCGGCCGGCGATGTCCGGCGCCGACCCGTGCACCGCCTCGAAGATCGCCGCCTCGGCACCGATGTTGGCGCCCGGCGCGAGACCGAGGCCGCCGACCAGTCCGGCGCACAGATCGGACAGGATGTCGCCGAACAGGTTGGTCGTCACGATCACGTCGAACTGCCACGGGTCCATGACCAGTTGCATGCAGGTGTTGTCGACGATCATTTCCTGGGTTTGAAGGTCCGGATAGTGCGCCGCGACTTCGCGCGCGACTTTCAGGAACAGTCCCGACGTGCTCTTGAGGATGTTCGCCTTGTGCACCACCGTGACCTTGCGCCGTCCAACCCGACGCGCAAGTTCAAACGCGTAGCGCACGATGCGTTCCGAGCCATGGCGGGTGATGCGCTGGGTCAACATGGCAGTATTGCCGTCGGCCGACAGGGTCTGGCCTTCACCGATGTAGGCGCCCTCGGTGTTCTCGCGCACGGTGATGATGTCGATGTTCTCGTAGCGCGCCTTGGTGCCCGGAAACGAAATCGCCGGCCGCACGTTGGCGTACAGGTCGAAGCGCTTGCGCAGCGCGACGTTGATCGACGAGAAGCCTTCGCCGACCGGCGTGGTCAGCGGGCTCTTCAATGCCACCTGGTGTTTGGCGATCGCATCCACGGTCGCTGTGGGCAACAGCTCGCCATGGCGTTCGTAGGCGACCATGCCGGCGTCGACGAACTGGTACTGCAGACCGCAGCGCAGCGCATCGAGCACGCGCAGGGTGGCCTGCATGATCTCCGGGCCGATACCGTCGCCGCGGATCACCGCTATGGTCTTGTTCATGGAATTGCTGATGGCAGGGGGAGGCGGCGGGATCTGCACTGCCGACTGCGCAGAGTCATGCAGTCAGTAACGGCAGCAAGCCCCCGGCCCGATCCAGGGCGACCAGATCGTCGTAGCCGCCGATGTGCTTGTCGCCGATGAAGATCTGCGGCACGGTGCGGCGGTTGCCGCTGCGGGTGCGCATCTCGGCGAAGCGCGCAGGGTCGCGATCGATCCGATGTTCTTCGTAGGTGCCCGCGCCGCGCTCGACCAGCAAGGTCTTGGCGGCCACGCAGTACGGACAAATGGCAGTGCTGTAGATCTCGATCTTGGCCATGGCGGGCAGATGGGGGCGATCAGATGCAACTCAATGGGCGCGGCAGTCCCGCATAGCGCACCGCCTGCTTGGCGGGGCCGTCAGGAAACAGACGATACAGGGTCCGACTGGCTCCGCGCTCGGCGCCAATACGCGCCGACAGCGCGCGGACCAGCAGCCGCATCGGCGGCGAGATCTGGAACTGCGCGTAGTGATCGCGCAGGAAGCGCAGCACCTCCCAGTGGGCCGCCGTGAGCGCGATGCCGTCACTTGCGGCCATCTGCTCGGCCAGTCCCTCGCTCCAGTCGTCGAGGCAGCGCAGGTAGCCGCGCGCGTCGAGGGCGATCTCGCGACCGCGGTAGCCGATCGAGATGCCGGCGTTCAATACCAGGTCACCGACGCATCGCAGGCCGCGACCAGCGCCACCCACGCTGCATCGTCGAGCAACCGGCAACCCTCGTGCAGGGCAGCGCCACCCAGACCGCGTGCGGCAAGATCGGTGGCCAGCACATGGACCCTGCCCGCAGCCAGCGCATCGCGCAGTGCCGGATCCGGCGCCCGGTGTGCGCACGCGACCGCTACCGCTTCCTGCGCGAGCACGATCGCATCGTGTGCCTGCGCATGCAGCAGCCCGCGCGTCAGTGCATCGCCGGCCCACGGCGCACGCACCACCAGATGCAGCGTGCGGCGCTCAGAACGGAAGGACGACATCGGCGCTCCGAATCCAGTCGCGGCGCTGCGCGGCATCCAGTGTCAACGCGTGCAGCCGCAGCGGTGCACCATGCAGCCCATGCGCGGTGAGCGCTTCCGCGTCGGCACCGATCCGCTCGGCGCCATGCACCGCGAGGCCGCGCAAGGCCGGAGCCCAGTCGCGCAGGCCTTCCGTTCCCTGCGCCCCGGGACGCAGCAGGCAAACTCCGGCGCCGACGAACAGCAGCGACAATTCGTGCTCGAAGGCCAGCGCGGCAAGCCCGGCGTCGACTCCCTCGCGCGCGCGCCAGCCATCGTGGGTGGCGTGACTGAACAGCAGCAGGATGCGCGACATGCGGCTCAGTCGGCGAAGGTAAGCACGCGATCGGAGTCGACGACGGCCAGCATGAACTGCCCGAGCGTGCCGATCTTGACCGCGCCGGTCGCCACTGCGGGGCGATCCAGGCCCCGTCGCGCCAGCGCGGTTTCACAGGCCAGCAGCGGCACGCCGTGGGCCGCCGCCAGTGCCGCCCAGCCCGCACCGAGATCAGGCTCATCGGCAGGCACCTCGACCGCCAGCACCGCCATCACCCCATCGGCGTGAAAGAACACCTGGCGCAGCGTATGTCCGGCCGCAACCGCCGCGCGCGCAAAACGCAGTGCAGACGATGCGCCCTGACCGGACGCGGGTGAACACAGCACGAGCAGCGAAATAACCATTCCTGAACCGTTGCGTGCGGAACTTGCCGTAGACTAGCGGGTCGAAACGTCGTATTGCCGATCCGGACTGAAGTCCGGCGGCGGTCTGAATCCGGGAATCTGCGAATCCAATCGTGAAGCGTCTCCTGCTCGCCATTCTAGCTGCCAGCGTCAGCCTCGCCGCCGGTGCCCAGGAAGAAATGCAGCTGCCGGACATCGGGTCCTCGGCAGCCGCGATCCTGTCGCCCGACCAGGAGCGCCAGATCGGCGAGCAGATGATGCGCAGCCTGCGTGCCGCCAACGCGGTCGCCGACGATCCGCTGCTCGACGACTACCTTGCCGCCATTGGCTATCGGCTGGTCGCGCAAAGCGAGCGGCCGGAGCAGCGCTTCACCTTCTTCGTGGTGCGCTCGGAGCAGATCAACGCCTTCGCCGCGCCCGGCGGCTACGTGGGCATGAACACCGGCCTGATCTCCACTGCCGAGAGCGAATCCGAGATGGCTGCGGTGCTCGCGCACGAGGTCGCGCACATTACCCAGCGGCACATCGTGCGCGCGGTCGAGAGCATGCAGAAGGCGTCGCTGCCGATCATGCTGGCGATGGTCGGGGCCTTGATCGCAGCGCAAGGCGCTGGCAGTGGCGATGCCGCGCAGGCGGCGATCGTCGGCGGCTCGGCGCTGCTGCAGCAGCAGCAGATCAATTTCACCCGCGGCAACGAGTACGAGGCCGACCGGATCGGCATCCAGACCCTCGCGCTGGCCGGCTTCGATCCGAATGCGATGTCGACCTTCTTCTGGCGCATGGGTCGCGCCACCCGCGCGAACGTGGGCGAAGGTGTGCCGGAATTCCTGCGTACCCATCCGGTGACCACCACGCGGGTGAGCGAGGCCAAGGATCGCGCGGCGATCATCGCGCGCGACCTGCCGGCAGTACCGGCGGTCAGCACCGACGCCGGCGTGCTGGCGCTTTACGCGCCGCCGTCTGCCACCGGCCGCCGCAGCAGCATGCTGGAACTTTACGGCAATCTCGACGACCAGGCGCTGCGTGCGCAACAGCTGCGCGAGATGCGCGCGAAGGCGCCACCCGCGACCCTGGATGCGCCCGCTTTCATGCGCTTTCGCGAACGCGCGCGCGTCCTCGGCTCGGCCAATCCGGGCGACTTGATTGCGTTCTACCAGCGCACGATCGCTGCCGGCGATGGCGATGCGGTCGCCATGCAATACGGATTGGGTCTCGCGCAGACCCGTGCCGGCCAGCCACGCGACGCGCTCAAGACCCTCGCGCCGCTGGTCGCTGCGAACCCGGAGCAGCCTGCCTTCGGACTGGCGATGGCGGAGGCTGAGGATGCCGCTGGAACCCCGCCGCTCGCCCGCCAGCGCCTTGCCGCGCTATCCGCGCAATTCCCTGGCAACCGCGCGGTGGCTATCGCGCACGCCCAGCAGCTGGTCGCCAGCGGTTCACCGCAAGCGGCCGGGCGCGCGGTGGAAATGCTGCGTCCGCTGCTGGCCGGCTCCGGCAACGAGGTGCTGCTGCAGCGCACCTTCGCGCGCGCCTGCGAGTTGGCCGGCGACGAGATCCGCGCTGGCGAAGCGCATGCCGAGGTCGCCCTGCTCAACGGGCGTTTCGATGACGCCCTGCAGCAGCTGGGCAATCTGTTGCGGCGAACCGATGTCGACTACTACCAGCGCGCACGCATCGAGGCGCGTATCGCCCAGATCACGCCGGTGGCGCTGGAACAGCGCCGGCGCATGCTGCCCGGCCAGGTTTGAAAGGACCGCTTGGCGTGGTCCGCCGGCCTTGTCATGCGCTGGAAATAAATCTGTAGTGCAATGGCGGTCGCAAGCGGCCAGCGTGGCCGCAAGACCCACAGGGCGCCCGTGCAGAAGCAGATCCTGATCGTCGAAGACGAGCCCGCCATCCGCGACATGGTGGCTTTCGCACTCAGTCGCGCCGGGCTGGAGCCGGTGCATGCGGCCGACACGCGGGCAGCACAGGACGCCATCATGGCGCGCGTGCCGGACCTGATCCTGCTCGACTGGATGCTGCCAGGCATGAGCGGCCTGGAGTTCGCCCGACGCCTGCGCCGCGAGGACATGACCCGCGAAGTGCCGATCATCATGCTCACCGCACGCGGCGAGGAGAACGACCGCGTCGGCGGGCTCGAAGCCGGCGTCGACGACTACGTGGTCAAGCCTTTCTCAACCCGCGAGCTGGTCGCCCGCATCAAGGCGGTGATCCGCCGCACCCAGAGCGAAACCGAGCAGGGCACGGTCGACCTCGGCGGGCTGCGCATCGACGGTCCCGCCCATCGCGTATTCGCCGGCGACAAGCCGGTGCCGATCGGGCCGACCGAATACCGCCTGCTGTATTTCTTCATGACCCATGCGGAGCGCGTGTACTCGCGCGGCCAACTGCTCGACCACGTGTGGGGTGGCAACGTGTATGTCGAGGAGCGCACGGTCGACGTACATATCCGACGGCTGCGCAAGACCCTCGAGCCGTTCGTGCTCGATGGCCTGATCCAGACCGTGCGCGGTTCCGGATATCGATTCTCGACCACGGTCTGAAGCCTCGCACACTGATGCATCGGGCGCGCTGCCGGGAGTAATCGACGGCTGCTAGGCTGGCGGCTTGGCAGCAACGGTTTCCCCATGCGCCCGGAATTCCTGTTCAACCATGCCTGGCAGGTCTCGATCGGACGCTTTCTGGTCCTGATCACGGGCGCCGGCTTGCTCGGACTGGCCATTGGCTATCCGATGCCGGCCCTGCTCGCAGCACTGTTCGGCTACTCGGTCTGGTCGCTGTACACCCTGTATCGCATGCAGCAGTGGCTGCGCTCGCGACGCCGTTCGGCGCCGCCCGAGGGTCGCGGCGTGTGGTCGGACCTGGCCGAGTTCGTGTATCGCAAGCTGCGCGCCGAGCGCTCACGCAAGCGCCGCGTGATCGCCCTGCTGCGCGCGTTCCGCGAAGCCGCAGCGGCACTTCCCGATGGCGTTATCGTGCTGGCCCGCTCGCGTCGGGTGATCTGGTTCAACGAGAGCGCCGGCCGCCTGATCCGGATCGCGGCACCGCGCGACCGCGGCAAGCTGGTCGACGATTTCCTGCCGCTGGCCGCGCGCAAATGGCTGATCGAGGGACCCAACGTCGATCCGCTGGTCGATGTACCCGCGCCACACGACGACAATCTGCGCCTGTCGCTGCGCCTGATTCCGTATGCAAAGGACCAGCTGATGCTGGTGGTGCGCGATGTCAGTAACCTGATGCGCCTCGAACAGGTGCGACGCGACTTCGTGGCCAATGTCTCGCACGAGCTGCGCACGCCGCTGACCGTGCTGCACGGCTACCTGGACATGATCGAGCCCGACGAGGTGCCGCAGTGGGCGCCGATGCTGGCCGATCTGCGCAACCAGTCGCGGCGGATGGCGCAGATCGTCGAGGACCTGCTCACCCTGTCGCGCCTCGAAGCGCAGCAGGAACCGCCGGATGACCGCGTCGCGATGCGACCGATGCTGGCCGCGCTCAAGCGCGAGGCCGAAGCGCTCGGACAGGGTCGCCATACGGTGAAGATCCATCTCGAGTCCGACCGCGACCTGCGCGGCTCCAACCAGTACCTGCACAGCGCATTCTCCAATCTGGTTACCAATGCGGTGCGCTACACGCCGCCCGAGGGCAGCATCCACATCCACTGGGAAGCGGTCACCGAGGGTCTGCGCTTCCGGGTGGTCGATACCGGCTACGGCATCCCCGCCGAACACCTGCCGCGGGTGACCGAGCGTTTCTATCGCGTGTCGACCAGTCGATCGCGCGGCAGCGGTGGCACCGGACTGGGGCTTTCGATCGTCAAGCATGCGCTGCATGTGCACCACGCGCACCTCGAAATCGAGAGTGAAGTGGGCCGCGGCAGCACCTTTTCGTGCATCTTCCCTGCCGCCATGGGATTGTCTCCCGCGCAGGATACAGAGCCGTGAGTGCCCCTCCGATGGCAACCGGCCACCCGACGCCGCCGCCGAGGGCGATAATCAGCACGCAACTGGAACGACCATGATCAAGCCCAAGGATCGCCAGCTGTTCATCAATCGCGAGCTGTCACAGCTGGAGTTCAACTTCCGCGTGCTGGCGCAGGCGCGCGATCCGCACACCCCGTTGCTCGAACGCCTGCGCTATCTGTGCATCTCATGCACCAATCTCGACGAGTTCTTCGAGATCCGGGTGGCGGGCGTGCGCCAGCAGCAGCAACTGGGGACCCCGGCCGGAGCGGATGGACTGACCGCTGCCGCAGCGATGGCGCGGATCCGCGTGCGCGCGCAGGATCTGGTCACCGAGCAGTACCAGTGCTGGAACCGGGTCCTGCGGCCGGCGATGAAAAAAGCCGGCATCCACCTGCTGATGCGCGACGAATGGAATGCCAAGCAGCGCAAATGGCTGCAGGGATATTTCCGCGACGAGGTGCTGCCGGTGCTATCGCCGCTGGGCCTGGATCCCGCGCATCCGTTTCCGCGCATCCTCAACAAGACCCTGAATCTCGCTGTCGTGCTCAAGGGCAAGGACGCTTTCGGTCGCGAGGGCCACATGGCGGTGGTGCGCGCGCCGCGCTCACTGCCGCGCATCATCCAGTTGCCCGCACACCTCGACGGCGACCCGACGTCGCAGGAGTTCGTGTTCCTGTCGGGAATCCTGCACGAGTTCGTCGACGAGTTGTTCCCGGGCATGCAGGTCAAGGGCAGCTACCAGTTCCGGGTAACCCGCAATTCCGAGCTGGCGGTCGACGAAGACGAAGTCGAGAACCTCGCCAGCGCGCTCAAGGACGAACTGATCGGTCGCGGCTACGCGCGGGCGGTACGCCTGGAAGTGGCCGACTCCTGCCCGAAGACCGTGCTGAAGTTCCTGATCGACAACTTCGAGCTCGAAGAGACCGATGTGTATCGGTGCCATGGCCCGGTCAATTTGAATCGCGTGATCGCGGTATACGACATGGTCGACCATGCCGACCTGAAGTTCCCGCCGTTCGTTCCCAGGGTGCAGGCGCGGCTGGCGGCCGCCGCCACCGTGTTCGATGCAGCACGTGCCGGCGACATCCTGCTGCACCATCCCTTCGATTCGTTCGTGACCGTGCTCGACCTGGTGCGTCAGTCAAGCGTCGATCCGGAGGTGCTGGCGATCAAGCAGACCCTGTACCGCACCGGCAAGGACTCGCCGCTGGTGGCAATGCTGTGCGATGCAGCGCGCAACGGCAAGGACGTGACGGTGGTGATCGAACTGCGCGCGCGCTTCGACGAGGATGCCAACATCGGGGTGGCCAATCGTCTGCAGGAGGCCGGCGTGCAGGTCGTCTACGGCGTGGTCGGCTACAAGACCCACGGCAAGATGCTGCTGGTCGTGCGCCGCGAGAACGGCAAGCTGCGTCGCTATGCGCATCTGTCGACCGGCAACTACCACGCCGGCAATGCGCGCGCCTATACCGACATCGGCCTGATCACCGCGCATCCGGAAATCGGCGAGGACGTGCATCGCATGTTCCAGCAGATGTCGGGCTTGGGTCCGTTGATCAAGCTCAAGCGCCTGCTGCAGTCGCCGTTCACCCTGCACAAGGGGATGCTCAGCCGCATCGAACGCGAGATCGCGCACGCCAAGGCCGGCAAGCCCGCACGCATCATCGCCAAGATCAACGCGATGAACGAGGAGACCGTGATCGGCCTGCTCTACGACGCCTCGCGCGCGGGGGTGAGGGTCGATTTGATCGTGCGTGGCAGCTGCGGCTTGCGCCCCGGCGTGCCCGGGGTGTCGGACAACATCCGCGTGATTTCGATAGTCGGCCGCTTCCTCGAGCACAGCCGCGTCTATTGGTTCCAGAACGATACCGCCCCCGAGCTGTGGTGCTCCAGCGCCGACTGGCTCGAACGCAACCTGCTGCGGCGGATCGAAACCTGCTTCCCGATCCTCGACCCCGACCTGGCCAAGCGCGTGTTCGAGGAAGATCTCGAAAACTATCTGGCCGACAACACCCAGGCGTGGCAACTGCAGTCCGACGGTAGCTACGTCAGGCTCGAACCCGGTGATGCGATGCCGCACTCCGCGCAGCAGACATTGCTGGCCAAGCTGTGCCGATGAAGTCCGCAGCGCCGGGCAGTCCACTGAAAGATGGCGACTCGCTGGCCGCGGTCGATCTGGGCTCGAACAGCTTCCATCTGGTGGTCGCGCGCTACGAACACGGCGACCTGCGCGTGATCGATCGCGTCCGCGAAACGGTGCGCATGGCGCTGGGTCTGCGCGCCGACGGCTCGCTCGAACCCGAACGCCATCGCCGGGCCTTGGGTTGCCTGGCGCGCTTCGGCCAGCGCCTGCGCGATCTGCCGCCCGAACGCGTGCGTGCGGTGGCCACCAATACGGTGCGCCGGCTGCGCAGCCCGCGCGCTTTCCTGCTGACCGCCGAGACCGCGCTGGGCCAGCCGATCGCGGTGGTATCCGGCCGCGAAGAGGCGCGTCTGATCTATCTGGGCGTCGCCCATGGCCTGCCACGCTCCAAGCAGCGCCGGCTGGTGGTCGACATCGGCGGCGGCAGCACCGAGTTCATCATCGGTCGCGAGTTCGCGGCGCTGGAAACCGAAAGCCTGCAGATGGGCTGCGTGGCGAGCACCCTGCGTTTCTTCGACGACGGCAAGCTCAACCGCAAGCGCTGGCAGCGCGCACAGACCGAAATCGAGGTCGAACTGCAGCAGTTCGCAGCCGCTTACAAGGCAGTCGGCTGGACCGAGTGCATCGGCTCATCCGGCACCGCGCGCGCACTCGGCGCGATCAACGAGGCGCTAGGCCATGGCGACAACGTGATCACCCGCGCGGGCCTGGACGATATCCGCGAACGCCTGCTGCACGCCGATGAGATCGACAAGATCAAGCTGCCCGGACTGTCCGAGGAGCGCCGTCCGGTGATCGCAGGCGGCGCGGTGATCCTCGACACCGTGTTTCGCGCGCTGGGCATCGAGCGCATGCGGGTTTGCGACACCGCGATGCGCGAGGGCCTGCTCTACGACATGCTCGGCCGCGCCGCGCAGACCGATCCGCGCGAAGCCAGCATCGAAGGTCTCGCCAGTCGCTACGGCGCCGATCGCGAGCAGGCGCAGCGCGTGGAGGACACCGCACTACTGCTGCTGGCCCAGGTCGCCGACGACTGGGAACTGGGCCCCGACCAGCACGCCTGGCTCGCCTGGTGCGCACGCGTGCACGAGATCGGCCTCACCATCGCCCACAGCCAGCACCATGTGCATGGCGCCTACCTCGTCGGACAATCCGATTTGTTCGGTTTCAGCCACCAGGAACAGCAGGCGCTCGCGTTCATCGTTCGCGCCCAGCGGCGCGCGATTCCACTGGAGGTGCTCAACGCGCTGCCCGAGCGACTCGCAACGCCGGCCGCGCGGCTGGCAGTGCTGCTGCGACTGGCAGCACTGCTGCATCGCGCGCGCACCGGCGAAAAACTGCCGCCGATCACTCTGAAGGCCAGCGAGCGCAGCCTGCGCCTCGGCCTGCCGCGGCAATGGCTGGAGACCCATCCGCTGTCGCACGCGGACATCGAGCAGGAGCGCAAGTACCTGGGCGATCTGAACATCAAGCTGCAGATCGTCGCCGGCTGAGTCGCAGCCTCGACGGAGCGAGACTTCAGCGTCACCGCGCCGATCGTTCAGTGCAACGCTGCGGCGATTTTGGCCGCCGCCGCGTCCGCACCCATGAGCCCGGTATCGATCTGAACCAGCGGCGAGGGCAGCGCTGGAAAATCGAAGCCACCCTGTGCGTCGATCGTGCGATACAGCTCGGGGTCGGTGAGCTTGCCCAATCCCTTGCGGCTGGCCTGGCCAAGGCGCTCAAGCACGATTGCAGGCGCACAATGCAGCGCGATGAAATGCACCGTTCCGCCTGCCGACTCCACCAGTGCGACCAGATCGGCGATCAGCGAAGGCGCGACGCTCGCCTCGGGATGAAAGGTGAAGATGAACGAGCGCTGCGCCTGCGCGGCCTCGGTGAATGCGCAGCGCCAGATGCTTGCGCGCAGCGCATTGAAGGCGGGCGTTCCGAAGTCGAACAGCGCATTGGCCGCATCGACCGCGAGATGATTGTGAAAAAGCGGAAGCCCGCTCAAATCGGACAATCGGCGCCCGATGGTGTACTTGCCGGATGCGGCCGGGCCGTGGATGAATACGACGAACATCGCGATCGCGCCGCTGGATTGCAATCGTCATCGACCATCGGGCGCCGCAGCGGCGGCGGTCGGGGTGCTGGCCTTGCCATCCGTGTCGGCCCGGTAGCGATGACGCTCGAACCAGGCTGCCGTATTGAGTATCTGCGCGATCATCTGGCTGGGCCGCGCATTGATCGAATGCGAAGCGCCGGGAATGCGTACCAGCGCGGTGTCGACCTTGAGCAGCTTCAGGGCCTGGTAGAACTGCTCGGACTCGGAGATCGGCGTGCGATGGTCGGCCTCGCCGGTGATGAGCATGGTCGGCGTGCGCACGTTCTTGACGTAGCTGATGGGCGATCGCTTCATGTAGTGCTCTACGTGGTCCCACGGCTTGCCGGGAAACCAGTAGTCGCTGAACAGTCCGTAGGCGTCGGCCGTGAGCACGAAGCTGTACCAGTTGATGACCGGTTTGGCCGAAACTGCGGCGCGAAAGCGCTCGGTATGGCCGACGATCCATGCGGTCAGCACGCCGCCGCCGCTGCCGCCGGTGACGAACAGGTTGTTGTCGTCGATGAACCCTCGCGCGATGGCCGCATCGACGCCACTCATCAGATCGTCGTAATCCTGGCCGGGGTAGTTGTGATGGATGAGGTTGGCGAACTCGGCGCCGTAACTGGTGCTGCCGCGCGGATTGGCAAACAGCACCACATAGCCCTTGGCTGCATACATCTGGATCTCGGGTGCGAAGCGCGGACCATAGTTGGCGAACGGCCCACCGTGGATCTCCAGCAGCAGTGGATACTTTTTCGCAGCATCGAAGCCCGGCGGGTACACCAGCCAACCCTGCACCTCGCGCTGGTCGAAACCGGATTTCCAGGTGAGCTCCTCGACCTTGCCGAGCGTGCGCGCCGACAGCAGGCTGTCGCTGAGCGCGGTCAGTACCCGCGGCTTGCCGCCGCGCGACACCACCGCGATATCGGCCGGCCGGTAGTTGCTGTTGTGGGTGTAGACCACGCGACCGCCGGCCACATGCAACGACCCGCCGTCGTACGGCCGGCCCATCGCGGTGCCGCCGAGATCGGATGCCACCACTTCGACCTCGCCGCCCCGTGCGGAGACCCAGCCGATGCGCGTCACCCCACGATCGTCGAAGCTGAAGTAGATGCCGCGATCGCCATCCCACTGCGGGTTGTCGATGCTGCGATCGAAGCCTGCGGTCAATGCGCGGGTGCTGCCACTGGCCAGGTCCAGTACCGACAGGACCGTGTTTTGGTAACCGAGCCGCTGGTCGTCGAAGCCCACATAGGCCACTTGGCGACCGTCAGCGGACAGCGACGGGCTGTTGTCCGGCCCGTTACGTGTGGTCAGGCGGGTGAGCGCGCCGTCGGCGAGTCCGATCCGATACAGATCGCTCTCCAGCGGATCGAACTCCGATTCGGCGACCGGATTGGCAGCGAGGATCAGCGACGCGCCATCACGCGCCCACACCAGCGGCCCGTCGAAATCATGTTCACCCGCGCTCACCTGACGCGGCGCGCCACCCTCGGCACCGACCACGAATACGTGGCTGTAACCGGGCTCCACGTAGCCGGCCCCGTCGAAGCGGTAGGTGAACTGGTCGATCACCTTCACCGGCTCCGCCCATTCGGCGCCCTTCGGCGGCTTGGGCATGTCGGTGGCCAGCGCCTTGGTCTCGGCCGGCACGCGCTGGGTGAACGCGATCTGTTTGCCGTCCGGCGACCACGCCAGATTACCGGGGCCTGCCTGCAGCTGGGTCACCCGCGCGGTCGCGCCGCTGTCGAGCCAGCGCACGAAGATCTGCGCCTTGCCCTCATCGCTGGACACAAACGCGATGCGTCGACCATCCGGCGACCACACCGCGCCACGATCATTGCGGTTGCCGGTGGTCAGCGGTTGCTGGGCGCCCGTGGCGACATCGATCAGCCACAGATTGCTGCGTCGCACGTCCTTGCCGATATCGAAAAAGCTGCGCTGATAGACGGCGCGCTTGCCGTCGGGTGCAAGTATCGGTCGTTCGGCCCATTCGAGTGCGAACACGTCGATGGGCGCGAATGCTGGCGGTGCCGCCAGCGCAATCGTGGGCAGCAGCGCGGCGAGCAGGACGATGAGTCGGCGATTCACGGGCATGGTGGCTTTCGCGGCAAAGTGGTGTCGTCGAGTATCAACCGGCATGCGGGTCGCCGTCACCTGCCGAGTGCTATCGCTTCAGCGATCCTGCGAGCGCTTGACCACTGCCTTGGCGACGCTGCCGAAATCCGCCACCCGCCACAGGTAAAGGCTGGCCAGGGTGCGCCACGGCGCCCAGCGCTGGCCGAGTTCGGCGAGCTGCTTCGGCTTGGGCGCATCGGCGAGGCCGAGCACGATCTGTGCGCCCTTGCGGATGCCCAGGTCGTCGACCGGCAGCACGTCGGGGCGCCCGAGGCGGAACATCAGCATCATCTGAACCGTCCAGCGACCGATGCCGCGCACTGTGGTCAGACGCTCGATCAAGACTTGATCGTCGAGCCAACGCAGTTCCTGCACCTGCGGCAGCACGCCCTCGATGGCCTTGTGGGCGAGATCCTTCAGCGCCAGCACCTTGTTGCCCGAAACCCCGCAGCCGCGCAGTACGTCGACTCCTATCTCGCGCAGGTCCTGCGGATGGAAATTCGGGCCGTGCGGGAGTTTTGCCTCGACCCGCGCCACGATGGTTGCCGCCGCCTTGCCGGACAGCTGCTGGTAGAGGATCGCGCGCGCCAGCGCATCGACCGGCTCGAACGGATCGCGCCAGTGAATATCGAGCGGACCGATCCTGCGCATCCAGCGCGCAAGCGACTTGTCGGCCTTGGCGAGCGCTGCCTGCGCGGTGGCGACCTTGAAGCCGCGCGGATGTGCACGGGCTTTGCGCGCGCGCGTGGGCGTAGCGTGATCGAGGGCGCCTGCAGCCGCGCGCCGCTGCGCACGTGTCGGAACCTGCTGGGCTGGCATGCACGATCCCACGCGAGTGCGGGCGCGCAGTGTAGCGACAGCGCCGCTCCCCCGTGGCGCGGGAGAGCGGCGTGCATGCACCGACGGGTCCGGGGCGGACCCGCGTTTGCGGACTACGGGCGCGGCTGGAAGCTCAACACCGCAGATGGCGCGGCGGTGGCTGCGGCGACGTTGAGCGGCATCGGCTTGTAGCGGTTGGTCAGCCAGCGACCGAGCTGGCTCGCGTAGCCTGGACTACCGAGCACACCGCTCTGGCCGCCGGGCAGAATCTGCGATGGCGTGAAGCCATCGGTCATCTCGCCGACGAAACGGCGTGCAGGACCGCTGCCGAACATGAAGCCGTTGACGGAGTTGGCGCGCACGCCGTGTCCGGATGCGTCCAGCACCTCATAGCCGCCCGGACGCGCAACGCCGGGCAACTGCGGCGAGAGGTTGGTGAAGCCGTAGGTGCCTGCAGTGTCCGGCAGGTTGAACGGCCCGCCCAGCGGATGATCGAACACGA